>FLSC01002718.1_pt1 | contig 10909 bp, 12 predicted proteins | sample 1550561 | NCBI WGS metagenome assembly FLSC01 (sample SAMEA4031775, study PRJEB14383) | metagenome | biome: human; feature: oral; material: saliva | place: Philippines | collected 2014 | reverse complement strand
CGGCTGAACTCGTAGTTAGAGTAGAGTACGTCATACTCCTTACCACCTAATTCCAAAGTTGCTCTAAATGAACTCATAATTGAAAAGTTTTAAGTTGTTAGAAAAAAAATGATAAACGAGGCACCCTTATCATCTCCTTTACCAGAAAACAAAAAAGAGAAAACCTCAACAACTTCTTATTTATAAAATTTGGAATTATGCAAATCATCCTTATTAACAACAAGATAAATCTTAGGACACCTTCGTAAAAGTTCTGCATCTACCGATATTCTGTAGGGAGATCCATAAGACTCTAAAACAAAATTTTTCTTACTGTCTGGCGAATAAAGTTTTGCTATATCTTTATATAATGAACTATTGTTGCGCCTCAAAGGTTGTCTTGCATACCTTACCATGTTTTCCTCATCGTAAAAGGTAATATTCGTCAGTTCCACAACTTCCGAGTTCTGAATATATGCGTTGACCTCTTCCTCGGTTGCTGGTGTACGATGAAAAATAAGATAGACTATCCCGTTTACCAACAATAAGCCTATGGCTGAACCTATTCCTCCTGCGTTAATTTTGAAACTCTTCATCTTTTTGATAGAACTCTTTTGCTTAAATCTATCTTTGCTTTTCTATATTATCTAACCTTTCAGTTTACCCATTAAACAATTATTATACTCTTTCTTTATTCAGTTCGGCAATAGGTTAGGTATTCCTTTACATTATTTTTGTAATCGTCTTCAGGAACTCTATTAAATTTACTATCTGGACTTGTGTACCACAATAATGCAGGAACTGGCTTTTCCTTACTTCCTAATTTTGGATTATGCAAATCATCCTTATTAACAACAAGATAAATCTTAGGACACCTTCGTAAAATCTCTGTATTTAATGATATTCTGCCAGGGACATCGTAAGTCTCTAAAACAAAATTTTTCTTACTGTCTGGCGAATAAACTTTTGCTATATTCTTATACAGTGTACTATTGTTGCGTCTCAAAGGCTGTCTTGCATACCTTACCATTCTTTCCACATCGAAAAAAGTGAAATCGGTTAGTTCTACAACTTCCGAGTTCTGAATATATGCGTTAATCTCTTCCTCGCTTGCTGGTGTACGATGAAAAATTAGATAAACTATCCCGTTTACCAACAATAAGCCTATGGCTGCACCTATTCCTTGTGCATTAATTTTGAAAGTCTTCATTTTGTTGATAGAACTCTTTGCTTAAATCTATCTTTGCTTTTCTATATTATCTAACCTTTCAGTTTACCCATTAAACAATTATTATACTCTTTCTTTATTCAGTTCGGCAATAAGTAAGGTATTCCTTTACACTATGTATATAATTTATTTCAGGAACTTGATTAAACTTACTATCTGGACTTGTGTACCACAATAATGCAGGAACAGGCTTTTCCTTGCTTCCTAATTTTGGATTATGCAAATCATCCTTATTAACAACAAGATAAATCTTAGGACTCCTTCGCAAAAGTTCTGCATCTACTGATATTCTGCCGGGGACGTCGTAAGTCTCTAAAACAAAATTTTTCTTACTATCAGGCGAATAAACTTTTGCTATATCTTTATACAGTGTACTATGGTTGCGTCTCAAAGGCTGTCTTGCATATACTACCATGTCTTCCACATCGAAAAAAGTAAAATCTGTCAGTTCCACAACTTCAGAGTTCTGAATATATGCATTAACCTCTTCTTCGCTTGCTGGTGTGCGATGGAAAATCAGGTAGACTACTCCATATACCAATAACAAACCGATGGCTGACCCTATTCCTTGTGCATTAATTTTGAAAGTCTTCATCTTTTAATATTTAATGATTATAATATCATATCTTTGTAAAACTATTTAAGAAGTATGGTACTGATAATAAACTTACAATAAAGTTAAGCTTTTTGATGCTCTTATCAAAATACCCATTTTAATTTAACTATATTTTCTTAGCTATAATATCACTATTTGAATTTATATGATGCATAATAGCTTTTTCATTTTTCTTTTTCAATTTTTCTTCTTGCTCATCAATCCAATTGTTAAATAGTAATTGTGGGATGCCGACGGCTGAACCTTTTATAAGCCCCTTGCCTACATCTTTAATAAGCGACGTAGGACTAATTAATCGAAGAGTTAGTCTCGGGCATTTTCTAAAGACAGTCCAAAATTCTGCAGTAAATATGCTACTTGCGATCTCTTTCGATATAGCACGCTCAGCAGGTGCAGCTTTTAATATAGTAGTAGTTGCATCTTTGCCTAATCCAACTCCAAGCCATGTTTCTCCACTTACGATATTATTTTCTCCAAGGTATTCTCCAGCCAATTCAAATGCAACATCTACTGCTGTGAGAGAAAAGCCCATACAACCATCAATATATCCATTTACGAGATGTTGTCCGATATTTATTACATTTGCATACCAGTTATTCAGAGCCATCTGATTAGAAATACTATTTGCTTCATCGAATGTCTCACTCGCAATGAGAAGTCCTCCATTACTGCATTGTAACCGAGAATAATTGTATAATATGACATCTTGTCCACCTAATTTTACCTTATCATATGAAGAACTCCACTCTATACCTTCTAAACACCCATTACAAGCGTGAGAAGTTACAGATTGTATGGTAATCGCAACGGCAGCTACAGCACAGGCTCCCAAGGCTATCCAACCCACAGGACCAGATAAAGCAATTGCTATACCTACAGCAAGTGCAGCCAAACCCGTCCAGAATTTGACAGGGGAGTTACATACAAATTGTTTATCAATTGCTGTGTCTATTTTTGTTAATAAGATTTTACCATTATGCCGTTTAACCTGAGCATCACGCCGTGCTACTAACTGTCTGGGAGTTCCGAAACTATCCATCGTGCAAGAAACCCAGCCTCCCTCTTCTATATAACCTTTCATGACTCTATACGCTTTAAATCAAAACTGATATCACAAATTAGATTATTTTTAATTTTTTCTGTAAGACTTAGAGTTAGATTTTCAATCAATCCGTCCTCTTTGTTTAATTTCATGGTTGCCCTATATTTATAATCATATTCTGTAAAGTCATATTTAATTTTTGGTTTATATAATTTATTGTATTGTTTTACCATCTCTATCTCATCAAGCTTATTACGGTCAAGTTCGCTTTCTTTCACTATAAATATAAATTTCTCGTCCTCTTTCAACTTTGAATATGTGAAATTTGCTTCTATAACAATATCTTTGAAAAAGTTAGACATTGTTTGTAATTTCTCAAATTCAAAATTCTCTGGTGATTTCATTAAGTATTGTCCAAATAGCTCTCTAAAAAAAAGATTTGTTCTATAATTGCGTATAAATAAACTCATATCTTGGAACTCCGTATCTCCAGCTTGAATAATCTTTTGATACTGTTCTTTATCCAAAGAGTTCATAAACTCATTGTTAGGAAGAGTTTCTCTCTTAGCATTTTCCCAACTTTCCTTCAACTCTCCCTCATTCAAAATACGTAGAGGTTCTCCATTTTTATCTATACGCCAATATACCTCTTTTCTAATTTGATCAGAAAGGCTCAGAAAATCGCCAATTTTGTTTTGTTGTGGTGTAAAAGTATAATAACTTTCTTCACATTTTGTATGGACATTATGATTTGCACGTTCAAAAAGATATTGAGCGCGTATTGTAGAATTACTTATAGGAATATCTTCATAACGGATAACATTAATCTGTTTAAAACGATAGTGTGCTGAACTATCCAAGGACTCTATATGATTCTCAGATAAAAAATCCAATGCATTCTTCTTCTCCAAAGTGGAATGATGATCCTTGACCTCCCATTTATTATGTAAACCAGTCATTTTCTTACTAAATTATTATTAGTTAATTTCTACAGAACTACCATTTATATCTACTATTGTACTATCAATATTTACGGCTGCTGTTGGTAAAAAGTAAGCATTACCATCATCTGGTGCTGTTGGTTGTACTGGCATTAAATTAATAGTCGTACTTGTTATATTTGTTGTTCCACCTTGCATATTTATCGAAGGACTATTTACAGTCGCAGATGTAGTACCATTCACCTCTATTTCTGAACTTTCAAGCGTGATTTTATCCTTGGTTATAATTATTTTACTTTTATCTATCTCATATGTTATCTGTGTATCTGCCCTTAACACTATATTACCATCCTTGTCCATTCTTAAGACACTGGCGTCTTTACCAACAGTTGTTGTTGCAGATGCTCTGGTAGCTAAGGTTTCGTTACCAGCACCATCAAAGTTCATGCTTACGCCGCCCTTGTCATGCAGCGTGACACTTCCTTTAGAATCATCAAGTTTCAAGGAACTACCTCGACGGCTGGTAAGGCTCTTGCAGTTATTGCCTTGGCCACCGCCACCACCAGTTGTTCCATTAAACAGGCTACCCATAACGTAGGGGCGGGCTGGGTCACCATGGCGGAAGCCGAGGAGGACTTGGTCGCCTACCTCTGGGATAAATACAAAACCGCGGTTGCTCTTTACGTCACTACTGCTACCACCATCAGGTGTCATTACACGCACCCAACCTGTCTGCATACCATCTGTCTGCCAGTTCATACGTACACGTATGCGACCACTGTCCTTTGGAGTCGTAGTTCCTAGTCACCGTAGCCAACTACGTCTCGGCATTCGGGAAACGCACGTCAGGCATGGGAATCACCTCAAGCATCAAAGGATCCGCCTTAAAGCGGTTGCAGTAGTAGCCGTCCTCACGCACCTCGAGGGTTGTCTCGGTGATAATGAACTCACCCAGCGTCTTGTGGGAGAGCGTCCTCTGCGACTGGTAGAAGGAACTGTCAATCTACACCACGTTGCCCATACTCAGCCCTGTCACGCTGTTATAGGCTGCGACATAGTGGCTCACGACCGACTCGGTAGAGTACTTACGCGCATATACGAGCTACTTATCCTCTTTCAACTCAAAATAAATAATAGAATAGAAATCACAAGACCTTTAGTAATATACGATTGCGTCGAATAAAGAATAATATATGTTTCTTTTTATCATAACAAAAAGCGATAGCATAAACTCGAACAACATACCTATCCTTTCTAAGAGGACAGAAAAATTCAAGCAAAATAACACTTCTAAAGGCCGTATTGCTTTTTTTAATTTTAATATACATAATCTACATTCTTCTCTGCTCCTTCGGAAACTCCTTATCAACAATCCGCTTGATAATATAGTTACGAATGAGCAGAGGAATACCGAAAATAAAAATCACTGGAATGAAAACTGGTACAAGAAGATGCAAATAGAGGTTTGCACGCCTTGACCTGAACGTTTCGCCTTCAAGATTATTACCTATAGGTATGGCCATAATCTCATTGCCGAAGAAGTAAAGCCATAGAGAGATGAGGATGATGATAGAACCTATCACATAAACATTGAGCACTGCCTTCTTGACAATTCTCGGCCGCTCCTTCTCGGGTACGCGCTGCAAAGAACGTACTGACTTGGCTATATTGTTTGCACGAGTATACTTGTCGCCCAAAAATTTCTTTAGCATCTTATTCATAAGTTTATCTTTTAGCCTTAACTGCCTTGAAGTATAAAATAATAAGGGGTCCTTGGATGATTGACATCGTCTCTTTCAAATAGTTGCAGTCCCTCAAAGAAGACATTGTCATCATTGACCAGTTTTTCACAGACTTGATTATGAATCTTGTAAATGAGTTCAGTTACTGTGAAGTAGCTACCATTGTCTGCTTGCAGGAACACTTTTTCTTCCCTTGAATCTTCCAGTTCATCGTCCCAATGTTCGTACTGCACCAGGATACGACTGCCAATCAGCTTCAGTTCATCCGTCCAGACACCAGGGGTGTATTCGCCAGTGATTTCTTCATTATACGCTTGCAATTCGTCTGCAAACGCAGCCAACGAAGAATATCTCTGCTGCCTGAAGCTCCACGCAATGCCACATAGCAATTCTTTTGGGAATCCTGTACGCTGGTCTATTTCCACAGGCTTTACTTGCTGGACTTCTTCTGGCAAGGCATCTGTAAAGAAACGACCCGTATCCTTGCCGTATTTCAATGCCAAGTCATAATATGACATACTGGCATCCTCGCCAATCATATCGTAGATGGTCTTGCGAAGCTCTGGCAACAGGCGGAGGTCGTGATAGTTTATCCTGTCGCTATAGGCCTTATATCCTTGTAGCAGCAAAGCACTGGAGTAGTCTATGCTACCCGACTTCGAGCCTCTGATTTTATATTCTTCTTCCTGCTGGCGGAACAATTCCGTCCGAAATTTGAGCTCTCCACGTACAAGGTAGACCCCATCGTCATAGTTCAGAAAGAACTCTGGAAAGTCTAAGGTGTGGAAATCAACTGCCTCATAGGCATAATGCGTCCAGTCAAATCCCTGTCTGTTCCGTCGTTTGAAGCTGCTCTTATAGATGAAGCTGCCAGGAATGATAAATTCCCGACTATGTAATTCAGGTGTATCAGATATTTCTTTATACACAGCGACCAGATAACAGTCTGAGAAGAAGCCAAGAGCGCTATCCTTTCCAACCTGTTTCGTTAGCCGGCTAATATCCACAAGAATCTTGCCAAAAAAGTATTTCCTGTAATAATCATTATAGACATAAAAAATATCACCTTCTTTTATCTCTTTCTCAGCATGGGTTATGCCCCTGTTTAACTTGATTGTCATAATTCTTCTTTGTTACTTCATTACGTTTATTTTGCAATTTCTTAACACCACCATATTTGTCAATATAATATTGTTCTCTAGCAGCAGTTTGGAATGGATCCCAATTACCATTATCTACTACAGCTACTTCATACCTTAAGTTGCCATCCGGATTCTTTGTATTCCACTCTGGATGATCTCCTCGTTTAGGATTAGTATGCTGATTTGTTCTTGTATCGACATCTTGGGTAGTTTTACCAACATATACAACTTCCCCTGTTTGTGTATCTGTAACTGTATATATCCGAGTGTCTCTTTTTATTGTACTTCCGTATTTAGACTCTCCGCCTTTATTATGAACAAGAACAGGAAAAATCTCTCCTACATAAAAATTGTGAACATTTTCCACTTCTATATTATATGTCGCAACATTGTCTACATACACTATTTCTATAGACTCTATACATTCTACATCACCGTTATAACCCTTTAAGGACATTCCTAAGACTAAATCACAAGCAGAGCACCAACTATTATTTCCGACTATCCAGAATAAATGCCACTGTGTTGATTTTATTGTATTATGAGGTGTTTTAATTATATAATATTTATTAGTCCAGTTAACAAAAACATTAAGCACCCTATTAAGTTCGACACTGTCATTATAGAAATTATATGAATAAACAAAACTATCTTGCATTATAGATTCTATAGGTATCCTTCCCTCATGTGTATACACAGAAGTGCCAGAAAGGAAACAAGGATATTCTCCTTTCTTTAGCTCATCATAATTTACCAAGCTCTTTTTGCCATCTGGTATCTTCTCGACAGGTATATGAGCATCTCCTCCATCACTATAGGCATCAGCCTCATCTCCTATCGTTTTTTTCCTACCTTCGCGAGAAGATTTAGTTTTTCCATTTAAATTCTCTTTATTTTTTGACTCTTTAGATTCACTGTTTTCTTCTATACCTAAAGATTCATTGGAAGTTTGTTGTTCGCCATTATTATTTTCTGTTACAGATGGATTGGCTTTATTATTGTCAGAACTTGCCTCAATGTTGTCAGACGAATGATTACCATTTGCCTTTGAACCTTCTGCCCCATTAAAATCACCTGATTCTTTATTAACCTTAGCTGACTTAGGAGTACTATCAGGTCTATTATTATTCTCACCTGTCTTATCATCAGCTATTGTACTTGGAGTTCCATTTTCTCCTGTTTTTACACCTTCACTCTCCTTTCCCTCTTTTCCTCCAGCAGTATCTTGATTTATGAAAAAATTAACAAAATCAACATAATCTTGTGCCGAAGCATTCCCAGAAAGAACCTTATCAACCGTCTGTACGTTTCCGGTAATTGCATTAGTTATGGCATTACCACAATCAGCTTTTGTCACCGTTCCATTTTTTCCATAAGCACTTGCAACATCCTTTGTAACACCAGTTGCTATATCTTTAACAGATTTTCCTAAGATATTATTAACAACTATCAGAGTTTCTTTCTTCACAAAATTCCACGCACCTTTACCTGCAATTTTCCATCCTTGCTCTAAAGAAGCCTTAGCACCAGCATACAAAGAGCCTAGACCCGTCATAGCAGAACCGATTGTACCAATAGCTCCTCCTGTCATTGCACAATCAAAAAGATTACAAGCATAAGTGACCGCAGCCATAGAAATAGCCTTGACCCAGCTTTTCACATTTGGGTTATAACAAATAAGCCCGCCTACAGGACAGGACATAGTATGCTCACTTGTAATAATATTAGCTCCTTGAGAAATAAAATTAGCCTTACCCGCTGTATTCCACTCCCTCTTACTTGACATTTTCTGCCCACACTGCAACCCTCCTTCGACAGCACCAATAACACCACCAAAAACACCAGCTACAGCTCCTATGGCAAAAAGAGCAGCACCACCCGTAACACCTATGCATAATGCAACAATAACAACAGCAATTGCTATAAAGATTGCATCCAAAATCATACTCTTGGTACATCCAAAATCTATCCAGCTTGCTGTTGCCTTATCTGATACGGTAATATATATATCACCACTTTTCTTCTTTAAAGACTTACGCGTTCCCTGAAATGGCGCAGGCATAGCACCTTCTGAGCAAGTCCAAAAATCTTTCTCTGTAATTATCTTTACACTCATATATCCTTCTTACTTGGATTTTGCAACTTATGAGAAAACTCTGTCCATGGGTTTCTTTGGATTTTATCCCACTCTTCTTTTGTATATTCTATTCCTCTATATAATATATGCTCATCAACATTTTCCCCCTGCATACCAGTCTTTATACTAGTTTTCTCACAATATCGGTCATAGTTCATCAAGTTATATGCTGTTTCAACAAAAAGTTTTTCTTCTTCTGCAATTTCCTGACGTAAAATCTCAGACTCCACAAGTCTACCTGTGATTGTATCTATATGATAAGACGCTTTCTCCCTTAGTTTTGTACTAAGACTATAAATATTAAGACTATTTCGGAAGTTTGCATAAGCTGTAGAATAGAAATTTCTTGAGAGAATGAACGCAGGCTTACCATGGACATCAATGGTAACAAGATTCTTGTGTTTTTGATCAAGTACTGTGCCGGTAAAAGAAAAAGCCCAGTCCAACATTGTAGTCTTGAAAAAATTAGTCTGTCTTATTCCACCTTTATAGGGAATTGAATGACCATAAATATGATAAAAAAATAATGTTAGGAACTCATTCCCTTGCACCACTTCTTTTATTCGCTGAGGATTAGAAAAAATATCATCATTTAGACGAATTATATCTCTAATTTCCTCTTTGTCCAAAGATTGAAGCAAATCTTCTTTCAACTCCTCCCATCTAGCCTTGAGAGAATCTTTGTTAAGAACATCTATAACCTCTCCTGTATGAGACATACACACATGAATTTCACCATAAATTTTAGAAAAAATTTGAGAAACAGAAGCGACATCCTTAACAATAGGGTTATTACACTCTAACAGCTTATTTTCCAGCAAAATTAAATGCGCTTCTATCTTATACTCATCAACATTTAATACACAAAACTCCCATCGCATAAGCGTACGCGAGGTAAGATGAACATTCACCATCTTTGTATCAGATTCAACTATCAAAGCATATTGATCTGTAAAAGGCTCTTTAATACGTATATCCATAGCTCTATTAATTTACAAAAACATCACCGCCATCCATTTTTGTCTCTCCTCCAATGTGATTCTTCGCAGAAGAAATATCAACACTATTTCCACCTGATATTGTTGTCCCACTTGTTGACTCTAATATTAAGTTTGTACTTTTAAGTGAAATACTTTCTTCTGTTAAGGTAATACTACTTGCCCCAATGCCTAAAACAATAGAAGAAGTATTCATGGAAATAGAAGCTGCACCCACCTTTATATTTACATTAGAATCTCCCATAACATCAATGTTTCCTCCACTGTCCATATTTAGTTCACTGGCACCCTTACCGACATTTATAGAAGAATTACTTCCTGCATTCACTGAATGAGTAGCTTTTGCATTCAATGTAGAGTTACCTGCACCATCAAAGTTCATGCTTACGCCGCCCTTGTCGTGCAATGTTACGCTACCTGCAGAATCATCAAGCTTAAGGGAACTGCCACTTCGTGTGGTAAGGCTCTTGCAGTTATTGCCTTGACCACCGCCACCACCAGTCGTTCCGTTAAACAGGCTACCCATAACATATGGTCTTGCAGGGTCACCATGACGGAAGCCGAGGAGAACTTGGTCGCCCACCTCTGGGATAAATACAAATCCACGGTTGCTCTTTACGTCACTGCTACTACCGCCATCAGGTGTCATCACACGCACCCAGCCTGTCTGCATACCATCCGTCTGCCAGTTCATACGTACACGAACACGGCCCTTACCCTCTGGGTCAGCATTGCTGAGCACCGTTGCCATCTGTGTCTCTGCCAATGGCATACGCACCTTTGGACTTGGCAGTGCCTTTATTGTTGCAGGTATAGCCTTGAAGCGGTTCTTGTAGTAGCTGCCTTGGCTCACCTCATGGGTTATTTCGATGATGATAAAGTTACCCAAACTTTCTTCTGATAAGTTTCCTACACGTTCCAAGAACGAGCTGTAGAGACTTACGACAGAACCTACACGCAGGGTTGGCACCTGACTCTCAGCTGTGATATAATGTGTCTCAGCCGTCTCAGCCGCTTGCTTACGACCCATGTAGTTAACGAGCTCCGTCTCATTGCTGATACGTGGCAGCGCATGCTGTCTTGC
>FLSC01002826.1_pt1 | contig 10927 bp, 9 predicted proteins | sample 1550561 | NCBI WGS metagenome assembly FLSC01 (sample SAMEA4031775, study PRJEB14383) | metagenome | biome: human; feature: oral; material: saliva | place: Philippines | collected 2014 | reverse complement strand
AAATTAAAACCAAATTTTATCACCTTATTAGAGAAATAAGTTCTTGAAGAAAAGAATACTATATATGATATTCCTGTTGATATTGCTGCACCTTTTGCACCTAAATATGGAACTAGCAATAAATTTCCAATAAGATTTGATATTGAAGCTATAATAGAAACATATAAAAAATATTTAGTTTGCTTTTTAAAACCTATTCCTATCATTGTAGTTTCAGATAATAAATACATTATTGGTATAAATACTAACGTTGGCATTACAAAAATAGAATTATAAAATTTTTTTCCTAATAAAAATCCAATAATATCTCTAGTTAATAACATCCCTATTCCCAATAAAAAGAACACTAAAGATAAATAATCATTAGCTTTCTTATAAAATTCTGTGTCTTCTGGATTTTTAGTATAATGTTCTAAAGCAGTAGGTGTCCAAAAAGTTGAGAACCCACTTTGGATAACTGAAAGTAGAGCAACTATTTTAAAAGCTCCAGAATATATTCCCACCTCATTTAAATTTGAAAATGTTCTTATTGTAATTTTATCTAATGAAGCAAATAACCAATTTAAAGCCATTGTTAAGATTAAAGGATAACTAAAATTAAAGAGTTCTTTTTTTGTTGTTTTACAATCTTTTAGAAATTTTAAATTTTTTAAATTCCATATTCTTCTCTCAAATAATATTGAAATTATAGCTACTATTAAATTAGCAAGCACAGAAGAAAAGATTAAAGTTTTGTAATCATTTCCAAAATATTGAAATAAAATTAATATAAAAACAAATTCAAATAACTTTATAGCTACAGTTAATATTGAAAAAATATTTCCCCGTTGCTTCATTCTTACTACTAAAAATGAAAATGTATTTATTGCCCTAAACAAAATTGCAAAAATAAGACATATCCATATTAAATTTTCATTTTTTCCAACAATAAATATAGAAATGTCTTTTCTAAAAATAAAAATTAATAAAAAGGCTAATGTTCCTAAGATAAAAAAAGGTACTAAAGAAGTATAAAGTAATTTCCCTCTATTTTCTTCTTCTTCTTCAAAAAAGAATCTAACAAAACCTTGTTCCATTGATAAAGAAGTGGCAATTACTAATATTTGTACTATAACATCTATAAGTGAAGAAACTCCATATTGTTCAGGAGACAGCATTCTTGTTGTTATAGGAACTATTAAAAAACCTATTAAAATATTTATATAACCACCTATAGAAAATGATAAGAATTTCTTTATTAAATTATTTTTTTCCATAGAATTCCTTTATTTTTGATGATGTAAATTCTACATCTTCTTCTTTTAATCCATAATAAAGAGGTAATCTTAAAAGTCTTTCACTTTCTTTTGTTGTATATTTATCTTCTCCATGAAATCTACCAAATTTTATTCCTGCCTCTGCTGAATGAAGTGGAATATAATGAAATACTGCATTTATATTATTTTCTTTTAAAAAATTAATCAAATTTGTTCTTTCATCTAAGTCTTTACATTTTATATAAAACATATGGGCATTATGCTTACAATCTTCTGGTATATATTGTAATTCTATTAAATTTTTATCTTCTAATTCTTGTAATAATTCTTTGTATTTATTCCAAGTATTCATTCTATCATTATATATTATATCTGCATTTTCAAGTTGAGCATATAAGTAAGCAGCATTTAACTCACTTGGTAAATATGAAGAACCTTTATCTACCCAAGTATACTTATCTACTTGTCCTCTAAAAAAACGGCTTCTATTGGTTCCTTTTTCTCTTATAATTTCAGCCTTTTCAATATTTTCTTTATTATTTATAAGTAAAGCTCCTCCTTCACCCATAGAATAATTTTTTGTTTCATGAAAACTAAAACACCCGTATTCTCCAATAGTTCCAAGGGGTTTTCCTTTGTATTCAGACATTACTCCTTGAGCTGCATCTTCTATAACAATAAGATTATGTTTTTTAGCTATTTCCATTATCTTATCCATATTACAAGCAACACCTGCATAATGAACAGGAAGTATTGCTTTTGTTTTTTCAGTAATTGCAGCCTCTATTAGATTTTCATCCATATTCATTGTTTTTGGATTTATATCTATAAAAACTATCTTTGCTCCTCTTAAAACAAATGGATTTACAGTTGAAACAAATGTAAATGAAGGTGCAATAACTTCATCTCCTTCTTTTATATCAGTTAATATTGCTGTCATTTCCGTTGCATGAGTACATGATGTTGTTAAAAGTACCTTTTTTACATTAAATTTATTTTCCATCCACTTACTACATTTTTTTGTAAAAGGTCCATCACCACAAATCTTATGATTTTTTTCCATTGCCTCTTTTACATATTCTAATTCTTTTCCAACATATGGTGGAATATTAAATGGTATCATAAAAGTATCTCCTCTTCTATTTTTTTTAAATTTTCTTTTGTATTTTCAAATTCCATTAAACAATATCCATTCCTAGTAGAACTATCTTTTACTTTTTCAAATTCTTCTTTTACATAAAGTTCTATTATATTCTTACTATCAACTCTATTTATAGTATCTTTATCATTTACATTAAAAATAAACTTTACAACTGCTATTTTATTAGTATTTTTTTTGGCTATATTAGTAATTACATTCTCTCTATTTAATGCTATATTAATTACCAATTCTAAATAGTCTATACCTGTAGATATCTTTACTAAATCAGAACCAATAAAGTCTCCTCCCATTCTTGCACCTATTTCTACTATTTTTATATTACTTCCTAATATTTTTATTTCTGAATGAGATGCTCCATTTGATACTTCTAATATATCTAAACTCTTTAAAATAACTTGTTCTATTTTTTTGTACAATTTATCATCAATTTCTACTGGCTCTATATGACCTCTCTCTATAAAATTTGGAGCTCCTGTAGTATATTTTTTTGTAATTTGTAAAACTTTATGAATACCTTTTTCTGATATAGATTCTACACTGTATTCATCCCCTAAAATATACTCCTCTATTAGAATTTCTTTAGAAAACGATTCTTCTAAAGCTGATTTTATAGCAGGTTCTAATTCACTCTCATTATTTACTTTATATATCCCTCTGCTACCAGATCTATCTGTTGGTTTTACAATAAGAGGAAATGATAAATCTTCTAAATTAACTTTCTCTATATTATTTACCAAAATATATTTAGGACAAGGTAAATTAAACTTACTTAATCTTTCTCTCATTTTATATTTATTTGTTGTTAACTCTGTACACTCCAATGAATTTCCTTTTAAATTAAGTTTATTTGCAATAAAATTTACTGTATGCATAGCTAAATCAGAAGCTATTGAACATACACCATCTATTTTTATTTCCTTACAAATTTCTAAGATTTTTTCTTTTTCAATTATACTAATTGGATAAAAAAAATCACTATTTTCTTTACCAACAGCCCCTTCTTCCCAAGCAAAAACATGAGTTTCTATTCCCATTTCTTTTGCTTTTATTATTAATTTATTTTGAAATTCATTTGCTCCTATTATAGCTATCTTCATTTTTATTTCCTTTTTAAATTTTTATATCTATACTTTTTTTCCCTATTTTTCTCGAAATTTCAGATACATATATTCCATATTCTTCTGTATCTTTTGAAATCCAAGCTCCACCACCAACAAGTGTTTTATATTTTAAAGTAACTGAATGTGATACAGTACTATTAATACCAATAAAACAATTATCTTCAATAACACACTTTCCTGCAATATTAGCTCTACCTGCAATTATCTCCAACAACACTATGATGCCCTATTAAGCCTCCACCCATAACAACAATATTACTTCCTAATTTTACAAATGGTTGTATAACAGAATTATCAATTATAAAATTATTCTCTCCAATATCTTTTGTTGAGACACAAGCTTTTGAAGATATGTAATTCATTGTTTTATACTTCTTTCTCTTTACCTCTTTTAACTTTTCTTCTCTTAAAGTATTCATTTTTGAATAACCAATTGTATTAAATAAATAATATTCATTAGATAGATAAATTTTCTCAAGTTTTTCAAATTTAACAAGTGGTGATCCCAAAAACTGCTCCTCTTTTTTAAATTTTTTATCTATTGTAAAAGCAATTATTTTATATTCATTCTTATATTTTTCATCATTTTCAAAATAATATTTTGCTAGTTCTCCATTGTCTCCTATACCAAATATGACTATTTTTTTTTAAACTTCCTCCTTTATTTATCTTTAATTTTCAAATATGTTTTTCCATTGCTCTATTAGCTTCTCTTCTGAAAAATTCTCTTCCATTATTCTTCTATTGTTTTCCAAGATATTCTCATTAAATTTTTCTAAATCTATAAATCTATCAAAAGACTTTATTTCCAGTCCCATTTCTTTCAATGTTTCAAATGTTGAAACACTTTCTTTTAAATAAACTGTTTTTTTCATACTTAAAAGAGAAGTTATATTGCCAAATCCTTGTTGTCTGTTATGAGCAAAAATTGCTATGTCCAATGAAGATAAAAAACTCATATACTCTTTAAATTCCATAAAATTTAAAATTGGAAAAAATTTATCTTTAAATAATTCTGAACCTCTTCCTATTACTTGTTTTTTATATTCTTCACTTCCACCATAAGATAAAATACAAAATAATTTTATATTCATATCCTTAAACTTTGATAATTTTTCTAAAATTTCAAGGTGATTGTTAGAAGAATCTGCTGAATTACCAATTTGAATCCACAATTCTTTTTTTTCTATTTCTTTTAAATCTATTTCTTTATATAGATTGCTTGGATAATCAAAAGAATAATAAAAATCTCCTTTGGCTTTAAACCATTTTTTTACTAATCTAAATTCTCCTTCCATGTAAGAAATATATCCCTTTGCATTTCCCTTTACATAATCTTCTATTGTATAAAAAACACTTTTTTTCTTTCTTTCATTATAAGAATATAAATCTGCCCCCCACATAATCCAATAAGATTTTTTTAAATAACGTCTAAAAATAAAAAGAAAAAATATTAGTCTAGGATCAGAAAGAGCATGAAAGTATATTTTTTCACTTTTCTTACAATAATTAAATAATTTTATATATAAAATTGGAAGTTGTAGTAATAAAATAACTTTCTTTAAAATTCCTTTTAAATTTCTTCCTTTTGAAATATATCTCTTAACATTTTTTTCATTGAGAACTTCAATAGTTTCTAAACCATCCATTATGAAAAAAGTATTTTCTTCTTTTGAAAAATTTTTATTAATAAAATCTATAAATGGGTTTATAAATTTATCATTTCTCATTATATGTAAATATTTCATAATTATTTTTCTCCTACTATAATATTTTCGTAAATCATTTTATAATTATCAGCTATATTTTCCCAATCAAATTTATGTATATAGTTCTTAATTTTAGAAGAATAGTTATCATAATTATTATAAATTAAAGCAATTTTTTCAACAATTTCATCTACATCATCATACTTTACACTATGACCAACTTCGCCATCTGGAATTTGTCCATCAAATCCTTGACCTCTTGTATAAATAACAGGTAATCCTTGTGATAAAGCTTCGGCATAGACTAATCCAAAAGTTTCGTATCTAGAAGGCATTATAAAAATATCACTCTCTTCAAAATATTTCTTTATTTCTTCTTTAGAAGAATAAGGAATATGTTGTATAAATCCCTCATTTAATTCATCTATTCTAATCTCTATATCACCAACTACAGTAAATTTTACTTCGTATCCTTGTGATAATAATTTCTTACAAGCTAATATTGTTGTAATCACATTCTTGTTTTTATCTATACTTCCTACATAAATTAATCTTATTTCTTTATGTCTTTTTTTTGAATTTATAGAGTTTTCTATCCAAAATTTATTAATTCCATTTGGAATTATAACTGATTTTTTTTCCATTTCTTCTCTTTTTTCTATTGGAACATAATCTTCCAAACATTCTTTTTTATATGAAGGGGATAGAAAGATTATTTTATCTGCATTCTCCATAATTTTTAATCCATATTTTCTTAAGAAAAAGAAATATTTAAAAAATATATTTATATCGGTATTCCTAATAGCTACAATATAAGGAATATTATATTTCATTTTTAATCTTAATGCTATATCCCCATTAGAAAATAAAGTGTGAGCATGTATAAGATCATGATCAAATTTTGTTTCTACAGATAAAAGAGATTTAAAAACTTTTTTTTGTTTTAAATAAAAAAATAATCTTAATATTTTTGAAAAATATGTCACTATAATTTTATTATCATCATTTTTTTTATTTAAGTTAGATTTATCCCATGTAAAAACAAAAATCTTATTTATACAACCTCTTATATTTAATCCATCAAATAACTCTTTGTATAGTTTTGTAGCAAAGTAACCATTGCAAATTTGAAAAATTTTCATTATTTCCTCTCTTTTATGCTTTCATATCTAAAGTTGAAAACTCTTTAAATTCAGAAAATTTTATTGGCATTCCTGTCTTTCTCGACTTGTAAGCTGCTAAAATAATTTTTACAGCTAGCATTCCATCAATTCCACTTACTAATGGTTCTCTATTTTCTTCAATAGATTCTATAAAATCTTTATATAATGCTTCATGCCCATAACCATAAATAGAATTAGGATCTCCACAGTCTACTTTCTTGAAGTCTTCTTCTTTATCGCCCTCAACTCTCCAAGTATCTACTTTATTGACTGCTGTTCCACCAATAACTACTGTTCCCTTTTCCCCAACAATCGTTAAAGTCTCCTCCAAATTTTTTGGGTATGTTATTACACTCCCTTCTACTGTTCCTATCTTCCCATTTTTATATTGAATTAAAATGACACCATAGTCTTCTCCTTCAATTTTTCTAGAAAATGTATTTGCAATAGAATATACAGTATCAATTTCAGAATCCATCATCCAATTTAACAAATCAATATTATGAATACATTGATTCATGAAAGTTCCACCATCTAATTTCCAAGTTCCTCTCCAAGAAGCCTGATTGTAATAATTGTCATCTCTATACCAAAGAACTCTAGCTGTTCCAGTATAAATTTTACCTAATCTATCTTCAATAATAGCTTTCTTTAATAATTGAATTGGATGATTAAATCTATTTTGATGGCAAGCAGCTAATTTAACCCCTTTTTCTTTTGCTTTTTCTACTAATTTTTGTGCTCCTTGAATAGACATTGCAATTGGTTTTTCTATAATAACATGAATTCTTTTATCTAAACAATCTAAAGCAATTTCTTCATGATATCCACTTTCTGTAGATATAATGGCAACATCCACAGAAACACTTTCTAATAATTCTTTATAGTTTTCTTTTTTTATAATAGTTTCTTTATTGTTAACTTTATTTTGATACTCATATTCAATTTCATCCATTTTTGAAAAAACAATATCTGAAACTCCAACTAATCTTGCTTTTTCTTTATTATTTACTATTCCATCCACGATTTTATGGGAAATCCTTCCACAACCAATAATTACAAAATTTAACATTTTGAACTCTCCTCTAAATAGTTAGCAATAATTTCAACGATTTTTTTACATGCTTGCCCGTCTCCAAATTCATTTCTTGGATCTTCCCAATCAATATTATAATCATTTACTGCATGAAGTATTTCTTCTTCAATAGGTTCTACAAAATGATTCCAACCTCCATGATTAGTTTCTGACCAACCACCTTCAAGAATTGTAACACAAGGAACTCCATGCAAATAAGCCTCCTTATGTAAACCTCCTGAATCTGTTATAACTTTTTCAGCATGTTTTGTAAAGTATAATGTTTCTAGATAAGATAGAGGTTCTATATAATTTATATTACTATATTTATGACATATACTATCTACATATTTTCTTATACGAGGATGAACTGGAAATAAAACTGGATATTTTAATTTATTAACTGTATTTAATATTGTTTCAAAATGATCTATTTTATCTGTATTTTCAGGTCTATGTAAAGTAAATAAATAGTATTTATCCATTTTTTCTATAGTTGAATATAAAGGCTTTATTTTAGAAAACATTTCTTCTAGGCTATAATTCTTTACTTTTTCTGTATAATACAATAATGAGTCATACATAATATCTCCAACTTTATAAGAAATTTTTTCTAGTCCTTCTTTCCTAGCATCTTCCATATTTGAATCTGAACTAACAAAAATTAAACTAGATAAATGATCTGTTAATACTCTATTTTGTTCCTCAGGAAGATATTTACAATAAGTCCGTACTCCACCTTCCACATGAAATATTGGAATTAATAATTTCGCAGCAACTAAAGCTCCCGCTAATGTTGAATTTGTATCACCATAAAGTAATACTCCATCTGGTTTTTCTTTTTCTAAAACTTCTTCAATTTTTATCATCATTTTTGCTGTTTGTTTTGCATGAGTATCTGATCCTATCCCTAAATTATAATCTGGGGTTTTCATTTCCAATTCTATAAAAAATATATCAGACATATTTACATCATAATGCTGTCCTGTATGTACTAAAATCTCATTAAACTTTTTAGTAATTTCTTTTGACAATATATTTGATTTTATAAATTGAGGTCTTGCTCCTACAATAGTAACTATTTTTTTCATTTATTTTCCCCCTTATACATTATTTATATACTGGAATATTTCTTCAAGTTCTTCTGATAAACTCTTCCAATCAAATTTCTGAATCATTTTTTGAGTATTTTTATGAAATTCTTCATATTCTTCCTCGCTTAAAGTAAGTGCTCTGTTGATAAGTTCTTCATACTCTTCAACTGTATCACATTGTTTTACTAAGCCACATTTATAAAAATCGATTATATCGTATTCTCCATATTTTTGATTACTAATAATAGGTTTTCCACTAGCTAAATACTCAAACAGTTTATTTTGACTACTTCCATATTTATTAACTAAACTATCCTTAATGGGAAGGTAGGTTAAGATATTAAAATCACCTTTTGATAAAATACTGGGTATAGCTTTCTTTTCAACTCTTCCTTTATATTTTATATTTTTAATACCATTATTCAAAATATAAGTTTCTATTTCAGAAACTTCATCACCTGAACCATATAATAATAATAATGCATCTTTTCCAACTTTTTCAAATGCTTTTACTAGTGTCAATACATTATTAGCCTTTCTAATAGAACCTGTATAAATAATTTTTTTCTTTTGAGACTGTAAGTCAATGTCATTTAACTCAACAATAGATTTTTTAAATTCATCTAAATCCACTCCATTGTTAATATAAAATATTTTCATTTCAGGAATTTTTTTATTCCATCCCCTATCTTTAATATATTCTTTACCACCAGGAACAGTGAAAATAATAGCATCTGATTTCATATAGATTAATTTTTCTACCATTGAAAGCAAACGAATAACTATATTATGTTTAGTTATTTTTTCACTATAGTCAACAATACTATAAGGCCAAATATCTCTTACTTCTGTAATAATTTTTGCCTTTTTTATTTTTCCTACTATTAATCCGAAAAAACTAGCTATCAAACATGGTGAAGACAAATATACTATATCTGGCTTCCCATATTTTTTAGAAGATAAAAATAAAATTTTAAAAGCAAATTCCAACATATTTATTGCTCTTTTTATAAAACTTTTACCATAATCTATATTCCTTATAAAATTGAATTTTATTCCATCATAATATAAAGTTTTCATAAATTTTTTATCTTCTTTAATATTTATATCTGAATTATGAATTTGGCTAGAAGTAAAAATTTCAAAATCATATTTTTCTTTCAAAGCTTTTGCAAATTGAAATTGTCGGACAAAGGTTCCTAATTCTGGAGGAACAGCATAGTGATTAATCACCCATATTTTTTTCAATTTTTTCTCCTTTTGTAATTTTTTTCAAATTTTCTATAAATTTACTATGTTCAATAGCTAAATTTCCTGTAACTGCTTCATTTTCTTTTACATTTTTACTGACTACAGCACCCATATTTACTTTACAATTTCTTCCTAAGGTTAAGCCATTTTTTATTGTTGAATTTATACTAAGATAACTATTCTCACCTATTCTTGTTCTACCACCAATAACAGTCCCTGCAACAATTATAGACAAATCTCCTATTTTAACATCATGTCCAACTTGAACTAAGTCATCAACATGAACGTGTTTTCCTATATAAGTGGTTCCAAAAACTCCCATTTCAACAGTTGTATTTGAGTAAATTTCAGCATTTTCATCTATAAAAATATCCCCTACAGCAGAGATATGAAAATTTTCTTGCCCATTTGAAAATACTTCTAATGGTCTGCTCCCTATTACTGTTCCTGCCCCTATTTTAACATTCTTTTTTATTGTAACATTTGGATAAATAACTACAAAATCATCGATCTCTACATTATCTTCTATTATGATATTATTTGATTTTATAACTGCTGTCTTTGAAATTTTAGCTGTACTAGAAATTTTATTTTCTTTTTTTTCCATTTTATAAAAATTTCCCTCATTTAAAAGATTATGAAGTTTAAAAAAATCTTTTTTGGGAGTTTTTGATACTAAAATCCCTATATCTTCTCTATTAATTTTTTCTTTTAAAATATCTGATGTAATTACACAAGATAATGTTGAATTTTCTTCTAACTCTTTTAAATATTTTTCTGACTCTAAAAATACTAAATGTTTTTTTCCAATGTACTCTTCTGCTGTAAGTCCCAGCCAATCAAATTCTCCATCTTTTTCTACTTTACCAAAATTTAAATCTGATAATTTCATTTTTTCTCCTATAATTCTAAATTATTTAAGAAGTTTACAATATATTCTTTTTCTTCTTCAGTCAACTCAGGATCAACTGGTATTGCAATTGTTCTCTTAGATAGATACTCTGCATTAGGTAAAGCTCCTTCTTTATACCCTAAGTTTTTATATACTTTTTGTAGATGTAAAGGTACAGGATAATAAATTCCATAAGCTATTCCT
>FLSC01046521.1_pt1 | contig 11060 bp, 7 predicted proteins | sample 1550561 | NCBI WGS metagenome assembly FLSC01 (sample SAMEA4031775, study PRJEB14383) | metagenome | biome: human; feature: oral; material: saliva | place: Philippines | collected 2014 | reverse complement strand
CCCTCAGCTGCAGCAGCCAGGGCGGCGTCGCGCTCGCGAGTCTCGCGCAGAAGCGCCTCAATGTGGAAGGCGTTCTCGGGAACCTCGTCAGCGACGAAAGTCAGGGTGGGGGTCAGGCGGGCAGTAATGTTCTTACCCACCTCGGAGCGCAGAATACCCTTAGCGGATTCCAGCGCCTTCTTGGTGTTTTCGGCGTCCTCTTCGGAGCCGAACACGGTGTAGTAGAGGGTTGCGTGCTGCAGGTCGTTGGTCACGCGAGCATCGGTAATGGTCACAAAACCGAGGCGGGGATCCTTAACACGACGCTCCAGCGCCTTCGCCACAATTACCTTGATGCGGTCGGCAAGTCGTGCCGCGCGGGCTGCATCAGCCATGTGTTTCTCCTTGAAATGTCGTGGTGAAATGTTGTAGCGCATCCGTGGGCACTCGAGGTGCTGTGGAAGCGTTCCAGGTAATGCGGAAGCGCCCGCCCCGCCAGCACCCGCCCCGCAGGCTCCAGTTTTAGAAGCCTGCGGGTGCGGGAACACTAGCGGGTGACGGGCGCATCAGCGTGTGAGTCTTAGACACGCGGCTTTTCGCGCATCTCCCAAGTCTCGATAATGTCGCCTTCCTTGATGTCGTTGAAGGAGCCGAGGCCAATACCACACTCGAAACCTTCGCGAACCTCGGTAGCGTCGTCCTTGAAACGACGCAGCGACTCGATGGTGAGGTTGTCTGCCACCACGGAACCATCGCGCACCAGGCGTGCCTTGGCGTTGCGCTTGATGATGCCGTTCTTGACAATCGAACCTGCGATGTTGCCCCACTTGGAGGAGCGGAAGACCTCGCGGATCTCTGCGGAGCCGAGCTCCACTTCCTCGTACTCGGGCTTGAGCATACCCTTGACGGCCTGCTCAATTTCCTCAATCGCACGGTAGATGACCGAGTAGAACTTCATCTCGACACCTTCGCGGTCGGCAAGTTCTGCAACGCGCTCTGCCGGGCGGACGTTGAAGCCGATGATGACCGCGTTGTCCACGGTAGCCAGGTTCACGTCGTTCTGGGTAATAGCACCCACACCGCGGTGGATGACGCGCAGCTGAACCTCGTCGCCACCGGCGTCGATCTTCATCAGGGACTCTTCCAGTGCTTCCACAGCACCGGAGACGTCACCCTTAATGATCAGGTTCAGGGTGTCCATCTTGCCCTCAGCCACAGCGGCGTCGAAGGACTCGAGGGTCACGCGCTTACGACGCTTAGCCAGCTGAGCGTTACGATCAGCAGCCTCACGCTTCTCAGCGATCTGACGAGCGGTACGCTCTTCCTCGGTGGCGAGGAAGGTGTCACCTGCGCGGGGAACGGTGGACAGACCCAGCACCTGAACGGGGCGGGACGGGCCAGCTTCCTTCACAGCCTGACCGTTCTCATCGAACATTGCACGAACACGACCGTGAGCAACACCGGCAACGATAGCGTCACCGACGCGCAGGGTACCGGACTGAACCAGGACGGTCGAAACCGCACCGCGGCCCTTATCCAGGTTTGCTTCAATAGCAACGCCGCGTGCTTCCTTGTTCGGGTTAGCGGTCAGTTCGAGCACGTCAGCGGTCAGGGTGACAGCCTCAAGCAGCTCGTCGATGTTGGTGCCGTTACGAGCGGAGACATCCACGAACATGGTGTCGCCACCGTACTCTTCGGGGATCAGACCGTACTCGGTGAGCTGGCCACGGATCTTCTCCGGGGACGCGCCTTCCTTATCGATCTTGTTCACAGCAACCACGATCGGCACGTTAGCTGCCTGTGCGTGGTTCAGTGCCTCAACGGTCTGGGGCATAACGCCGTCATCCGCTGCGACCACGAGGATTGCCACGTCGGTGACCTTCGCACCACGAGCACGCATAGCGGTGAACGCCTCGTGACCGGGGGTATCGATGAAGGTAATCGCGCGGTCTTCACCCTCAACGGTGGTGTGGACCTGGTATGCACCAATGTGCTGGGTAATGCCGCCGGCCTCACCCTCAATGACGTTGGTGTTACGGATGGCGTCCAGCAGGCGGGTCTTACCGTGGTCAACGTGACCCATGACGGTAACGACCGGGGGACGAACCTCCAGAACGTCCTCGCCCTCAGCTTCTGCTTCGGCTTCGAGGTTGATGTCGAAGGACTCGAGCAGCTCGCGCTCCTCATCCTCCGGGGAAACGATCTTGATGACGTAGCCCAGTTCGGCACCCAGCAGCTCGAAGGTCTCCTCGTCCAGGGACTGAGTCTGGGTAGCCATCTCACCCAGGTGGAAGAGAACCGTAATCAGCGATGCCGGGTTTGCGCCAATCTTCTCAGCGAAGTCCATGATGGACGCGCCGCGGCGCAGACGAATCTCGGTCGAGCCGTCGCCGCGAGGAACAACCACGCCACCGGGTGCCGGTGCGTTCAGCTGCTCCTGCTCATGGCGGCGAGCTGCCTTGGACTTGCGGCCCTTACGCTTGGAGCCACCGCGACCGAATGCACCCTGTGCATTACCGCGACCGCCGGGGCCGGGACGACCCGGACCGCGGTTGAAGCCGCCGGAACCGCCGCCGCGACGTGCGCCGCCGCCGTTACCGCCGCCGTTGTTGGAGCCGGACGCGCCGCCACCAACGTTGGAAACCTTGGGCATCATCGAGGGGTTCGGGCGTGCGCCGCCGCCACCAGCCGGACGGGGTGCACCGGGACGTGCGCCACCTGCGGGGCGAGGACCGCCGTTACCACCAGGACGTGCGCCACCTGCGGGGCGAGGACCGCCGTTACCGCCAGGACGTGCGCCACCGTTGCCACCGGGACGACCGTTACGTGCCGGACGGGGACCGCCGGAACGCTGGGAGTCGCCGCCGCCACGCTTCATACCCTGCTGGGATGCGAAGGGGTTGTTACCGGGGCGAGGACCGGGCTTGGGGCCGGGCTTCGGAGCGGCAGGCTTGGGTGCTGCCGGCTTCGGTGCTGCCTCGGGGCGTGCCATGCCCTGCTGGGATGCGAAGGGGTTGTTACCCGGGCGGGGGCCGCCGGGCTTGGGTGCTGCTGCCGGCTTTGCGGCGGGCTTAGCTGCTGCAGGCTTGGGAGCTGCGCTCTCAGCTGCGGGCTTGGGTGCCGGCTTAGCTGCAGGCTTTGCCGCTGCGGGCTTGGGTGCCGGCTTAGCTGCAGGCTTTGCCGCTGCGGGCTTGGGTGCCGGCTTAGCTGCAGGCTTTGCCGCTGCGGGCTTGGGTGCCGGCTTAGCTGCAGGCTTTGCCGCTGCGGGCTTGGGTGCCGGCTTAGCTGCAGGCTTAGCCGCTGCAGGCTTGGGAGCCGGCTTAGCTGCCGACTCTGCGGGACCTGCCTTTGCGGCAGGCTTAGCGGCTGCGGCGGGGAATTCCGCGCGCAGCTTCTTCAGAACCATGGGGTTCAGGGTGGAAGAGGAGCTCTTAACGAACTCGCCCATATCCTTGAGCTTGGCGATAACTTCCTTGGAAGGTACGCCTACTTCTTTAGCAAACTCGTGTACTCGAGGCTGAGCCAAATTTTCTCCATTCCCGGTCCGCACCGGGAATGGTGCGGACACTAATGTTTACGGGGTGCACGCCCGAAGGCGCGCCAATTCGTGAAATTGCCGGTGGGTGAGCACGAAAGGGTACTCATTTCGCGGCACTCATTAGATATCCATCAGTTTTCTGACTCGCTTTCAGATAAGAAGTCGTCAAACTCGTTGACTTACAAAGGGCATATACCCGAAAAGCGTCTACGAGGGGGTCGAGTCCGCAATCACGGCTCGAATCTGCTCACAGCACGCCTGCAACTGGGCTGCAGGGACCGCTTTTTTGAAGGCGCGCGCCAGACCGTTCTTTTTCTGCAGAGCGGCTACGCACTTTTCGCTCGGATGGATCCAAGCGCCTCGTCCGGGCATAGTTCCCGCCGTATCGGGCTGATAGGGCGGGGTGTCCGCCTGCTCGGTAGCAGACGTGACGGGTGTGCGGGCGATGCGCAGCAGGTTGCGCTGTTCATCGCGGGCACGGCATCCGATGCAGGTGCGGACCGGTCCTTCAAACGCTTCGGAGGTTGCGGTGAGGTCGTGATCGCTCATGGTCCTCTCCCCTCTCTAGCGTGTGTAGAACCGCGTTCGCAGTACATTCGTGATGCTCCATCCGGTGTATGCGAGGGCGCGTTAAAGCGCCCGGTTACACACCGGCACATCTTAATAGTGTATCCCGTTTTTAAGAATCATGGGCAAAACTGTGACGCAGGCGCAAGAACACCGGGCACGTTACTGCCCGATCTCTTGCGCCTGCATCAAAAGGATATGCCGCGGGATACGCCCCTCACCGGGGCTAATGCTTATTCAGCGTCCTGTGCGGACTCTTCTGCTGCTTCTTCAATTGCCTTCTCAGCGGAAGCTTCTTCAGCCAGGCTACGAGCCACGCGAGCTGCAACCTCTTCCTCGGCACGAACCTGAGCGTACTTAGACTCGGAGAGAATATCGATACGCCAGCCGGTCAGCTTCGCTGCCAGACGTGCGTTCTGACCCTCACGGCCGATAGCCAGGGACAGCTGGTCATCCGGAACCACGGCACGAGCGGAGTACTCACGCGGGTTCGCGATAATGACCTCGGTGACCTTCGCCGGGGACAGTGCCGCAGCGATGAAGGTTGCCGGATCGGTCGAGTAGTCGACAATGTCAATCTTCTCGTCGTTCAGCTCGGCAGCAACCGCACGCACGCGGGCACCCATATCGCCGATGCACGCACCCTTAGCGTTAATGGTCGGGTTCTTCGCGGACACAGCAATCTTGGAGCGGTGGCCAGCTTCACGTGCGATGGAGTTAATGGAAACCAGGCCCTCAGAGATTTCGGGAACCTCGTGCTCGAACAGGCGCAGAACCAGGTTCGGGTGCGAACGAGAAACCACAATCGAGGGACCCTTGGGTCCGCGGCGAGCCTCAACCAGGTAGGCGCGCAGGCGGGAGCCGTGCGGGTACTTCTCGCCCGGAACCTGCTCATTGCTGGGCAGAACAGCTTCAACGGTGCCCAGGTCAACCTGAACCATACGCGGGTTGTTGCCCTGTTGAATCACGCCGGACACCAGGGTGCCCTCACGGTCCTTGAACTCGCCCAGAACGGATGCGTCCTCAGCGTCACGCAGACGCTGCGAGAGCACCTGACGGACGGTTGCGGCAGCGATACGGCCAAAGTTGTTCGGGGTATCGTCGAACTCGTCAATCTTCTGGTTATCCTCATCAAGCTCAGGAGCCAGAATAACGAACTCGCCGGTGGTGTGGTCGATGACGGCACGAGAACCCTTAATGGCGCCGGGCTGCTTCATGTACGCGAGCAGCAGGGCGTTCTCAACCAGGGTGAAGAGCTCCTCCATGACGAGAGAGCGCTGCTTCGCCAATGCGCGCAGTGCGCCCAGGTCAATAGTTTTAATATCCTCCACGCTTTTCAGCCTTTCCCAGTTAGCACGGCGCCGGGACGCTCAATGCGCCCCGGCTCCCGAACGGTATATACCTGGCACGGAACACCCCGTGCCTGAAGCTTTAATAACTCTATTCTACCGGCTCAACGGGCGAATTGAAGTCAATCTCGACGTGAGCAGAAGCAATATTTTCCCACGGAAGCAAAGACGGCTCGTGGTAGGACTCCTTCTGGCCCTTCTTCGTGTTCTTCTTACGAGCCAGCACCGGACCTTCATCCTGCACCTCGTGCAGACGCGCCAGGTACTCGGTGCCGTCGGGTGCGGTGACCGCAATCAGGCGGGTACGGGCACGTTCCCAGTGGCGGCGCTCGGTCAGGGCACGGGTAGCACCCGGCGAGGACACCTCCAGCTCGTAGGGGAAGAACTCGTCGTTCTCATCCGCACGGTCCAGGGCGCTCGAAATCGCACCGGAAATCTCCGCGAGGGAATCCAGCGACAGCGAATCGGTACGCTCAGCGGTGTAGTCCACCGTAATCTTCACGGTGCGGTTCGCCGCCGGGCCCGAAATCTTCAGGCCCTCCAGCACCAGCGAGAACTCGGAGATGACCGGGGCAATCGCCTCGGCAACCTCTTCCTCACGAATCGCGCGGGTACCCACGCGCACCGGTGCCTCCACCACGGGCTCACTCTCAACGCGAGTGCGGGGAGTGTTCACACCATTCGCCACGCGGGATGCGGCACGGCGAGCGCGCGCATTCGGGGCGCTCTTCTTAGAGCCAGAACGCTTCGGCTTGTATGCCATAGTTCTCTTCTTTCATTCTTCCGCCGCTACCCTGCCCCACCTCCTGGGAGGTAGGGCAGGTGGCGACGGTTTTACGTTTTTGCGGGCTAGTGGCGTGCCTTAGGCGCCGCGCACCTCAGCGATGACCTCAGCCACCGCGTTCTCGACGGACACCTCGCGAGCCTCACCGCTGCGGCGGTCCTTCAGCTCCAGCACGCCGTCCTTGAAGCCGCGACCAATCACCAGGATGGTGGGCACGCCCAGCAGCTCGGCGTCGCCGAACTTCACGCCGGGGCTGGTCTTCGGGCGGTCATCCAGCATGACCTGCAGGCCGGCGGATTCCAGGGATGCGCTGAGCTCTTCAGCGTACTCGTGGGATGCTGCGTCCTTGCCGGTGATGACGATGTGCACGTCTGCCGGTGCCAGGTTACGCGGCCAGATCAGGCCCTTCTCGTCGTGGTTGCCCTCGGCGATAGCAGCCAGTGCGCGGGTCACGCCCACGCCGTAGGAGCCCATGGTCACGGTCTGCAGCTTGCCGTTCTGGTCCAGGACCTTCAGGCCCAGTGCCTCAGCGTACTTGCGACCCAGGGCGAAGATGTGGCCCATCTCGATACCGCGGGCTGCCACCAGTTCGCCGGAGCCGTCCGGTGCCGGGTCGCCTTCGCGCACCTCGCACGCCTCGATGACGCCGTCGGCGGTGAAGTCGCGGCCGAAGACCAGGTTCGCCACGTGCTTGCCCTCTTCGTTTGCGCCGGTCACCCAGTGGGTACCGCGCACCACGCGGGGGTCAACGAAGAAGGGAATGCCGGTTGCGGAAGCTACCGCATCCTCGTCCTCGGTGTGCGCACCGAACAGGGGCGCGTCCAGGCTCAGGCCGGGTCCAATGTAGCCCTTGACCAGCTGCGGGTATGCCTTCAGGTCCTCTTCGCTGGCTGCCTCAACCTCAACCTCGCCGCCGATGCCCAGCAGGGCGCCGATGTTGACCTCAACGCGGCCCAGGTCCACGGCACGGTCGCCGGGAACGCCCACGGCGAAGACCTTACGCTCGCCGGAGGGGGTGATGACGGTGCCCAGGAAGCACTTGAGGGTCTGCGAAGCATCCAGGGTGCCGCCGGTCACCTCGGAGTGCAGCTCGTTCATGCGCTCCACCAGGGTCTCAATGGTGGCGGAGTCGGGGGTGTCCACAACGAGTGCCGCCGGGGTGTCCTCGGTGATTTCGATTTCCTCGGGAACCACGGTGGTGACGGCCTCAACGTTTGCCGCGTAGCCGCCCGCGGAACGCACGAAGGTATCCTCACCGATAGGGGTCGGGTGCAGGAACTCTTCACTGCGGGAGCCACCCATCGCGCCGGACTGTGCGGTCACAATGACAATCTCCAGGCCCAGGCGCTCAAAGATGCGCTGGTAGGCGGCACGGTGAGCCATGTACGCCTCGTTCAGGCCCTCATCGTCAATGTTGAAGGAGTAGGAGTCCTTCATGACGAACTCGCGGCCGCGCAACAGGCCCGCGCGGGGGCGTGCCTCATCGCGGTACTTGGTCTGAATCTGGTACAGGTAAACCGGCAAATCCTTGTAGGAGGAGTACAGGTCCTTCACCAGCAGGGTAAACATTTCCTCGTGGGTGGGTGCCAGCAGCATGTCTGCACCCTTGCGGTCCTTGAGGCGGAAAAGGTTGTCGCCGTACTCGTCCCAGCGGTTAGTTGCCTCGTAGGGTTCGCGGGGCAGCAGTGCGGGGAAGTGAACTTCCTGCGCACCGATGGCGTCCATCTCTTCGCGGATGATGTTCTCGACCTTGCGCAGTACCTTCAGGCCAAGGGGCAGCCAGGTGTACACGCCGGGGGCTGCGCGGCGGATGTAACCGGCGCGGACCAGCAGCTTGTGGCTGGCGACCTCAGCGTCTACGGGGTCCTCGCGCAGAGTGCGCACGAAGAGGTTGGAAAGGCGAAGTACCACGATTCTCCTTGAAAGGTCGATAGGTTTAGGTAGGGTGCCCGAGGCTCACCGGGTGAGCCGCGAAAAAGGCACAGTCGTCTTTAATTTTATAGCGTTTTAGGGTTCGGCGTGTTTAGCGCTCAAAAATGATGGTCGAGAACTGCCCAATCTGCTCCCAACCGGTCCCCCGGTACATGGCAAGAGCACGGGCGTTGTAGTCGTTCACGTACAGGCTCAAATGCGGGTAGCGGCGCTGCAGAACCTGCGCGGCGGCGGCAAAGAACGGCTTAGCCAGACCGCAGCCGCGGTAGTCCGGATGTAGCCATACGCCCTGCACCTGTGCGGCGTCCAGGTTCACGATGCCCGCATCCGCCTTGAAGATAACCCGCCCGTTTACATCGGTGACAATGGCGCTACGCTGACCGGCAATGAGCGTGCGCAGGCGCGCCGCATAGCCGTCACCGTAGCGAGCAACCGGGTCGAAGCCGACCTCCTCGGTGAACATGGCGGCCGCGGCGGGCAGAAGCTCCCCCAGGTCCGCGGAGGTGGCGAGGCGCGCATACCCTGCAGGCTCGCCGGTAGAGTCGCCGGCAAGCGGGCTCTGCCCCGGTTTGAGGGGCGCGGGCAGGTGAGCCGGTAGCTCAGGAAGCTCCGCCTCGTAGAAGCGGGCGAGGTCCTTCTCCGGCGGCAGATACAGCAGTGGCTGATTGGGACGCTCCGACAGAACCCGCGCACGGTGATCGCAACCGTCACCCAGGCTCGGCTGCAACATCTGCAACAGCGGGCTCTTACCGCCGCGAGTCTGCTCACACAGCTCCTGCATGCGCGTCCACAGGGGCATCACGAAGGCGCTCTCACCGAACATGGAATCCAGACGAGAACCCACCTGTAGCAGCAACTGAGCCAGCGCGTCACGATGCGCGAGCGCCGTAGCATCCAGGGTGGTGGCATCAGAGGTTTCTACACGTTCGGCAACATCATGTTCGACCGCAGCACCGCACAACCGCACCGGCACCACATTCGAACCCAACAGCAGCACACAGCACAACTGCCCGTCACGCTCACAACCCACAAAACCCTGATAGTAATGCAACGGAATACGCGGGGACCTCACCGGAAGAGGGCACGCCAAATAATGCTCAATGGAGTACAGATTCGGGACCGGGTCACTGAACAGGACCTCCTCCAGCTCATCGCACCACCGAGCATCCAGAGCAAAAACGTGTTCCTTCACGCGATCAGGCATAGGGGAAGAATCCATCGACGAAACAGCAGCAGACGAAACAGCAGCACGCCGGGCACGATTAGCCTTACGGCGGCGAGAAAAAAGAGTGAACATGACCTGTTGAGTGATAGAGAATGAGCGACAAAAATTAAGTGAAAATACGGGGACACACCCCCGAAAAAGTAGCCGAATCAGGCGGCCACAACCGGCAGCGGCAAGCACCAAGCCTGCCACCACCATAACCGGACATAACCGGAAAAGCGCGGAGGCGCCCTCACCAGGGCGCCTCCGCGCACAAAAGCTAACTAGCTCACCGAAACAGCCGGGGACCCCTCGGGAACATACTCGCCCGAAGCCTCCATCTCAGCAGCAATACGGGTCGCCTCTTCAATCAGAGTCTCAACAATCTGATCCTCAGGCACAGTCTTAATGACCTCACCCTTCACGAAAATCTGGCCCTTACCGTTACCGGACGCCACACCCAGGTCAGCCTCACGAGCCTCACCCGGGCCGTTCACCACGCAACCCATCACGGCAACACGCAGCGGAACCTTCATGTGCTCCAGGCCCTTAGTCACGTTCTCAGCAAGCTCCCACACGTTCACCTGCGCACGACCACACGACGGGCAAGAAACAATATCCAGCTTACGGGGGCGAAGGTTCAGCGACTCCAGGATCTTGGTGCCCACCTTCACCTCCTCAACCGGAGGAGCAGACAGCGACACGCGAATAGTATCGCCAATACCCTGAGACAGCAGAGTACCGAACGCCACAGAGCTCTTAATAGTGCCCTGGAACGCCGGACCAGCCTCAGTCACACCCAAGTGCAGGGGCCAGTCACCGCGCTCAGCCAGCTGACGGTACGCCTCCACCATCACCACAGGGTCATTATGCTTCACAGAAATCTTGAAATCACGGAAACCATGCTCCTCAAAGAGCGAAGCCTCCCACACAGCAGACTCAACCAGAGCCTCCGGAGTAGCCTTACCGTACTTCTCCAACAGACGCTTATCCAGCGAACCAGCATTCACACCAATACGCAGAGAAACGCCGTGGTCCGAAGCCATCTGAGCGATTTCCTTCACCTGGTCATCGAACTTACGGATATTACCCGGGTTCACGCGCACAGCACCGCAACCAGCCTGAATAGCCGCATACACGTACTTCGGCTGGAAGTGAATATCAGCAATCACCGGAATACGGGACTGCTTCGCAATAATGGGCAGAGCCTCCGCATCCTTATCAGTCGGGCACGCCACACGCACAATATCGCAACCGGCAGCGGTCAACTCAGCAATCTGCTGCAGAGTCGCACCAATGTCGTGGGTCTTAGTGGTCGTCATCGACTGCACCGAAATCGGAGATTCAGAACCAACACCGACAGAACCCACCTTAAACTGGCGAGTCTTACGACGCGGGGACAGAACCGCGGGAGCGGGCTTCGGCATACCAAGGCTGACCGACAAGGTTTTCCTCCATACATGGGTTATGAAGGACGTACGACGCATCCTTCGTTCAACTTTTTATTGTGCCACTGACGCGAAAGAAAGCACTAATACGGGTACCCTTACCGCGCGCAACAACACACTAAAACAGGGTGATGGGCTTAACAATATCCGCCACAATCAGAATGACAGACATCACAATGAACGCGCCCGCCACCACATACGTCAACGGCAACAACTTCACCGGATCAAACGGACCCGGATCCTTACGCCCAGTCAAACG
>FLSC01482902.1_pt1 | contig 11085 bp, 9 predicted proteins | sample 1550561 | NCBI WGS metagenome assembly FLSC01 (sample SAMEA4031775, study PRJEB14383) | metagenome | biome: human; feature: oral; material: saliva | place: Philippines | collected 2014 | reverse complement strand
GGTAAGCAGATGCCTTCGTCTTCTGATAGCCTGAAAGCGAATGGCTGAAAAGCCTTCGAGCGAATGATCGCAGGGGATACGATGCTTCTATCAGCGTCAGCATTATCTCTGGCAATAAGTAGCACGCTTTCGGCTTTGTTGTTTAGCTCAGTGCCAATGTGCCCACGTGCATTGTCGTCTCCCTTGTTGAGATGAAGGACCGTCTGAATGTGAATGTTCTGCTCGCCTGTCCATTGCATTAGGTCTCCGACGAGCTTGGTAGCTTCAGTGGAGCTGTTGATGTCATGCATAAGATCACGGATGCCATCAATGATGACGAGCCCTACATCAGGGGTATGGTAGATGGCGTAGCGAATGATGGCCCTGCGGATCTCGGGCTCAGCGATGGCTCTCAAGTGGCTGAAGTGTAAATGCTCGGGCTCACGGTCAAGAGGAAGTCCAGCCAAGTGTAAGATGCGCTGCATGACGAGCTGGCAATGATATGGGCTTTGTTCGGTGTCGAAGTAGAGAATGTTGCGCTTGGTCTCAGGAAAGCTCGCTCGATACTCTAGCACCTGCCCATTGATGAGGGCTGCCGCCACTAGGGCACAGACATTGAATGTCTTCTTGGCTTTTGCCTTCCCCGTCGAGACGCTGAAGTTGCCGAGCGTACCAATGATTGCATCATCTACACGGAGCACTACGGGAGGGAGGGTGAATTCGTCTGTTACTCGTATGAGCGAGCGTCTCCATACCTCCTCCATATCGGGTGATGGATCGCAGGAATGGGTGGAAGAGTTCATCTGCGTCCTCCTGATTTGCGTCCTGCTAGCTCAAGGGCAAGGTCTGCATCGACGATGATCTTTCGTCCGACTTGAGTGATAGCCCGATCGATCTTTCCACTCTGCTTGATGCGATTGGCTGTGGGGAGGCTACACCCAAAAAGTCGGGCAAGCCCAGAGAGCCCATAAACGAAGTGTCTTTCTTCTTTGGCGGGAGTCTTGTCTTGTGTGTCTCCCTCTCGTTGTATTGATCCCTGCTGAGCGAGGAAGAGTAGTTCTTCGCCCGTCATCTGCCATACGGGCTTCTCGAGGAGTTCGTGTAGTGTCATAGTTGCTTATACGTTGCGGTGTCCATCCAATTGAATGTGTCTTTATGAGTCTTCGAGAGTCTTCAAGCATCGTCTTGAATAGCTCTGACACTGCAAATGTATAGGCGAAATGAGCACGCCCGAATGGCCCAGGAAAGGGGAGGATGTATTAGGATGTTAAGGGAAATCATGAGTATCCCTTATGTTGGAGAATTATATTCCGATGTCATTCTTTGAGGTAATAGGCAACTAGCTTGGATATAGAGTACAAAAGTTTCTTATGTACCGTATAAGTTCATATCTTTGCGTTTGAAATTGAGATGAACTCAATGGAGGTAGAAGCAAGAGATTGGTAATCTCATTTGAGGGTGTGTTGAAGAGGTGGTTGTTCTCTATGCATAGCCGAGAGATCCGTTTTCTTCATCAGAAATACAAGGCTCATTGCAAATTCTCCACAACTCACTCCATGTCCACAACCTCAGAATTAAAGCAATGGTGGTGGAAATTGATGGTTGTGGAATGAACTCGTTTGTGGAACGGTCTACTAAGAGTAGTTCTTCCTCTTGAAGAGGAGTTTTATCCTCAACAAATACTTGCACAACTATTATTATGCCATACCCCATAGATGATAAGCTTGTGATTGCGGTGTCATCAAGTGCTCTTTTTGATATGCAGGCATCTGATGCGATTTTTAAGCAAGACGGAGAAGATGCGTATAGAAAGTATCAGCGGAATAATATTGATGTTCCACTGGGGATAGGCGTTGCGTTCCCTTTTATAAAAAGGCTTTTGAGTCTAAATGCCTCTTTCCCAGAGGAACAACCAATAGAGGTAATTCTGTTTTCTAAAAATAGTCCAGAAACAGGCTTACGGGCATTCCGTTCAATCCAGCATTACAAGTTAAATATATCTCGTGCATGCTTCTCTTCAGGCAATTCCAATCATCAATACCTTCCAGCGTTCAATTCTACTCTCTTTTTGACTACCAATATAGAAGATGCAAGAGAAGCATTAGCTAATGGAATCACAGCAGGAGTTGTAGGAAAACAAGAGATACATGATTCGAATGAAGAAGGGCTTTGTTTAGCATTTGACTTTGACGGGGTCATAGCAGATGATAGCTCAGAGAAGGTCTATAAAGAACGGGGATTGGAGACTTATCAAGAGTATGAGAAAGTATATGGAACTCATCCCTTAGGCTCTGGACCTATTGCAGATCTTCTAAAGAGAATCTCATCATTTCAAAAGCTAGAACGTATCAAACAGTACAAGGATCCAAACTATAATAGGTTATTGAGAACGGCCATTGTTACAGCTCGTAATGCTCCTGCTCATGAGAGAGTTGTTTTTACACTACTCAGTCTTGGGGTTGAGGTTGACGAGGTCTTTTTTATGGGAGGAGTAGAGAAAGCAAGATTGCTGAATATTCTAAAGCCTCATATTTTCTTTGATGACCAGACTGCTCATCTTGAAAATATAAAAGACATTGCAGGTGTACACATCCCTTTTGGTATAGCAAATGCCAATGCTTAGCTATCGGTGCAAATGATAGTATTGAACTCAACTCACAAGGGTTTCTTTTAAGTTGGTTGCGCAAAGAAGTCGAACACTCTTAAATAAAACCTCCACCGAAGATAGTTATTTTGGGTGGAGGTTTTATTGCTCGCAATTTTTTTGGGGTGTAGAAAAGGGTGTAAACCGCGCAACTCGCTGATTTACACCCTTTATTGCGGAGAGAGAGGGATTCGAACCCCCGGTACCTTGCGGTACAACGGATTTCGAGACCGCCACATTCGACCACTCTGCCATCTCTCCTATGGTCGATCGCAAGAAGAGGAGACTCACTCCATCCTACGAGATCACTGCAAAGATACGCATTCTTCTCGGTTTGCGGAAACGAACTTGAGGAGCTATGCGGATGTGACCCAGGAGGGACTCAAACCCTCGACCTTCAGAACCGGAATCTGACGCTCTATTCAACTAAGCTACTGAGCCATTTTGCTGACAGTGCCACCATCAAGAGTACGTGAAATCCCGCTTGCATAGTGGCATTGTCAGCGCAAAGATACGAATTCTTTAGACTCCTTTGTGAGCTGTGAGACGGATGATTTCGTAGCGTACTAAAGCAACTTCCCCCCGACGGATCTACGGATCCGTCGGGGGGAAGTTGCTTTAGAGGATAGGCAAAAGGCCGAATGGGGGAGGCGACAAGCCTTGCCATAGGCTTTGACTTCTTTCTTAGCGCTATGGCGATGTGTACGGCGATGGGAGGGCAGGGCTTACAGGAAGGCCTTTACTTCGCTCAGGCGCTGGATGACATAGTTTAAGGGAAGGCTCTCTGGTACTGGGGCTGCGTGGCTATTGTACCAGCAGCGGTCGATGCCACTGTGAAGGGCACCCGTCATATCGGCCTGAAGGCTGTCTCCGATGAAGAGGACTTCATTGGGGGCTACGCCACTTCGGCGCATGGCTTCCTCAAAGAAGGCTTCGGAAGGCTTCTCTGCTCCGATATCATCCGAGACGAAGAGGTCGGAGAAGTAGTGTAGGATCCCTGCGACCTGTAGGCGTGAGCGCTGCATGTCGAGCATACCATTGGAGGCTACATAGAGCTTATAGCGCTCACTGAGATAGCTGAGTGCTTCAGCGGCTTCTGGCTCCAGGATGGCTTCTTCGTGGAGCTGCTGATGGAAGAACTGCCCGAAGGCATCGGCATCAGCGTCGATGGCGAGTGCGGCTAAGAGACGGTGGAAGATCGTGTCGTGGATCTCCTGTACGGTTATCTGCTGACGCTGCTGCTGCGTCCAGAGTACATCGCCGATCCAATAATAGACTTCGTAGTAGCTGGGCTCGTAGGTCACGCCCATAGCTTCGAAGGTCTTCCGAAAAGCTATCTCAGCTGAGGGACGGAAGGTCAGAAGCGTATTGTCAATATCGATGAAGAGCGCCTTGTACGGGCGCTCCATAGCAGTCTTATGCATGTGAGTAAAGGTGTATAATATAGGCTGGGGGCTTCGTGGGGCTACTTACTTTCGCTTGTCGTCACGGCGTGAGAGCAGGAGGAGCTTCACATAGTAGATGACTCGTATGACGATGGCTGCCATCCCGAGGCTCTGGAAGAGTAGGGGATAGGTACTACGACAGACGAAGAAAGCAACGATAGAGCCGATGGCCAGTACGAAGAACCACAGCTGGAGGATGAAGTCAATGCGATCACCCTTCTTGGGGCGGGAGGAACTTGTATTCATATATCATATAAACCGGATGAAACTCGTGCGGTTCACTCCTATACTTTATATAATAGGAATATAATAGGAGTAGATAAGAGTGCAGGCCCTCCCGCTCCGATGAAGGAGGCGAGAGGGCCTGCACTCTCTAATAGAGGATAGGGTGCTTCTTAGAAGCGCAGACCGACACCGAAATAGAAGGAAGCGTTCTTGAGGCTCTCTTCACTGGCCTTCTGCTTGTAGATGTTCGTCAGACCGATGTCCGAACCCAGTCGGAAGTACAGGCTACTGAGGTGAACTGCTACCGAAGCATTGACGCCCGTTTCGAAGCGCTTGAGGCCTCCATTCTGGAAGTCGAGGAGGACATCCTTAGCAGTCGAGCTGGAGGAGACACCGTAGGAGAACGATGGTCCCCCTTCGAGCGATACAGCTAAGGCCCCGAGGTCCAGGCGTAGACCGAGGTTGACGGGTACGCTCAGATAGTTCAGCGTGGTCGTCTGGTCGCCAAGCTTACTCCCGTTCTGCTGGAAGGCAACACCAGGAGCGATATAGAGCGGACCAAGGAGACCGACTTCGACAGCCCCAGCGACGCGGAAGCCTGGACGAGTCTTGTAGTCCTTGACAGAGTAGCCACTGGCGTCTTTCGCGATATTCGTGGAGAAGTTTCCTGCGACTTCGAGACGGGGATGGACTCCCTGAGCTTGCACTGCGAAGGTGCTGGCGAGCAGCGCAACGGCTGCGATGATCATCTTCTTCATAATTCGTTCGTATTAAATATACAGCGGTAGAATGCTCTCTACCATGATGTATCTATAACGGAGAGAAGGACTATAGATGATATACACCGCTTACCAGCGGTTTTTCTTCTTACCTCCCTTCGAGGACTTCCCCCCCTTGTACTTATCGAAGGCACCCTCACTGCTCTTACTACCCTTACGATAAGACTTGCGCTCGGGAGCAAAGTCTTGATTGCGACGGCTGCGGCGTTCCTTCTTGCCATCGCCACTACCCATAGCATCAGCATAGTCGACGGCGATACGGCGACCATCGACCTCGTAGCTGCTCATTGAGCGAATGACCTCCTGAGCATCAGCTTCCTCTACCTCGAAGAAGGCAAAGCGTGGGAGTAGGTCGATCTTACCGATCTTCACGCGCCCAGGGACGCACTTGTTGATCAGCTCAATGAGCTTGTTGGGGAACATACGGTCGAGCTTACCGAAGTTGATGAAGAGGCGCTTCATCCCCTCCTCGGCCACGGCATTGCGCTTGTCTCGCTTCTTGCTTTCCTTGCCTTCGCCCGAGAGGCGCCCCTTGTCGTCTGCTTCCTCGATCGCCTCTTCGCTCTCGTAGTAGTCGAGCAGGCGACGATGCTCGAGGAGCATCAGTCGGCGTACAAGCTCCTCTCTGTCGATCCAGTCGAGCTTACGGACCAGCTCGGGGAGCACGGTGTCGAGCGTCGTGTCCTCGGTGAGCTCGACACGCTCGATGCGATCAGCCAGATGGAAGAGCTGCTTCTCGCAGATCGCTTGACCCGTGGGGAGGTGCTTGCGCTCGATGGTAGCATGTGAGATGCGCTCGATGTCACGCAGGCGGCCACGCTCACGGCTGTGGCAGATAGCGATGGAGATACCCATCTTCCCAGCACGTGCCGTACGACCACTGCGGTGGGTATAGCTCTCGATGTCATCAGGCAGGCCGTAGTGGATGACGTGCGTGAGGTCGTTCACGTCCAGCCCGCGAGCAGCTACGTCGGTAGCGACGAGGAGCTGGAGATTGCGGATGCGGAACTTCTGCATCACGTAGTCACGCTGAGCCTGCGAGAGCTCGCCATGTAGGGCATCAGCATTGTACCCATCACGGATGAGTTGGTCTGCGATCTCCTGAGTCTCACGACGCGTGCGGCAGAAGATGATACCGTAGATATCGGGATAGTAGTCGGCGATGCGCTTCAGGGCAAGGTACTTGTGGCGTGCCGATACGACGTAGTAGTAGTGACGGATATTCTTGTTCCCCTCGTTCTTCGTCCCGACGATGATCTCCTTGGGCTGTTGCATGTAGGAGGCAGCGATGGAGCTGATCTCACGGGGCATCGTGGCAGAGAAGAGCAGGAGGTGACGCTCCTTGGGTACTTCAGCGAGGATCGTCTGGAGGCTCTCAGAGAAGCCCATCGTCAGCATCTCGTCGGCTTCGTCGAGGACGACCGTCTCGATGCTGTCGAGGCTGGCTGCGCCACGCTCCATAAGGTCGATGAGACGACCTGGGGTGGCGACGATGACCTCTACGCCACGGCGAAGCGTACGGATCTGTGCCTCGATAGAGGAGCCCCCATAGACGGGGAGGATGCGTACCGAGGGGAGGTACTTGCTGTAGGCTGTGAGGTCGTCAGCGATCTGCAGACAGAGCTCGCGGGTAGGGCAGAGGACGAGGGCACGTGGCGTAGCGACGCCATCGTTGGGCTGAGCCAGAAGGCTTCGCTCTACGTTCTGCAGGAGGGGTAGGCCAAAGGCTGCCGTCTTCCCCGTCCCCGTCTGGGCCAGGGCGATGAGGTCAATGGGGGCACCTAAGAGGTAAGGGATCACAGCCTCTTGCACAGGCATGGGCTGTTCATAGCCAAGCTCACGAACGGCTTGGCAGATAGGGGCACTTACCCCTAATTCTTCGAATGTCATCTAATGTAACTGATAAGTAAGCATCCGTCCGCCCCGTGAGGGGTAGAGGGATCGTGGACGTATGCTCTACGGTGAAGTCCATCAGCCTGACCTCGATGAGTGCATACATAAATCATAAAATAGAGTGCGTGAGGCCCATCGGAATGCGTCCAGCTCTCCCGAGCTGTGCGTGGGCGTCCTGCGGTGGAGACTACTTCTTCTCTGTCTCGGGAGAGACGAGCTCGCGGCTCTTGTCCCCGAGGTAGCCACCATGGTGGCGCAGTGAGTAGTCGTGGTAGGTGAAGCCGATGCGCTGCATCACGCTCACTACCAAGAGGTCACCGAGCACCGTCATCACTGTGGTACTCGTCGTAGGCGTCAGCCCCAGAGGGCATACCTCTGCGGGATTGCCCGTGGAGAGGGTGACGTCGACGAGCTGAGAGAGTGGACTCTCGCTATTACCCGTGATGAGGATGAAGGGTAGGCGGGGATACATGCGCCGTGTGAGGGCGACAAGCTCCAGTACCTCGCGTGTCTTGCCTGAGTTGCTGATCAAGAGCATCACATCGCTCTCACAGACCATCCCCAGGTCGCCATGCTGTGCTTCGCTTGGATGGAGGAAGTAAGCGGGCGTCCCCGTAGAGCTGAAGGTCGTCGCGATGTTGTGAGCGATCTGTCCAGCCTTCCCCATACCCGAGGTGATGAGGCGACCGCCACCCTGATGCACGTGCTCCAGGATCAGGCGGATAGCTGCTTCGTAGTCATTGTCTTGTGGGATGGTACGCAGTGCTTCAATCTCAGCACTGAGGATCTCCGGGATAGTATATTGCTTAGACATGTCGCTCGTGGCAAAACTTTTTCTCTTCCACAAAGATACGTCTTTCCCCCGAGAGAAGAAGTGTCTCTCTAAGGCTTTTGATATAGTGAGCGTGCCACTCGGCAGGTATTATGTCGCGTAGCCGTGCTATTAGGCGGCTCGTTTCTTCGTAGAAAAATCTGGGGGCAGAAGTAGAATGCCTTCCTCCGATCACGAGTAAAAGTGTCGGACGAATGGCTGATAAACTCAATCTACGTGCGTGGATCTTAGATCTACGTACGTGGATTTTAAGGTTTATGTGCTAAGTCTTTAAGACTACGTGCCTGGATGAGGAAGCACTACTGCGGGAAGCAGCTTTTGCCTCACGAGAAAACCGCTTTCCCCTCTGGAGAATAAGAAAGATATCCGTGATAGGACGAGCCCTTCGCTCTATCACGGAGAAAAGAACCCACTAATGGGAGCCTGCTGCATCTTGGCTTGCTATCGTTTCCTCGGCACGCATTCGGGTGTGGACTAAGCTGGAGACTGGTGCTTATTCCAGGCCCGTATATTTGCCCTTTTAATGATGTTTAACGTATTGTGTTTATTACTTAATAGTCGGAGTCTATTGGAGTATATTTTTGTATTATATTATCTTTGTAGGCGAATTGGATTCTTGTGCATCTGAGCCTTTTAGACCCAGAAGCCACGATCGCACTACGCCCGCATGGGATCTATATATAATATAATAGTTGTAGTGCTGAGTGTGGTGAGCGTCAATCTTCACTCACGCAGCTCAGCACGATGTCCTGAACACGATTTTTGAAATTTATCACGACTTTATGTTGAAAAAACTTCTCTTATTTGCTGGTCTCTTCGGCACTCTCCTCGCTTCTTGTAGCCAGGATGATAGCGATCGACTGGCTCATGAAGCCACTACACCCGAAGGCCCAGGTGTAGAGGTCATGCTGAACTTCGGGGCCGAACAGTTCCGTGATACCTCTTTGGAGCAGGGGCAGAAGACCCAGTCAGGTCGTGCCTTTGACTACGTCGTCTACGATGAGACGAACGGGGGTACTACGACGACTTCCTCTCACCTTGACCTCTCCTCGGTAAAGGGAGACATTAAGGCGACGGTCATTCTTCGCTCAACGGATTCTTCTCAGCCTGTCACGGTTGGCGAGATCACGATGGAGCGTCGTACCTCTTATCCTGATGGCTCTGCTGTCCCCACCGACCGTGTGTATCTACACACAAAGGCTGGTGGCTCGCCTGTGAACGCAAAGGCTGGTACTGACTTTACTAAGGGTACTTGGAGCGTAGCTCTGGTCATCGGTGGTAAGCGCAGTGGTAGCACATTGGCCTTCGACCCCAATAACCTCGAGTCTGTGAAGTACCCCGGTGATTCCGACTCAGACCAGGGTATTGATCGCTTTAGTGCCCAGAATAAATGGAACCTCAAGGGAATCACTAAGTCTACTAAGGGAGATAGCTATACGGATGAAGAGAAGGTGACGCTCGACGTACCCTTCTTCTCACAGTGGATCACTCTGGCAGACGCAGACTTCGTCAATAAGGCAGGTGGCAACAATGCTATCATCTTCGGTAGCCGCTTCACCCTTCGCCCTCAGGGGACGCTTCTCCGACTTGAGATCAAGAATGAGAACTTCGACCCCATCAAGCTGGCGGGGCTCCGTATCCTCACGAATATGCTTGCCTTCCGTGGTAAGTATGACTTCTCTGATGCCAACGTCCGCTCATCAAATGATCTCGCATCTACTTGGACAGGTCTTCGTGCCGATGGTTCGGCTCTCCTCGACTCTGCAGATATGAATAAGGGCTTTGGCTGGTCACTGCCTTTCCCTAACTATACTGACTTCTGGGTCAAGGATAAGGAGGATATCGCTACAGGTGCTAAGTCCTCTAAGTACTACCTCATCTGGGCAATGCCTGAGACGGTCACAGCTACGAATGCTACGGCCAATGTAGGGCGTACTACAGAGCAGAGCCGTGGTGGTATCATGCACGTCCTCCTCTATGATGCTAACCGTACGGGGATTGAGTACAATCAACCGAATGGGACTTCCAAAATTCCCAAAGGAGCAGGGGGTACGGTCATCCCCAAGGCTCTTATCCGTAAGCCTCTTCTGACGCGTAACTTCCCTGCAGGTGCCTTCCGCCTATCTTCTACGGCCCTTAGCGGTCAGACACTGCGTTTGGTCGGCTACCAGACGAAGATTTATACCTTCCTTGACTTTATGGAGAAGGAAGATAAGGCAGGCTACCATACGTATGATGAAGTAGCTACGACCAGTATCAGTGGCGATCAGGTGTTACCTGCTCTGCACAATTGGGCGTCCATCTTCCCTGGTAAGCAGCCCGACAATCCTTATTCAGAGCGAGGCTCCACCTTTAAGCATTACCTCTACACGCATTCGGTGAATAATTCGCCTGCGAAATCATTCAACTCACCAAAGTATGGTTATATTCCGGGCGCCGAATTTATTCGAACGTACCCATTAGTCTTGAGTGGAGAGGAGTCCTATATCCCGAGCGCTGGAGCTCGTCTCGATGAGACTCTGTCTGGTAAGTCTCGTAACTTTGCTTCTATCAGCATCCCAGAGGAAATGCAGATTCCCTATATCGTCGGTGATACGAAGAAGCCTCTGCTGTACGCTACGGATGCCCCTAATAAGGATCTCTACTTCTCTACCTATTTCTTCCCATATAAGGGTGGGACGAAACTAGGACAAAACTTTGCGCTCATAGGCTGGGGACAGGGGCAGCAGTTCCTTACTGCTAATGCATACGTCTTCGATCATGACGCTCAGAAGCTCCGCATCTATTCGCGCTATTTGGGACCAGCTTTCCATCGTCCCTATCGGGGGGATTGGAGTAAACAATACTCTTGGGATATCTCATGGCTTGTTTGGGATATTACTCCGGGAGAATTGTTGACGTATACAGCTGAGAATGATGATGCTCAGCGTGAGCTGTCACTTGCAGGGTACAAGTACGATGGTGAACGGGACACGAAGAATAACTCGGTGAATGGGTCTCCAAACTCACTCTTTTACTGGGTCGCTGGTGCAACTGAGCCTACTTGGATGTACTTCTACGGTGCGAATATCTTGGGTAACCAAGGTCCTCAGGGTGTGGGTGTCGTCGCTAACGCGAAGGGTGAGCCTTACTCCGCTGCAGACCAAAGCAAGCTGAAGGCTTATATCCGCCTCTTCTCAAAGAAGGCCATCAAGTAATCAGCTTCGGCTAACTCATCGACTGGCTCCCTCACCTCTTAAGGGTGGGGGAGCCAGTTTGCTTTACGCCGGTGATGAGCTTGTGAGGAGC
>FLSC01482901.1_pt1 | contig 11093 bp, 8 predicted proteins | sample 1550561 | NCBI WGS metagenome assembly FLSC01 (sample SAMEA4031775, study PRJEB14383) | metagenome | biome: human; feature: oral; material: saliva | place: Philippines | collected 2014 | reverse complement strand
CTCATGACGTAGTGGACGGCCATGCCCTTGAGGATCTGGATCTCGGCGCGCACCTGCCGCGGCACGACCAGATCCGCACGGTAGCGGCCCAGCGGCTCATCCCCGAAGGTCTCGCGCGTGGCTGCGACGGTCGCCGAACAGAAGCGACCGATCAACTCGCTCGTCGCATCCTTGAGGTGGGCGAGGGACGCGTAGGAGCCGTCGAAGGAGCGCAGCCACACGGGCATGGACACGATGCGCTCGAGCGCATCCTCCAGGTCCGAGCGAGCCACCGCCGGACCGTACCAGTCCAGCGTCGAGGCGATGACGGCTGCGCAGTGCGCGTCGTCGAACAGGTCGGCGGGGTCGAGCTTGCGGGTCGCGACCGCGTCCTCCATATCGTGCACCGAGTAGGCAATGTCGTCGGACAGGTCCATGATCTGGGCCTCCAGGCAGCGCCTGCCCGCCGGCGCGCCCTGGCGCATCCATGCGAACACGGGTGCGTCGTCCGGGTAGACCGAATACTTGCGCGTCGACTTGGCCAGGTCTGGGCCACCCGACTTGACCCACGGGTACTTGCAGATCGCGTCCAGCGTCGCGCGCGTCAGGTTCAGGCCCGTGGGCACGCCTCCCGCGCCGATCACCTTGGGTTCCAATCGGGTGACGACACGCAGGGTCTGGGCGTTCCCTTCGAAACCGCCAATCGAGGCCGCAGCAGTATCCAGGGCACGCTCGCCGTTATGCCCGAAGGGCGGATGCCCGAGGTCGTGGGACAGGCATGCGGCATCCACGACGTCCGGGTCAGCCCCCAGCTCTTTGCCGAGCTCACGGCCCACCTGGGCAACTTCTAGAGAGTGGGTCAGGCGTGTGCGCACGAAATCGTCCGAGATCGGACCCAGCACCTGCGTCTTTTCGCCCAGGCGGCGCAGCGCCGAGGAATGCAGGATGCGCGCGCGATCACGCTCGAACTCGGTGCGCGCCGACGACTTGTGGTCCTCGGGCACCCAGCGCTCAGAATCGGCCGGGCTGTACAGGGAGGCCGCGTCAGTGCCATCGACACCCGGGATTGCCAAAGAAAACTCGTTCACAGGCCTATGGTACGCGGCCAGTGCCCCCGCATTTGGATGCCTACCCCCGCGAGCGTGCCACGGCCTCGTCCGTGATCGGTGCTCGGCAAGCCCCGCGTGGCCCGAGGCGTATGAGCGATAGAACCGCACGGACGGTGGCCTCGTCACGATGAGGCCCCTCTTCCTCATCAATCTCTGACACCAAGAATGTCCGGTCAAAGAAAGAGGGGGATGAGAAGATTACGAGAAGGCTCTAATGGGTTTTGATCTGGAATAAAAGGCATTGAAAAGAAACATCCGTTCAGCATTTTTGCTAACCTGCCACGACCTCGTTGCGGCACATGTCGAAAATTTACCAAATTGTTACTGTGAGATACCCCAGCGGAACTTTCCTCATTTGTTCAAACATGCTAAACCTCAGGAGTCGCATTCAGCGTCGAATCTCATTCACGGAAGGAGTCCCCCGTGTCCAACACGGCACAGGAAATCCTCGATGCAGTCGGTGGTCCCGACAACATCATTCACTTTACCCACTGCGCCACGCGCCTCCGCTTTGAGCTGCGTGACGCCTCCGTCATCGACAAGGACACGGTCGAGGCCATCGACGGTGTTCTCGGAGCCGTGCCCCAGTCGGGTGACCGCTACCAGATCGTCATCGGCGGTGCTGTGCAGTCGGTCTTCAACGAGATCAACAACCTGCCTTCGATGAAGTCCGGCACCGCAGCCTCCAACGACGACGTCAAGGCCGCCGCCCGCGCGAAGGCGCGTGGTAAGAACGCTCTCGTCGACGCGTTCTTCGAGTACCTGTCCGACTCGTTCCGCCCCCTGCTGCCCGTCCTGCTCGGAGCCTCCCTGATCCTGGCGTTCCTGGCCGTCCTCGACGCCCTGCACATCGTCGACACCCGCGCGGAAACCATTCCCGCGTGGCTGGGCTACGTGAACTCCATGTGGCGCGCGGTCTTCTACTTCCTGCCCGCCATGGTCGCCTACAACGCGTCCAAGAAGCTGGACATCGACCCGTGGGTCGGCACGGCCGTCATCCTGTCGCTGCTCACCCCCAACTTCACGGGCCTGAGCAACGCCGCCTCGTTCGCCGAGACGACCTGCACGACGAATGCCCTGGGCACCGAGCAGTGCGTCACCCAGGTTGGCAGCCTGCCCCTGCAGCTGTCCGACTACGGCGGCCAGGTGTTCGTGCCACTGCTGATGGTGCCGCTCCTGGCTCTGGTCTACAAGGGCCTGAAGAAGATCGTTCCTTCGAACGTTCAGATGGTGTTCGTCCCCTTCATCTCCTTCGTCATCATCATGCCGCTGACGGCCTTCCTGATCGGCCCCCTGTCGATCTGGATCGGTAACGGCCTGGGCAGCGGCCTGGCCTGGCTCAACGGCCACGCCCCCATCGTCTTCGCGATCATCATCCCGATCATCTACCCCTTCCTGGTGCCGCTCGGCCTGCACTGGCCGCTCAACGCCCTGCAGCTGGCCAACATCGCCTCGACCGGCTCCGACTTCATTCAGGGCCCCATGGGCGCGTGGAACTTCGCCTGCTTCGGTGCGACCGCCGGCGTGCTCTTCCTGTCGATCCGTGACCGCGACACCGACATGCGTCAGACGGCATCCGGTGCCCTGGCCGCGGGCCTCTTCGGCGGTATCTCCGAGCCCTCCCTCTACGGTATTCACCTGCGCTTCAAGCGCATCTACCCGCTCATGCTCACCGGCTGTGTCGTCGGCGGCCTGGTCATCGGTGTTGGCGGCGGCGCAACCACGAACACCTTCGTGTTCACCTCGCTGCTGACGATCCCCGTCTTCACCCCCATGGCCGTCTACGGTCTGGGCATCCTGGCAGCGTTCACTACTGCTTTCCTGATGGTCGTCTTCTTCGACTACCGCACGAAGGAGCAGAAGGCTGTGGCTCGCGAGAAGAAGGAAGCCATGAAGGCTGGCGGCTCCGCCGCCGCTGCTGCGGCTGCCGCTGCTGCACCGGCCAATGAGGATGCTGCCGCTGAGGCTACCGCGTCGGCTGCTGAGGCTGCCCCTGCCCCGTCTTTCAGCGACGAGGCCAAGGCTGACCTGACGCTGACCTCCCCCATGGCAGGTGAGCTGGTTGCGCTCTCCGACGTGAATGATGAGGCCTTTGCCTCCGGTACGCTCGGCCCCGGCGTCGCCATCTCCCCCGCCGCTCACGCGGTCGTCGTCGCCCCCTGCGACGGCAAGGTAACGGTCGCCTTCCCGACCGGCCACGCCTACGGCCTCAAGTCCGCCTCCGGCGTCCAGATCCTCATCCACATCGGTATGGACACGGTCAAGCTGGACGGCAAGGGCTTCACGCCCCACGTCTCGAAGGGCGACATCGTCAAGCGCGGCGATGTCCTGGCTGAGGTCGATTGGGACGTCATCCGCGAAGCCGGCTACGACACCATCACCCCGATGGTCGTGACGAACAAGAAGAAGTTCGGCGAGATCACCCCCGCCGCTCCCGGCCCGGTCAGCATCTCTGACACGGTCGTGACAGTGACGCCCAAGGAGGCGTGAACGTTCCTAGCGTGTCGCTGACATAGCTGTGGGGGGCGGGCCACGAGGCCCGCCCCCCACACGTGTCTCTAGGCCTCGGAGCCCTCGACGATGTCGAGGACCGCTCGGGCCTGCTCGATGGTGAACTGTCCGGGGGCACTCCCCTCGGCACCGGGCAGGGTCGCAAACGTCGCGGCCGATCCGAGAGCAGAGCCGACCAGGCGCGTCGGCGCGCCGTTAGGTCCCATGGCGATGCCGATGACGGGACGGTCGTAGGCCTCGCGCGCCCATGCCTGCGCACCGAGTACGCGCGCGGCGTCGGTGGCACTGTGGGCCATGCAGGCAAACTTGAGGACGTCGGCCCCCGCGTAGTTCATGTCGGCGAGCACCTCGGCGAGTTGGTCGTCGCTGGGGGTCCCTTCGAAGTCGTGGAATGAGCCGATGACGAGCGCGCCGGCCGCATGAGCGTCTTCGATGAGAGCCGAAGACCCGTCTCGTCTGATCTCCACGTCGACGCCTCCGACGTGGGGAGCTAGGGCTGCCACGAGGGCGCAGTACTCCTCGTCATCCAGGGACGCTTCGCCGCCTTCGACGGAAGTGCGGATGGTCGCCAGGATGGGCAGAGGCGAGGCGTCCGCGACGTAGCGGGCCATGCGCACGAGGTCGTCGGCTACCTCGGAGGCAGCCACGAAGTGTGAACCCACCAGGGAGAACAGGTAGGTGTCGGCTCGCCACTCGACGATGTCAGCACGGCAGGAAGCGAGCGCGCCAACCTGATCAGTGAGGGCGCACGCGTCACCGCTGACGGGCACGATCACCTGAGTGCGTCCCCCGAGGGTCGCCTTTTTGGCGGCTCGTCCGATGGTGACGAATCCGGGCGCAGGGTCGGGGTCGGGCGCAGATGAGTGAGGCATGATTCCTTCGCTTAATATCCGATTTCTGCCAGGTGCAGGCGCTCTCGTTCGCGCTGCGTGAGGTAGGGGTGGTCCAGCCAGCCGTCGGGCAGGTGGGGTGTTTTTTCGCCGCCGGCTCGCCCTCGCGGACCGCGGGCGGCTGGCGGGAACGCCTGGTCGAGGTCAAGATCCCTGAGGCGATCGTGCAGCTCTTGGAGGGTGGAGACCATGGAGAGGGCGTGGCGCTGGGGGCCGCCGACGGCGAAGCCGCGCAGGTACCATCCGATGTGCTTGCGCATCTCGCGCAGTGCGCGCCTCTCGTCGCCCTGGTCGACGACGCACCAGGCGGCGTGGCGCTCGATGACGGAGACAACCTCGGCGAGGCTGGGGCCGGGCGGGATGGACCCGCCGTGGTAGGCGGCGACGATGTCGCGGAAGATCCAGGGGCGTCCCTGGGCTCCGCGTCCGACGCTGATGCCGTCGCAGCCGGTGCGCTCCAGCATCGCCAGGGCATCGGCGGCCTCGAAGACGTCGCCGTTGCCGAAGACGGGGATGTCGAGCAGCTCCTTCAGGCGCGCGATCTCGTCCCAGCGGGCGCGTCCCGCGTAGTGCTGGTTCTGGGTGCGCGCGTGCAGGGTGAGCGCGGCGGCACCCAGTTTTTGCGCACTCAGGGCGGCCTCGGTCGCGGTCTCGTGCTCGGCATCGATGCCGATGCGGATCTTGACGGTCACGGGGATTTCGCGCCCCGCGCGCTCCCCGGCCTGGTCGCAGGCGCGCACGACGGCGGCGACGAGGTCAGTGAACAGGTCGCGCTTCCAGGGCAGGGCCGCTCCCCCGCCTTTCTTCGTGACCTTGGGGACGGGGCACCCGAAGTTCAGGTCGATGTGGTCGGTGAGGTCGCGCTCAACGAGCATCGTCGCGGCCTTCGCCATGACGGCGGGGTCAACGCCGTAGAGCTGCAGGGAGCGCACGCGCTCGGCGGGGTCGGGGCGCACCATCTCCAGGGTGCGCTCATTCTCCTCGACGAGGGCGCGGCTGGTCACCATTTCGGTAACGTACAGGCCGGCGGGCGCGTCCACGCGCGGGATGGCCACGTGGCGCGGTTCGCCTGCGCCATCGCGCGGGGGCTGAGGGGACGAGGCCGTGGCCCTCTCCCCCGGTTCGGCAGCCCAGGAGGGGATGCCGGTGGGCCGCAGGTGGTCGGGCAGGCCCGACTCGCCCATGATGCGGCACAGGCGTCGGAAGGGCACGTCTGTCACCCCGGCCATGGGGGCCAGGACAGCGGGCGTCCACAGGCGCAGCGGCCCCACACGAAGCGGGGCCGCTGCGGACGTTGAGGCTATGGACAAATCAGCAGCCCAGGCGTTCGATCAGGTACGACTTGACCGTGTCGAGCGGGATGCGCACCTGCTCCATCGTGTCACGTTCACGGATGGTGACGGCGTGGTCCTCGATCGAGTCGAAGTCGTAGGTGATGCAGAAGGGCGTACCGATTTCGTCCTGGCGACGGTAGCGCCGTCCCACGGCACCGGCGTCGTCGTAGTCGACGTTCCAGATGCCGCGCAGCTCGTCGGCCAGCTCCTGGGCGGGGCCGGTCAGTTCGGGCTTGCGGGACAGGGGCAGGACGGCGGCCTTGACGGGGGACAGGCGCGGGTCCAGCTTGAGCACGACGCGCTTGTCGACACCACCCTTGGCGTTGGGGGCCTCGTCCTCGTGGTAGGCCTCGATGAGGAAGGCCATGAGGGAACGTGTGAGGCCCGCGGAGGGCTCGATGACGTAGGGGGTCCAGCGTTCCTTAGTGTTCGGGTCGAAGTAGTCGAGCTTCGCGCCGGAGGCCTCGGAGTGGACGCTCAGGTCGTAGTCGGTGCGGTTGGCGATGCCCTCGAGCTCGCCCCACTCGCTGCCCTGGAAGCCGAAGCGGTATTCCAAGTCGACGGTGCGCTTGGAGTAGTGCGAGAGCTTCTCCTTGGGGTGCTCGTACTCGCGCAGGTTCTCCGGGTCGATGCCGAGGTCCACGTACCAGGCCTTGCGGTAGTCGATCCAGTACTGGTGCCATTCCTCATCGGTGCCGGGCTCGCAGAAGAACTCGAGTTCCATCTGCTCGAACTCGCGGGTACGGAAGATGAAGTTGCCGGGCGTGATCTCGTTGCGGAAGGACTTGCCGATCTGGCCGATGCCGAACGGAGGCTTCTTGCGCGCGGCGTTCATGACGTTCGCGTAGTTGATGAAGATGCCCTGAGCGGTCTCGGGGCGCAGATAGTGCAGGCCGGCCTCGTCGTCGACGGGGCCCAGGTAGGTCTTGAGCAGGCCAGAGAAGGCTCGGGGTTCGGTCCACTGGCCGCGCACGCCACAGTTAGGGCAGGCGAGGTCGGCGGTGGTCAGGGAGGACTCTTCGACGCCCTTCTTTTCGGCGAGCTCTTCGATGAGCTGATCCTCGCGGGCGCGCTTGTGGCAGTTGAGGCACTCGATGAGCGGGTCGGTGAAGGCCTTGACGTGACCGGAGGCGACCCACACTTCGCGCGGGAGAATGACGGAGGAGTCCAGGCCCACGACGTCGGCGCGGCGGCGGACCATGGCGTTCCACCAGGCGCGCTTGATGTTTTCCTTCAGTTCCACGCCGAGCGGACCGTAGTCCCACGCGGAACGGGTGCCACCGTAGATGTCACCGCAGGGGAAGACGAAGCCGCGGCGCTTAGCCAGGCTGATCACGTTGTCGAGGCGGGAAGGTCCCTTAGCCACTTGTCACTCCTTGAGTATCTGGGGCACGACTGGCTGTCGTGTCGCCATTGATACTAGTCGATAACCGCTGTTTGGGGCGGTTTCTCCCCGCTTGTGCGCTCATGGAGCCCACCACAGGTGCGCGCCCGACCGTCGACAGAACCCCGGCCTCGTCCGAATTGAGCGGGACGAGGCCGGGGCCGGGTCGAGGGGTCATGTTCCCCAGGCGCAACTTGCGTTCAGTTGAGGCGGCGCAGGCGGCCTGTGAGGGTCAGGCGCCATCCGGCGGCGGCAACTGCGAGAGTGAGGAGGCCGAGCAGCCAGAAGGCGGGGTGCATCGGGGGAAGGTAGCCGGACTTGTGAACGAGTGTGAGTACCAGCCAGGTAACCGGACCAGCGATGCCGGCTAGGCCCAGTACAGTCGCCACAATAATGCCGAGAGCGACCGTCCACGGGCCTCGACCATGTCGCGAGGCCGCACCGATCAGGCGTCCGGCACCGTCGCAGGCGATCCAGGCGGCCACGACGATGATCCACGAGTCCACTCCGAGGGGGTACTCGAGGCTCCCCAGGAAAAAGATGTGTATCTGAGTCAGGGCGAGCACCCACCAGATCACACTGGCGATCGCGATAACGACAGCGCTTAGCACGTAGGTCGACAGTGCCAGGGTGCGGCGCGACGCTCCGCTCAGAGACGCTGCCCTCAGATACGTCGTCGTCGTGATGATCTGTGTAATGAGGAGGTAGATGCCCGTCGTGAAGGCAGCGTTGACGGCGGCCTGATCGACGTGCTGGGAGAAGTCATCGGAGGTCGCGTACATGATGGCGCTCACCGTGGAGTTAATGAGAAATTGACCGACGACAAGCGCGGCGTAGACTCCGAAAGCGAATCGCCAGTCGACCATTCCGAGTCGCCAGATCGAAGGCTGAGAAGAAACAGTGGGTGCGGTGCTCATTGGTCGTTCTCCTGGATGAGGTAGGCGAAGGCGTCCTGGAAGGAACAGGGCGAGGAGGTCAGTGAGTGGGATGCGAGCGTGGCTTCATCAATGGTGCCGCCACGCAGGTCCACGACGATCTCTCGCGTGGGACCCAGCTCGCGACTCGCGATGACGGCGAGGTCCGGATGAGCGGCGAGGAAGCGCTCGACGTCGGAGGCGTGGCCGGTCAGTGCGCAGACTCGGCAGGTGAAGTCGTCGACACTCTCATGAGCGAGGAGCACACCTTTCTTCAAGACGATGACATCTTCGGCGACCTTTTCGAGTTCGGAAACCATGTGCGAGGAAACGAGGAAGCGGCGCTGCGGGCGCTTTCCTTCCATGCACTCCCCCGCCAGGGCGAGAATCTCCTCGTAGAAGGCGTAGCGCGTGGGCACGTCCAGGGGCGCCTGGATCTCATCGAGGAGGGTGATGGGTGCACCCGATGCCAGGGCAATCGCGCCGGTGACAACGGCCGCTTGGCCTGTGGAGAGCTTTCCAAGAGTCTTACGGCTGCGGACCGGCAGACCGAAGCGCCGGGCGTAGTGAGCGAAAAGCCGCTCGTCCCAGGTGGGACGCAGACGGGCGTATTGGATCAGGATAGTTGCGGGGACATCGTCGAGGTCTCGGCTGGACGAGGCCATGATCGAGTCGGTGAACAGGTCGTCGGCACTGGTCTGTGCGGCGTCGATGGAGATGCTCCCGGAGGTGGGGGCCAGCAGGCCGCCGAGGATCTGCATGAGCGTCGTCTTGCCCGAGCCGTTGGGGCCGACCAGAGCAGTGACAGTCGATTCCCCGAGGGTGAGGGAGACGTCGAGCAAAGCCGGCACTATCTCACCTCGGTAGGTGTGGGTGATGGAGGTCAGGGTGATCATGAGTTGTCCTTGGCGGTTGTGTCGGCGCTGTAGGCGCGGACGTGGTCGATGATGGCGTCGATGTCGAGGCCTAGGGCCAGGCCCGCTTCGACGGCGGGGGTCAGGGTCTCCTCCACGTAAGACGCGAGCCCGTCGGCCACGAGCACGCTCTGCGCGCCTTCGGCGACGAACATGCCGATGCCTCGCCGCTTTTCGACGAGTCCCTCGTCGACGAGGATCGAGAAGGCCTTGCCGACGGTGGCCGGGTTGATGCGGTAGGTCGCGGAGTACTCCGTGGTGGAGGTGAGCTGGTCCCCAGCGCGCAGGGTGCCGCGCAGGATCTGCGCGCGGATGTCATCGGCGATCTGCACGTAGATCGGGATCCCCGAGACGAATGTGGGTGCCATTGGCAGCCTCCCCGGTTCAGCGGTTCATTACATGACTAATGAACCATATAACCAGCTAACCTGTCAAGCGATATCAACAAACAAACCTCAGATTGCACCCCACTTCCCCTGCTCACGCCCGCGCCCGAATGCAGACCGAACACTCCGTCCACACAGCTGGACCCGACGAATGGCAGCGCTAACCCGCCAATGCGCAGACCCGATAGATTGATTCGCCCCAGGTATTGCGGAGAGCGTCTTGGGCCAACCACAACACGGTTACACCACACGGACAGCCCGGGCGGAGGCCCGCCCAGAGGACTCGGGGATATCTAGTGGACGACTCCGAGCGACAAGAGGCTGCCGAGTCTCGCGGGCAGCCAGGCACAAAGGCACCCGCGACCCGGACAAGCAGCCACACCACCACCAGAAGCAACGGCAGAGCGGGGGGCGCTGCACCCGTTACGGGACCATGCACCCGATCAGGGGCGCTGCACCCGTTCAGAAGAGGTGCATTGCCTACAGATCGGGTGCAGCACCCCAATACACAAGAACAAACGCGGAACTGGCAAACCGAGCCACTCCCCACTACAACCAGCCCGAGCACAGGACGCCAGGCGGGCACCGGGCGGGCGTTGGGCGGCTTTGTTGCGCCCTCGGCCCACACGGTGCCCGAACACGCAAAGAACCCCGGCCTCGTCCCACGGGGATAGGGGACGAGGCCGGGGCTGGCTAGGCAGGAGGGCGCGGCGCACTTACTCCTTGACGCCGCCGGCGGTCAGGCCGGAGACAATGTACTTCTGCAGGTACTGGAACAGCAGGATGACCGGGACGGCCGCGAGGACGGCACCCGCCGCGAAAATGCCCCACGGGGCGGTACGCTCATCGGCTGCCCACATGTACATGCCGACGGCCAGCGTGAACTGATCCTGATCCTGCAGGACGACCTTCGCGATCACGAAGTCACCGAGCGAGGAGATGAAGCTCAGCAGGCCGACAACGGCCAGAACCGGGCGAACCAGCGGCATGATGATCGTCCAGAAGGTCTGGGCGTGCGTCGCGCCGTCGATCATCGCCGCCTCATCCAGCGAACGCGGGATCGAGTTGAAGAAGCCGTACAGCAGGAAAGTGTTCGAGCCGAGCGCGCCACCGAGGTAGACGCAGATCAGGCCGAGCTTCGAGTTCAGGCCCATGACCGGGAAGATGTCCTGGATACCCAGGAGCAGCAGGTACAGGGCCACGAAGGCCAGCATCTGCGGGAACATCTGGACCAGCAGGAGGCCGGTCAGCGTGCCACGGCGCCCCTTGAAGCGGAAGCGGCTGAACGCGTAGGCGGCAGCAGCGCCCATGAGGACAGTACCGATAGCGGTCGTGGTAGACACGATCAGAGAGTTGACGACCCACGACCAGTAAGCAGCGTACTTGCCCGACCCCAGGGACATGTAGTTATCGAACGACACGTTCGAGAACAGCTTGTTCGAACCCGTCAGCGTCGCGCCCGGGTTGAGGGAAACCGACAGGACGTAGAGCAGCGGGACCAGGCAGTAGATGATCATGACGATGGCGACGACGTGACGCCATCCGACCTCTTTCCACCAGCGCGCGCCCTTGAGGGTCGGCTCGCTCTTCTTCTTCGTCACTTTTGCAGCACTCATCACAGCTCCTCAAGGGTCTTCGTCTGGCGGAAACCGAGCCACGCGATCACGCCCAC
>FLSC01000635.1_pt1 | contig 11213 bp, 13 predicted proteins | sample 1550561 | NCBI WGS metagenome assembly FLSC01 (sample SAMEA4031775, study PRJEB14383) | metagenome | biome: human; feature: oral; material: saliva | place: Philippines | collected 2014 | reverse complement strand
GTTTTATTACCCAGTTCATCGGGTAATAATGCTAATTGCGCCGTCACAGGTGCTTGCTCCCCCGCACTTCGAGTAAATAAAATCGAAACAGAATGCTCAGAGCCATCTCTTTCTTCTTGATAACCCGCCATATTACAAGTACCGGTATTATCACAAATCAAATCCCAGTCTTGATAAGTCTGTTCAAACCCTTTTAACGATGGCGCAGCCATTGCAGTGAGTGGCAATAATGAGAGAAGAATAACTTTTTTCATGTTATCAATTCCTAAAAGAAAATTTGCAAAAAATTCGTCAAATCTAACCGCTTGTATTAAGTGTTGTTTGTTTATTTGACGATGACGTGACTAACAAAAATAGGTAACTGCCACGTACCTCCGGGAAGCCCTTTACAAGAGCCTGTTGTCCACTCTGAAGTACGGATAAAGATTTTTCCATTCCATACTGCGTCTTGCCCAGCCAAACAATCACCTAATGCTCGACCTTTGTAAGAACCTCTTACAAACGCATAACCTTGTTTTTCATCATAGCCTGCTTCGTTGTACTGCTCCGCTAAGACTTGTTCTACTTTGCTAAGTTTGTCATCGAGTACAGCATAGTAGTTGGTGCCTTGATAAGCGCCTTCAAAACAAAGCGCTTCAGCTAATACCTTATTATGCGTTAACGGATAAATCGTTATATCTTGGCTTTCTAAGTCTTCATCAACGCAGCCATCGTGAGCTTTACGTAACAGTGCGAGCACGTTATCGTATTGTTTTTCACCGAGTTTTAATTCTATTGTTTTGCGGTTCTTCACACTAACAGCATCAATTTTGGGTTCAACTTTTGGCGCTAATACTGCATGTTTCTCTTGACCTTGGCGAATAAGTGCGGAAGGGGTATTTAATCGCTGTTGGAATTCATCCATTTTGAGCATGGCTGCCGCTGCGCCTTTGTCTGACACTTTAAGCGTGGTTTTCCCATAGGTTAGACGAATTTCGCTCTCTTTTTTCAATCCGTTAAGTAATGCTTTGGTTTGCTCTTCAGTCAGCTTATCTGGTGCGTCGTCAGAAATATGCTTGACTTTGCCTAATGATTTACCGTTTAACCAAATTTCAATGTCTTGACCGACTTGAACATCACGGTCGGCTTCACCAAATGGTAAAATAGTGAACTTTCCTTCCACTGCAGCATTTTCACCTGCTGCGCGAGTAAATAAAATAGAGACTGGGTCACTACTTTCATCCTGATAACCCGCCATACGACAAGTGCCCGTGTTATCACACACTAAATCCCAATCTTGGTAGTTTCCAATACCTTTGATTGAAGTGGCCATTGCAGCTACTGGCAATAACGTCAATAACAATACTTTTTTCATCTCGAAGTTCCTTTTTTGATGGGCGTATTACAATAATACTGCCGCCGCTTTATCCAAATACCATTCCGTCACCCCATTTTTTGCTTTAATTTTGGCTGCGGGATAAGGTAGGTTTTCAGCTGGCGTGGTTTGGATTTCTTTTAAAATGTCTGCTTTGCTTTCGCCAGTGACTAAATAGGTAATGCGTTTCGCTTGTTCAATGAGTTTGGCTGTTTTCGAAATGCGAATTTGACCGCTTTCAGGATGTTTCGCAATGACCGCAAGATTTGCATCATCAAAATGGGTTTGATGTGGGAAGAGAGAAGCGGTATGACCGTCAGTCCCCATACCTAAAATGATCCAATCAAAAACACCATTTGGAATGACCGCACTTAATTCTTCTTCGAAGCGTTTTAATTCAAAGTGCGGTTCATTTTCACCACGAATTCGGTGGATATTTTCTGCGGGAATTTGAATATGATCGAATAAGCGTTTTTGCACTTCACCATAGTTGCTTTCTGAATCTGTTGGTGGAACCATGCGATCATCGCCCCACCAAAAATGTAGATTCTTCCAGTTAATTTGTTCCGCATAAGGCGCTTTGGCTAAGGTTTTGAATAACAGCTTAGGTGTTGAACCGCCAGAAAGAGAAATATGCACAGGGTGATTTAATTGACTATAAATCACAAATTCTTGAGCGATCTTTTCAACAGCGTGTTGAGCTGTTGGGAAGGTAATGGTGTTCATGTTTGTTTCTCTCTATTCGGTGATAAGCCTTCTTCTGTTGAAGAAGGCGAGATATTAATGATTAAACCTTTTTCTTCATTTTACCGCTTGGTTTACGCCATACGCGACCACTTTTCGCAATGAGTTTTTCGGCTGCAACAGGTCCCCAAGTGCCCGCTTCATATTCGTAGATTCGACCACCCGATTCTTTGTAATCCAAAATCGGTTGCACAAATTTCCATGCAGCGTGCACCGCATCCGTACGCGCAAAGAGTGTGGCATCGCCTTTCATCGCATCAAGCAATAAGCGTTCATAAGCCGTGAGTACTTGCTCATCGGCCAAATCGGCATAACGGAAATCCATTGAGACTTCTTTCGCTTCAAAGCCCGCACCTGGCTTTTTCAAACCGAAGCGCATTGAAATGGCTTCATCAGGTTGAATACGGATGATCAATTTATTCTCAGGCGCATTTTGACTGAATACCGGATGTGGCGTAGTTTTGAAATGAATCACAATTTCTGTCACACGTGCCGGTAAGCGTTTACCTGTACGCACATAGAAAGGTACGCCAGCCCAACGCCAGTTTTCGATTTCGCAACGTAATGCCATAAAGGTTTCAGTGCGAGAGTTAGCCGGCACGCCTTTTTCCTGTAAATAGCCTTTGACTTCTTTGCCATCAATTTCGGCTGCAGTGTATTGACCAAGTACTAAGTTGTGCTCAACGTCATCTTGCGTTAATGGACGTAAAGAATGCATGACTTTGGCCACTTCATCACGCATTGAGTTCGCATTGATAATTGCCGGGGGCTCCATGGCAACCATGGCTAAAACTTGTAATAAGTGGTTTTGGAACATATCACGCATTGCGCCAGAGCCATCATAATAGCCACCACGTTCTTCTACGCCAATCGCTTCGGCACCAGTAATTTCTACATAATCAATGAAATTACGGTTCCAAAGTGGCTCGAACCAACCATTTGAAAAACGTAAGACAAGTAAGTTTTGTACGGTTTCTTTACCAAGATAATGGTCGATACGGTAGATTTGATGCTCTTCAAAGAAACGGTGAATTTGTACGTCTAATTGTTTTGCTGTTTTGGCGTCATAACCGAATGGTTTTTCCACAATAATACGTTTCCAACCGTCTTCCTCTTTGTTTAAACCATGTGCAGCAAGACATTCAGGAATCACACCATATAAGCTAGGCGGGGTGGACATGTAATAAAGCGTGTTGCCATTCGTTTGATATTTAGTATGTAATTCTTCTAAACGAGGGACTAATTTACCGTAATCGGCCGCATCAGATGTGTTTACCGCTTGGTAATAGAGATGGCTACAAAAAGCGTCTAGCGTTTCTGGAGTGGTTTCTTCTGTTTCAAGTAACGCTTCACGCATTTTTTCACGGAAAGTCTCATCGTTTAATTCTGAACGCGCGACACCTAATACAGAAAATTTGTTTAAGCGGCCAAATTTGAAGAGATTATAAAGTGCGGGAATGAGTTTACGGTGAGTTAAATCACCGGAAGCACCAAAAATTACGATACAGTTATTATTCGTTTGCATATTATTCCTTATTGTTCCGAGTAGTTTTTTTAAATAATGCAATATATTACTGCACTTTACCAATCGAACCAATCAATTAAATTGAAAGACAGATGCCCAATTTTGTGTATTATCTGACACCATCACAAAGGGTGGATTAATTAAACTTTCACGATGATTATAGGTGAGCGGCTGATAGTTCGGATCGAAAATCATCCCATTGATTTCAGCTAATAAAATTTCAGCGCCTGCCGTATCCCATTCACCGGTTTTGCCGAGGCGAACATAGCAATCAACAATTCCTTCTGCAACCAAACCACTTTTCAAACTACTCGAACCCACCACCGTAAATTCACATGCCAAATTCTTCGCCAAAATTGACCGCACTTTTTCTTGTGAGGTGGTGGCGCCTACGGCGATTTTTAACGGTTTGGTGAGATCGATTTTTCTTGATTGTAAGCGTGTTATCTCTTTGTCATTTTGTTTGAATGCCCCAAAACCTTTCATGGCGTAATAGGTGATATTCAAAATAGGGAAGTGAATCACACCTAGCACAGGTTGGTGGTTTTGCACGAGTGTAATTAATACGGAGAATTGATCGGTGCGATCAATAAATTGCTGCGTGCCATCAAGGGGATCGATTAGCCAATAAGTGTGCCAAGTTTGGCGTTGTTCAAAGGGGATATTGCAGTTTTCCTCTGAAAGAACAGGAATGTCAGGGAAAAGTGCGGTCAGTTTTTCGATTAAAAATTGGCTGACAAATAAATCGGCTTCCGTGACAGGGGTGTTATCCGATTTGGTTTGTATTATCACGTCCTGTTGGTAAAAACGAGCTAAATGTTTTCCCGCTTCATTAGCGAGTGTGCGGACTTGATCGAGAAGAGATTGAGATAATTGCATGTTTATTTCCTACTTTGATTTCGGTAATAACAAGGAGAGGCAAATTGTCGTATAGATTGCTAGGATGGCAGAGCCCTCTAAGACGAATAATACACGGTCAGTCAGATATTGGGTATTTTGTGCGATGAGAAGATTGCCGATACTCCAATAACAAAAAAGAATGATGAATGAAAAAATGAGGATTTTATTCCACTGATGACGTAGATAGCCGCGGTATTTAGCAAAGTAAGCGTTGATTATCGCTGGCACGGTAAGTGGCCAGAATGTAAGAAAGAAACCAAATAATGCCGCATCGACGTTACCTTCTTTGCAGTAGTCTAGGCCAAAAATGGCATAAGCAATAACGCTACCTATCAACTGAGTAATCAGTGGGAAGATAATCATTGCCTTTAGATAAGGAGATTGCGTTGACACCTTAAGCTCCTAGAAAAATAGGCTATCCGAGGACAGCCTATTTAAATCCATTATTTCGATTTCTTCGCACGTAATACACGAGAAACGAAAATAAAGATACCAAAGATAAATACGGCAAGACCAAGTAATTCGCCAATATTATCCCAGTTTTCTAACGCTAAGGCTAATGGTGCTTCTGAACCACCCGAAGTCACAGATGCTGCAATAATAAAGGCTAAGATAACGCCCATTAAGCTTTCACCCACAATTAAACCTGCCGCGAAGAGTGTGCCGAAACGTTCTGCTTTTTTCTCTACTTCAGCATCATGAGTGCGTTTTGCATAGTTTTTAATGTGACGGGTGATGAACCATGCCATTACAGCCCCAACGACAACCGGCATATTGATTGATGGTGGAAGGTAGATACCAATCCCGACGGCTAATACCGGTAAGGCAAAGCGACTGTTACTGGTTTTACGCATAAATGCATCTACAATAATCAACACAATACCTAAGCCCACACCACTTAAAATATAAGTCCATTCTAATTGGTTCGTAAAAATACCTTTAGAAATGGTGGTCATAATAGTTGCTTGTGGTGCAGAAAGCGCTTGTGTAGGATCCATATCTGGGCGTGGTAATGCGCCAGTGAAACCATAAGCGTGGTATAAAATTTCTAATACTGGTGCAATCACTAATGCACCCACGAAACAACCGATAATCAATGCAACCTGTTGTCTCCAAGGGGTGGCTTCAACTAGAAGACCGGTTTTTAAGTCTTGTAAGTTATCGTTTGAAATAGTCGCTGTGGTTAAAACGATAGATGCCGTGAATAAGGTCAATGCCGTTAAGAATTTTTGACCGTCAGCCGTTTCAAATAAACCACTGCTTTTACCAATGGTTACTAAAACAAGTGAAATCACGATAACAGAAATGATCCCGATACCAGAAATAGGGCTAGAAGATGAGCCTACAAGTCCAGCCATATAACCAGACGCTGCTGCAACGAAGAAGCCAATTAACACAGCAAGCAGCGTACAAACCACCACTAATAATACGGCAAGTTCAGCAGAAATAGGCGCTGCTGCCACAAAGTGATATAAGGAAATCACGATTAACACGACAGTCGCCAATAAAATGTAAATGATGGTTTTTGGTGATAAGTCGATATCAATACGATGTTCTGATTCAGCTTGTGAGCCTTTTAACATACGGAAAGAATGAACCATCCCTTCAATCATTGGTTTTAACAGGATTAATAATGTCCAAATCGCTGCAATACCGATAGTCCCTACACCGATAAAGCGAACTTTGGTTTTCCATTCGGTCATCGCATAGCTCACGATTGACGCATCGGTTGGCATATCGCCTGTTGCAGTGAAATAAGGTACTGCGACACCCCAAGCAAGGAATGTGCCGAATAACATGGCCAGACCGCCCACGATACCGATTAAGTAACCCGCACCCACTAAGGCAAGAGAGAAGCCCATTGGTAATTGGAAAATCGCTTTACCGTTAGAGAACCATGCACTCGCGCTATCAGACATGACACGTAATGCGTTGGTGAAGAATGCAACGGTTCCTGCAAAAATACCGCCGTAAGCAATATCTTTTACACCACTGTCACTTTCGCTATTGTTGCCCGCTTTTAAGATTTCAGCCGCTGCCACACCTTCAGGGTAAGGTAAGTCGCTGTTTACTACCATTGCACGACGTAATGGGATGGTAAATAGTACGCCTAGGGTACCACCAGCGGCACAGATAAGCACAGTTTGCCAAAATGGAAATTCTTGCCAGTAACCCATCATTAATAGGCCTGGAAGCACGAAAATAACAGAAGATAATGTCCCCGCTGATGAAGCTTGGGTTTGCACCATGTTATTTTCTAAGATACTGGAATCCTTGAAGAATTTTAAAATTGCCATAGAGATTACGGCAGCTGGAATAGAGGAGGCAAATGTCATCCCCACTTTAAGACCTAAATAAACGTTAGATGCAGTGAAGATCACTGTAATTAACGCGCCAAGGAACATTCCTCGGAAGGTCAATTCTTTTAAATTATCATGCGACATAAATTTTCCTGTTTATTTTGAAAAATGGCGATACATTCTCAAAAAAAGAATATTTATGCAAGTTTTATTTAAAGTTAATCGCTTGCGATTAGAATTTATCTAAATTTATTCGATTTATTTATGTTTTTTCAAAAAATCTCGTAAAGAATAAAGTGCAGCTAGGTTTCTGGCTTCATTAAATTCATCACTGACTAAAAGTGCATCAAGTTGAGATAACGGATAACGCACGATTTCTAATGGTTCAGGCTCATCCCCTTCTAGTTGATTTGGATACAGATCTTCACCTAATAACACTTGCATTTTATGTCCCATAATTTGTGGATTGATTTTCATGGTACGTAAAAATGTCCATTTTTTTGCGCCAAAACCAATTTCTTCCTGCAATTCTCGATTGGCACTTTGTTCGGGCGTTTCTCCTGTATCCATTCCACCTTTTACAAAGCCTAATTCATATTGTTCTGTTCCGACAGCGTATTCACGAACAAGAAGTAAATCTTCACCATCAATGGCAATCACCATGACGGAATCTCGGTTGAAAGGGCGGAAACGTTCATAAGTGCGGTCAATTCCATTAGAGAATTTGAGATCGACAGCTTGAATTTCAAACAAACGGGATTTTGCCACCGTGGAAAGGGAGAGAATGTGTGGAAGTTGTTTTTTCATAATATTAGCCTTATTATCTTGTTATTGGCTCATCATACGCAAAGTGAGAGAAATAGGAAGAGTTATGACTGAAAATAACGAAGTACGATTAGATAAATGGCTTTGGGCGGCGCGTTTTTATAAAACCCGTAGCATTGCGAAAGCCATGATTGAAGGGGGCAAAGTCCATTACAACGGCCAACGTGCAAAAGTGAGTAAAACCGTCGAAGTTGGTGCGATGATTAAACTTCGCCAAGGTAGCGACGAAAAAGAAATTGAAGTGATAGCGTTGAGCGATCAACGTCGTGGCGCTCCTGAGGCCCAATTACTTTACCAAGAAACGGCACAGAGTGTGAAAAAACGCGAAGAAATGGCATGGGCAAGAAAAAATAATGCACTTTCGATGCCACATCCTGATCGTCGTCCAAACAAAAAAGAACGTCGAGATTTATTGAAATTTAAACACCAAGATGAGTTCTAGAAAATAAAAGTGCGGTCAATTTGACCGCACTTTGTGTATTAATGGTTTTTGTGGCTTGTACTGTACAGAATTTTGTCGGTATAAGCCATCGCAATTGCTGAAATCAAGAAAGCAAAATGAATAATTACTTCCCACATAATTGTTTTTTCAGGAATTTTTGAGGCATTCACAAAGGTTTGCAATAAGTGAATAGACGAAATGCTGATAATTGACATAGAAAGTTTAACTTTCAGCACGGTCGCATTCACATGGCTCATCCATTCAGGTTGATCCGGATGATTTTTCGTGCGTAGTTTTGAGACGAAAATTTCATAACCGCCTAATGTCACCATCACCAATAAGTTCGCAATCATCACTACATCAATGAGATTGAGTACGGCGAGCATAATGGTGTCTGCATCCATTTCATTAACATTGGTGATGAGATACCACAAGTTTTTCATAAATTTGTAGGCATAGATACCTGTACGACAATTAAAACTAAGTAAATAGGCACTTGTAGCCAACGACTCGCAAAAATTGTTTTGCTTAGAAAACTGGTTTGTTCGTTATATTTTGCACATGGATCCGTGATTTCTTTTTGTTCTGTCGCCATAAAATTCCCCACAAATAAAAAATTTAAATAAAAAAGCGGCAAGAAAATAGCCGCTTTTAAAGAAAAATTCAACAGGTATGCTTTATTTTACCCCGTTCTCGGTAGTGATAAGGGATAGGCGCGTTAAGTCCACGTCATTATTGAGTAATTCAACGTTTGGCATGCTCTTGTTAGCTTTCGCTGACAAGTCTTTAAAACGTTCTACTTTTCCCACTAAACCTTGTTGTCCCACAAGGGCGGTGACGGTGCTGTTGTATTGATTGCTCACAGTGGAAAGCGTGTTGCCTAGTTTGTTCAAGCGTTCTGCCACCAGGCAAATCTGGTTGTAAATTTCACCTGCTTTTTCTGCGATTTCTTTCGCTTCGGCGTTGCCGCGTTCGATACGCCATAAATTCGCCACTGTGCGTAAAATTGGCATGAGGGTCGTGTGCGAAACCATAATCACATTTTTCTCGTAGCCATAATTAAACAGACTTGGGTCCAATTTTAAGGCTTCAATATAAGCAGGTTCCACAGCAATGAACATCAAGACAAAATTAGGACTGCGCATGCCAATCAAATTGCTGTAATCCTTGCGGTGCAAGTCATCAATGTGATTTTTCAGGGCTTTAATATGCTCCCTTAGTAAACGCTCACGTTCAAATTCATCCTCAGAATTAACCGCACTTTCGTAAGCATTCAATGACATTTTGCTATCAATAATAATATTTTTCTCATCAGGTAAATTGAGTACAAAATCAGGATAGTTTCGACCGCCTTGTTCATCTTTAAAATGGGCCTGCGCACTGTAATGCACATTTTCAATGAGTCCCGCAAGTTGAAGTGCGCGTTCAAGTTGCACTTCTCCCCAGTTGCCTAAGGTTTTCTTTTCACCTTTTAACGCCGAAGTTAAATTATTGGCCTCTTGTGACATATTTAAGCCAATTTCTAATACTTTTTTGATTTCCGCTTCTAAGCCTGCATTACCTTTCACCGATTCAGAATGGATTTCATTGACCCGTTTTTGGAAGCCTTCGATTTGTTCACGAAAAGGCTTCAACAAGGTTTCCAATGCGGTTTGATTGGTTTGATTAAAGGATTGGCTTTTTTCTTCCAAAATGCGGTTGGCCAGATTTTGGAATTCTACGCCTAGTTGTTGTTTGGATTGTTCAATATGCTGTTGCTGTTCGGCAAAATGCTTTTCTTTTTCGGAAAGGGTGGTTTTCAACTCCGTTAATTCTTGTGAAAGTGCGGTCAATTTTTCCTGCGTTTTTTGCTGCTCTTGTTCTTTTCTAAGTACATTTTCTTGCGCTTGTTGTAATTGACCTTGTAAGCTTTCGGCTTGTGCTGACGCGATCCCAAAGCGTTCTTTTAATGCGGTGATTTGCCCGCTGATTTGATCGTGGCGGAGCTGTTCTTCATCCAATTCTTTTTCTAAATATTGGATTTTTTCATCACGTTCATTAAGGCGAGTTTGCAATCCTTCTGCATGGGTTTGTACTTTCACGGCTTGTTGTTCTAGTTGATTTTTGAGCGCACTTAAGGAATCAAAACGCTCTGCTAATTGATTGTAATCTTCGATGGTTTTATTGAGATCTTGTTGTAATTCTTGCATATCTCGTTTGCTGCGGCTTAATAGAAAAAGCATTACAATACTGATAAAAACCAGCACGGCAATGATAATTAAATATTGATTAGACGTGAGTTCTGACATAAATAGGCTCCTGGAAACGGAAAAATTTTAGCATATTCCCAGAAACTTTTTAAAAATTAAGATTGTTAATTAGGTAAGAAAAGTGCGGTCAAAAATAACCGCACTTTGGGATCTGATTAGTAGTTTGAGTTAATCAATACTTCTTCACCGTAGCCACCAAGGGTTGGCATTGGTTGGTAAGTGGAGTTAGCGGCACGCATTAAACGAATACCACGAATACCGGCTTCTTTTGCGGCGAGGATATCGTCATCGCTGTCACCATAGTGAATACTTACTTTGTGCTCAATAATACCCGGTGTTTTATTATATTTAGTTGGAAGTTTGCGACCACCCATGAATTCTACAGGGTGCATGTCTTTAATATTAAAGGCTTTTTGTAGCACTGGGGTCACACCATCTTTATCGCCTGCTGTACGACCCGTAATGAAATAAATTTGGTCACCACGTGCTTGGTGCATATTAATTAAATCTACCGCAATTTGTTTTGGAATAGAATATTGGTCACAACCCGCATTTACTTCATTCCAGAAATCTTGATTTTTTAAGTAATCATTTTTACCTGGTGAGTATTTTTCTTGGCCGTGATAGAAACAAGGACTACTGAAAAGTACAGTATCGTCAATGTCGAAGCTCACATTAATGGGTGCTTTGCCTTCCAATTCTTTTTTCAATTGTTCAACAGAGATCCAGTGAATCGGTTTTTGCTCTGTCATTTCACGAGCATTCGTACCTTGTTCAGTGTAAGGTTCTTTGTTTGATGCAAAAGTAGAGACTGCGCTTGCCGCTAAAATTGCAATGGCAGAAAGTTTAAGTAAATTTTTCATGTTTTCCTCAT
>FLSC01004247.1_pt1 | contig 11289 bp, 7 predicted proteins | sample 1550561 | NCBI WGS metagenome assembly FLSC01 (sample SAMEA4031775, study PRJEB14383) | metagenome | biome: human; feature: oral; material: saliva | place: Philippines | collected 2014 | reverse complement strand
GAGGAGCAGTACACGGAGGACCTGTACGATCCGCTCGGCCTGACCGAGGACGTGAAGAAGTTCCTGCGTTACAACGCGAACAAGGCGCTCATGAACCTGGGTTACGAGGCCCTGTTCCCGCACGATGCGACCGACGTGAACCCCGCGATCCTGGCGGCCCTGAGCCCCAACGCGGACGAGAACCACGACTTCTTCTCGGGTTCCGGCTCGTCCTACGTGATGGGCGAGGTCGTGGACACTGAGGACGAGGACTGGGACTTCTGATCCTGCCGACTCACGGCCGGGCTGCGTGCAGCCCGGCCGTGTTGCATACGCATGGCCCAGCAGTGTCGTCCGGGGGTGCCGCAGCACAACGGGGTGTCCGCCGTACGATGGGCGACATCACAATGCGTGACTACTTGGCCAGCACATACTCCCTGCGGTGCATCCAGCCACATCCCGCGGCGAGGACGAGCAGGGGCACAGGCCTCGTTATTGGTGTTTCCATCGCTGGTCACGGTGATGCGGTAGGTGACAGTGATGCTATCGATCATCCCATCATCAACCGCATCAAGGTTCTTGTTGAGGCGCAGGTTCGAGGCCTGCAGCTGGTTGGCGGAGGTGCAGGTGATTGGTAGAATTATGAGGCTGAACCGGGCACTTGCGCCCAACTACTGAGGTTTACTACCCTTCAGTTTTCCCCTCTAATTGACCCATGATCGACAACTTCTCCACAAGCCCTTACCGTTCCCCCAGTTAACTCCCCACACGAGCAAGTACGGACCCGCCCTCACCGCACCTCATCAAGAGGACGACAGTAGACTTAGACCACGCTCCAAGCGCAGACCAACATGACGCCCACCCACTCAGAACCCCACACATTGTTACCTCTCACACACTTAATGTCACACATGCAACATGCGCATCATATGTCCCAGTCGCATCATGTCGGAGTATTCCCCGTCATGACGCGCATTTCGTCACGTAGATAGAGGGGCAGCCGATCGCGAACATCCCGCTACTTACAACCACAGCACCACCCGCGGCAGTTAGACTGGGACCGGGAGCGGAATGGCTTCCGCACCGACCGTACGTCGCGCACACAGCGCGGGGGAATGAGGAGAGCACGACTATGAGTATCTTCGACCGCTTCGAGAATGCCGTGGAGAGGGGCGTCAATGGCGCCTTCTCACGCGTGTTCCGGTCGGGGATCAAGCCCGTGGACATCACCACGGCGATCCGCCGCGCCATGGACGATTCCGTCCAGGAGGTCTCCGCCTCGCGCATCATCGCAGCGAACCACTTCACCGTCTACGCCTCACGTGAAGATCTCTTCTCTCTCGAAGCCTCCCTCGACGTCCTCGCCGACGAGTTCGCCCAGCAGGCCACCGAGCACGCCTCCAACAACGACTACTCCCTCCTCGGTCCCGTCAGCATCGAATTCGTCGCCGACTCGACCGAAGTCGCCGGCACCCTGAAAGTCGCCGCCGAAAACCGCAGAGGTGCCGCAGCCCCCGCCACTGCCTCGTCTGCCTCCCCCGAACACCCCATCATCGACATCGACGGTGACAAGTGGCTGCTCACCGAACCCGTCACCGTCATCGGTCGCGGCTCCGAAGCCGACATCGTCGTCAATGACTCCGGCGTATCGCGCCGCCACCTCGAACTTCGCATCACCCCCACCGGAGTGATCGCGACCGACCTAGGTTCCACCAACGGATCCTTCGTCGAAGGCCATCGCATCGATGCAGCAACCCTGCTCGACGGCAACCAGATCGTTATCGGACGTACCAAGATCCTCTTCTGGACGCATCCTGACCAGAGCGGAGTTTAATGAAGTGACCACTGACCTCGCATTTACCGTATTCCGCATCGGGTTCCTGGTGCTGCTCTGGCTCCTCGTGCTCGCGGCCGTCAACACGCTGCGACGCGATATCTTCGGCACCGTCGTCACCCCACGCGGCAAGGGACGAGACAAGGCCGCTTCCCGACGCAAGGCCTCGCGCACCCGGCGCAAGGAGACAAAGCGGACCTCCACCAACCCGCTGATGCCCAAGGATCTCCTGGTCACCGGCGGGCCGCTGGTTGGCACCATGCTGCCCCTCGGCGAAGCGCCCATCGTCATCGGCCGCTCCCCCGCGTGCACCCTCGTTCTCGAAGACGAGTACGCCTCCAGCCGCCACGCAGCGCTCACTCCGCAGGCCGACGGCTGGTGGATCGAAGACCTCTCGAGCCGAAATGGCACGTTTATCGACGACGAGCGCCTGATGCAGCCGCGTCAACTCAGGATCGGCGACATCATCCGCATCGGCCAGACGACTCTCGAATTGGTGGGTTGATATGCCAGGCAATGCCGTTCAATTCCACTATGCCGCCCGCTCCGACGTGGGCCTCGTGCGCTCCAACAACCAGGACTCCGGCTACGCCGGAGCGAACCTGTTGGTCCTCGCCGATGGCATGGGTGGGCCTGCCGGCGGCGACATCGCGTCATCAGTTGCCCTCGCGCACCTGGTCCCCCTCGACACCGACTCGCACCCCGCAGACTCCATGCTGCCCCTCCTGCGCGAGGCCCTCCTCGACGCCCACGAGGAACTCACCGACCGCTCGAGCCGCGACCGCGACCTCGAAGGCCTGGGCACCACCTGCATCGCCCTCATGCGCTCCGGCAACCGCCTGGCCATGGTCCACATCGGCGACTCGCGCGCCTACGTGCTGCGCGGTGACACGCTCACTCAGGTCACGACAGACCACTCCTTCGTGCAATACCTGGTCGACACCGGCCAGATCACGCCCGAGGAAGCCGAGCACCACCCCAACCGCAACGTCGTCCTGAAAATCCTCGGCGACGCGCAGGCCGACGTATCCCCCGATGAAACCATCCGCACGGCCGTCGTCGGTGATCGCTGGATGCTGTGCTCCGACGGCCTGTCCGGCCTCGTCTCCCCCGAGACGATCGGCCAGGTCATGGCTGATTTCGCCGACCCCGGCGAATGCGCCGAAGAACTCATCCGCCTCGCCCTCCTGGGCGGTGGACCCGACAACATCACGTGCGTCATCGCGGACATCGTCCCCGCCGGATCCTTCCCGCCCGCACCCCCGCAGATCGTCGGTGCCGCTGCAATCGACCGCAACGCCAAGTCGCGCGGCGGCCAGGGAGCGGCCGCGCGCGCGGCCGCGCTAGGAGCCAAGGCCTCGGGCCACGGTGCCGACTTTGACGTCAGTCCCATCGAACTCAAGCCCCGCACCTCCTGGTGGACCCCCATCTTCGTGTCCCTCGTGACAGTCCTCGTGGTAGCCGCGTCCTGGCTGTCCTGGAAGTGGACGCAAACGCAGTACTACGCGATCGGCCAGGACGGATACGTCGTCATCTACCAAGGCATTCCCCAGGCCATCGGCCCCTGGCGCCTCTCCCACGCCGTCGAAGTCTCCGATGTCGCGCTCTCGGACCTGTCCCCCGTGGACCGCCAACGCCTCGACACTCCGGTGCTGCGCTCCTCCCGCGAGGAAATCGACGAATACATTGAGGGCCTCAAGCATTCCGCCGTCACGCCTCCGACCGGGCACATCGGACCCGTCCCGCAGTCGGGTGAGGCACAATCCGGGGCCCAGAGCGGAGAAAACTCCTGATGGCAACCGTCTCGATCGCCCCCGCTAAGCCGCGCCGATTCCTCGAGCTAGGCCTCACGGCCCTGGCCCTGGCCGTCGGCATCTTCGGCTACGTACTCTCCTCACTGAACTTGACGAAAACCCTGCCCGCGAACCTGATCCCTCAGATCGGGGTACTCATTGCCCTTGCGATCATCGGCGAAGTCGGCATCCACTTCCTGGCACCCTACGCGGACCCCGTCATCCTGCCGATCGCGGTGGCCCTAACAGGCCTGGGCCTGGCGATGATCTACCGCCTGGACCTGTCCTACGCGAAAAACGACGAGGCCACGGTCGGCTACAAGCAGGCACTCTTCGTGGGCATCGCAATCGTCGTCGCCGCCATCATCCTGATTTCGCTACGCGACCACCGCATGCTGCGCCGCTACACCTACACCTTCGGCGCGCTGTCCCTCTTCCTGCTACTCCTCCCGATGATCCCCGGCCTCGGCCAGGAGACCTTCGGCGCGCGCGTGTGGATCCGCCTGGGTCCCGTCTCGATCCAACCCGGTGAGCTCGTCAAGATCACGCTCGCCATATTCTTCGCCGGATACCTGGTCACTAACCGTGACAATCTCGCGATCGGCGGCAGCAAATTCCTGGGCATGCGCCTACCACGCGCCCGCGACCTCGGCCCCATCATGATCGTCTGGCTCATCGGCATCGCGATCCTCGTTCTCCAACGCGACCTCGGCACGTCGCTGCTCTTCTTCAGCCTGTTCGTCGCAATGCTGTACGTGGCCACCAACCGCGTATCCTGGCTGTTCATCGGTTTCACGCTCTTCGCTCCCGCCGTCGCCCTCGCCGTCCGCTTCTTCTCCCACGTGCAGACGCGCTTCAACGGCTGGCTGCACGCCTTCGAACCCGAGTTCTACTACGGCGGTTCCTACCAGCTTGCGCAGGGTATTTTCGGCCAGGCATCGGGCGGCCTCATGGGTGCCGGATGGGGACGCGGATATCCGGACCAGGTTCCGCTGGCCAACTCCGACTTCATTCTCTCCTCCCTGGCCGAGGAGCTGGGCCTCACCGGCATGGCTGCGATCCTGATCCTGTACCTGATCCTCGTCCAGCGCGGCCTGCGCGCAGCCCTGACGGTGCGCGACGGATTCGGTAAGCTTCTGGCCACCGGCCTAAGCTTCTCGCTGGCCGTCCAGCTCTTCGTGGTGCTCGGTGGCATCACCCGTCTCATCCCGCTGACGGGCCTGACGGCACCGTTCCTGGCGGCCGGTGGCTCCTCAATGGTGTCCTCATGGATAACCGTCGCACTGCTGATCCGCGTGTCAGACGCTGCCCGCCGCCCGGCGTCCACGCAGTCCCCGTGGAACTCCGGTATTCCGGCGGCACTGGGGGTGAACGAGTAACGCATGAATGCACAGATTCGTAAGATCTTCGTCGTCGTCCTGATCATGTTCGCCATGCTGGGCTTGGCGATAACAAACACGCAGTTCATTTCCGCGCCCTCGCTGAACGCAGACCCGCGTAACGTGCGCACGACCCGCCACGCCGCGGAAGTCGACCGCGGACCCATCATCGTGGAAAAAACGGCGATCGCCTCCTCTGAACTCGAAGAGGACTCCAATCGCTACACGCGCGTCTACGACGAGGGTCCCCTCTACGTATCGGCCACAGGCTACTTTTCGGCAATCGGCTACGGGGCAACCGGCATCGAGGAAGCTGAGGCGGACGTTCTCGACGGCCAGTCTCAGACTCTGCTCGGGCAGCGCCTGCGCAACCTCCTGACGGGCGAAAAGCGCCAGGGCGGCGGTGTCGAGCTGACGCTAAGCGCCTCCATGCAGCAGGCAGCAGCCACCGCGCTCGGCGACCGCAAGGGTGCCGTTGTGGCGCTGGACGCCAAGACCGGCGCGATCCTCGCCCTCTACTCCTCCCCGACCTTCGACCCGAACACGCTGGCTTCCAGCGACGGGGGCAAAGTGAGCGACGCCTACGCGGCGCTGGAAGCCGACCCGAGGAAACCGATGCTCAACCGCGCGATCTCGGAACGCTACGCGCCCGGCTCGACGTTCAAGGTCATCACGGCCATCGCCCTGATCGAGAATGGCATTGCCAATCCGGACACTCACATGGCCTCGCCCGTAACAACAACCCTTCCGGGCACGGTTACACAGGTTTCCAACATCGAGTCCTCGACCTGTGGCGACGGCAACCCGACCCTGACCGAGGCATTCGCACGCTCGTGCAACACAACGTTCGTGCTGGCCTCTCAGCAGCTGACGAACCAGCAGCTCACGGACGTCACGAACCGCTTCGGTTTTGATCATGAACAGCAAATCCCGCTGACGGTCATCCCCTCCGTGTTCCCCTCCGACGCGGACAGCGCACAGCTCGCCATGAGCACAATCGGCCAGTACACGGTCCAGACCACTCCCATGCAGATGGCCCAGGTCGCGCAGACGATCGCCAACGGCGGCCAGATGATGGCGCCCTACCTGATCAAGCAGATCGTCGACGCTGACAACCAGACCATGCGTAAGACCAAACCGACGGACGCCGGTCGACCGATCTCCGCCGACACGGCCTCGAAGCTCACCAGCATGATGCAGGCCGTTGTCTCCCAGCCGTACGGCTCCGGTACCCCGATGGCTATCCCCAACGTGTCGGTGGCAGCCAAGACCGGAACCGCCGAGACCGGCGAGGGCGACCGCGCGAACGCGTGGGCCATGGGCTTCGCCCCCGCAGACAACCCCCAGATCGCCTTTGCCGTCATCGTTGAAGGTGACGACAATGTTCCCACGCCGCACGGCGGAGACGTGGCCGGCCCGGTCGCCCGGGCCGTCCTGGAAGCGGGGCTCCAGTGAGTGTCCCGCGCATGACATCCGGTGCCGGCCGCGTCCTCGGAGGCCGCTACACGCTGCTCACCCCCATCGCACAGGGTGGAATGGGTGAGGTGTGGAAGGCCCGCGACCGCGTCAGCGGCCACATCGTCGCTGCAAAGGTTCTACGCCCCGAGCTGACAGGCGAGGAACTCTCACTGTCGCGCCTGCGCCTCGAGGCCCGCAACTCGATGTCGATCTCGCACCCGAACATTGCGAACACCCAGGATTCGGGCGAAGAAGACGGCATCGGCTGGATCATCATGGAACTCGTCGACGGCTACCCGCTGACGGACTATCTGCGCGGTGGCACACGCATTGAGCCCGAATACCTCCTGCCGATCCTCGTGCAGGTCGCGATGGCGCTCGGTGCTGCCGCACGCGCGGGCGTCGTGCACCGCGACATCAAGCCGGCGAACATCCTCGTTCGCCCGGACGGCATGGTGAAGCTGACCGACTTCGGCATCTCCCGCGCGAGAGACCAGGTCAACCTGACCGCCGCGGGCATGGTCATGGGTACCGCCCAATACCTGCCGCCCGAACAGGCGATGGGCGAGACAGCCACGCCCATCGGCGACCTCTACGCCCTCGGCGTCATCGCTTACGAGGCCGCCGCTGGCCGCCGCCCCTTCACGGGCGAAACCCAGGTCGACATCGCGTTCTCGCACGTCAACGACCCGGTACCTCCGCTGCCGGACTTCGTCCCGGAACCCCTCGCCGACGTCATCTTGCACCTGCTGGAAAAGGACCCCGCGAAACGCCCCGAATCCGGTGCCGCCGCCGTCCGCGAGATCGCCGGTGCCGCCAAGGCCATGGGCATATCCGTGACGCCTCGCCCGCTGCCGCTGCCCAAGACCGCGCAGCTCACCCCCGAGACACGCACGCCCGTCCAGCCCTCCGTCCCGATCCTCGCACCCGTGCGTCACCTAACTCGCCGCACGCTCCCCGACGAGATGCTCCAGCCCCCGTCGGGCCTCGTACCTAGCGTGCGCGCCGCGACCGGCCGCCACGCCGTCGTTCCCCGCATCATCGACGAGGCGACGACCGTCGCGCCCTCATCCTCGATGATCCCAATCACAGGACGCAACACCATGCTCCCACGCATCATCGACGAAACCGCACCACCGCCGTCCACCAACCCCCTGTCTCCACCCACGCGGGTGCGTCGCATCATCCCCGATACGACCGGCGAACAGACATTGGTGTCCGGTTCCGTGCGTTCCCTGACGTCTACGGGACGCCACACGGTCATTCCCTCGAGTCCACAGGGGCCGATCTCGGCCTCGATCCCCACGCGCGTCGTCTCCAAGCCCACGGCGGTTCCCGAGTCACCCTCACCCCGCACCGCCAAGACCCCCACCACCAAGACCCCCACCGCGAAGGCCGCGGTGCCAACTGCGACCCCCACCCCGACTCCTGCCACGCCCGTCGACCCGACGCAGGCGGCTACACCGACGAAACCAGTGGTGCGTTCCAAGCCGTCCCAACGTCCGACAACGCCCACGGGCCCCACGGCCACCGAGCGCCCGACAACACCCGTGGCCCCCAAGCCGTCCCAACGTCCGACAACGCCCGCGCGCCCCACGGCCACCGAGCGTCCGACAACGCCCGCGCGCGCCGAGGCACCGGCTCCCAAAAAGCCGACCGCGGCCTCGTCGACCCCGCGCAAGGACCCAAGCCCCGCGCGCACACAGACACCCGCTACGCTCGTTGCGCCCACGGAAGCCGAACGACGCGCAGCCCTCAACGAGCGCCTGCGCCAGCGGGCACAAGACCGCCAGGCCGAGGACGCCGCCGAAGCACATCGTCGCGCCCAGGTCGCCCGCGAAGAAGAGGCCCGCCAGCGTGAGCTACGTGAAGCCCGCGAAGCGCGCCAACGGCGCGAAGCCGAGCAGGCTCAGCGCGAGTCCGCGCGTTCCTCCTCCACGCCCGACCCCCAGCCGTCCCGCGACGTCAAGGACGAGCGCGCAAAGCCCACCAAGGCCTCGTCGAAGACCACGACGACCACCAGCTCCACGCCGCGCGTCTTCGGGACCGTTCCCCAACCCCGCGGCAAGGACAAGAAAAACAAGAATGCCTCCACGCGCCCACGCCGCTCCGTGTACGAGTCCAAGCCCAAGAAAGACTCGCGCGGCCCACACTGGCACAAACTCGACGCCCGGACCACCGAGCACAAGCGCCCGGCAGCGAAGACCGCCTACTCTCGCAGCGTCGTTGCCCCGCCCGTCCCTACATCTAAGAAATTAATCCGCATTGCGGTCATCGCACTTATCGTGATTGCGCTGACCGTACTTGCAGCCTTTACGATCAAATCCATGCTGAGCTCCCTCATCCCAAGCAACGCGGGGGCAACCATCACCGAGGAGGTTAGGACATGGCACAGCCCATGGCCCACCGTCTAGCTGGCCGATATGAGGTCCGCTCGCTCATCGGGCGAGGCGGAATGGCCGAAGTCCACCTGGGCTTCGACACTCGCCTGTCGCGCGTCGTCGCCATCAAGATGCTGCGACGCGACCTGGCGCTGGACTCGATCTTCCAGGCGCGGTTCCGCCGCGAGGCTCAGTCGGCAGCGTCGCTGAATCACCCAAACATCGTCGCCGTTTACGACACCGGCGAAGAAATCGTCTCGGACGCGACCAACCGGTCCATCGCGATCCCCTACATCGTCATGGAGTACGTCGAGGGGCACACCGTCAAGGAGCTGATCGCCGACGGCACAGCCGTCCCGATCAACGAAGCCATCGAGATCGTGTCGGGCGTCCTGTCCGCCCTGCAGTACTCGCACGACAACCACCTGGTGCATCGCGACATCAAGCCGGGCAATATCATGTTGACGTCGGACGGCAAGGTCAAGGTCATGGACTTCGGCATCGCCCGTGCCCTGACCGACTCGCAGGCCACCATGACGCAGACAAATGCCGTCGTCGGCACCGCGCAGTACCTCTCCCCCGAGCAGGCGCGCGGCGAGACCGTGGACGAGCGCTCCGACCTGTACTCGACGGGCGTCGTGCTCTTCGAGCTGCTGACGGGCCGCCCGCCCTTCAAGGGCGACTCGGCCGTCGCCGTCGCCTACCAGCACGTCGAGCAGATCCCGCCCACCCCCTCGTCGATCCTGTCCGATATCCCGGATTCCCTGGACCGAGTAGTCCTCAAGGCGCTCGCGAAGAACCGCGACGACCGCTACTCGAGCGCCACCGCGATGCTCTCGGACCTGCAGCGCGTTGCACGCGGCATGGACGTGGGTGCCCCGCCTGCCGACTCGTGGGCGACCGAGGTGCTGCCCGCAGCCGGTCTCGTCGGTGCGCGCGCCGCAGCACCGACGACCACCTCCAGGGTGAGCACGTCCGCGGCAGGGACCCCCTCGACATCGACGTCAACGTCGCTGCCCGCCGTCTCCTCCGACGACGATAGGACGAGTAATGATGCCGCTGCCCGCAAGCGCCGCACCGCGATCATCGCGACCCTCGTCGCCATCGCGCTGCTCCTCATCGGCGGCAGCGTCTGGGCGCTGAGCCGCAGCGCCGCTGAGCCGGAGACCGTCGCCGTCCCCAACGTCGTTGGACTGTCTCAAGCAGACGCAAAGTCCCAGATCGAAGCCGCCGGCCTGACTTGGGAACTCAACCCCGACAAGGTCGCCTCCGATACCGTCGACAAGGACTCGGTCGCCTCAACCGACCCCGCAGGCGGCACCCAGGCCGAGAAGGGCGCCACCGTGCGCGTCACTATCTCATCCGGCCCCGACTCGGTCACCCTGCCCGACAACCTGGTCGGTATGAGTCCCGACGACGCCCGTAAGGCCGTCGAGGCGCTGGGCCTGAAGTGGGATGTCAACTCCAGTAAGGTCGCTTCCGACACCGTGCCCGAGGGCAAGGTCGCGCAGACCAACCCCTCCCCCGGCTCGAAGGTCAAGACCGGCCAGACGATCACCGCCTACCTGTCCTCCGGCTCCAACCAGGTTGAGGTCCCCGACCTGTCGGGTATGAGCCAGGACCAGGCGCGCAGCGCCCTCAAGGCAGTCGGCCTGGAACTCGGCAACGTGTCGACCGTCGACTCCGACAAGGAGAAGGACCGTATCGTCGCGCAGGATCCCGATAGCGACTCCACGGTCAAGAAGGGCACCAGCATCGCCGTGTCCGTGTCCAGTGGCAAGCCCGCACAGGTGGAGATCCCCTCCGTCGTCGGCATCGGCCGCGAGGACGCTGAGGCGCAGCTCAAGGCCCTGGGCCTGACCGTGACCGTCGAGGAAGTCACCGGTACCCAGCCCGCCGGCCAGGTTACCGCCGTTGAACCCGGCGTGGGTTCGAAGGTGGACAAGAACTCGACTGTGAAGCTCAAGGTCTCGAAGGGTTCCATATTCTCGACGCCCAGCCCGTCGCCCTCCACTAAGAAATAGTCCGACTCACCCAACGATCAGGGCCCGCACCGACAGGATTCCTCCTGGGGTGCGGGCCTTGTCGTATGCGGTGCTGGCCTTGCGTGCGGGGTGCGGTCCCGTCGTGTGCGATGCTGGCCTTGCGTGCGGGGTGCGGTCCCGTCGTGTGCGGGGTGGGTTCCGCTCCGCGTGCATGCGTCCCTGTCACGGCTTCCAGGGCGGGTACGAGGCCGTGGCGGGATTCGCGCAGCGTGCGCGGACTGTCTTGAGCTTCGGTGCGTCATTCGGGCGGCTTGCGAGGACTGTTCTGGCCTTCAGTGCGAATACGAGGCCGTGACAGCTGTGCGGGTTCCACGCGGTGCCTGCGCGTCCTCGCGATTCTCCCCGCACGCGGGACGCCTAACTGGGAGCCTTAGCCTGCTCACCGGCGGTTGAACCCCCTGATGCGCACGTTAACCCGCT
>FLSC01054956.1_pt1 | contig 11437 bp, 9 predicted proteins | sample 1550561 | NCBI WGS metagenome assembly FLSC01 (sample SAMEA4031775, study PRJEB14383) | metagenome | biome: human; feature: oral; material: saliva | place: Philippines | collected 2014 | reverse complement strand
GCGTAAAATACTGTGATTCAGTAAATCAAGTGTGGTCAATTTTAGTGGCAAATATTTTTCTAATTCTGCATTGGCGCTTTCTTGTCGAATAGCCGTGATATCCAAACGAAAACCTTGTTTTAATGGCGTGGTAAGATAATCAAACCATAATTCATCCAAAGGAATCGGTAATTCTTTTTGCAAAATAAAACGACATTGTTGTTCACATTCCTGGGCATTGAGTGTTTGTGGTAGAATAAGTGTTTTAGACCAAGTTAAGTGGGGCGAAATGGCGCCAACAAAACAGCATTGACTGTTTTTTTGTGGCAAATGAGGCAATAACTGGGAAAAAATATCTTTTTGTTGCGTATTTAAACAAATTGATTGAACTTTGTGTAATTCATCTAGCCAAACAAAATAGAGGTTATCTTGTTGTTTACTCACACCAATTTGTAGTTTTTGCTGCTTTCTATTGGCAATTCCCATATTCTTTCCTATTCTTTAAGGGATTAATCTTTTATACTTAGCAGCCAAAATCATAATTTTGATTTTTTGAATATTCATTAAACCAGAGAGAATTTTACGATGCGGATCGCAAAATTAATATTAAGTACCCTATTTACGATATGTATACTGGGGTTAGTTGCGGGTGGAGTGTTTTATTTTCACTTAAAATCCTCCTTACCGTCGGTAGAAAGCTTAAAAACCGTTGAGTTGCAACAACCAATGCAAATCTATACGGCTGATGGCAAATTAATCGGTGAAGTGGGTGAACAACGCCGTATTCCGGTGAAATTAGAAAACGTGCCTCAACGTTTGCAAGATGCTTTCTTAGCAACGGAAGATAGTCGTTTTTATGACCATCATGGTTTAGACCCAATTGGTATTGCCCGTGCAATTTATGTTGCAGTCAGCAATGGTGGAGCCTCTCAAGGTGCAAGTACCATTACACAACAGCTTGCGCGTAACTTCTTCTTAACCCCAGAAAAAAAATTGATTCGTAAAGTACGTGAAGCGGTATTAGCGGTAGAAATTGAAAATGCTTTAAGCAAACAGGAAATTTTAGAGCTTTATTTGAATAAAATTTTCTTAGGTTACCGTTCTTATGGTGTTGCAGCAGCAGCACAAACCTACTTTGGTAAAAACTTAGATGAATTAACGCTCTCTGAAATGGCTGTGATTGCAGGCTTACCAAAAGCACCTTCAACAATGAACCCGTTATATTCGCCAAAACGTGCTGAAGAACGCCGTAATGTGGTATTAGGTCGCATGTTGGATGAAAACAAAATCACCAAAGCAGAATATGATGCAGCCATTAAAGAGCCAATCGTCGCAAGCTATCACGGTGCTAAATTTGAGTTCCGTGCAGACTATGTGACTGAAATGGTTCGTCAAGAAATGGTAAAACGTTTTGGTGAAGAAGATGCTTATACCAAAGGTTATAAAGTCTTCACGACAGTGCTTTCCAAAGATCAAGCGGAAGCACAAAAAGCCGTCCGTAATAACCTGATCGATTATGATATGCGTCATGGCTGGCGTGGCGGTGCACCACTTTGGAAAAAAGGTGAAGCCCCATGGGATAATGAACGTATTGTCGCTTTCTTGAAAAAATTACCTGATTCAGAACCGTTCATTCCAGCAGCAGTAACCGCATTAGGTAAGAATGGTGCAGAATTACTTTTAGCCAATAATGAAACAATGACGCTTTCTTCTAACGCAATGCGTTGGGCAGGAAGATCGCCAGTTAAAGTGGGCGAACAGATTTGGATTCGTAAACGTGATAACGGTGAATGGATTTTAGGTCAAATTCCAGCGGCTAACTCTGCATTAGTTTCATTAAACTCCGATAATGGTGCAATTGAAGCCATGGTGGGTGGTTTTAGTTACGAACAAAGTAAATTTAACCGTGCAACCCAATCTTTAGTGCAAGTCGGTTCTTCGATTAAACCATTTATCTATGCCGCTGCGTTAGAAAAAGGTTTAACGCTTTCAAGCGTATTGCAAGACAGTCCTATCTCTATCCAAAAACCAGGACAACCTTTGTGGCAACCGAAAAACTCACCTGATCGTTATGACGGTCCAATGCGTTTACGTGTAGGTTTAGGTCAATCTAAAAACATGATTGCCATCCGTGCACTACAAACTGCAGGTGTTGGCTTTACGGCGGACTTCTTACAACGTTTTGGATTCAAACGTGACCAATATTTTGCCAGTGAAGCGCTTGCATTAGGTGCGGCATCCTTCACGCCATTGGAAATGGCGCGTGCTTACGCGGTATTTGATAACGGTGGTTTCTTAATTGATCCTTATCTTATTGAAAAAATTCAAGATAACACGGGTAAAGATTTATTTATTGCTAACCCGAAAATTGCTTGTATCACTTGTAATGACATTCCTGTGATTTATGGTGAAACCAAAGATAAAATTGATGGCTTTAAAGATGTCGCAGAAGTGGCTAACCCTGACAACCTAAAATCCGCTAAAGGTAATAGCAACACCGATACAGATGAAGGTGAGGGTGATCAGCAACCTGAGAACGTACCAGACTTGCCAGAACTTCAAACATCAGCATTAAATGACGGTTCTGTTGATTTAATGGCGGATGCGAAAGACGGTGCAGCAAAACAAGAATACGCACCTCGTGTGATTAGCGGTGAGTTAGCCTTCTTAATTCGTAGCGCATTAAATACGGCGATTTATGGTGAACAAGGTCTCAGTTGGAAAGGTACCAGCTGGCGTATCGCGCAAAGCATTAAACGTAGTGACATCGGTGGTAAAACCGGTACCACTAATAGTGCGAAAGTGGCTTGGTATGCAGGTTTTGGTGCAAACTTAGTCACCACAACCTATGTCGGTTTCGATGATAACAAACGCGTATTAGGTAAAGGTGAAGCGGGTGCAAAAACCGCAATGCCTGCGTGGGTCGCTTATATGAAAGCTGCACTTTCTGATGTACCAGAGCGTCAACTTGAACTTCCACCAAATATCATGGAAAAAACTATTGATAGTAACTCGGGTTTACTTTCTGAAGGTGGTGGTCGTAAAGAATACTTTATCGTTGGTACCGAGCCTAAACGTACTTATGTTGCAGAAATGCAAGAGCGCGGTTATTATGTCCCACCAGAATTGCAACAACGCTTAAATGGTGGAACAGGCAAAACCAAAGACGCGATTCCAGCAACGCAACCAGAAGAATTATTCTAACGATTTAAATACTAAAAGTGCGGTTAATTTTGACCGCACTTTTTTACGTCAAAAGGACAAACCATGTTAAGTTATCGTCACAGTTTCCACGCTGGCAACCATGCTGATGTATTGAAGCACATTGTATTAATGTTGATTTTGGAAAACCTTTCTCTAAAAGAAAAAGGTTTTTACTATCTCGACACCCACTCTGGTGTTGGTCGTTATCGTTTAAGTTCTAATGAATCAGAAAAAACCGGCGAATACAAAGAAGGAATTGGCAGACTCTGGGAAAAAACAGATTTACCTGAAGAGGTGGCTCGTTATGTAGATCTCATTAAAAAGCTCAATTATGGCGGTAAAGAATTACGCTATTATGCAGGCTCACCAATGATTGCCGCGCAATTATTACGTCCTCAAGATCGTGCATTACTGACAGAATTACATCCGAGTGATTTTCCATTATTACGGAATAACTTTAAAGAATTCAAGAATATCACGACAAAATCAGAAAATGGTTTCCAACAACTCAAAGCGACGCTTCCTCCCAAAGAGCGCCGCGGTTTAGTGCTTATTGATCCGCCTTATGAATTAAAAGAGGATTATGATTTGGTGGTGAAAGCGATCGAAGAAGGTTATAAACGCTTTGCGACAGGCACTTATGCGATTTGGTATCCAGTGGTTCTACGCCAACAAACAAAACGCATTTTTAAAGGATTAGAAGCAACGGGAATTCGTAAAATATTGAAAATTGAACTGGCAGTTCGCCCTGATAGCGATCAACGTGGTATGACCGCAAGTGGAATGGTAGTGATTAATCCACCTTGGCAATTAGAGCAACAAATGAAGTCTATTTTGCCTTATTTGACCCAAACGCTCGTCCCGGAAGGCACGGGAAGTTGGACATTGGAATGGATTGTACCGGAATAATCCATTCCAAAACCGCGGTCAAAATGACCGCACTTTTAAATTTTAATTTTATTGGAATATAACACTAAACAAAGTGCAATAACCATAATTAAAATCGCGCCTGCGAATAAGATAGTATCAACTGAGCTCTCATGATTCACAATAATCAGGCGCAACATGGCGGTAATCCCCGCGTAAATAAAATAACGCAAAGGAAAGTGATAGCCGCTTTTAAAATATTGCACGATTAGGCCAATAAAACCGAAATATAAGAAAAACATCACGGCTTGTTCAGCAACATCATAAGGCACTACGCTTGATGTATTGAACACCATAATTGCTAAGGTATAGGTAATTTTAGCTAAAGCAATAATCAACACTAAAGCCAAAGCAATAAGTGAAAAACTTAATATCACTTTTAATACACTAGTCACTACTCGAGGCAGCTTTTCTAGTTCTTGAGATTCTTCCATAAAGTTCCTTGTTTTTTTAAATGATGAAAGCGCGTATTTTAAGGGAATGTTTTTTTTTGGTAAATAGTAAAATGTAATCAAATAAAAAGGGCAGATATTTCTGCCCTTTATTTTTTACATGAATGAATAATTACTCATCTAAGAAACTTCTTAAGGTTTCAGAACGACTTGGATGACGTAATTTACGCAATGCTTTCGCTTCAATCTGACGAATACGCTCACGGGTTACATCAAATTGTTTACCCACTTCTTCAAGCGTGTGGTCGGTATTCATATCAATACCAAAACGCATACGTAATACTTTTGCTTCACGAGGGGTTAACCCTTCTAACACTTCATGAGTCGCCACTTTCAAGCTTTGTGCAGTGGCAGAATCTAATGGCAATTCAAGAGTTGAATCCTCGATGAAGTCACCTAAATGTGAATCATCGTCATCACCGATTGGGGTTTCCATAGAAATAGGTTCTTTCGCAATTTTAAGCACTTTACGAATTTTATCTTCTGGCATTCCCATGCGTTCAGCAAGCTCTTCTGGTGTAGCCTCACGTCCCATTTCTTGTAACATTTGACGAGAAATACGATTTAATTTGTTAATCGTTTCAATCATATGAACCGGAATACGAATTGTACGTGCTTGGTCTGCAATGGAACGCGTGATTGCCTGACGAATCCACCAGGTTGCATAGGTCGAGAATTTATAACCACGACGGTATTCAAATTTATCTACCGCTTTCATCAAACCAATATTCCCTTCTTGAATTAAATCCAAGAATTGTAAACCACGGTTGGTATATTTTTTCGCAATAGAAATGACCAAACGTAAGTTAGCTTCAACCATTTCTTTTTTCGCACGACGAGCTTTTTGTTCACCACGAGATACCGCATCACAAATCTCACGCATTTGTTGGATGGTAAGATTGGTATTTTGCTCAATATTCGCTAAATTATCTAAAGATAAACGAATACGTTCTTCATATTTTGGTAAACGTTTTGCCCAAGCTTTTGTTGATTTTAATGCTTTTGCTACCCATGCATCACTGCTGCCATTCGCAACGATAAGCGCCTCAAATTCATCTTTTGGCATACCTGCAATATCAACTAATACCTTTTGTAGTTGACGCTCTTCTGCACGTACACGTTTCATCATATTCTTCATTGATAAAACAAGTACATCAAATTGTTTTGGCACTAAACGGAATTGTTTAAAAATATCGGCGAGTTGAGCAATTTGATCTTTTGCACGTTTACCACTACGACCGTGTTTTGCAATGGTTGCCAAGGTTTTAGTATGTTGCTCTCTTAATGCTGCAAATCTTTCACGCGCCACTTCAGGATCGATACTGTTATCTGAATCGCTGTCATCAGAACTTGAGCTGTTATCGCTTTCATCTTCCTCATCGCTCTCATCATCAACGTCTACAGCAGATTCAGCACTTTCATCTTCATCAACGAAATGCTCATCAATATTTGCCGTTTCCTCTTCTGGAACATTTGGATCGACGAAGCCCGTAATTAAATCAGCTAAACGATAATTACCCGCTTCAACTTGGTCATAATGATCTAATAATTCAGTTAACGCTTCTGGGTATGCCGCAATTGCTGTTTGGACTTCATCAATCCCTTCCTCAATACGTTTTGCAATGCTGATTTCATCTTCACGGGTAAGAAGATCAACGGTACCCATTTCACGCATATACATACGCACAGGATCGGTTGTACGGCCGATTTCAGATTCCACATTTGACAAAATCTGTGTTGCTTCTTCCACTGCATCTTCATCCGGAATCGTGTCATTCAGCATCATGTCATCACTTTCCGGCGCTTCATCAAGAACCGGAATGCCAGCATCATGCTGTAAAGTTTGCAACAACTTGTCGTAATATTCCGGATCGATTACATCTTCCGGAAGCAAGTCATTAATTTCCGCATAGGTTAAATAACCTTGCGTACGACCTAATTCCATTAGCTGTTCAATTTGTTCTGAATATTGCTCGGCGCTAGATTGTTGATTTTGTTCCATTTTTATTCCCGTTTTGCGTTATTTTTGGAAGATAAAAGCCCTTGTTTTGAACAGGAGATTTTACCATTGTTATGACGGATTAACTAACTGTTTTTTCTGCTCTTCTTTTCCCTTAAGCAAATTCACTAAAATTGCTCGTTCTTGATCCGTTAATCCTTCCGCCCTTTCTTTTGCAATCAGCATTTCAATGTCACGTTCAATCGCTTGAATATTCAATCGACGATAGTTTTGAGAGAATGCATTAATGATTTCTAAGTCATCTAATAGATGATCCCAAGAGGCTAATATTTCAAGAGGCTTACTGAATTCTGTATCACGAAAATATTCTAAGATTTGCCCCGTTGTAATACCTTCTCTTTCACGACAAAGTGCGGTCAATTTTTCAAGTAATTCATAACCCGCTTCATGCTTTAAGGCTTGCAAACCGACATCCGAAATACGATTTACTAATTGTGAATTCTGTAACAACAGCGAAATCACCACGCGCATTGGCGTTTTCTTAATGGTTTTTTGTGGCGTTTTAGGTTTTGGGGCTGCCTTGTCTATTTGATTTGGTATTAAGCTTTCAAGCTGTGATTGATCAAAGATCCCGAGCTTTTGCGCCAACATATTCCGCAATGATAGACGCAACATATCTCCAGGAATTTGACGAATTAAAGGCGCCGCGAGTGCGACTAATTTACCTCGTCCTTCTTGCGTCGAGAAATCCACCTGTGGGCTTAAATGCGCGAATAAGAATTCTGTGAGAGACTGAGCTTGATCAATATATTCTTCAAACTTTTCTTTACCATATTGACGAATATAAGTATCCGGATCTTCTCCATCTGGCAGAAAAATAAACTTGATTTGTCGTCCATCTTCCAGATAAGGCAAAGCGTTTTCAAGTGCGCGCCAAGCGGCATCACGCCCTGCTCTATCACCATCGTAGCAGCAAATGACTTGCTCTGTTGAACGGAACAATAATTGAATTTGCTCTGAAGTCGTTGATGTCCCGAGAGATGCTACCGCATAATTCACACCAAATTGCGCTAATGCCACCACATCCATGTAGCCTTCAACCACGAGTAGTTTTCCTGGCTCATCGTTGATTTGCAAAGCTTCATATAAACCATAAAGCTCATTACCTTTATGGTATGTAATGGTTTCGGGTGAGTTCAAATATTTGGGTTTTTCATCTGTTAAAACACGTCCACCAAAGGCGACCGTACGACCACGTTTATCCCGAATCGGAAACATAATGCGATTACGGAATTTATCGTACACATTGCCACGATCGTTGCGAGAAAGCATACCTAAATCGAATAGCTTTTTCTGCTCTTCTCGATTTTTACCGAATTGACGCAACACCGTATCCATCGCATTGGGTACATAACCAATTTGAAAACGTTCGATAATTTCGGGCGATAAACCACGTTGCTGAAGATAGCTTTGAGCAGGAATATTTAGCGGGAGTTGAGCTTGATAAAACGACGCAATCTCTTGCATCAAATCGTATAAATTACGTTTTGTCTGATAGCTCACATCCGGTTTATTGCTGAATTGGTTTGGGCGTTTTTCATAAGGCACTTCAAGTCCTGCCGAAGCTGCAAGTTCTTCAACGGCTTCAACAAATTCTAATTTGTCATAATCCATTAAAAATGAAATCGCATTGCCTTTCGCGCCACAGCCAAAGCAATAATAGAATTGTTTTTTTTCACTTACTGTGAAGGATGGTGTTTTTTCGTGATGAAACGGACAGCAAGCTTGATAATCTCGTCCTGCTTTTTTGAGTTTCACGCGCGCATTAATCACATCGACAATATTCGATTTTGTGAGCAGATCATCAATAAACTGGCGTGGAATTGAGCCTTTCATTGCCTTGCCTCCTTGAATACGATGCGAAAGTGCGGTTGATTTTGCGTGACTTTTTTTCGATGAATTTAAAGCAACAAAACCGTGATACCCAAAAGGTTTCACGGTTTGTCTTAACTCGAGTTAGAAAATACTACAAATTAGTATAAACGGGTATTGCGCGCGTTTTCGCGAGCGTTACGTTTAGCGTGACGTTTAGCAAGTGTTGCTTTTTCACGTTTACGGATTGTAGTTGGTTTTTCATAGAATTCACGAGCGCGAACTTCTGCTAAAATACCAGCTTTTTCGCAAGAGCGTTTGAAACGACGTAAAGCTACGTCGAATGATTCGTTTTCACGTACTTTAATTACAGGCATAAGCCAATCACCTCAATGAGTTTAATTTAATTGCAATTTTAAATTTTTATTACTGCCGAATGAACGGCAAATTCAATAAAGGACGCAATTCTAATCGATCTTCCCTGCAAAAGCAAAGGAAAGATCGCCTATTTGCTGAAAATTTGGCGTTTGAACTGGTTTAAGCGGGCTAAACAAGGTAAAATCTTTGCCAATTTTTTTAATAAAATGAGAAGAAAATGCGTATTTTAGGAATCGAAACCTCCTGTGATGAAACAGGCGTCGCGATTTATGATGAAGATAAAGGCCTAATTGCCAATCAGCTTTACACGCAAATTGCCTTGCATGCAGATTACGGCGGCGTGGTGCCAGAGCTGGCTTCCCGCGATCACATTCGCAAAACGGCGCCATTAATTAAAGCCGCATTAGAAGAAGCCAATCTAACAGCCGATCAAATCGATGGTATCGCTTATACAAGCGGTCCGGGTTTAGTGGGGGCATTATTAGTGGGCGCAACGATCGCGCGTTCACTGGCTTACGCCTGGAATGTACCCGCTATTGGCGTACATCACATGGAAGGTCATCTACTTGCTCCAATGCTTGATGAAAACCGACCGCACTTTCCATTCATTGCCCTCTTAGTTTCTGGTGGGCACACACAATTAGTGCGCGTTGATGGCGTAGGGAAATATGAAGTCATTGGCGAATCCATTGATGATGCGGCAGGAGAAGCTTTTGATAAAACCGCGAAATTATTAGGGTTAGATTACCCAGGCGGTGCAGCACTTTCACGTTTAGCCGAAAAAGGATCAAAAGATCGCTTTGTGTTCCCTCGACCAATGACGGATCGACCTGGCCTTGATTTTAGCTTTTCAGGTTTAAAAACCTCGGCGGCTAATACGATTAATCAAGCGATCAAACAAGAAGGTGAATTAACTGAACAAACCAAAGCGGATATTGCCTTTGCCTTCCAAGATTCTGTCGTGGATACACTTGCAATTAAATGCAAACGTGCCTTAAAAGAAACCGGTTATAAGCGTTTAGTCATTGCTGGTGGCGTAAGTGCAAACAAAAAATTACGTGAAACCCTTGGCACAATGATGAAAAATCTTGGTGGTGAAGTATTTTATCCGCAACCTCAATTTTGTACCGATAACGGCGCTATGATTGCCTATACGGGCTTTTTACGTTTAAAACAAGGTCAGCACAGCGATCTCGCCATTGATGTCAAACCTCGTTGGGCAATGGCCGAACTCCCTGCAATTTAAGGAAAAATATGGAAAACATGATAAAAGTAAGAGCCATGCGTGCAGCCGGTATCGCTTGTTTTTTGGTGCTCGCGATTATTGGTGCATGGATTTTTACCACGCCAAGCAGTGATATTGTTGACGCTCTTGCTGAAGCAGGAAAAATGGTGGGAGGAGGCGCCACTTACGGGACCTTTATGCTCGCAGCCTGTCCACCTGTTGCAGGATTCATTGCCTATCATTTCTGGAAATGGGTGATTAAATAATGGCAAAACTCTATTTTTACTACTCTACGATGAATGCGGGTAAATCAACCACATTGTTACAGTCTTCCTATAACTATCGTGAACGCAATATGAACACCATGGTTTATACGGCAGCCATTGATGACCGCTTTGGCGCAGGCAAAGTCACATCACGTATTGGTATTCACGAAGAGGCGAATTTATTTACATCGACAACGGACCTCTTTACTGAAGTGAGTCAACGTTTACAACAAGAAAAAATTCATTGTGTTTTGGTTGACGAAGCCCAGTTTTTAACGAAACAACAAGTGTATCAATTAAGCGATGTTGTAGATAAACTGAAGATTCCAGTGCTTTGCTATGGCTTACGGACAGACTTCCAGGCAGAACTCTTTGAAGGCAGTAAGTATTTACTTGCTTGGGCAGATCAACTAGAAGAATTAAAAACAATCTGTTATTGTGGGCGTAAAGCCAATTTCGTTTTACGTTTAAATGAACAAGGTGAAGTCATTAAGGAAGGGGAACAAATCCAAATCGGTGGAAATGACTCTTATCTTTCGGTTTGCCGCTATCATTACAAAGAAAAGTGCGGTCAGCTTTAACCTCATTTTTCAATTTTATACTCGGAGGACAATTTTATGCTAAAGAACAAAACATTCGGCAGTGCCTTAATCATTGCAGGCACGACCATCGGAGCGGGGATGCTCGCGATGCCATTAACCTCTGCCGGAATAGGTTTTGGTTACACTGTTTTATTATTAGTCGGCTTATGGGCGCTTTTAGTTTACAGCGGGTTACTTTTTGTTGAAGTCTATCAAACAGCCGATCGCTTAAATGATGGCGTAGCCACTCTCGCTGAAAAATACTTTGGTATCACGGGGCGTGTCTTAGCAACTTTTAGCTTGCTCATTTTACTTTACGCCCTTTCTGCGGCCTACATCACGGGTGGCGGCTCATTATTATCTGGCTTACCTACCGCTTTTGGCTTTGAAAGTCTTTCCTCCGAACTTTCAATCATTTTATTTACCGTCGTACTCGGTGCTTTTGTGGTGGTGGGGACAAAAGGTGTTGATGGCGCCACTCGTATTCTGTTTATCGGCAAATTAATCGCCTTTGCTTTTGTATTATTTATGATGTTACCAAAAGTGTCTGTCGATAACCTGATGGCCTTGCCTTTAGATTATGCTTTCGTAAT
>FLSC01005939.1_pt1 | contig 11480 bp, 9 predicted proteins | sample 1550561 | NCBI WGS metagenome assembly FLSC01 (sample SAMEA4031775, study PRJEB14383) | metagenome | biome: human; feature: oral; material: saliva | place: Philippines | collected 2014 | reverse complement strand
CTTGCCGGCGGCTGTTTCTGGTGCCTGGATGCGGTGTACCGCCAGTTCCGCGGGGTTGAGGCGAGCGTCTGCGGCTACACGGGCGGCGATACTCCCGACCCTGATTATCGTTCGGTGTGTTCGGGTACGACCGGGCATCAGGAGGCACTGAAGCTCAGTTTTGACCCGCAGGTGATTGACCTGGATACGGTGTTGGATATTTTCTTCACGAGCCACGACCCGACGAGCTGGGATCGTCAGGGTGCGGATACCGGTTCGCAGTACCGTTCAGTGCTTTTCTACGCGGATGAGCAGCAGCGTGAGGCGTTTGAGCGTGCGGTGGCGCGTGCTCAGCAGCTGTACTCCTCCCCCATTGTTACGGAGATTAAGCCCTTGGGCGTGTTCTATGAGGCGGAGGAGTATCACCAGAATTATTACGCGTTGAATCCGGCGCAGGGTTATTGTGCGTTTGTGGTGAGCCCGAAGGTGGCTCAGGCGCGCCGTAATTTTGCGCATCTGCTCCGTTAGCTGTTCTGTTAGCAGCTCTGTTAGCCGGTGCTTCCGGTACAGTCGAGGCGTATTACGTTGTTCACCCCGTAGCTGTCTTTTGTTCTGCGACAGCTACGGGGTGTCTTCATATGCGTCCGGCTATTTGTTGTTCGCCTGCGCTTTACGGTTGCTATAAGGTGCGCCCGGTATGATGGGGGTGTCGACTCACTCCCCCCCCTCATCCGTTGACTTGTCCGTTGACCTCACCGAAAGACTGCTGATGACTAGCTCCTCTTTTAAGCCCGTCGCTTTGAGCCGCCGCGCCGTGTTGGGTGCGGGCGGTGTTGGTCTTGCCGCCGTGTTGTCTGCGTGTGCGCGTACGGTGCATCCGCCGGCTGATATTGCTGAATCTGACTCGGCGAGCCCGTCTGCTTCGCCGGCGTTGCCGTCTGCGAATAAGTCGTATAAGGGTAAGGTCACCTTCGATAACTTTGAGAAGAACGGCGAGTACGTTCCTGCCACAGCTGAGAAGAAGGCGCAGAATGTGCCCAAACCGATTATGCCGGAGAAGGTGCAGGAGCTGAGTATTGACGGTATTTATGCGCTGATTGGCTATTGGATTTCTAGCTTTAATTATTTGGCGTTGACGGGTGATATTGAGCCGTTGAAGAAGACGGATCCTAGTAGTGAGTACTATAAGGAGCTTGAGCCGATGGTCAAGCTCTATGAGACGGGGCGCGGCTGGATTTATGACACGAGTGAGCCGATGTCTGTGTATCTGACGACGGATACTCCCACGCAGATTGAGGGCGACCGTATTCTTTATTTCTGGCGTGCCCGTTCTCTGGTTGATCAGAATGGGAAGAGGCATCTGACGGAGGGCGATAACCGCGATAAGTCCCTGGTTGGGGCGGCGGATGCGCAGGGCCAGGCGATGAGGATTGTTGTGGAGTATAAGGAGGGTGCTTGGTTTATGAGCACTCAGAAAGATAAGGATGCTGATAAGAGCACGGAGTCTGTGAGCCCTTCAGCATCCTAGTGCACTCTTTGCAGCTTTTGAAGTTTTTCTTCGCAAAAGGATATAAGTAGCGACATTTGATAGCTACTCACGTGTTTAGGGTATGATGGGTGTGTCAACTCACTCAATTCCCTTTGTTGACTTCCTTTGAAAGGCTGATCATGACGAGCCCTTCCTCCACTTCTGCTGGCGTGAGCCGCCGCGTGGCGCTGGGTGCGACCGGCGCCGGTATGCTGGCTGCATTGACGGCGTGTGCCAGCGATATTCGCCCGCTGGCTGATGGTAGCGCATCCAGCTCTCCTTCTGCTTCTGCGAGTGCGTCCGAAAGCACATCCGCGAGCGCCTCAGCTAGTGCTTCTGCTTCTTCCCGCAAGTCCTACAAGGGCTTTGTGAAGTTTGATAACTTCGAGAAGAACGGCGAGTACGTTCCGGCGACCGCCACTCATAAGGCGCAGAACGTGCCGAAGCCCCTCGTTCCTGCAAACATGAACGATCAGAACGTTGACGGCATATACGCGTTCATTGGCTACTGGCTGGCGAGCTTTAACTATGCGCTAATGACGGGTGATACTGAGCCGATGAAGAAGGCTGACCCTGCAGATGTGTATGTTACGGATTTCCAGGAATTTGCGTATATGTACGAGAATGATCTGGGTTGGATGTATGGTGTGGATACCCCGGTTACTATTGAGCTGATTACTGGTTCGCCTCAGAAGGTTTCCGGTAGCACTACCCGTTATAACTGGCCAGCTTACATGAACGACAGCCCTGATGCGAAGATCCATCGTGAGGGCAAGTCTGACGTACCTTTTAAGACGGCTTCTAGCCCGAACGGCAAGCTGATGAAGGCTATTGTGGAGTACAAGGATGGTAAGTGGTTTATGCTCACCGGCGATGAGGACTCTTCTTCGAAGGCTTCTGACTCTTCCTCCAGTTCTTCTTCTGTATAAGATTCTCGTCGTACTGAATGAAAACATAACAGTTTGAGATGAGCTTCTCCCCCGCCCGCGGTAATGCACCGTGGGCGGGGTTACTTTATATCGAGACTCGGTGATGCTTTGCAGCGGTGTTAGGTTGCTTTGTCATCGGCGCCAAATGACGACCGCTGATGGGTGTCTGTCTGTTTGCCGGTATGATGGGGTTGTCAACTCACTCAATTTCCTTTGTTGACTTCCTATGAAAGGCTGATAATGACGAGCCCTTCCCTCACTTCTGCCGGTATGTCCCGCCGCGTGGCACTGGGTGCGACCGGTGCCGGTGTGCTGGCTGCATTGACTGCGTGTGCTAGCGATATTCGCCCGACGGCTGAAGGTTCAGCGTCTAGCTCTGCTTCCGCGGGTGCTTCCGAAAGCGCCTCGGCTGCTGCTTCTTCGGACAAGTCCTATAAGGGCTTCGTGAAGTTCGATAACTTCGAGAAGAACGGCGAATACGTTCCCGCCACTGCCGAGAAGAAGGCGCAGAATGTGCCGAAGCCCCTCGCCCCGGCGAACATGAACGAAGATAACGTTGATGGCATGTACGCGTTCATTGGCTACTGGCTGGCAAGCTTTAACTATGCGCTAATGACCGGTGATACTGAGCCGATGAAGAAGGCTGACCCTGCAGATGTGTATGCGAAGAGCCTGCAGGAACTTACGATCATGTACGAGAACGATCTGGGCTGGATGTACGGTACGGATACCCCGGTTACTCTTGAGCTGACTAGTGGTTCACCGAAGAAGGCGTCCGGTAAGGGTACCCGTTACGACTGGCCGGCATACATGAACTACAGCGCCGATGCGAAGATTCACATTGAGGGCAAGTCTGACCAGCCCTTTAAGACCGCTTCTAGCCCGAATGGCAAGCTGGCGAAGGTTGCCGTGGAATACAAGGACGGTAAGTGGATTATGCTCACCGGCGATGAAGGCTCTTCTTCGTCGGCTTCCGCTTCTTCTAGCTCTTCTGCTGCCTAGGTCTTCTGTCTAGACCCCACCATAACGGTTCAGGCATAACAGCTTGAGCTGAGCTTCTCCCCCGCCTGCGGTAATGCACCGTGGGCGGGGTTTCTTTGTGCCAAAACCCTGCCGAAACCCTGCCGGAACTCTGCGGAATCTCAGGGAACACCCAGGGGAAAACCCGGCGGATGTTCGGGGGCGGCGGAGGGCGCCTCGGGTACGCTTAACGTATATACATTGATGTACTACATGTGGTCTTTACCTGCAGGTTGTGAGCTTCGTGCTGACGGCTTTGGGGGTGAAGGTTCCGACGAAGGACTTCCGATGACTACTTTCTTCACTCGACGTACTGCCCTGGGTGTTGCTGTTGCTGGCGCGCTTTCTGCGTTGACTGCGTGCGCTAGCGATATTCGCCCGCTGGCTGATGGTACCGGCTCGACTTCTCCGTCGGAGGCGGCGCCCGCCTCCGAAACTGCTTCCGCGTCGGCGTCTACGAGCGCTTCTCCTTCGGCGTCTGAAAGTGCTTCTGCTGCTTCGGGTCTTCGCTCTTCGGGCAGGAAGTATAAGGGCATCATCACTTTCGAGAATTATGTGGAGAACGGCAAATATATTGCGGCGACCGCTACGAATCCGGCTGAGAATGTGCCGAAACCTGCGCCTCCTGAGAACTTCAAGGAGCACAGTGTTGATGGTGCGTACGCTTTCTTGAGTTTCTGGCTGGCAAGCTTGAACCATCTGATGATCACGGGTGACCCGGAGCCGATTGAGATGGTTTACTATAAGGGCTACGGCTGGGAGAAGTATCAGAGCACAATCAAGCTGTATGCATCGGGTGCTGGTTGGGTGTACGGTACGGAAACTCCGTATATTGTTGAGCTGCTGACTGATGCTCCTCGTGAGGTTCCCGGCAGCAATAATACTGCCTTCATTTGGGAGGGTCTCGCCCATATGGACCCGAAGATGAAGCGGCATTATAGGAGTCAGCCTGATAAAGAGACGAGCGCTGATGAGTCGAAGAAGAAGGTGGCGAGGTTCCGTCTGGAGTACAAGGACGACAAGTGGGAGCTGTCTAGCGCCGCTTAGTTGCCGTCTGGCAGAGGGTTTCCTCTCGTGGTGATTTCTCTGTTATAAGACCCCGCATCTGGTAAAACGCTGGGTGTGGGGTCTTAATTTTCTGAACATGCGAGGTAGTCACAGGGCTATTTGGTGGCTCTCGGGTAACCTTAAATGTATATACATTGACGTACTGATAGGCCTGTACGGGGTGCGTATGCACACCACGGTGTGTGGCGTGATTTGCTTTGTATTGGCTCCAACGAAGGGCTTCCGATGACTACCTTCTTCACTCGACGTACTCTCCTGGGTGTGGGTGCGACCGGTATTCTTGCGGCGCTGACTGCGTGCGCTAGCGATATTCGCCCGCTGTCGCAGGATTCGCGGTCGCAGGGTTCCGGCGGTTCCTCCGGTTCGCCTTCTGTTGCTTCTTCTGGTGCGGCTTCTTCTGCGAGCGCCTCTGCGTCGCCTTCTCCGACTGATGATCACACTCCCGGCTCGTATGTTGGCCCGATTAAGTTCAATAACTACGAGCGGAACGGCACCTACATTGCGGCGAGTGCGAATGCGCCGGCGCAGAACGTACCGAAGCCCCTCATCCCGGAGAAGATGAAGGAGAACAGCCCCGAGGGTGCCTACGCTCTGATGGGTTATTGGCTTGCTTCCCAGAATTATCTGATTCTGACTGGCGATGTTGAGCCGCTGATGCAGGCGGATCCGGCGAAGGCCTTTTTGAAGAACTCTAAGACCATGATTAGGCTCTATGAGTCGGGTCTGGGTTGGATTTACGGTTCGGATCAGCCGTACAAGATTGAGATTGCGGAGAACGAGCTTCAGCCGGTTGCTAATAAGCCGGACCGTTATGAGTGGCTTGTGACCGTCGCATATGATCCTGCCGCTAAGTATCACATTGAGGGTGAGCCTGATGCGACTATCGTTGAGGAGGAAAAGACGATTCCCCGCACGACGAAGTTCATCATGGAGTACAAAGACGGCATGTGGCGCATGCTTTTGAACAACGATAGTTAGTTTCCCTCATCTTCTGATACGCACTACTTAAGGATTTTTCATGACGACTTTTCTTTCTCGACGTGCCGCACTAGCTGCTGCTACCGGTGCCGGTGCGGCTGCGGCACTGACTGCTTGCGCTAGCGATATCCGCCCGCTGGCTGATAGCTCCGCCTCCGGTGAGGCTTCGCCTTCGGCAAGCGCTTCTGAGTCCGCGAGCGCATCCCCCTCGGCATCTGCGTCGTCTTCCGCTAAGAAGTCGTACAAGGGCGCGGTGAAACTCGACAAGTACGAAAAGAACGGCGAGTACGTTCCTGCCACGGCTGAGAAGAAGGCGCAGAACGTGCCGAAGCCTGTTGTTCCGGAGAAGATGAACGAGGCGACCATCGAGGGCATGTACGAGTTCCTCTGCTACTGGGTGGCAAGCTTCAACTACATGTTCATGACCGGTGATTACGAGCCGCTCAAGAAGGCTGACCCTGCCGGCGAGTTTGCGAACGATCACGCCAATGCTGTTCTTATCTACTCTTCCGGTAAGGGCTGGGTGTATGACACGGATGCGCCGGTTTCTGTTCAGCTGCTGACTGATGCTCCCAAAAAAGTTGAGGGCGGCCCCAACCGTTACGATTGGCTCGGACGCATCATCTATGATCCCAACGCAAAGGCTCGCGTTGAGGGTCATGACCCTGTTCCCCTGGTTGAGGGATCGGCCAAGAGCGAGGCGACCAATTTTCCGTTTGATTATAAGGACGGCGCCTGGTTCTTGCTCAGTGATGAAAAAGTCGATTCCCCCTCGTCAGAGGCGAGTAGCGCTGGTGCCTAACCCGCGTTCCTAGCCAATTATCCTAGCCACTTATGGCGATGAGAGAAGCCCCCGTATGCAGTTGAGGCTGCGTGCGGGAGCTTCCCCTTTTTCGCTTGCATGGCTTTTGTTGCAGGGCTTTTGCTTGCATGGCCTGCGTGCGGTCGTGTTGAACTGCCCCCAGACGATCAGCTGCAGGCTTCGAACGTGTCACCCAACCTGCTCAGGTACGCTTAAAAGCACACGAACAAACCATTGAGGGGTTCTCATGCCTACCTTCATTACCCGACGCGCCGCCTTTGGCATCGCCGCCACCGCCGCGCTCGCCTCCTTGACCGCCTGCGCGAGCGATATCCGCCCGCTGGAGGACCCAAGCGTAGTTGACCCGATGCGCCCCTACAAGGGCGAGTTGAAGTTCAATAGCTACAAGTCCACTGGAACGTACCGCCCCGCAAGCGCCACGGAGAAGGCAGAGAACCCGCCCATGCCCGTCCCTCCCCAGAATATGAAGTCGAAGACGACCTCGGGCATGTATGCGGCGGTGGGCTACTGGGTCGCTTCCCTGAATTATATGGCGATTACCGGTGACCCTAAACCGCTCAAGGTCGTGGACCTGGACGGTATCTACGTGCAGAAGATGAAGTCGTACGTAGAGTTGTATGCAAAGGGTGAAGGGTGGATGTACGGCACCGAGACGCCGCTCATGGCTGAGCTGACCGAGGAGACCCCGCAGAAGGTTGACGACGAGCAGTACCGTTGGAAGGGTATTGTCCGTGGCCATAAGGATGCTGTTCTCCATTACGTACCCGAGGACAGGGACATTCGTGTGGGTGAATCGAGCGGTGATCCCAGTAACGATGAGGTCACTTTTGTGTTGAACTATCGAGACGATGCGTGGATGGTCACCGTTGAGACGAAGAATTCCTCGACGACTTCCCCCGGGTCCTCGGGCGGAAGCGGTTCTGGCCTCAACGTTTAGGATGCGGCGGCACAGGAGGATACCTCCACGGCAAAATACCAGCGCAGGAAAGCGGCGGTGTAGGAAAGCTACAGCACAGGGAGATGATGACACTTTCCCCTAGTAAACGGCGCTTTTCGTTAGCTAACGTAGCTTTTGTAGCATTTTCCAAGGTTTAATAACGATAAAATCATAAACATATCCAAATGTACTAAGGTACCCTGAAATAGATACACCGATAATCTATTGAAGGGTACCTTATGTCTACCTTCGTAACCCGACGCGCAGCCTTTGGCATCGCCGCCACCGCCGCGCTCGCCTCCTTGACCGCCTGCGCCAGCGATATCCGCCCGCTCAGCAACCCGAGCACAGCCGATGCGCAGCGCTCCTACAAGGGTGAGCTGAAGTATAACAACTACGAATCGCGCGGCACCTACGTTCCCGCAACCAGCTCAAAGAAGGCGGAGAATCCGCCCAAGCCTGTCCCTCCTGCAGAGATGAAAGCCAAAACGACGGAGGGCATGTACGCCGCCATAGGGTTCTGGCTGGCTTCTTTCAATTACCTTATGATTACCGGCGATATTGAGCCCCTTAAGGTTGTGGATACGAACCGAAATGATATCTACAAGGCCGAACCTTTCGTCGAATTTTACGAGAAGAACAGCGGCTGGGTGTACGGCACTGATGCACCGTTCTCAGCGGAGCTGACCGAGGATGCTCCGCAGAAGGTTGACGAGCAACAATACCGCTGGCTGGGTGTTGGCCGTTACAACAAGGAAGCAAAAATCCACTACACAGATGGTAGGGAGCTCACCATGGCCTCATTGAGTAGCGGCCCTGGTGATTATGAGTTCTTCTTTATCTTGGAGTATCAGGATGGTGCATGGACGGTTTGGAATGAACCAGCCAAACTTACGACGAACTCGCCCAGCTCAAGCGCAAGTAGCTCCGGCGCCTCCGTTTAGAACCCCGACCATTTCGTAAACGTACGCGAGTCTCTGGCCCCGTGTTTTTCGTCATCTACCGCCGCTTTTACGGTCATGGAGGCGCACACAACATTGGGCTGACCGCTCCCCTGCGATATTCTGGAATTAGTTCAATACCGGCACATACTTTATTCACCTCAGAAAGAGCCCCATGTCTACCATGTATACCCGCCGCACCGCCCTGACCGCACTGGGCCTGGGCACCGCAGCGCTTCTTGCCGCTTGCTCTTCCAAGTCTTCCTCCGAGTCTTCGGCGACCGCGAGCGCGTCCGCTACCGAGTCTTCGACCGCGAGCGCTACCGCATCCGCATCCCCCACCGCGGAGGCAACCACCACCGTTGAGCCTGGCCCCAGCATGAAGGGTGAGGTTGTTCTTGCCGACTACTCCTCCACCGGCACTTTTGAGCCCGGCACCAAGGAGCACAAGGCTGTCAACGTCGCGATTCCGGTTGAGCCGGCGAAGCTGCGTGAGAACAGTGTTGAAGGTCTGCACGCGTTCATCGCGTACTGGCAGGCTACCCTGAACTACCTGCTGCTGACCGGTGACGGTACCCGCTTCACGAACATTGACCACACCGGTGACTACTCGACTGTGGCTGAGTTCTTCCAGAGCATGTACGCTTCGGAGAGCGGCTGGGTTATCGGTTCGGAGCGTCCGATGGTTCTGTCGCTGACTGCTGACCGCCCGACTAAGGATACTCGCACCGGCTACTACACGTGGGCATCCGAGATGGTGATTGATGGTGCTGAGGGTGCTGGTGTGTACAGCAAGACCAATGATCGTGTGCAACCGCTGACCGAGGTGTTCAAGTACCCGGGTAAGCCGGTGGCTGGTCAGATTGTGGCGCACTACCAGGACGGCACGTGGCGTATGGTGCGTCGTGCTCCGGGTACTGCGTCTGCTTCGCCGGTTCCGTCGCTGAGCCCGAGCGCTTCTGCGGAGGCGACCGCTGCAGGTTCGGCGGAGACTACTACTGCTTCTGCTGAGGCGTCGGCACAGTAGGTTCTGGATCCCCTATACCGGACCCCCTATACCGCCGAAAAGCCACATGTGTTTCGAAAAGCCACAATCATGGTGGCTTCTCGAAACACATGTGGCTTTTCGCTTCTAATCTTTCTTTGAAAAAGACAGATATAAACAAAAAAGCCTTGATTCCGAAGAATCAAGGCTTTTTCCTAGTTGTGATCCCAACCGGATGTGTACGGTGATGAGGGCGCATAATGCCGAGCGCGCGAGGGATTTCATTATGCGTCCGAATGCCACGCCGTAAGAAGTGGCGGGGCATGATGCCGAGCGCGCGAGGAAATCCATCATGCCCCGGAGTGCCGCGACGTAAGGAGCGGCGCCGTGAGAGGCTCACGGCGGCACCATAGAATCTAAGAGATCTTCCCATCGGCACAGACATGAACAAAAAAGCCTTGATTCCGAAGAATCAAGGCTTTTTCCTAGTGTGACCCCAACCGGATTTGAACCGGTGTTGCCGCCGTGAGAGGGCGGAGTACTAGGCCGCTATACGATGGGGCCGTGAGATTTACATCTCTTTTACCAGGTCCCCCTGGCAACACATATAACTATACAGAGGTTCCCGGAAACAACCAAATCGAAAAGCGGTGAATTGGGTCACATATTTTACACTGAGTGCAGGGCCCACCGTATGGGCTCTTTTTCAGCTATACCAGCCAGCTACACCAGGCACTCCCCCGGCAGCTTCCATCGCCACCACACCCCGCCTCCACCCAATAAGCACCTCACAAAACGCCACGGCATCAAGGCACAAAAATGCGCCCCGCACAGTGTACGGGGCGCATCCGCTCAAACTAGAGCAAGAAACTATGCCTTACGGCGGCGAAGCACCATCACAGCAGCACCAGCAATCAGCGCAAACGCACCGACAGCAGCCAGGCTCAGAACACTCTGAGCACCAGTCTTAGCCAGCGAACCCTTGCTCTGAGGCGCAGACTTGGTCGCAGAAGCGCTCACCTGAGAATCAACACCGGAGCTCTTAGGCTGAGACTCAGACTTTGCCGAAGAAGAGTTCTTCAGCGGCGCGGTCTTCGTAGTAGTTCCCAGCTGGTCGTTAGCTTCCTCGGTCTTCGAAGATTCACCCTTCGACTGCTCAGCCGCAGGCTTCTCTGCTACTGCAGGTGCAGACGCGGAAGCAGAAGGCTCAGCGGAGGGGGAGGCCGGGAATGCCGGCTCATCAGCCTCATTGCGGTTATCTGCGTTGCCAGCGTCCTTCGCGTCATTAACAATCAGCGAAACAGCCGAATCATAATTGCGGTTGGTAGCAACATCAGAACCAGCAGTAACGGTGCCGAGCATGTAGCCCTGGCTGTACTGCATGGTGTTTGCCGGAACACGCAGAGTTGCCTCGAAGGAGTACTTGCCGGTGCGTGCGTTATAGACGAACGCGCTTGCCGGAACGACAGTGGAGACCTTCTGAATGTTCGCCAATTCGCTATCGGTCAGCTTGTCATAACCCATCGACCACTCACCCTCCTTGACGAGGAACAGGCGGAGACCTTCGGCCGGCGGCTTATCATAGTCGTAGCCGGACACGTGGAAGGTGTAGGGGCGGGTAATGTCGACGGTACCCTCAGCGAAGTTCAGGGTGGGGTCAATCAGCACTGCGGTAGCCTGCTTCGGGTAACCCTGGAAGGGAACCTTTGCGGGATTAATAGTCGCGGTGGAGGTGAACTCACCCTCGGAAACCTCAGCGTAGAACTTCACGATGGAGTTCGGAACCAGCTTCTGCTGCGAGGAAGGAACAGCCTTGCCGTTACGGTCCACGGTCGCCTTGGAGGTGTAGGTGTCAGTCAGGGAACCGTCACCGGTCTTCGCGTTCAGCACGTAGGGTACTGCCGCGGTGGTGTTGGCGATGTCCTGCTTATCCACTGCGATGACGGAGCCGTCTTCGGCGATGGTCAGGTCGTTAGCCTTACCGCCGTTCATCTCAACCTCACCGATTACACGGTCGGTCTTAGCGTCGAAGATGGCAATCTTACCGGTGCCGAAGTCGGTCACGTACACCAGGTCGCGGTCCTCGTCGTTCTCCATGGACAGCGCCTGGGTGCCGAACTTGACGAACTTCTTGAACGCACCGGTGGTCAGGTCGTACACGGAGATACCGGAGTTCACACCATCCACGCCCTGCGAGGAGACGTAAATTTCGTTCTCGGAGTGGTCAATAGTGACGTCAGAGGGGCGAACTTCAACGGAGGAATTCTCGCCGCGGGTCTGAATAACCTGCTC
>FLSC01480655.1_pt1 | contig 11558 bp, 11 predicted proteins | sample 1550561 | NCBI WGS metagenome assembly FLSC01 (sample SAMEA4031775, study PRJEB14383) | metagenome | biome: human; feature: oral; material: saliva | place: Philippines | collected 2014 | reverse complement strand
CTCACCATGCACCGCGGGCAGGTTCAGGTCACCGACCAGGTCACCGGCTACCGGCGATTCTCCGTCTACGGCGGCGAATACCTGGGCGAAGAGGCGCAACCCATGCCGCCGGAAGTACTCATGACCGAGGCGGTCTGGTTCACCTTCGAGCCCAGCTACCTGTTCCGCGCGGGCGTGACCGAAGAGGACGGCCCCGGCACCCTGCACGCCGCCGAACACGCCGCTATCGGGCTACTGCCGCTGATCGCCACCAGCGACCGCTGGGACTTGGGTGGACTCTCCACGCTGCTTCACGTGGACACCGGCAGGCCCACCATTTTCGTCTACGACGCCGCACCCGGCGGCGCGGGCATTAGCGAGCGCGGCTTCAACGCGGTTGCGCAGTGGCTGAGCGCTACCCTTGAAGCCATCGAAAGTTGCGGATGCGAAAACGGCTGCCCCTCCTGCGTGCACTCGCCCAAGTGCGGCAACCGCAACGAGCCGCTCAGCAAGCACGGCGCGCGGGCGCTACTGCAGGCGATGCTGAGGAGCATGGCGGAGGTGTAGGCTGTTGCAGGAGGCGTGGTGCATGCTGGGATGACGACTCCTGATGAGTGTAAATAGCCTAGTCGGCAGGGCTTTCTGGCTCGGCTGGATTCTCTGATTCTGCGGGACTTTCTGAATCGGTTGGATTTTCTGGCTCGGGAGGTTCCGGCACCGAGCCCCGCTCGGCTTCCAGTTCTTCCTCCAGTTCGGCGACCTCATCAGGGTTCAGTTCCTCCGCGTTGCCTGCCGCGTGTTCTTCTTCGGCGTGCTCTTCTTCGGCGTGCTCTTCTTCGGGATGCTCAGCCCCGGCGCGGGCACGCACCCTCGCCGGGCCCAGTGCACCCATGGGCCCTGCGACCGGGACGGCGACCGTCACCTCCACCGTTTCAGGGCGATCCGGAAAAGTGCAGGATTCCAGGTGCGCGCCGTGACGTTCGGCAAGATCCGCCGCGACCGCGCACGGGTCCCCCTCAGTGAGCCCGCGGTAGGCGTCCGCCGCCACGAGCGCACTCAAATCGGCGGCTGCGGAAGCCCTGCGGTTCGCGGACACCACCCCGATGAGCCCGGCAATCACGACGGTCATCACCAGTAGCGCGGCAATAATGGTGAGGGCGAGAACGGTGCCACTACCCTCTTCGGGGTGTTCTTCAGCAGACCAGACAAGGCCCGAGCTTTTATTCACCATCATTGCCGGCGCTTTCTTCACCGCCGCCGCCTTCAACGCGGGCGTGGGCATCCGCCCGCAGCACCCAGCCGGTTGCTGAGCCAATCACGCCGGGGGCGGGGCGGCTCACCCGCACGTGCACCTGCCGGGTGCGCCCCGCCTCTGCCGCGGCTACATCATCAGGAGAAACGGAAATCTGCACACTCTGCGCCGGGTCGATGCGGCTGACGGCGGAGCGAATCTGCGCTTCGGAGTCTCCGCGGGCGGCGGCTCGTGCAGCCGTTCGCGCGGACTCCTCCACCTTCAGCTGTGCAACGCCCGTGGAGGCGGCACCCAGGCAGAGGGCAAGCACCACCGTCACGGCGGGTAGGGCGACCGCAAATTCGGCGGTAATCACGCCCTCTTCTGCCGGGCTCTTGTGCGGGGTCGAGGGTGCAGGTTCTGCCCCGGCTTTCCCCGCAGGGAGAGCACGTGCCCAAGCACTCAAATTCACATGAGCGTTCATTCTTTATTCCTCCTTTCTAACTTGAATTTCCGCAGAACTTAGCATCTAGCCCAAAGCCCTGCGGCGGTTTTCAATATCTCTAGACCAAGGCCTCTAGAACAGTCCCGTATTGCCCGCAATAGACAGGGCGTTACGCACAATATCCAGGAGCATGGAACGCACCTCATCTGACTTGAGAATCAGCACCAGCAGACCCGCAAAACCGACCGCCGCGAGCATCACAATGCCGTACTCCGCTGTGGAGGCACCCTCCTCCGGATCGCCCGCCGGAGCGTACTCTTCGAGCACCTTCTCGTCACTCTCAGCGGGCACATATTCGGCGCAGCCGGGCGCGTGTTCACCCAGGCTACGGCAGGTGGGGCCACATTCGTCCAGGGTGCAGCCCTCGGCGAGCGCGCGGGCAATGGTCAATGCCTGCTCGGGGTTCAGGTGATTCGTGTTCATATCAATCTCCATTTCGTTAGGGTCAATCCTGGGGCCGGTGTGGTTCAGCTCAGCATCACTCAAAAGCTCGGCATCGTTGAAGAGCTCGGGGCATTCTTCGCGCAGCTGCTTCATGGTGGTTGCAATGGCAACGGACAGCGGCACGGGGCCCAGAATGGTCTGCGCTTCTGCGCCGGGTGCGGCGGGCTGAATTTCACGCGGAGCACCGGCCGGGGCGTTTACCGGAGCGCCGACGGGGTGCAGGTCGTGGCGGATTGCTTCGCAGAGGGTGTTCGTCATTGGTTTTCCTTTCGTTGTGCCCCGGTCATTCGGGGCGGGGTGGGTGCTCATCCGCGTTCGCTGCAGATGGGCGAGGGTCTAAACTTTTCGGCATTTCAGCTGGTCAACAGCGCTTATGCGCATGGTTCTTTAGCCCGTCAGCGTGGGTAGTAGCGAAATGATGATGGGCACAATACCCAAGCAGATAAAGGCGGGCAGCGAGCACAGCCCGAGGGGTACCACGAGCGCTACGGAGAGCTTTCCGGCGGCGCGTTCTGCCGCGCGGCGCTCGCTGAGGCGGTGCGCATCGGCAAGGGAGAGCAGCAGCGCAGTGCTGGGTGCGCCACCCGTGTAGGCGGGAGCGAGCGCATCCCGAAGCTCACCGAAGGTTCCCGCCGCGGAGCCCGACCAGGCGCTCCCCCAGCTACTGCCCATCTGTAGGCGCTGGCAGACCGTATACAGGGGTCGGCTGTTGAGCGCCTCAGCGAGGGTACCCAAGGCGGCGAGCGGTGCAAGCCCGGCTCTCAACTGCGCGGCGAGTAGTTCCAGTACGAGGGCGGTATCAACAGTCGGTGCATTCAAGGCCTGCTCGCCTCCTGTATGCCCAGCTCGTGTGCTCTCCACCTCCGCCCGATGCACGAGCGCGGCGGTCCAGCGGCGCCCGGCGAAGGCGAGCCCCAGCCCGAACAAACCGGTAAGCGCCCCGAGGATGGAGCCGGTCAGCACGCCCACGGGGTCACTTCCCATGAGCACACCCAACCCCAGGCCGAGTAGCGGCAGCCAGGAGAGAATCCTGCCAGTGGCACGCGGCGCGGCAAGGGCGCTCTGCCGCCCCAGGAGCGCGTCGATGCGTTCTTCGGCGTGTTCTGCGGCGCGTTCCAGGCTCGTGGCGAGCGGCGCACCGGCGCTCTCGCTCATACGCAGGCTCAGCTGCAGGTCGTACAGGCGGGCGCGGCTGTGCGGGCGCATCCGGCTGCTGTTTTCGAGTAGCTGGGCGCAGGCGAGGTGTGCGGGTGCGCCCCAGGAGGCAAGTGCGGCAAGCGCCTGCGTGAAACGACGGATATCTTCGGCGCACCGCTTGTGCCCGTAGTCTTCGGAGAGGGGCGAGAAGCCTCGTGCCCGTCGAGCTTGGGCGCTTTTCCCAGCGCTTTTCCGGGCTGTTATTTTCTTCGCGTGCATTTTCCCCGCATCCGGCACCGGTTCGTTTTGCCCGAACTGTGCAAACTGCCCGGTGCCAGGGTCGGCGTGCACCGCCTCCTGCAGGGGAATGCCGGCGCGCAGGTTCAGGGCGAGGGTGCGTAGCATGAGCGGCCACATGCGCATTTCCTCGGCGCTGGCTGCTCCGGCGAGGTGCTCAGCCCAGCGTTCGCGAAGGCTTCCTCGACTCGTTTCTTCCCTTTTCATGGTTCCTCCTTTCACGTTTTCCGTTTCCCCTTTACGGGGGCTAGTACCCAACTTCGGAGCCCACAGAAATACGCCTGACCTGCAGATACTCTTCGCTCCCCTCAACTGCGGGGTGCAGGCTGTAGACGCCCTCGATGCGGCGGCGTCCGTCCCGGTGTTCCAGGTGGATGATGCGTTCAAAAGCCGTCGCCGTATGTAGAGCGACCGTTCTACTATCCAGTCCGGCGAGCGCACCCAGGGCGCACAAACGCAGGGGCACCGCCTGCGCACTATTGGCGTGCAGGGTCGTTCCGGCGCCACGGTGACCGGTATTCATGGCGGTCAGCAGGTGCACCACCTCCGCACCGCGGCACTCGCCGACCACGAGCCGATCCGGGCCCATACGCAGCGCCTGCACAATCAGCTCACCCAACCCGATTTCACCGGCACCTTCGGAGTTGGCGGCACGGGTTTTGAGGGCAATAACCTGCTCATGCTGCGGCGCAAGTTCCGGGGTGTCTTCGAGCAAAATGAGGCGCTCCTGCGGCGTACACAGCCCCAGCAGTGCGTTGAGCAGGGTGGTTTTGCCGGTGCCGGTGCCCCCGCTAATCAGGAATCCGCGGCGTTCGGCAATCATGCGGCACAGGTAGGCGGCGGTCGCCTCATCACACAGCCCGGCGGCCTGCAGCTGCGCCAGGGTGGGGCGCTCGCGGGCGGGTAGGCGCACGGAGAGCCGGGTACGTTCGCTCAGCGGAGGGATAATCGCGTGGATACGCCGACCCTGCGCGTCGCTAATGTCAGCTGCCGGATGCGCGGCATCCAGCTGCCCGCCGTGCCTGCGGATGAGCCGCTCGGCGAGGTCACGCACGCGCCGCTCATTGCCGAGGCTCAGCGCCACGGGGCGGACGGTTCCGTTGATACCCACCCAGATATCGCAGGGCGAGTTCACGTAGATATCGGTGATGGATCCGGCGCGTTGCCCCTCGTCAAGGAGCAGGTCGAGGGCGCCGAGGCCGTAGAGTTCCGCGGCGAGGTAGCGCAGCGCGGTCTGCCGGTTGACGGGCACGTATTCCACGCTGGGGTAGCTCCAGGAGGCGGGCGCGGGTTGCACCGTTTTGGCGCGGAATCTTCGGGGCTTCGCTACGCCCACTCCTGCTGCGCTCGCGTTCCCCGGCTGTCCGCCGTCGATGGCGCAGATTGCCTCGTCCACGGCGTTTTCGAGAATCTCGCGGAGGGGCTGGGATTCTTGGAGTAGCCCACCGCCCGCGGCACTCGCGGCAGTTCCACCCTCTGCGGGCGGACGCTCCCCTACCTTCTCGACCGTCTTTTCGACCCCGGCACTAAATCCGCCGCTAAGCTCACCACCGAACCCGCCGCCGAACCCGACACTGAACCTGGCGCTAAAACCGCCACCGAAACCACCCAGGGCGATAGCGCTCATCCACGGCGATCGCAGGATCAGCTCGCGGGCGTGCAGGGCGACGGCGCGGGCGCGATAGTCTTCGGGAATGAGCAGGGCGGGCAGTGAGTGCGCGCGGGTGTCCGGCGCATACGTGCTTAGGCTCTGCGCGGTTGGGCTCTGCGCGGTGCGGGTCGGGTAACCATTGGGATTGGCGGCGTTGGTGGCGGGATTGTTGGAGGGGTTCATGGCTCTAGGAGAGCATTGCGCCCGCCTCGATTTTTAAGAGAATGAACGTTCTGTGGATAACTCCTCGCGCACCCCGAAATATCCACGATGCACGCACCTCAAACGAACAAAACGCACGCATCCGACGCTTTTATGACAAACCACCTGTACATTCCGGTGATGACCGTGCACCACCCGTTCTGCCGGCACATCCTCGATAATGGAAGAATGTACGTTCTGCTCAGTCCTGCCACCGGCGCGGGTATTACCGCTCAGACCGGCACTCCCGCGCACCCGGTCACCTCGGCTATTGCCGCGGGTGCATCTTCGCGCGGTGCTCAGCCGGTGACCTCGTGGGGTGCTTTTCATTTTTCGGCGCCGACCACTGAGCAGCTGCAGGACCCGACTTTTATTCCGCGGATTACGCGCGCGGATCGGGTGAGTGCGGCGAATCTTCCGGCGTATGTGCGAGAGGTAGAGCGGCAGGCGGCAGATTCGGCGCAGGCGCGTTTTCCGCGCTGGGTTTGGGCTGATACCCGCCACGTTGACCCGCTGCTTCTGCGCCGCGGGGTGCGGGTGCATCTGTGCCATGATTTGCGTCTGGTGCAGCGAATTTTGGTGACTGCCACTACGCATCCGAGCGGTTTTGTGGAGTACAGCCCGGTGCTGGATCTTTCTGATGTGCGTGAGGCGGTGGAGCCTCAGGGGTATCTGCCGGTGGCGCGGCAGATTCAGGGTCAGGAGGAGCTGTTCGGCGCTGATTTTTTGAGTGCGCCCGCTACCAATACCACCCAGTCCCCCGCAGATTCTTCCCCCGATTTCCTTGAGGCGGCGCCTCATGAGCCTTTTGCCCCGCAGTTGGCGGCGGGCCCGGTGACTCTGCTTCCGGAGCATCCGGTGGTGCGTGTGCTGATGCGTGAGTGGCTGGCGCAGGCGCGCGCTATCGGCGCGTCGAGGCACCCGGAGCGGCTGCGTCTTTTGGCGGCGGCTGAGTCAGCCGGTGCGTTGGTGGCGGCTGAGATTGGCTATTACGGCATCCCGTTTAATGTGCAGGCGCATCATGAGCATCTGTGCGAGTTGTTGGGTCCGCGCCCGGTGCCCGGGGAGCGTCCACAGAAGATGCAGGAGTTGGCGGAGCAGATTCAGCGCATGCTGTTTATGCCGTCGTTGAACCCGGATTCGCCGCAGGATCTTTTGCGTGCTCTGCAGTCTGCGGGGGTTTCGGTGAAGTCTACGCGTTCGTGGGAGTTGAAGAGCTGGGCGGATGCGATTCCGGCTCAGCGGGAAAAGCGTTGGGCGCTGATTGACCCGATTCTGCGCTATAAGAAGCTGTACCGCATTTGGACTGCTAACGGCTGGACCTGGGCTGATACCTGGGTTTCTGAGGGTGCGTTCCGCCCGCATCTTGAGGTGGGTGGCGCCGCGACCGGGCGCTGGGGCGCTTCCGGCGGAGGCGCGTTGCAGCTGCCTGCGGAGATTCGTCAGGCGGTGCAGGCGCCGGAGGGTCAGGTGCTGACGGTGACGGATGGCTCGCAGATTGAGCCGCGCATTCTGGCGGCGTTGAGCCGTGATGAGGCGCTCGCTTCGGCGGGTCGTGGCGCTGACCTGTATGCGGGTATTGCCGAGCTGGCGCGCCTGAAGGGTGTGGGTTTGACGGAGCGTTCCCACGCGAAGGTGGGCATGCTTGCGATTATGTATGGCGGCCGTAGCGGTGAGATTGGTGCCCTGTTGCCGCATGTGGCGGCGCTTTTTCCGCAGGCGATGGAGTTTACGGAGCATGCGGCTCGTATTGGTGAGGCGGGCGGTCAGGTGACGACTTTTTTGGGTCGCACCTCCCCGCCGGTGGATGAGCGTTTCCGTGAGATTGTGGCTGATCGGTCTTCGCCGGCGGCTGAGTCGCGTGCGGTGTCGACTGCGCGTGCGCACGGGCGTATGACCCGCAATTTCATTGTGCAGGGTACGGCGGCGGAGTGGGCTCTGTGCTGGATGGGCGCGGTGCGTTCTCGTCTGTTGTCGGAGCGGATTTTTGGTATGCCGATGCGCACCCGCATTGTGTACTTTTTGCACGATGAGCTTCTGCTGTGCGGTCCTGAGCTGGAGGCCGATCGCGTGGAGCGTATTGTGCGTGAGGGCGCTGCGGAGGCGGCGCGTCTGCTCTTCGGTCGGGTTCCGGTTGATTTTCCGGTGTCGGTGGCGCGGGTGCGCAACTACGCGGACGGCAAATAATCGGCGGTAAATAATCAGCGGCAAGTAAACGGCACGTCAGCGACACATAACCGCGCACTAGTGAAAATAGGGGCGGCAGGTAGCTTCATTCACGCTACCTGCCGCCCCCATCTGCGCACTATTCTGTGCCCTATATCCGCTGGTCAGGCACTTATCCAGCCAGTTTTTATTCCTCATAGTTATTCCTCGTAGCCGGGTGCCGGGCGCATCTTTTTCGTATCCCAGGGCACGGTCCAGCCGAGCGAGTCAAAGATCCGGTCCAGCAGAATCGCGGTGAATCCCCACACGGTGAATTCTTCGCCGCCGGGCATGCGCACCTCAAAGGCTGGGGTGCGGTGTGAGGTGCGGCCGCGTTTGACGTAGGCGGTGTGCCGGTTGGCGGGGTTGAGCAGGTCACGCACGGGCACGCGGGCGATGAGCGCCGACTCGTTGTGGTCGACGACTTCGACGGGCACGGGGCTGTTCCACCAGCCAATGACGGGGGTGACCATGAAGTTGCTGATGGGTAGCGGCAGGGGGCGCAGCTGGCCAAGAATCTGCACGCCGGAGGGGTCGAGCCCGGTTTCTTCGACCGCCTCGCGCAGGGCGGCGATGTGGGCGACGGGTTCGCCGGTGGTTTCGGCGAGCGCGTAGTCTTCGGGGTCGATTTTGCCGCCGGGGAAGGCGGGCTGACCGGCGTGTGAGCGCAGGGTTGCGGCACGCACGAGGAGCAGTACGTCCAGGTCGGCGCTGACGTTTTCGGGGCAGCCTTCAAATTCGCCGGTGGAGGGCGAGTTGTCGAGCACGCCGAAGAGAATCAGCACGGCGGCTTCTTTGCTCAGGGGGCTGGCGGGTGCGCTGCGTAGCAAGGCTTGCACATCGAATTCCACGCCGCCTGTTGCGAGAGCCGCCAGTGCCGGCTGGGCGGGGTGCTGTGCATCCTGCCCCGCCTGTTCGGGCTGTACCGCTTGTTCGGGTTGCACCGACTGCTCGGGTGCGCTCATCTGTGTACCTCTCTTCTGTGCGGCTGCATTCCGGGCTGGTTCGGGCACCGTTAGGCGCTGAGCGGGTAGCCTTCTGCCATGAGTTCGCGGCGGGTTGCGCCCTGCAGGAATCGCAGGTGCAGGTCCTCGCGACCGGGTGCCATTTCGTATTTCATGAGTTTACGTGCTGCTTGTTCGTTCGTCTCCCCGGCTCCATAGGACGGGCAGAGGTCGGCGACGGGGCATACGCCGCAGGCGGGCTTTTTGGCGTGGCAGATGCGGCGGCCGTGGTAGACCATGCGGTGTGAGAAGAGCGTCCAGTCTTTGCGTTCGATGAGTTCGGCGACGTCTTTTTCGACTGCTTCGGGGGCATCTGCGGTGGTGAATCCCATGCGGCGGGCGAGGCGGCCGAAGTGGGTGTCTACGGTCAGTCCGGGCACGTCGAAGGCGTTTCCGAGGACGACGTTCGCGGTTTTGCGGCCGACTCCGGCGAGTTCTACGAGCTCTTCGAGGGTTGAGGGAACCTGCCCGTTGTGGCGTTCGACGAGCTGCTGGGAGAGCGTGACGATGGAGCGTGCCTTGGCGCGGTAGAAGCCGAGGGACTGGATGTAGGGTTCGACCTCTTCGGTGCGTGCGGAGGCGAGCGCGGCGGCGTCCGGGTAGCGTGCGAAGAGCGCACCGGTAACGGAGTTGACGCGCACGTCGGTGGTTTGTGCCGAGAGCACGGTGGCGATGAGCAGCTCGAAGGGGTTGTTGAAGTCGAGTTCTGCGACGGCGTAGGGGTATGTTTCGCCGAGGATGCGGTTGATTTTGCGGGCGCGGCGCACGGTGGCGAGGTGGCTTTCGGGTGCGCGTGCGTTGAGGCGGCGTGCGGCGGCTGCGGCTTTGAATTCGGGAACGAATCGGATCTGCAGGAGCGATTCGGTGTTCTGTGCCGCGGTGTTCTGTGCGTCTGCTGCGGGCTGGGTGGCGTTCTCGGTCATAGCGCGAGGGTACCGGGCTTGGGTGTGTGGGCGGTAGCGAGGTTCACCGTACTTGGCTCGCTCCCCCATCTTTTTCTGTACCTCATCATTTTCTGTGTCTCATTTTTTTGGGGCAGTTCGCGCCGCCTAGCGCTTGGCAGGCGCCCGCTGTGCCACACTGGTTTTATGTCAGATACGATTTTTGTGCTTAATGGACCGAATTTGAACCTGCTTGGGCAGCGCCGCCCCGAGGTGTACGGCTACACCACTCTGCACGATATTGAGCGTATGGTGCGTGAGCGCGCGGCGGATCATGGTTTTGATGTTGAGTTTATGCAGTCGAATCATGAGGGTGCGCTGGTGGATGAGATTCAGCGTGCTCGTACTCGTGGCGCGGCGATTATTATCAACCCGGCGGCGTACACGCACACCTCGGTGGCGCTGCACGATGCGCTGGAGGCGGCTGAGCTTCCGGTGGTTGAGGTGCATCTGTCGAATGTGCATCGCCGTGAGGAATTCCGTCATCATTCGTTTGTGTCGCCGCAGGCTACTGCGGTGATTGCCGGTGCGGGTGCGTACGGCTATGTCATGGCGGTTGATTTCCTGGCTCAGCATCTCGCGGAATAACAGCTCAGCATCTTGCCGATTAGCCCAGCTCAGCACTTGGCGGAATAGCCCAGCCCCGCATCCTTCCGTTAAATAGTTCAGGCTCCCGTTCCTTACTTGAGGGCGGGAGCCTGAATATTTTTGCTCGCTACTTGCGGCAGGAGCCGGTGGAGACTGCGGCGGTGTTCTCGCCGCCTTCAGCCAGCGCCTGCTTGAGGGTGCTTGCGGTGATGGCGTAGCCAGTCTGGCCGCTGGTTGCTTTACCGAAGATCACGCCGACCACGTTGCCGTTTTCGTCGAGGACGGGGCCGCCGGAGTTGCCGTGCTGCACGTCGGCTGCCAGCTGGTAGACCTGGCGCATGGCGTTGGCGCGGCCGGTGTCGGCGTCGATGGTCTGGGTGTTGCCGATGCCCTGCACGGTGGCGGGCAGTGCCTTGAACGGGCCGCCCTTGGGGTAGCCCATGAAGGTTACGAGGCTACCTGCGGCGGCGTTGGTGCCGATGTTCAGCGGTTCGAGCGGCAGTTTGGGAACGCTGATGAAGGCAATGTCCTGTTCGCTGTCCATGTAGACGACGGTGCCGGGCCAGGTGCGGCCGCGGGAGTCCTGCACGACCGGGGAGGTCACGCCGGCGACCACGTGGGCGTTGGTGACGACCAGGCCGTTATCGGCCACGAAGCCGGAGCCGGTGGAGGTGTAGCCGCACTGCTCGGCGGCGCCCAGAATCTCAACCACGGAGGCTGCCGCCCGGTCCAGTGCCGCGGATTCTACGGTCTGGGTAGGGGCGCTGGTTTCGGGGGCGATGAGCTGGCTGACTTCCGGAATGGTTCCGAAGGCGAGCACGTCATTGCGTACCGTGTTGATGCGGTCCTTGATGACCTCGGGGGTGGAGGCGACCATCCAGGAGAGGGTCTTGGAGTCGCTGAGCGCAGTGTTGAGCTGCGGGATGGGTACGGTGCGCATGGAGATGGTCAGCACGACCATGACCAGGGCGCAGGCGGCGAGGTTCAGCACGCCGCCGAAGAAGCGTTCAATGCCCTTGAGCGGGGTGATGTCGGTGACGCGGCGGATGGTGCGTCCGGCAAGGAGGCCGAGCCACTGTCCGATGGTCAGGCAGATGATGAGCACGCCGACGGCGGTAATGAGGCTCCACTGGGATCCCACGGACGCTACGGCGAGGGGCACGAGCCAGGCTGCGGCACAGACGCCCAGGCCGAGGCCGAGGAAGGTTCCGAGGGTGGTGAAGAATCCGCTGCGGACTCCGGCGAGGAAGTAGAGCAGCAGAATGATGGGGATAGCAATATCAAGCAAGTTGATGCCAGTCGTCACGACTAATTGCCTCCTTGGTGGGTAGAAGTGGTCACGGTGTGCCCATTGTGGTTGGTGCGGGCTGTGCCC
>FLSC01002056.1_pt2 | contig 11559 bp, 7 predicted proteins | sample 1550561 | NCBI WGS metagenome assembly FLSC01 (sample SAMEA4031775, study PRJEB14383) | metagenome | biome: human; feature: oral; material: saliva | place: Philippines | collected 2014 | reverse complement strand
GTTGTGATTTGCTTGAAAATACGTACCTTTGTGGTAGCAACAACAACCTATAGGACGTCATAACGTCCTTATAACCGTTGTGATTTGCTTGAAAATACGTACCTTTGTGGTAGCAACAACAACGAAGCTAAGCAAATGAACAATAGCCAATAAGTTGTGATTTGCTTGAAAATACGTACCTTTGTGGTAGCAACAACAACTCATTACATGCAAGACTTTGGTTATCAACATGATATAGCGTTGTTAGAAGAAAATAAAAAAGATGCCACAAAACAAAATCCCACTCTAAGTGAGTGGGATTTTCGTTTTCTATAAGGTTTGAATTAGAAAAGTTCTAATTGCTGCCCCGGTGCATTAGGAGCTTTAGGTTTCTCTCCATAAAACAGCTGAATGTTAGCAAACTGCTTATCCGTAATACACAATATACCAACTTTTCCATGTTTAGGAAGGCAAGCCTTCACACGCTTCATATGAACCTCAGCATTTTCAATGCTTGCACAATGCCGAACATAAATGGAGAACTGGAACATTGTAAAACCGTCCTTCATCAAAGATTTACGGAAATCAAGATATGCCTTCTTTTCCTTCTTTGTTTCTGTCGGTAAATCAAAGAATACTAGAATCCACATAATACGATATTCACTGAGACGGGAAAAGTTGGACATAATAGATGTTACATTTCTGGATAACTAATGCGACGTATCTCCCCTGCAAAACACTTTGCAAGTGAAGCTGTGGTTTGCTGAGCTGCAACCATCAATGGACTACGTTTTCCATTCATGACGACATCAATCATCGGAATACTTAATAACTCCATTTTCAACTCTTTAGATAGAGAGGTTACTTCCTCCGATTTATGAAGAATATCTATGACAAGTTGATCTACATAAGGTCGATATGGCTCCATGATGTCATCAGCCAGACAATAAGCGTTGTAACGATTATGATGGTGTATACCCAAAGTAGGTAACAGACCACTTCCTACTAAAGCCCTTGCTATAACCGCACGTAAAATGGCATAGCCATAATTTAAGAGATTATTGGGCGGTCCCCCCTCCCTATCACGAACAAAATCAGCATAATCAGAAAAAAGATTACGCCAGTAATAAGCTGCAGCTCTTGCCTCAAGATTATCAGGGTCACCACTACGCACGTCATTTGACCATACACGCATACAATTTGTTTCCTTATCTGTATTTGTTCGTAAGACACATTCTTGATTTAGAATTTTTTGCTTCACAGTCTGTTGCCACAACTGTTTACGTAACGGGACTGAACAATCAAGTTGAGATCGGAAACGTTCATTTTGTGTCTTATGACCACTCAAAGGGAGAAGTAAGCCAACGGGCATACTCTTCTGATCACATGTTATTACAGCACAATTATTCTCCAAAAGGGCATCAAGGACACCAGAAGTGACTGTGATACGTCGGTTGTCAAGTACAACTATCCCAATATCTTCAATTGGGATAGTGCGCTCGGCTTCCTTCTTCATCATCTCTGGTAACATATCATTTGCTTCTACCTCTGGTAAATGCAATACTAACTGAGCATTACGAAGACTCAAATAGATTGGGTTACTAAAACAAAGGGTTTTCTTTATCATAGGCAAATAGGATCATTACTTAATAATTTTAATAATATTACCTAAGCGATCTACAACAAGTTTCCAACAAATAGCCTTAACCATTTCACCAGTGATGGTTTTCTCCATCTTATTAAGAGGGGAATACTCCATTTTATTTACTATACAGGTTGCCACTCTAAAAGGTACAAACATACATTGATTTCCCGTAGAACTTACCATCTTATATATTCTATCCCTATTCATGTAACACCTATTATCATTTACCTCCTCATCTGTTGGTACATATACCAAATCATTTGGAGAAAGATAAAACTTAAGTGGAACTTGTGCTTTATTCTTTTCTGGGACAGGGCTAAGGCCTTGTTTCAAACGTTCGACAACTTCATTTAGAGGTATTGTTTCATAACTGCGTTTACCTTCTTCATCTTCATAGATTGCAAAATAAAGATTTGTTCCTTTTTGAGCTTCAACATACTTAGCCGATTTATTACCGTTCTGCCCAACACAATATTTAGCACCCTTTGGTTCAAAGACCCTAACTTTTAGAATTGGCTGATGCTGTTTTCCATCATTATAAAGAGAAATATTCTGATTCAGTTCCACTATACCTTCGGGTGTAAACGCAATATTCGGATCCCCACCCTTTGCCTGAAGATAATATTTCAAGATCTTTTGGATACCAGTATCAGTAATACTATCGATATGTTTATTATCAAATGACGTGTCTAATGGTTTCCTTGTTGCCACCAATTGTTCTTTCTTGTCACTAAATTGCCATACCTCTACTTTCTCTATATGCTGCCTATTCAATCGGTAATTGAGACTCTTAAAGTGTGCTATCAAATGTTTTGTCTTGAAGTTCTTCTTTACTAAACTATTTACATAATCCCTTAGAGTCTTATCACAAATAGAAGGGATATCTTCTAAGGCATCTTTTAACTTAACAGTAACTTTACGGCGAAGATTAACATGCCCAAAGACTGTCTCCTTATGCATAGGCTTCCTTATAGCCCACATTTCCTGTCCCTTCTGTTCTGCTATTCCTTTCTTACCATTCTTATCATACTTTTCATAATAATTTGTAGCCTTGTTGATAACACGAACATAATTTTTAAAACTTACGACTACATCTTCTAAAGCTGCCGTAGCATCCTGTGTGAAGGTGTCCCAAGGCTTACTTATAATACGATTCTTGTCACATAGCTTTTGCCGCAAGTCTTCTCGCTTCTTAGGATTATTTGCAGATTCATTATTTAAATAGTTTACAATACTACGAGAGGTACACGCTATCACAAGGGCATCCATAGCATGATGTCTATGATCAATACGTTTCTTGTTAAAACCACGTTGTAACTCTAACGGAACTGAAGTTTGGAAAACCTTTTTGCCTTCTTTGTTCTCCCATTGCCCAAAAGAATCTGTACCTGTAAGTTTATTCAAGCGCTCAAAACGAGGATATACAATTCTATTCCAAACATCATTTAAGCCCCAATCTTTCTTCAGACGATCGGTAATACCGCCTGAGCAAGAGACCACAAACTTAGACGTGGCTTCTTCTTCACCTTCAGCACGTACGATATTAGAAAGCAAAGCCTTTACCACCTTACTTATATATCTACTATCATTCATCTGTCGATTAAGGAATTCTTGTGGTATATCTTCCAATAGAAGATTCTCTTTCTTCCGTCTATTATGCGCATAATGGTCGTTTACAAAATCCTTATATTCACTTTCACTGAGGATCTTTACATCACCTAACATTGTACAGTGAACAATCTCGCCTCCGCGTTCTTTGATGAATTCATATCCTAACATATTATCTTTCAGACTATTTACCTCTGATTCACAAATAACCTTGTTATTAAAAGAATCATCAAAATAACGACTTTGTGGAATAACATGTTCTATCTGATATGCAGATGTAAAGAGCTTTGCAAGAGAAATTGATCTACCTGTATAAGGTGAACAGTACTTTTGTTCAAGCCACAACTTATACCGTAAAAGTTCTTTTGCTGAAGGTTGAGCCATTGTCGATATCTTGATAATTTCTGCAAAGTCCTTATCATCCTTTGTCAATTCTTGCAGAGCTCCCTCCTCATATATACGTAACTTTTCCTGCTGCATTGGAGAATAAGGGCGTACATCCTTAATATCTGGATCATTTTTTAACTCCAACAGAAGGCTTTTTATACGAAGGTTAGTATTCTCATTACGAAGAATATTACCAGACATACGGGCACGTTGATCGGCAGTACTTTTCATATTACGTCCTAACTCTACGTGAATCTCATCTATATGTCCTGCCTCTTTCCATATGTCATGTACCGTTCGGAGCGTCTCAAGAATACATTGTTCAACTATTGGATTACGAAGAGAATATTGCTTAAACCCATTGATGTATACCAACAGATCATTGGGAGTTCTCCAATGCTGAATTTCTGCAGCTTCAGAATGACGTCCATACACCACATAACAGGCCAACCATACTGGCAATCCTTGGAAGTCTGATACTTGATTATATGAAGAAAGGCAAGAGCTTATCTTTTCTTTGAGTTTATCATCAATATCTCCCTTCAACATTTTTGTTATATTTTCCTTTGTTGTTTTACAGATATCTGCCTCACTCCAAAGGCTTCCTATCCGCATAACAGCTAGAAGTTTCTTTATTGCCTTCTCTGAATAAGCACCGTATTCTTTTTTAAATGGTTTTATTTTCAAGAAGGATTTAATAAACTCATCATCGTCTTTTAATTTGCGCAACGCCCCCTCTGTCTCCTCCTTCGATTCAACAGAATAAAGCAAATGCCAAAGTCGATACTCTCTTCCTTCTTCATCTAACCAAGAACGATCTATACCAGCCCTATCAAGAGCAAGGAGTAATTCATGACGTGTTTCATTACATGGATAGCGCTTCTCTTTATCTTCAATATAATTCCAACGTACTGAAAACTCCTTCTCGGAATTAATTATCACCTTCTTCAACTTCAAGAAGTCTTTCAATAACGTTTCTTGATTAATATCCTTTCGGTCATTAAGATAAGCAAACAAACGAACATAATCATCCCGAGTAGAAAGATAATCAACTGTGACATCTTTGTCATCAACCTTATTAAAGAAGCGGAGGTTGGATATGAACTGCCACAAACGGAATTCTTGATAATATGGATTCGATTTTGCAATGCACTTAATACCTTGACGTTTAATCTCCCCTGTTTCTTTATCTACATAGATATAAGCTTCATACGGACACTCTGATATTAATGACTTCTTTGTCTTCAATGGTCTTTGATAGAAAATAAGGTCATCTAAAAGAAGATATATAAGATCTTTCTTTAATAAGCTATCACGATGAGGTTGATTATTTTTATATAATTCTTCGGCACATTTCTTTAAAGCCCCTTCACTATGTAACTCCTCATGATACTTACTTTGTTCACGGAGAATAGCATACAATTCTTCTTTATAATACTTGCGTTCTATCGTACGAATAAACTTTCCACGTATCTTATCTGAAGGTTCTGACAAAAGATGTTCATATACAAATGCTCCAACTGTCATCTTTGAAGATTCTAATCTTTCCTCTGTCCGTTTCTTCCGAAGTCCCCAATCATCTTCACTCGGAGAGCGAAATGAACGTTTAATTTCTCCATCCTTATTCCGTTTGAGTGTCACTCCATCTTTCTCATACTCTGTCGTGACAATAAATTCTCTAGTCTTACCTACCCAGTCACTCAACGGAATCTTACTCTGACGACGGTATATCCATCCATTCTCCAGCTTTACATTATACCATGTATTGCCACCCTTACCTTCTTCATCAGCTTCAACACTTATAACTTTTAGCTCATAATACTCTTCACATTTTGCAGAATTTGTATCATCTTCTTCTCCACGCAACTGATAATAGCCACGCTTTTGATTAAAATTCAGTAGTATCCAAGCAAGTTCATCTTTTCGAATAGCCTGACTGAGTGCTTTCTTACGAAGATAATAAATTGTCCAATCAAGGGGTATCCTCTTCCCATCAGAAACTAATGATGGCTGTCTTTTTGCGAAATCTGCCATCATCTCATGAAAGGAATCCATAAAGATGAAACGCATAGAACCATCTTCCTGACGTTCCCAAGCTAATTTAGGTTCACTATGATTGAGATATTTACCATAAGTAGAGGGAGCATTCCTGTCCCACCCTATGGAACAATCATAATGAGGTGGCAAGTAATCAAGGACATGTAGTACTCGGTGTAAACGCTCACGGCGTAACAAAGAACGTTCTCTTAGCCTACGTATTCCACGATAACCTGTACGAACTGAAGTTTGAGACTCCGTCACGCCCTTATCAAAATTGCCAAGAACATCCTGACTCATGGGGATAATACGACTACCAAGTTTAATGTCTCTCAAGTAATTACCATTGTCATCAATACAGACTTTAGCCCAACCAATACTATTGGTTCCCAAGTCTAATCCAAGAATCGTTTTCATTTTTTCTTGTTTTGTTTGGTTTTTAGTTATTAAATCTTTATATTTGCACTCAGATATTTTCAAGCAAGTCACAATAAGGATCATTCCGTTGTGAAAACAAACAGGGCGGGGCAACTCGTCCTTCTTTTGTTTTTATCGCTTCAAAGATACTATTATTTTTATAAACTTACAACCTTCCATAACCTTTTTTTACAACTTCCTCATACCTTATTTATATGAGAATAAAGCAAGAGTCATTCAAATCTATGGGTAAATAAACAATTATATGGGAGATTAGAGATAAGACACTTTCGCTAAAAAGGACTATAAATCATTTATAATATACACAAGTTTAAAATTAGAAAAAAGAATAAGGCAAGGATAATTAGAAATAAAGTAAGAGGCAAGTTCGAGTATTATATTACAAGATAGTTTTTCAATTGTTTTTTAAAAGGGTATGTTTGCACTTCTAAAACATACTTTTGTTTAATGCAAAAGACACATTCTTACAAAGCCGTTTGTAATTAATTAACGATCTATATACCACAAAATGCGGGAAAGAAAGGCTTCTTTCTGTTTAATTTTGCTGTATTTTTTAAAGCATTTTCCGTATACTATAATGCTTTTTTTCGTATCCAGTGAGTTTTTCTCTCCATATTCCATGAAGCTTTTTCTTCGCATTCTATAAAGCATTATTCTGTATTTAGTGAAGCTTTTATCCACATTCTATGAAGTATTTTTCTATATTTAGTGAAACTTTTCTCCACATTCTATAAAATATTTCTCTGTATTTAGTGAAGTTTTTTCTGTATCCAGTAATGCATTCTTTCGTATTTTGTGAAGCAGAAGGGTATATTAGCTTCCTTTAAAGAGGTAACTTTACTGTTCTTTCTATCCCATTACACCTTATTATATATATAGACGTACAGAAGAGAGGGGCTGCACAAAAAAGTTATTTTGTCCTGAACTGAAGAAGACTGTTAAGCACATTTGAATCCAGACATAAGGTACTGGCGGTTCCTTCTATGATATACAAGGATGTAATACTATGGGAAAATAAACGGAAAAGAAGACAAAGCCAAAGGTTGTCATAGACAAAACGGAAAGAAATAGGGATGAAACCAGGAAATAAAGTGGCACTAAAACCAGACATTTATAAATGACAATGGGATAGGAGATTATAACAACATACTATAAAAAACAGCAGAAAATTTAGTTCTTTTTTAACCAGATTATCTTTGGGGAAGTGGATTCTTTTATCTATCTTTGCACCACTAAAGTTTTCCAAAACGGATAACTTTGAAGATTAAAAACAGAAAAAAGTTTCCCAAAACGGATAACTTCGCACAAGCTAAAACGTGACTAACCTTGTGGTTTGAGCATTGAAATCAGGGCATCAGAAGACCATCAAGACTATGAGCTATGAGCTATTTAATTTAAAACAACAATAAAGACATAGAAAATATAGCAATGGAAATCAAAAACTTTACAATCACTAAGCGTGACGGTTCGAAGGAAAAGTTCTCCCTCGACAAGATTATGAATGCTATCTTAAAAGCATTCGAGAGTGTCAATGAGCCTACCGACCTCGGTATGGTATCGAAGATTTTATCTGACCTCAACATACATAACGACATAAAAGTTGAGGATATACAGAATCAAGTTGAGGAAGCTTTGATGAAAGAGGGCTTCTATAAGGTGGCAAAGAGCTTCATTGTATATCGCCAACAGCACACAGAAGACCGCGAAACAGTTGAGAAAATAAAATTCCTCACAGACTATTGTGTAGCGCAGAATGCTGCAACTGGTTCTAAGTTTGACGCCAATGCGAACGTTGAAAACAAGAATATCGCAACGCTTATCGGCGAACTTCCCAAGCAAGGTTTCATCCGTTTGAATCGTCGAATGCTGGTAGATCGTATCAAAAAGATGTATGGTAAGGAGCTGGCTGACGAATATATCAACCTCCTCACCCACCATTTTATATATAAGAATGACGAGACGAACCTTGCCAACTACTGTGCTTCTATCACCATGTACCCATGGCTCATCGGTGGAACAACATCCATTGGCGGTAACTCTACAGCCCCAACCAACCTCAAGAGCTTCTGTGGTGGGTTTATCAACATGGTCTTCATGGTATCATCCATGCTTGCCGGAGCCTGTGCAACACCAGAGTTCCTGATGTACATGAACTACTTCATACAGAAAGAATACGGTAAAGACTACTGGAAACGAGCTGATGAAGTGGTCGACCTCAGCCTCAGAAAGCGTACAATAGATAAGGTTATCACGGACGATTTCGAGCAGATTGTCTATTCACTTAACCAACCAACAGGTGCTCGTAACTACCAGGCTGTGTTCTGGAACATCTCTTATTACGACCGTCCTTACTTCGAATCACTCTTCGGAAACTTCTATTTCCCTGATGGATCACAGCCAGACTGGGAGAGTCTCTCATGGCTTCAGAAGCGTTTTATGAAGTGGTTTAACCAGGAAAGACTCAAGACTGTGCTCACTTTCCCAGTCGAAACGATGGCGCTGTTGGCTGAAAACGGAGAGTGCAAGGACAAGGAATGGGGCGATTATGCAGCTAAGATGTATGCTGAAGGACACAGTTTCTTCACTTACATGAGCGACAATGCCGACTCTCTGAGTTCATGTTGCCGACTCCGTAATGAGATACAAGACAACGGATTCTCCTATACTTTAGGTGCCGGAGGTGTGTCAACTGGTTCAAAGAGTGTGCTGACTATCAACCTCAACCGTTGTATCCAGTACGCTGTTAACCATGATTTAGACTATAAGGAATACCTCGAGCACGTCATCGTACTGTGTCATAAGGTGCAGATGGCATACAATGAGAACCTCAAAGAGCTGCTGCGCAACCACATGTTGCCACTCTTTGATGCGGGATACATCAACATTGACCGTCAATATCTCACCATTGGCATCAACGGACTGGTTGAGTCTGCAGAGTTCATGGGACTCGATATCACACCAAACGAGGATTACAAGAAGTTCGTTCAGGGTGTTCTCGGACTGATAGAGAAGCACAACAAGGCCTTCCGCACCAAGGAAGCAATGTTTAATTGTGAGATGATTCCTGCCGAAAACGTCGGTGTGAAACACGCAAAATGGGACCGTGAGGACGGCTATTTCGTACCACGTGACTGTTACAACAGCTACTTCTATCGTGTAGAAGACAACTCTCTGACCATTCTCGACAAGTTCAAATTGCATGGTGCACCCTATATTGAGCACCTCACTGGAGGCTCTGCACTGCACATGAACCTTGAGGAACACCTGTCAGAAGCACAGTATCGACAGCTCTTACGTACGGCAGCACAGGAGGGATGTAACTACTTTACGTTCAATATTCCTAACACTGTATGTAACGATTGTGGGCATATCGACAAGCGTTATCTGCACGAATGTCCTCATTGTCACTCTACAAACGTGGATTATCTCACACGTGTCATTGGCTACATGAAGCGTGTTAGCAACTTCTCAGCACCACGTCAGGATGAGGCACACCGCCGTTTCTATGCCGGACAGAACAAGTATACGATAAAGACTACTGCTCCTTCCGAAGCTGGGAAACAGACGAAAGAGTGCAAACAGGAGGCATAATGATTAGCAAGCGGGTGATGAGAGAGGAAGAAACAAGGCTCCCGAACAACGTCATCCGCCATCAATTAAGATGCTACACTATATCAACACAGACATAGTCTTTCAGGAATTCCCTGACGAAGTGACGCTTGCCATCAACATTTCCGGCTGTCCTTGTCGCTGTCCGGGCTGCCATAGCAGTTTTCTTTGGAAGGATGAAGGCAACGATCTGACCACAGAGACACTCGACAAGCTCATCTCTGAAGCAGGAAATCCCATCACTTGCGTGGGCTTTATGGGAGGTGACATAGCACCGGAGAGGGTTGATGAGTTAGCAGAACATATCCGCAAGCAGCATCCCAGACTGAAGATTGGATGGTACACAGGGCGTACTGCCGTATCACCTCATATCCATCAGGAGCGTTTCGACTACATAAAAATAGGTCCATACCTCAAGCATCTCGGTGCACTTAACTCTCCTCGGACCAATCAACGGATGCTTCGGCGATGCGCAGACGGTACGTTTGAAGACATAACATCACGCTTTTGGCGAAAGTAAAGCGTCTCTTTTAGAACAGAAAAAACGGCGTAGTGCAACTCTGCACTGCGCCATTTTTGTGTTTCTTATGTACTGAATATCCACCGATATCGGACAGAATCAGTGCTAAAAGGCTATCTTCTTCATGCGATTTCTCCCTTTCTAATCCCTTTCCCCATGCTTTTCTTCCTCAAAAGCACCTTTCAGTCCTACTTTTCCCATGCTTCGTAAGTTGCTAATAGGTGTATGATTAGCGCTTTCAGCAAGTCCTTTCCTTCTTCACAATTTACACTTTTTAGGCATCTACTCCTGTTTTTCACCTTGATTTTAGGATTTATATATATAACTTTCGATGTGTTTGTTTTTAATTACAGACTATAACTTTCACCGTCATGTATTTTCTTTCATCGTTTTTACCTTTGCACCTCAATACATAAAAAATTAGGTTTTAATGAAACATTTCTTTCTACTCTTAGCGATTTCTTTCGCGTTTTTCTCCTGTTCAAACGATGATCAGGTGGATACTTCGTCTGATACTCTTGCGAAAAAAGGCTACGATTACATCTCAAAGATTGAGGTTTACGTCTATCCAGCGGGCTATAAGCAAGGGGAATATGTCTTCACTTATGACAATCAGAAGCGCCTTCTAACGTTTTCTAACGACCTGTTCCACAACACATATGGGCCTCCTCGAGTGGCAACGGTGACCTATACGGACTCCATCTACTCGTATACAACAAAGGGATACATCATCGGTAGGATCGTTCTTGAGGACCATAGAGGTGCTATGTACTTAGATAAACAAGGCAGAGCAACGAAGTTTATCAACGAAGCTCCTTATAAAGACCCTCTGACAGATGAGCCTGTAACGGCGCCTCACACAAAGGATAGTCTTATATATAATGCTGACGGGCACCTTACTTCATCCTATATTCATGAAATAAACTTAAAGAATACCTTTGAGTGGAAGAACAATGACCTCGTCAAAGCCACCGTTGGAGGAAAAGGAAAGATAACATATGGAAATACATTCGTTCGTTTCGAATATACCAATATGCCCAACAGAACCTTCCCAGACTTAAACATCTTCCGCGTGTATCCTTCCATTTTCAACCGCAATGAAGGTATATGGACAACGCAAACGGGCATCCGCTCTGCTCATCTTGTTGCCAAAAGGCACGTCTTTTATGATAATAAATTGGGGAAAACAAATACCGATTCTTATAAATTTGATGATAAAGGACGCCCTATTGAGTTGATGGAGAACGATGTGCATTATGGTATAAGAAAATATGTTATTACGTATTTAGACAAATAACCAAGCACTAACTGCCAACCGACTCTCGCCCACTGCCCT
>FLSC01000257.1_pt1 | contig 11647 bp, 10 predicted proteins | sample 1550561 | NCBI WGS metagenome assembly FLSC01 (sample SAMEA4031775, study PRJEB14383) | metagenome | biome: human; feature: oral; material: saliva | place: Philippines | collected 2014 | reverse complement strand
CTACCAACTGCCATGGGACGTGGTAACTCCAGTATGGTACTCTTGGCACAAAATGGCAAGACGGTTTATATCTATGTCTTTAACCGTACTGCCTTTGCGGGCTTGCAGGCACAGGTGAAAGCGATGGGATATGACATGGGTAATGCTGTGAAGGGAGACAAGACTACGCTGATTTGTACGAAGGATAATCAGCCAACAATTAGCTTTCTGACCCTCCAGCAGCCACTTCCTTACTGTGTGCAGATTACCGAGTAAGCGGAAAAGACAATAAGATAAAAGGATAGAAAACGAAGATAATGAAGAAGAAACCAACCTATAAGGTACCCGTATCCATCTGTGCTATTGTGCTTGTGGTGGGTGCTATAGTACTTGCTGTTCTCATGGAAACACGTGAGATGGCTCCTCCTCGTAAGTACGAGGTGGATATGTCGGGTGAAGTTATCGGTATTGATAATGGTCCGAAGATTCCTGTATTGACAAAGGAAGAGGAGAAAGATGAAGAGGTGAAGGAGGAGAAGAAGGCAGAAGCTCCAAAGAAAGAATCTTCTGAGTCGGAAGAGACAGCAGTTCCAGAGAACCCTGTCATCGTTCCTAATGTTCCAGAAGGTCAGACTGAACCAGTTGTAAAGGCTCCTGTGCCTGAGATTAAAAAGCCTACGATTGATCAGATTGAGAATTAACGTGGGGGTGTTGGGTGTTAAATGTTGGGTGGTAGGTGTTAAATGTTGGGTGTTGATGGTTTGTAAAATGAACTGCTATCATATTTAACATCTCACATAGAATATCAAGTTATATGTACTTGGTATTTTTAAAAATAAGTTGCTGTCACTTTTAACATTTCGTGTAAATGGATGAAATGTTGGTACTTATGAGCCTAAAATGGCTGACAGGAGTGACAGCAAGTTTTATTTTACCAACTATTAGCCCCAATATGAAGCATATTGTTTTTGAATAGTCTTGTTTTATTGTCGGTATTTTGTCAGTCTTTCTGTCTTGAAGTAATTCGCTACAACGCTAATATAAAGACAATTAGTTCGTTCGACAATAAAACAAAACTTGTTTAAGTGCCAATAACTTATTTATCTTAAAAGGGTAACCTATTACCAATTAATATGGGTTATTCTGCCGTTCTTGATTGTCGCAGAGATAACATAACTACGTTTTGACTTACCGCCCTTGCGCTCGATATCCAATGTAGCTGGTATCTTTAGGCGAATATCTGCACCAGCATCATCACCCTTTTTAGTTACTTCAGCAGGCGAACCAAGGTGCCAGTTGATTGTCTTGACATCAGCTTGATAAAGTCGGTCGGTCATATAACGGCGAATATCCTTCACCGTAGCACCACCTGAACCAAGGAAGTTTAATGATGGCGCAACAGCACCAGAAATCTTATCCGTGCTCTTACTGTTGATACCTTGTAAGAGTTGGCGCACCGCAGCAACCGCTTTTGCTCTCTCACCATCCGTTACCTTTGCAACAGCTGACTCCTCAGCCTTCTCTGGTGTCAGAATATTCTTCAACTTCTCATCGGCTTCCTTACTATGAATACCATTCGGATGCTGCGCCTTATAGCCAAGATAAGCATTCTCGTTGTTTTTAGCTACAGCTCCTGCCCAGTCTATCTCGTCAATCTTTGCTTCCAACTCACCACGATGTTTTGAGTCTGGATACTTAGCAATAAACTGCTGCAACACTTCTTTTGAGTTGCTGGTCAATGCCACAGAAAGGTCATTATCAGACTGTTGCATATTCTGAGTGGTAGTTGTCAGCACCTTTAGACGGGCTGATATACTATCACGATGTGCCTTAGAAGCTGATGGATTCTCCTTGAGATAATTCTTTAGTACGGTCGGCTCGCTACTACTCATTGCTTGTGCGAAAGCCTCTTGCTCATTGTTAGCTTTGTTTGCGCCCACCCCTTGGTTGTAAAGGAAGAGCAATACGGCTGCAGTGATAGCAGCGATGAGCAGTGAGACAGCCAATGACAGATGATTATTCTTATCCGGAGTGCTTTCCTCTTCGTCCTCAGCTATAGCCTCGGCATTAGCAATCACCTCCTCGTCAGCATTATCATCCATGATGAAGTCGGCATCGACAGCCTCTTCCTCCATGTTTGGCTCGTTGAAAGTGTCTTGTGTCTTATCGTCGTAATTATCCGTTTCGTGTTCTTCCGTTTCCTCTACTGGGATGATGACATCATCGTTTCCTGTTGCTTCCCCCTTGTCAACTGACATGAGAACAACAGGCTCTTGCACCTTACTATCGTTCGTAGCCTCACTTGTGTGATGCTCTGCAACCGTTACAGAACTCTCTACATGGTGTTCCGTATGATGACAATTTGGACATGATGATTCCTCTTTGAGGTATAATTCACCGCAATGAGAACATTTAATGATATGTCCGGCAATCTCTACACCGCAGCTTGGGCATACGGGAGCCTTGTCGCTCACTTGATGGCCACATTCAGGGCATTTGATGATCATTTATCTAACGTAAGATTATAGTAGTGTGGATAATTATCTATTTCCTTTTCTCTTGGTGTTGAAGCTAACGCTTTCGTCGGAATCGCAACTCACGCATACTGTGGTTGCCCATCAGTCGAGACTTATCAACATATCCTCTCACACCGTTGATACGTCCCTTGCCAGTGTACTGCCAAGCAAAGATGTCTCTTCCATCGTTCAGCTCTGGCTCGCGTCCGTTATACTGTGCAATGAAAAGTTTATAGCCGTCGAGTGCACCGCTGAGATATCTGTTATAGAAGTTTGTATATGTGTAAACCAACGGTTTGACACCATACTCCTGTGTCATAAGTACGAGGAACCTCTGTAAACTATCGCGTAAAGCCTCCGTACTCAGTCCGCCAGTAGTCTCAATATCTACCATTGGGATGAGGTCTTGGTCTTGTGGACGACACTGCATGCGGAAGTTGCGCAACTGCTCCTCTTGTGGAATAGCAGGACGATAGAAGTGGTAAGAACCGACATTCATACCATAGCGCTGTGCTGCCTCAATGTTATCAAGATAGCGTTGGTCAATGCGTGATCCGCCTTCAGTGGCTTTTAAGTAAACGTAATTGAGCTTATGATTGCTGTTTTCAGCTACTGTTTCCCACCATACATCGCCTTGGTAATGGCTCATGTCAAGCCCATGAACATGGCTGCAGGTGTCTTCGCATTGGATAGTATATTGTGCCTTCAGACCTGCAAAAGAGAATATGCAGGCGATGAGCATTATTATCTTTTTTAACTTCATAGATGCAAAGATAACATTTTAAGTTGAGATAGCAGTCTGAACAAAGTATAATTCTGTTGATTTTAGTATTTCTTAATTCATAAATCTTAGATTTATTGTGTCTTAATGTCAGTGCGTAGAGTGAAAAGAGGTGTAAGATTTATAAATTTATAGGGAATGATGATTAAATCAAAATCGGCTTATGAAAGGGGGAAATAGCCAGACGAAACTGTGGGAAAAGCGGATTGTTACTATGTCTATTCAGTGTTTTCTATCGTTCTATACAATCAGATAGTTTTCTTGTAATGGTTTTTGTCAATTATTTTCTAACAGTTCGAACGCAATTCATGCTCTTTTAGCTTCTTAAAGACGCCCTTTTGCAGTGCAAAAGATGCCCTTTAAGCCCCTTACTAACGCCCTTTAGATGTCCTATTAAACACCTCTTGTTTTACTTCTTTATAACTGTTTGATTTACTGATGGTTGTAAACGTGGTGTTCTTAGGTGTTTTCCGTCTTTTTAGGAGTAGTTTTCAATGAAACTATGTAAGTTTTTTTCAAGTCTTTATTGTTGTTTTTTGCGGTGTTAAGATAGAGCAGTTTTTAGTGTAAAAGGGTGGGGATGAGATAGAGTTTTGGCAGTGTTTAGGATAGCTTGTGATAGCAAAAAAACAGGTCTTTTCGCTAAAGTGGTATGATAAACGTACGCACATTTAACGAAAGGACCTGAAAAGATGAACCTTTTGTTAGCTTATTATGCTTCTGCAGCCTTTAGATACTGGTCGTAAAGCCACTGCTTTTGCTCGGCAATTGTGAGCTGACTATTGTCGAGTTCGAGGGCATCATCAGCCTTGCGAAGCGGTGATGTCTCACGATGAGAGTCGATATAGTCACGCTCTTGCACATTCTTAAGGATGTCGGCAAAGTCTGCTTCCATTCCCTTCGCCTTCAACTCATCGTAACGACGTTGCGCACGTACCTCTGCTGAAGCGGTAACGAAGATTTTAAGTTCGGCATTCGGGAATACCACCGTACCGATGTCGCGACCGTCCATAACGATTCCTTTCTCTGCTCCCATGCGCTGCTGCTGTTCGACAAGTGCCTTACGCACAAAGGCGAGTGTGGCGATAGGGCTAACATGAGATGACACCTCCATCGTACGGATTTCGTTCTCAACATTCTCACCATTGAGGTAAGTGTCTGGACGCCCCGTCTCCTTATTGAGTTGGAAACTGATGTTGATATCCTTCATCTGTGCCTGCAACTCCTCTTCGCGGATGGTTCCGTCTGCGTTGAAGAGGTTATGACGTAGCGCATAGAGTGTAACGGAGCGATACATAGCACCCGTGTCTACATAGATATAGCCAATCTCTTTGGCAAGGTCTTTTGCCATTGTGCTCTTTCCACATGATGAAAAGCCGTCGATGGCGATAGTTATTTTCTTCATATACTTTGTTAATTCATAATTTATAATTCACAATTCATAATTATGATTGGTTTTAATTCATAATTCAAAATTCAAAATTCATAATTATGATTACCGTTATAATTCATAATTTAGAATTCATAATGCATAATTATGATTACCGTAAGTTGCTGTGTTTATTGATATACGCAGTTTGTTAATTCATTATCACCCATAACTTAACAAATCATCAACACCTATCACCTAACACCCATCACCCATCACCTAACATTCAACACCAAACACCCTACGTACATTCTCATTGGTTTGGCGGGCAAATTCGGCTTCATCAACGCCATAACTAAGGGCAAGGGTGCGCATCACTTCTACGATGAAAGCACTCTCGTTACGCTTACCACGATGAGGGACTGGAGCCATGTAGGGGCTGTCGGTCTCAAGAACGATGCGGTCAAGGGGTACTGCTGCAGGGAGATCTTCGCGCAGATGACTGCTTTTAAAGGTTGATACACCACCCACACCAAGCACGAATCGGTCGAAACGAAGGAACTCCTCTGCCTCTTTCTGATTACCGGTAAAGCAGTGGAAGACACCACCCGGCAGTTCTTTTTCGTATGGTCTCATGATATGTAGCATCTCGTTCTGTGCCTTACGACAGTGAATCATCAGTGGAAGACGTGTCTCAACGCTCCATTTCACAGCCTCCTCAAAGGCTGCAAGCTGCTGTTTTTCGTATTCACGTGTCCAATAGAAATCGAGTCCTACCTCACCAATTGCAATCACTGTTTCACCCGGTTTTGCTGTTCCCTCTGCCTTCTGACGGAGCGATAGTAGGATTCGTTCGTGCATAGCGTCCAACACTTCACGCCAATCATCGCGCACCTCCTCTGGCTGCAGTCCAATCATCGGATAGCAGGTGTCAGGAAACTGTCGGCAAACAGCCAATACAGTATCCACTGATTTGAGGTCGATAGCTGGTAGGAAAATTTTTCCTACACCTGCCTCGTGGGCACGACTGATAACCTCTGGGAGGTCGTCAGCAAAGTCTTCTACATCTAAATGGGCGTGGGTGTCTATTATCATTGGGTGGTGAGTGATGGGTGTTGGGTGATAAATGTTGGGTGATAGGTGTTAAATGTTGGGTGTTGATGAAGTGTAGGGGTGATGGGTGTTGGGTGTTAAATATTGGGTGTTGACGAAGTGTTTATTGGGTGTTGATTCTCTGCGACTCTTTTCCCCCAGTCTTCCCCAGCCTTTCCTATTTGGGCTCCCCTCCTTTCGGAGGGGTTGGGGGAGGCTTTTTTACCACTTCCTATGCAGCATCTTCTGTGCATACGCTAACAGTTCTGCCTTACGTTCATCAGGTAGGTTTACTGCCGCAATATATTTGTTTGCTTCATCAAAATAATAGTTGATGCGCTCAATAGCTAACTTGTCGACGCCGATACTGTTATACAACTCAGTGACAGCGGCAACCTTCTCCTCGTGATTGAAGTTCTCACAACCAATCCACTTCTCCAACTCCTTACGCTGACGAGCATTTGCCTTGTTGAAAGCATTGATGAGCATGTAGGTCTTTTTGTTGCAAATAATATCGCCACCTATCTTCTTGCCAAATACTTTTGGGTCGCCATAAACGTCAAGATAATCGTCTTGTAGTTGGAAAGCAAGACCAATCTGCTCGCCAAACTTGTAGAGATTCTCCACATCTTCAGCAGGAGCATCGGCAAGGATAGCACCAATCTTCATCGCACAAGCCAACAGAACACTTGTCTTCAGACGAATCATCTCGATGTATTCTTCCTCCTTTACGTCATTACGATTCTCAAACTCCATGTCGTACTGCTGACCCTCACCAATCTCAAGTGCCGTAACGGTAAAGAGACGAAGCACCTCACTGAGGTGTCTGCTGTCGCACTGAGCCATTCTTTCGAAAGCTAAAACGAGCATAGAGTCGCCCGATAAGATAGCCGTATTGGCATCCCAACGCACATGAACAGTCTGCTGTCCGCGACGAAGCGGAGCATCATCCATCAAATCATCGTGCAAGAGTGTATAGTTGTGATAGGTCTCAAGGGCACAAGCCGGTGAGAGAATCGTCTCAGGATCGTCCTTAAAAAGATTGTAAGAAAGCAGCATCAGCGTAGGACGGATACGCTTTCCTCCCAATGAGAGGACGTATTTTATCGGTTCGTACAAGCTTTGTGGCTTGCGGTCATAAGTAAGGTTGTTTATATACTCGTTTACTTTACTCAGAATTTTATCAGCAGTGTACATATAGAATTGGAGTTAAAAGTTATTTTCAAAATAAGCATTGAAGACTTTTTGGCGGGCCAAAAGTCTTATGCAAGTTGGAAGACAAACGGAATCTCTATCAGAGAACGGCATGGTTTATTCTTCTCAATGCCTGGCTTCCACTTACCCATTGTCTTGAGAACGCGTAGTACTTCGTCGTTGAGAACAGGTACCTTACCACTCTTGATTCTGACATCATCAACCGTACCATCAGCATTGATGATGAAAGTAATATTCACCGTTCCCTGCAGTTTGTTCTCCTTTGCAGCAGCAGGATATTGCAATGTCTTTGTAAGCCATTTCATAAACTCCACCCATCCGCCTGGTGGTGTTGGTGTTTCGGAGAGTATTCGCTTGCTAACCTTGTCGTCATAGCGTTCTACAACCTTGTCGGAATTGTCATCGGTCATCTTCTCCATCTCCTTCTTAGCCTCTTCTTTTATCTTCGGAGGTTCAGGAGTAGTAGTTACCATCGGCATAACAATCGGTTCGTTACTTACCTGTGGAGCCCCCGTCTTCTTATCGTTCGAGTTCATACTTCCTGCATCGTGAGGCGTAACCTTATTCGGGATATCACGGCGTTTAAGGTTGAGCATGTCCTCCATCGTAGGCTTCTTGTCTTCTTGTGTCTTGGCAAGATCCTGCTGGTCAATGGCAGGCAGCATATCCATATCGTGGAGCGTGACATTCTTGATGGCCTTAGTATTAGCCGAATCATCATCACTCCCCGTTGCATTATACTCCATGGCAACAAAGAAGAAAGACAGTGCAACGATGATTCCCAAGAGGAAACCAATCCACCGCTTATTCTCTAAATCTGCTCTATTTGACTTCTTTATTTCCAAGATAAGATATACTAAACACCTTTTTCTGCCGTTATACAATCCATAATGGGCACAAAAACGCCTCATTATAAGTTGCAACGACAAAAGTAATAAGATATTCGGAAAAAGATGTAACTTTGCCGAGAAATTAATTTAGATTAAATGAAAAAAATCGTTTTCACCCTCCTGTTAACCCTTTTTGCGGTTGTAATACGAGCGCAGGAGAGTCAAACTGAATACAACTTCCTACGTCTTCCAGTGAGTGCGCATGCTGCTGCATTGGGTGGAGAGAATATTACTATCATTGAAGACGACCCTTCACTGATGTTCTCTAACCCTGCTTTGGCTTCTTCCGTAAGCGATAAAACCGTGGGACTTAGTTACATGAATTATATGCGTGGAGCTCATTATATGGGTGCTTCTTATACGAAAGCATTGGGTGAGAAAGCTACGCTTGCAGGTGGTGTGCAGTATATGAACTACGGAAAGATGAAGGAAGTTGATGCTAACAACGTACAAACTGGTACTTTCAATGCCAGCGAAATCGCTGTTGAAGGTATCTTCTCCTACGAATTAGCACGTAATTTGGTGGGTGGTATCACGGCAAAATTCATTACTTCTTACATTGGTAATTATAACTCTATGGCGGTGGGGGTAGACCTTGGTCTTAATTGGTTTGAACCTGAAAGACAGTGGTCGGTATCGTTGGTTGCCAAGAACCTCGGTGGACAGATTAAGGCATACGAAGAGGAGTATGGTAAGATGCCGATTGATGTGCAGGTGGGTGTGAGCAAGACTTTTGCTGCCCTCCCTGTCAGAGTGTCTGCTACGCTCGTCGATCTTACGCATTATGACTATCGTTTTATCAATCACCTCAATCTCGGCGCAGAAGTCTTATTGTCTGAAAGTATTTGGGTTGGTGGTGGTTACAACTTCCGTAAGGCAGACGAAATGACCATTGGTAAGGATGAGAACGCCAGTGCGCATGGTGCAGGATTCAGTGTCGGAGCTGGTATCAACCTTGAACAATTCAAACTCAACCTTGCCTACGGTAAGTATCATGCTGCCAGCAACTCAATATTGGTGAACTTGGCGTACTCCTTTTAGAAAGCATAGATAATTCAGAATTCAAAATTCATAATTCATAATTATGATTACCATATTAGCTTTGAACTTTGAGCTTTGAACTTTGAACTTTATGATATGTAACTTTAAAGAACTACGAATTACACGAATTTCTCGAATGTTGTTTGCGATAATGATTCGTGTCATTAGTGCAATTCGTAGTTCCTTATTAGTAATTGGTGAGTTTCACGTTACTGTAGCAATAAACCACAGTTAACATTAGTGTTCATAATTATGAATTCTGAATTATGAATTCTGAATTATTACAGCGTCTACATGAACAGCATGCCCACTTGGAAGACCACAGCACTAACGATCCAGGCTAATGCTGTAGTGTAACCTGCAGCAAAGAGAGCCCAACCCCAACTACCTGTTTCGCCTTTAATAGCTGCTATCGTGGCTACACAAGGGAAGTAAAGCAGTACAAAGAGAAGGAACGAGAAGGCTGTCAGCGTTGCAATAGGCTCTGCTTCCTCGTAGCTGATGTGATGCATAGTTGCTACATCCTTTGTAATCAGATTATGTAGCTTTGAGTATTTGCCTGTCTCACTACTATAACCATTGTCGTCAGAGAAGCTACCATCATTAGAATAGAGTACGCCCATTGTTGATGCAACAATCTCTTTTGCACCCATACCAGACAACAAGCCAACATCCAATTTCCAATTGAAACCCTGTGGACGGAACACTGGCTCAACGGCTTTACCGATTCGTCCGATATAGCTTTGTTCCTGTCGTGCTTGATTATCCATGTTCGGATCGTCTGGAAGAGGGAAGTAGCCTAAAGCCCATACGATGATAGAAGCAACAAGGATAATACCTCCCATCTTTTTAAGATACTGCTTACCTTTCTCCCATGTATGGCGACCAATTGCCTTCCATGTTGGGAAACGGTAAGGTGGAAGCTCCATCACAAATGGCGTATCCTCACCTTTGACCACAAAGGCTGAGAACAAACGACTTATTGCCACTGCCATCAATACACCTATTATATATAAGGAGAGCATGGCAAGCGAACGATATTTCAACGTAAAGAACGAACCCGTAATCATTACGTAGATAGGTAGACGAGCCGAACAACTCATCAAGGGGAGAATCAACATGGTTATCAATCTACTCCTCCGACTCTCAATCGTACGTGTTGCCATCACCGCTGGCACATTACAACCGAAGCCCATGATAAGTGGGATAAATGACTTTCCATGCAGTCCCATCTTGTGCATCAATCGGTCCATGATGAAGGCGGCACGTGACATATAGCCGCAGTCCTCCATGTAGGAGATAAAGAAGTAAAGTATTAATATCTGAGGGAGGAATACAATAACAGCTCCTACACCACCGATAACACCATCGACGATCATATCTTTTACTGGTCCAGCAGGCATGTTCTTAGAAATAAACTCGCCTAACCAACCCACACCAGCCTCTATCCAATCCATTGGATACTGACCAATGACAAAGGTTGCAGTGAACATTACCAACAGTACAAAGAAAAAGATTGGGAAACCAAAGTATTTGTTTGTCAATACATGGTCGATGACATGGGTGGTCTGATAGGTGTCTTTCTTATCACCTGTCGAGAAGTTCGCTTCCTTCAGCGCACCATTAATAAAACCATACTTGGCATCCATGATGGCTGTCTCGCTGTCATTACCCGTCTCCTCCTTTACACGAGCGGCTGCCATATCACGATGATTGAAAATCTCAATCGAGTCACCTAACGGACTAACGAGTTGCTCTACGTCCTTGTCATGCTCTAACAGCTTGATGGCAAGATAGCGGGTAGAGTAGCGATGGCAGAGTTCAGGGTATTTCTTCAAATGCTCCTGCATCTCTTTAATACCATTCTCTATCTCATGTCCGTGGTTGATATGGATATGACGGAACTGCAAAGACTCGTCTTCTTTCCCTTCATAAACGGCAATAATCTGGCGGAAGAGTTCCTTCACACCTCTACCATTGGTGAATACTGTTGGTATCATCGGCACTCCGAAGAGCTCAGAAAGCTTTTGTGCATCAATATGGTCACCACGCTGTTCAGTCTCATCAAACATATTTAGCGCACAAACCATACGTATGTGCATGTCTATCAGCTGGGTTGTAAGATAGAGGTTGCGCTCAAGGTTAGACGAGTCTATCACATTGATGACTACGTCTGGTGTCTTGTCAACCAACTGCTTACGCACGTAGAGTTCTTCAGGACTATAGGCAGAAAGACTATAGGTACCTGGGAGGTCAACAAGGTTAAAAACATAGCCATCAAACTCAGCACGTCCCACCTTCGCATCAACCGTCACCCCCGAATAATTACCTACTCGTTCGTGTGCTCCCGATGCAAAGTTGAAAAGCGATGTCTTACCACAATTTGGATTACCGACAAGTGCCACATTGATTGTATGACTCTTACGGCGCACAGCATCTGATTGTTTCTCGGGCGTTAGCTCCTTGTCCGTGCTGTCGTATGCGGTTGAATCCATCTCAACCTGATTATCTTCCTGCTCCTCCTCATTTCCGACAGAGAGAGTCTTCACATCCGACAATACCTCAATCTGGTCAGCCTCGCTATGACGAAGACTAACCTCATAACCCATAATCTTATATTTAACGGGGTCTTGCAAGGGTGCATTGAGCAATACCTCAACGGTCTTACCCTTGATAAATCCCATCTCTATGATTCGTTTACGAAAACCACCGTGTCCCGATACCTTTACGATAACACCAGTTTCTCCAGTCTTTAATTCTGATA
>FLSC01003609.1_pt1 | contig 11685 bp, 4 predicted proteins | sample 1550561 | NCBI WGS metagenome assembly FLSC01 (sample SAMEA4031775, study PRJEB14383) | metagenome | biome: human; feature: oral; material: saliva | place: Philippines | collected 2014 | reverse complement strand
ATAATAAATTAACTAGGACGTTTCTTTTACCCATCTGATACTATATTTAATAGCAGCAGACGCTTCTTGTACTACTTCTCTGTCTATGTAAATCTTTTCAAAGAACGATGCCTTATTAACAACTAACAGATAAACTGCTTGCCGTAAAAGCGAGTGCAAAGGTATAACAAAAAATAATAGCCACCAAACTTTTCTAAGAAAAAAGATAAGCAGATTCTATATTTTTAGTTTCATTAACAAGCGAAGTTGTTTTACACATTATATTATATAGGGGAACATTCTGCATTATATAGGAGGACATTTGGTATTATATAGGAGGAGCATTTTGTATTTTAGTAGAAACTTTTATGGGGCACAAAGCAAACGTGCCCCATTTTTTTGTTATTGATTATCTATTTTTCTTTTAGTTGTTGATAATTATTTTCTGTGTTAGTTTTTGGTTATTATATTCTATTAATACTATGTAAATACCTGATGGAATGCCTTTTAACTGAATGATACCCTGTTTTTCTTTGGCTATTAGCTGTCCGTTTACAGCGTATAGACTCAGTTTTCCTTTTGCATTTAGTTTTATTTCGTTTTTGTTTATTGTTAGAATTGATTTGTTTATTACTGGTTTTATTTCGTTGGTTAAATTGGCAATGAATGGTATTGTTGGTGTTGATTCTCGCCCATCGTTGTAGTATGCCACAACGATATATTCTGCTTTGTCTATTGGTTTTCTATCTATGTATCGTGTAGATTCGCAAGGAATGCAGGTATTATTCAGTTGAATGCCATTTCGAAAAATGTTATACCCAACAAGTCCATCGTCTTCTTGTTCTACAACATCGTCTGGGTTATCGGTTATATTACCTGTTATTCGCCAGCAACAAGAGCCTTTTTCCGTGTCGTTTCCATAAAAGTCGTGCACTGTTTGCCATGTTTTACCGTTGTCTTCAGAATAGATATCGCTTTTTCCGGCTACGAAATATGTGGAGCTTTCGTAGGTTAGAGGTATCTGGTCGGCATCGTAATCGTGTATTTTAATACCTACAATTAGTTCTTTTGAACCGTCTATTTTGATGGGCTTATTAAGTTTTTGGGTTATATTTTCGTTGAAACTAATGTTCTCTATCTCTTGTTCGCAAACAAGTTTTCCATCTTCAAACACCACAACTGCCGCATGAATGCCTTTCTCTTCGTCCACATCGTCGTAATAATTAAGGTAGGTTGTTACCGATGTTAAGTACTTTCCATTATACGGCGCGAGTTCGTTTGGTGTGAATTTGTTTGCTCCAATAAGTTCGTTTCCTTCGTTTCCAAGCGTATATCCGGGTGCTTCTGGTTCGAAAAGATAGTTCAGCAGATAGCTGTTTTTATTGTTTTTCCACATCAGAAACACGTTGTTATCTATTATTTTTCCTGCAAATCCTTTGGGTGCATCTACGTTATTTCCGCTCCCTATCATAATATTGTCTAAATAGAAATAATAGCTTACTCCACCTTTTCCGTGTTTACGAAATTGTATTTGGAACACTTTTCCTGCCACTTGTTTTGTTAAATCGAATGTAAGAATGCCTTCTAAGTGTGGCAATTCTTTCACTGTCCACTCTTTAACCACATTCCACGACTTGCCACCATCTATAGAATAATCTACGCTAAGTGTGTCTTTGGTTAGGTCGGGTTCCTTATTTCCTTGTACGTTTTCTTCGTTACAAAGTGCCAAAAACGAGCATTTCACATTGTTCACGTGTGTTGCATCAATGGGTCTACTTACCATTCTCGATGAATAAGGCTGTAGTGTGCACGCACCAGAAGTTAGTCCCATTGTACCCATGTGTCCCACTTGGGCTGCCACTATCCATTCGGTGTCAGCCAAATCGCCATATTCTCTGATTGTAGTCCAGTAGTTTGCTTGTAGCGAACTCCGCTCAAAATTCTCGAAAAGTGGGAACGAATAGTTTTCTGGAATAGCTATTTCGTTAGCATTTGAACGTGGCGAAAGCAGTTCTTTTCCCTGTTTATCGGTGTATATAGCCTCTATTGCGAACTTACGATAGCCTGCATAAACATCGTTTAATGTTACTTTCATTTCGTTTTTCAGTTCGTTCAGGGTTACTATTTTATCGCCGTCGCAATACACATTATATCCTTTCAGTGTTAGTTGCTTATATTTTTCTTTTTCCATTTCCCACGAAAGTTCTACCTTATGCAGTCCTGTTGATGTTGCTTTGGGTTTGTTTGGTGTAGCAGGAATTTCTATTTCGTGTTTGCTTACGCCCACTATCCATGCCTTGGGAGTTTGTCCAGACGCTACATTTACATCTTTATTACCTGCTATAATGTTGCCATCTGCCGACACTGCAGCAGGAAAAGCTTGTGCCTGAGCCTCGTAGTTTAAAGGAAATGGCAACCTTAATTGCTGATTGAAGAGGTAAAGATAATAGGTGAAATCGAATATTCTGTTAGACGAATACTGGTACCAGAAGTTTCTATACGACATTCCGCCCATGCTAAAAGCATCATACGTTATTGCGCCAAACACATCGCCATTGTCTGCCACAGTGGGTATGCGCATCTGTTCGTTACTTTCAAAGGTGGGCAAAATGCGGTATGTGCCTTTCTCTACCTCGAAGAGTCGATAGTCTGAGCGGCTTGAAAGCGAAAAAATAAAGTATTTTCCATTAGCGCTCATATCTATCATACGCATCTGTTTTAGCTTTGCCAGCTCGGCATCTTCGTCTTTACACTTCACCGTATAGCACGTTCCATCTATCCAATAGCACGCTATGGCTTGTCCGCCACCCATTGCCAAACCTGCAATAGTGCGTCCGTCAGCCGATACACTAATGGCTATACCATATTCATAGCCCGATGGTAGTGCCAACTTCTCCATTTTCCAGTTGCCATTTGCTGTGCACGTCCATTTCAATGGATAGGCAAATGCAAAGTTAGAACATTTGCAATAGCCCACAACCACCTTGCCATCGTTAGATAGTGATGTTGCAAACGTACCATCTTCGTGCTGTTTTATTTTACTCATATCTAAGTCGCCGTAAGGCAATTTCACTATTTTTCCATCTTCAAACACTGCTGCTATGTTGGTAGGAGCGGTTGTTCCGTAGAAATCTATATAGTGTTCTAAATCTTTTACCGACCCACATAGCATTCCAAAATCGTTTACATCTCTAAACATTCCACAGGTTTTCCAATCGTCTGAACTATCGGTTGTTATCCATTTTAGGGCTCCGCTACCCACATTATATACGAAACTCTCTGTGCCAACCCCCGATCGGATTTTCGATGGGTTATATCCTACAACGTATTTCCCATTAGGAGAAATGGCTAAAGAATAGGTGTCGTCGCCTAAAAGCTTCACATCGTCAGCCTGCATACCACAGAAAAAGAATAGTAATAACATTAATAAAGATGCTTTTTTCATTGTAATAAAGTTTTTAGTTCCTTAATTTAGCAGTTAAATAACTCTCTTAAAAAGTAAGCTATCATAGCATTTTTGATTACTCTATGCTCACATTCACCAGACTTTAGTTTACTATTGCACTGCAAACAACCGTAACAAAGATATTCTGATATATGGCAAAGATAAACAAAAAAACTGATAAGTCAAATTTTTTTAAAAGTTTTTTATTTTACAAATACATCATATTCAAGCAACGAATGCGCAACGAACACACACGAAATACGTGATGAACGGTTTACGATTACGTGGTGAACATTCCGCAAAATGCGTGGCGAACACCCCGTAAGGCGTAGGGGTCCGATTCATAGTGCCCGTATCCTGACGTAACCAAAAACGTGTATTTCCATAACCAAATATGTTTTTCCACATTATTAAATATGTATATTCATCTCAACGCACACGCATTTCCACATTATTAAATACACATTTCCACATCACCACACGCACATTTCCGTTCGCCATTTCGTGTGTATTTTCATATATGCGGGCGCGATAAATCGGCCCCTACGGCTGCGAACGGTCTGCCAATAACGTGGCAAACAATTTGCGGTTACGTAATGTTCGTATAATACTAATACTGTGGTTGTTCCACGAATGTTTATTGTTGGCAAAACAAAAACCACCTTTTTGCAATGTAAAAACCACCTTTTTGCACGACAAAAACCATACTTTTGCAACGCAAAAACCACCCTTTTAACGAGCAAAAGGGTGGTTTCTGTTTTTTATGAATGTGGGAATAGGAACACCAAACTAATTGAAGTTCGTTGCTGTCAGACCAATTTTGCAAATGGCTGACTATTATTTAATGCTGAATTTTCTACATTATTTAATTGCTGTCAGACCAATTTCGCAAATGGCTGGCTACTTTTTCCTACTCCATTGCAGCACTTGTTATGGCTTATTTTGCTATGTGCTTCTTGCCCTTTGTTATGTAAATGCCTTTGTAGTTGGCGTTTACACGACGTCCGGAGAGGTCGTAACGTGGAGCATCTGCATTGGTTTCGTGTTCGTTTACCGACACTTCTGTTATGCCATCGGCTGTGGTTACTTCTGCCGAATTAGAGAAACGGGCTTCGCCTTTGTCGTAAACGGCAGTTACGTTGTAGGTGTGTGCACCGCCCACTTCGTCGGTAAACTGTGTGGTTGGTACGGGTGTGGCGTTCACTTTTATGCCATCTCGATAGATGTTATAGCCCACAAGCGACAACTGAAGGGCTGCCGACGCTGCTGGAAGATAATTTATATCGTCTATAAGTGTAGCATATCCGTCTGTGCTCGATGCCACGATAGCAAAATATTTTGTGCCTTCTGGCAGTGCATATTCCGACTTTGTCCATGATGTAGGCACAACGTGCTTTTCTTTTAGCACCTTAAAGTCGGCACGATTGAAGGTTTCTGTTGAGTAGAGAACGTTATAAGTTTCGCTGCTTGTGCCGTTGAATGCTTTCTCCCAGAGACTTATTGTTTGCGCCTTACCCGGTAGTTCGGGCGATACCAGCCAGTTTTCTGTTATGGCGTATGGTGCTCCGAAGGCAATAAGAACCTTGTTTCCGGTGTGTCCTTTCCATGCTTCGCCACTGGCAGGAGTGGTTGCCGCATAGTTGAAAACCGTCCAAGCTTGTCGTTCTCCCATACCCGGGAAGGTGCTTTCGTTAAATCCATACACGGTGTGATTGTCCATATCGTATAGCAACCAGTCGCCTATTGCAGTGCGAGTAAAGTCTGGATAGGTTTCAAAACTCTCTGTAACAGCCTCGTCTGTGGTGCGTTGTGCATCGGGAGTAACCCATGTTAGGGTGTTTTTAGCCCCGGCAGTGGCTTTCAGTTGTTTAGCTGTTGGATACACAGGATATGCCACTTGCAAACTAACGGTGTCGGTAACGTTGTTTGTTGGGTCCTCGTCGGCATTGCCTTCTATGCGTGCATATAGATTAACCGCATTGCCAATGTTGCGTTGTGGCGTGAATGTGAGTGTTGTTTCGGCAGTTTTTCCGGGTTCAATGGTGTTTCCTTTTGCTGTAGCCAACTGTGTTTCGCCATTGTAAAGAGCTATATTATAGTTTGTTGCAGGTGTAGAACCGTTGTTCGAAACCGCAACAGTTACGTTAGCAGCATAGTCTACTCGCAGTTTTCCGGGTGCCTCTTTCATTTTTATAGATAGGTCGTTCGCCTTGCGGTCGAATATTTTCACATTATCTATATATATATTACTGTTGTAGGCTGTGCCCTTATAATCGAATCCAATTTGTACGAATTTAGCCCCCACAAACTTCTTTAGAGGAAGCTCTACCTTAATCCATTCGCGCACATTAGTATTGTCTAAGTCTATGGTAGCAATGTTTTCGGGAGTTCCATAGTCCTTTGCTACCCATATATTAAATACATCTTCCGAGTTCTGATGGGTTTTATAGTAGAACGATATCATAGGGTCGGTAGCCTGATTAAGGTCTATTAAGCCCGTTTCTAATACCGACCATTCGCCTTCTACCATAGGTGTGAAACCAGCAAATCCACCATCTCCGTCTTGCGAATAGCTCGATTCGTCGTGGAAAGGTGTCCATCTGCTACGCTTATTGTAGTCTACCAACCAGAAGTAAGATAGCTTTCCGTTAGCAAACGATTCGTTTATGGGCAGCTTATAAGGCTTTCCTGTAACAACAATATTAGAGTAAGTGCGTTCTCCTTCGCCAGCTTCGTTCACCGGAGAAACCACGTATGCCAATGCTTCTTGTTCGTCTTGAGCAGGTGGAGTGTCCTCGAATGTGTTGCTTTTCAGGTTTTTTGCTATTTCGGTAGCCTTACCACGCCGCAGCGTATAGGTAATGTTTTCAGGGTTTACGTATGCTCCGTTCGCACCCGTAGCCACCTTTTCCCATGTTATATGTGCCTTTCCGTTAGCATAAGTAAAGCTTAGTTTTGGCACGGCAGCAGGTATATCAATCCCCACAAAGGTATCTATTTCGGTAGAAGCACCCTCTCCGTCGGCACTAAAAGGTGTAATTTTATAGGTTGTTTTGCCGTTTGGCACATTGCTATCGGTATAGTTTAAAGTAGTTCCCGGTGTGGGATTTGCAAAACTTTTCACTAGTTCTTCTCCTCTAAAAATATCTATTTTAGACAATGCAGACAGTGTTGCGCCTGCCTGATTTTGTGTTGGAGCGGTGAACGAAATATCGGCAAAGTGTCCTCCATTGGGGGCTGGTGTAACCTTAGCATTGGCAACTGCTGCCGGAACACCATTGCCAAGCTTCTCTTTTAGTGCCACATTATAAATGTTTAAAGCACCTGCTTCTAATTGCATTTCGGTGTTAAAGTGCCACCCCAAATAGTATTCGGCATCGCTATCAACCGAGAACAACACCGTAACGGTTTGTTTTTCAATAAAGTCGGCAGGGGCATTTGTTTTGGCAGCAATGGTTTTTGTTAGCGCCTCTACGGTTTTGTTAGTACCCAGTTTCACCTCGTATGTTTCTGTAGCATTGGCAGTTTCGCCACTCACGGTGTACGAAAGTTCGTAGGTTTTGCCAGCTTTCAGGGGTATGGCAGGACTTAACAGCCAGTCGTTAGCGTCTTGCGTGCGCACACAAGATGCAGCAAAAGCGGTGTTACTAAACTTAAATGCCTGGTCGTCTACATTGGCATCAATCACCGTAAAACGGTCTAACGATTGTTCGTTGGTGAACTCTTGCGTCCACGGAAGCTTTACATTCTGTGCCTGTATACCCATTGAGCACAGCAAAAAAGCAGCTATTACACTTCTCTTCATATTCAGTATAGATTTTAATTTAGATAGATTTTTCGCTTACAAAAGTAGCTATTATTTTCTATAAACCTGCAAATTATTTAGAGAAAAGTATAAAGCAATGGTACTATTTCTCAATAATTAATTATCGTTTGTCAATAAATCGGAGTATAACAACCGTACTATCATCGTTCAAAAGGCTAATGTTCTGTTTGGGTACACAGTAAAAAAAAGAGAAAAAAAAGTTGTTTTTATTTGACAATACCAAATAAATGCCTTATCTTTGCAGTACATGTTAGAGGTAGACAAAACTATTTGTTAAATCTAGTATATATATAAAGGTGTTTCGAACGCTACTCTACACATTACCTCGAAAGGGGTTTTCGAACCAAGAAGGCATAATAAAAGAGAGCACGAAACGGTACAAAGAGAGGGCAAAACAAGCCCGAAGACAACACAACGTCGTGGCTATTGCGATGAGTTGCCCGTACAAAAATTAAGTTGAAATACCACTACATGGTAGGTTTTAGCTAGCTCGAGTAGCACAAAACCTATGTTCGTAGAACACAAAAGGGTGTTTTTCGGACAAGAAAACTAAAGCGAACCAACTGCAAAAGCAGTGTACGCAAAGAAGTAAAGAGTGTTCATTTAAAAATTTTAATGTGTTCGGAGGCTCACAACAAAGGGGCGGAAGAATACGAAAGGAGTATTTAAAAAACAACAAAAGAGTGTCTGAGGGAAGCCAAAGATGTACTCGGAAAGAGCTAAGAACGTGTTACAACCTACATAAACACATGTTCGCAGCAATGCCAAAAGCCGTTTGCAGCAACACGGAAAGTTGTTAGAAGCAAGGCGAAAACGTGTTTGAAGCAAGGCGGAAAACCGTTGAAAGCAACATACAAACGTGTTAGAAGCAAAACGAAAAAGGCTATTCGAGAATACAAAAAAAGGTTAGGAAGACACAAACAGCTACTCTGCAGATTCGTTTATGGATATCTGAAAACAACAGAAACAGTATTTGATGACCACAAAAATTACGTTCATATCATAACCAAACTATGTTCGCTGGTATAAAACAGAGTCTGCAGCCAATTAAAAGATACTAAGAAATAGGCGTGTTGGGTAGTCTTGAGACTCTAAAAAGATGGTATTATGGTGCTTTGGGTGTGCTATACCCCTGAAGAAAGCCATACATACACCAGTTTGCAAGGCATTCCATGTGTTCTAAAACAAGTAGAAACAGTAGGTGCAATAGGTGTTTCAGCTTACTTAAGAATGCTAAGATAACTAACAGAAGTGGCGCATAGCCCTCTCAATGACTATAAAAACAACAAGCAAAAAAGGAAATGCCGCGCCCTAAGAAGCATGGCAGAGCGGGGTAAAATGTACACCGTGTATTTCATTACTAAATTTAATTAACACTAAGAAAACGGTGGGGGGACACAATTTAGGTTGTGTTCCCTTTTTATTTTTGTGTATTTCCAGATGTGGTTATATTCATTTTCTGTGGTTATTAGTATGTTTATTCACACAAGAGGCATCGTAAATGGACATAAATAAACACACCAACGCACACACCATACCATTTGTTTATGGTGCAAAATATATGGCAGCAAACAATACGCAATATCCATTTATTGCATAAATGTATGGCAACGAACAATACATAAGGCATAGGGGCAGCTTCATCGTGCCCGTTCTTCAATCCAACCCAAATGGTTTTGATATGTCGAAATGATGCGAATTGCAACGCCAACGGCATAAATACGCAATATAATTTCGGGGTATTCGTGGACACGGGTGCGATAAATCGGACCCCTACAGCTGCGAACGGATTGCCAAAACATTGCGAACGGATTGCCAAAATGTTGCTGACAAATTGCCATAACATTCCAAACAAATTGCAACAACACAACATTCAAAAAACAAAAACCATACTTTTGCAATGCAAAAACCTACTTCTTGCAATGCAAAAACCTACTTCTTGCCCTGCAAAAACCCCCTTTTTGCACGCCAAAAACCATACTTTTGCTAACGATATGTAAACTTATTCACTATCAGAGGGTTACTCGTTACTACCCATTCAGGTAAATGGGCAACATAAAAAGAACAACTTTCTCGCCCTCTCTTACCCTTTTCTACAATACCGTTCACGCTCTAACCGCTTTCGGTTTATATATTTCTTGTATTCGTTGCCATTTGTTTCCAACGTTTCCACTATGAATTTTGCCAACCACTCGCCCACACAACGCCATACACATAATGTTTTTGGGGAAATACATTAGGTAGGAATAAGAAAATGTTACAAAACATTTGACAATATGAAATAAAAGATTTAAATTTGCAAAATATCACATAGTAGTATATAATAACGAGAGAATAACAGAATAAAAACTAAACACCCGCGCCTCTGAAACGGTGTTGCTCCGAAAGAGTTTTAGCAGAGAGGCTATGAAAACTATGAGAATTAACCTAACCAAAAACATGTGCTTTGCCACTGTTGCCCTGATTGTTGCACTCTTTGTAGGCCCTAAAACCATACAAGCACAAACTGCTTATGGATTCCAAATAGGAGATACAAAGGTTACTTCCGACAATTTTAACAACCTAACAAGCATTACCGGAGTAAGCGGAAACGTGAAGTACGACCCCGAAAGCAAAACTCTTACGCTGGAAAATGCTACTATCGAAACCAACGAAGAGATACCTCTCGTAACCAATTTGCCAGGTATGACTATTCAGCTCATTGGAAACAACACCCTAAAATCAAAGCAACGTATGGGTATGATGAACCAATTAGATGGCGATATTACATTTATTGGCGATGGAAAACTTACTATTAAAGGTGGAACAGATACGGACGACTTAGAAAGTTTGATGGGTATTGGCAACTGGGGACATATCACCATAAGCCAATGCACCATGGAAGTGGAAGCCGAAGTGGCAGGTTTGTATGGCGGTTTTTGGAAGTTCGACCGATGCAATCTTAAGGCAAAGGGTAATGGATTAGAGGGAGACGACTACTACGGAAGTATTTGTTGGCTATGGGACGAGTATCCTGAGTTTCAAGGATGCAAGATTACAGAACCCCAAAACAACACTTGGAAGAAACATAAAGAGAAAGGATACTCGTACTTCTCGCTATATGGAGACAATCAAAAGCCGGTAACCGACTGGGTTACAATTACTCCAGAGAATACTCAAGGCATAGAAACTACGCTCGAAACTAACACAAAAACTGCACAACAAGGGGTATTCTCGTTAGACGGACGACGACTATCTAACAACATAAACCTTCTGCCAAAGGGCATATATATTGTTAATGGCAAGAAAATAGTGAAGAAATAAACAGACGTTAAAGGCATTTTAAAGCTTTTTTCTTTCATTTTTTTATCCTCTAAGGTGCTGTGAGAAGAGGGCATTTCTCATAGTTCCCTTAGAGGTTTTGGCTTTGCATACCACCCCAATATACCATATTCGTACCACGAAATGCGTGGCAAACAATCCGTGAAATACCCACATACACCCACGAAATGCGTGGCGAACAATCCGTTAGGCGTAGGGGCTGATTCATCGTGCCCGTATCCTGACATTACCAAAAACGTGTATTTCCATAACCAAATATGTGTTTCCACATTATTAAATATGTGTTTTCAAATCACCGAATATGTATTTTTACATTATTAAATATGTATATTCATTTCAACGCACGCACATTTCCGTTCGTCATTTTGTGGGTGTTTTCATATATGCGGGCACGATAAATCGCCTCCCTGCGGCTGCTGACGGTTTGCCAAAACATTGCGAACGGATTGCCAAAATATTGCGAACGGTTTGCCAAAACATTGCGAACGGTTTGCCAAAACATGGCTGACGAATTGCCAAAACATTGCGAACGGATTGCCATTCCGCTGCGAATGGATTGTGATAACATTCTAAACAAATTGCAACAACACAACATTCAAAAAACAAAAACCATACTTTTGCAATGCAAAAACCCACTTCTTGCAATGCAAAAACCCACTTCTTGCAATGCAAAAACCCCCTTTTTGCACGCCAAAAACCATACTTTTCTGGCGCAAAAACCATACTTTTACATGGCGAATATGTAACGTACAGATAACGAACACGTTGCGAACATTACGTGAATGTATTTCAAACGCATTGCAACAACATTGCTGACGGGTTGCGATAATGCAACGCTCACCAACGAAATACACACAAAACACCCACGAAATGGGTTGCGAAACACCCCGCAAGGCGTAGGGGACCGATTCATCGCGCCCGTATCCTAACATTACCAAGTATACATATTCGTTTCATAAAATTCATACATTCACATTATTGAATATGTATCTTTGCATTACCAAAACCGCATATTCGTTTCATAAAATTCGTGTTTTCGTTTCACCGCACACGCATTTCCGTCCGTCATTTTGTGGGTGTATACGTATATGCGGGCACGATAAATCGGCCCCTA
>FLSC01002696.1_pt1 | contig 11706 bp, 8 predicted proteins | sample 1550561 | NCBI WGS metagenome assembly FLSC01 (sample SAMEA4031775, study PRJEB14383) | metagenome | biome: human; feature: oral; material: saliva | place: Philippines | collected 2014 | reverse complement strand
TCTCCCCTCTTTTTGTTTCTGCTCGTGCATATATTCGTAACGTTCTTCTAAACTGATGTCTAATCCGTGCTTAATGCAAATATCCTCAAAAAGTTCTCTCTGTTTCTCATAGACAAACGTTTCTTCTTTCTCTTTCTTCTTCTGACTCATAGAATCATACTGCTTTTGTGTTACAGAGTGAATCATATTTCCTGTATTGAAATTAACATTATCTGCTATGACGTGGCAATGAATATTATTTGTATCTGTATGGACTGCAAAGAATGAATTGAATCCTTTATCGTAAAAATTTTCTTCACAAAATTCAAGCATTATATCAATGACTTTTTCAACTCCTACATTCACTCCAAAACTTGCCATAACGTGATATGTGAATCTATCTTTACCGTCCCTGTTCTTATCGTATAAGTCTTTGTTAGATAAATAGTGTTTAATTGCAATATTTTTATTATCACTGGTACCGACTCCAAAAGTTTTAAAAGAATCCCTAGAAATATAATTCATAAGTTGTACGAATCCTGCTCTTGTTTTACGTTGCTTTTCTGCTATTTTATATATTACTTGCATATAAGAAACACCCCCTTATTAATTACAATTTTTTAAAAATAAGAATCAATTTATCCACTAAATGTCTAAGTTCCCAATGCTCTGTTTCTAATATTTTTTTCTCTTTGTTACAGTATCTAGCTAACTGATTTAAGTTGTTACCAATGCTATTTAATTCTTTTATAGCTTGTTTTAAGTCTGCTTTAAAATCTGTTACAGACTCTAAATTATTTAGTATATAATCTTGCTTAATCAGTCCTCTAATATATTCACTTTTAGACATATTTAACTTGTCTGTCTGAACTGCAATTATCTTTTCTATTTCTTCATCTGCAAGAAATTTAACCTGCTTGTTATACATATAAATTACCTCCATAGTATATAAATTTTAATAGATGTTATAAGAGTAAAGGTTTGGAATTGGCGATACAATTCCAATAAAAAATTTTAATAAGACTCTTAAAAAGTTTACACTCGTAGATGTAAAATTTTAAAGTCGCAATTATAAATTTTTTAAAAAGGGGTCAAGGGGAAAACCCCTTGCCAGTGCCGAAGGACAAAAATAGCGAAAGCTATTTATGTACTGAAGGGGAGACACTGGCAAGATTAATATTTTAAAAAAAATATAGAGTCAAATTTGAAAAAATTTTACTCCTATATTTTAACATATTTTTTTTTTGGAATCAAAAAAAATATATGTGATTTTAAAATATATAATCTTCGTTTTTTTTTGACTACACTTTTTACTTATTTAATGTTAGAATAACATTAAATAATAAAAATGGAGGAATAAAAAAAATGGGAAACACTAAAAAAAGATTAAATATAGATGGTATAATTAAAATATTAGAAAGCCATAACATTACAACAGATGATTTAAAAAAATTAAATGAATTACAGAAGTTAAAAAAAAATAGTATTGATATTTTAAAGCTACTTGATAAATTAGAAAATGCTTTTAAATATAAAAAAATAAATTATGAATCTGCATTGGACTCACAAAAAAGAATCTTAGAAATTTTAAATAGTATTGTTCCTGCTCCTGTAAAAAGAGTAAAAAAAAGTAAGACAGATGATGTTGTAAGTGAGAAAAAAGAAGATTTAGAAAAAAACACAAATCTTTAAAAAAAAATGAACTCGTGAGAGCCTGTTTAACACGTCTGCAAAAGAAAAGAGGTATTATACTATACCCCTTTTTTTTATTGAATCTAACTTTTGAATTTGATTTCTTTTAGTTCTTCCTCTGCCTTAAATATTTCAATTTTTTCTTTCAACTTCTCTTTCTTTTTCTCAACTTTTTTATTTTCTTCTTCAAAAAATACATTTAAGTATTTTAAGTTATTGTTTTCTGTATTCAATAAGCCGAATTTTATATTTTCTTCTGAAAATATATCATTCATTTGTCTTAGTAATGTATTTTTTAAATTATCTAAATTATCTTTTACTATTTTCTGCAACTTTAATTTTCCATATGCTCTTTTGTCTATCTTTAAATCAATATCTTTTATAGATAGCAACCCTTTTACTACTGTATAATCAAGTTCTTTATTTATTCCAATAAGATAAAATAGTTTTGTCTTAGATACCATAATTAAAAATTTTTCTACTAAGTCTTTGTACTCGTTCTTTTTATCTATATTTCTAAATTTATAAGTTCTTAATTCTTCCAATAAACTCATTTTTAAATCTCCTATACTATCTATGATTTGTATGTCTTTGTTCTTTTCTCTATAACGTTTTTCTTTTCTAAATTCTTCTACATCTTCCCAGCTGGTAGTTATATAAGTTATATAATTATTTTCTTCTCTCTGTTTTATTACTTTAGATTTAAAATCATAATTAAAACTTATTTGTTTGTCTACCATTCTTGCACTTGTACCACTTCCATTTCTTAAATCTCTCGCATTAACAAGTTTTTTACCTTTTATTTTTATTCTTTCTTTTCTGCTTATTACAACTTGTATAAATGCTTTTATTTTTTCATTTAGAGTATAATTACTCCATTCAGGTGGTGTTATGTATCCAGTACAACTAAACTGACTCATAGTTTCATCTTCTAAATTCAGAAGTGCTGTTACTCTAGTTTTAACAGATAGTAATTCTGTTCCACAATGTTTTAACTCTAGGAAATTTTTTTCTCCTAATTTATCAAGTGCTTTACTCCATTTATAAAGACTAGGAAACATATCATCATTTATATGTTTTTTTATTATATTATTAATTTCTTCATCTGTAATTTTTTTATTGTCGGGTGTCTGAACCATAAAACCGTCTGTTACAACGTTTATGACTTTATACCCCTCTGAAATAAATATATTCATACATTCAGTTATTATCGTTCTAGCTAAAGATGTTATCTCAATTACATAAGGTGCTGATGTTATTCTACTATGTGGAATCTCGTCCATTTCAGTAGAATTATAGTCATAGACTCTCTTATGTCTCAATCCTTGTCCGAATTTCCCTGTTATCGAATTCATAACTAATTTCCAAAATTTGTTCCCTGCTGTTCCTTTTGGGTATTTGTTTCTTTCTTCAGCTAATTCTTTAAATAATAATGCTAGTGGGTACTTTTTATCATCTGCTATATCAACAGTTCCAAATTTCATTCCATTTAAAATAGTTATCTTACAACCTAGCTTGTAGGCACTTTTAATCTCACTTAAAGTTGTAAAAACATTTTTCCCTTTTCTAGTATATATTAAACCATAGTTCTCATTTCCTTGCTTTGTAGCTTGTGTTATACAAGTTAAATATTTCTGTGGTGCTGTAAATTCAAAGTTTATATAAGCATAACCTACTTCCTCATTTTTCCAGTCAAAACTATCCTCTTTAACTTCTCCAGCTGGTAAATGTATTATACTATTGAAGTCAATTAAAGGGATAATACTAGCCATTACAGGATAGAATTTGCTACCGTCAATATCATAAAAATTTCCTCTTAATCTTCCGTGAATAAAAGTCTGATTTCTACCTCCATAGTAATGCCTACTAAAACTATGAAATATATCATCTAGCATATCATTATATTCAAGTGTTTTCCCTTTTCCTTTAGTTTTATAAGTATTTAATCCTCTAAAAATCTTGTCAAACTCTTCATCACTTAAATTATATATCTTTTTTAATATATTTCTTGTGAAAGTTGCTCCTGCTCCTCCTATCGTTAAAGGTACAGATTTTCCGTCGTCTAAATAATGCTTATAAAGATTATATAAGAAATTTACAACTATACAACTATCTTGCATAGCATAGATTAAAAAGGCATTTATATTTTCATTTTTAAAATTTTCCATTTCCTCTATATTATCTCCAATTTCAACTTTTTTGAAATTAAGACTATCACCTAATTTTCTCAAACTTTGTGGGTTATCCAAAAGCAAGGAATCTCTTAAATGAATATTACCTACAGCTTTAAAATTTCTGTTATTATAATCGCCTAAAACAAAAGGTTTTACAGTACTAAAACAATTTCTTATACTCTTTAATCCGTCCATTCTTTTTGGCAATTTACTTTTATTATTCTTTATTATATCCAATGTTACAAAATCATTTATCTTAGAGAAATCAACTAAATTTTTATGTGCTATTAAAAAAACATTGAATTTATCGTGGTACTTCTTATAATTATTTGTAATAAGATGTAAATTCTTAACTAATGTATCTTTTATTACATCATTATAATGTAATTGTATTCCAGACATATAAGGTAAAATAACAGTATTTAAAAACAATTCATCATTTATCTGCAAACTTAGTTGATAACTAAGAATTTTATCATCATTTTTTAAAATGTTTATTTTTTCAATCTCTAAGTCCTCTATTTGATTTAACCTAGCATTATATGTTATGTTGCTTATATATTCTGTATCAAATCCAGCAAAAAATTTATACTCATTATATTCTTTTACAGAAAAACTATTATTTCTCTTTTTTGTTTTCTTCACTTTTTTATATACTCTTATTTTATCTTTAGTATCAACACTTTTCAGATGTTTAATAGCTTTCTCATTTTCATAAAAATAAAATTCATCTTGTCTAGTATCAACAAGTATATTTTTATACTTTAAATATTCTTTATCTTCAGCATAAATCTTAAATTTAGAATCATTAAATTCATTGTTTCTAGTATGTAAAAATACTATCCTAGTTCCAATAGTTCTATCATCTTTAACAATAGAATCAACAGTTAATAATAAGTTTCTTTTACAAAATTCATCATCATCAGCATTAAAAAAAATACTTTTCATATTCAAATCCTCCATTAAATTAAATTAATTCAAAATAGGTAAAATGAATAAAAAAGTATTTTATAATCCAAAAAGATATGTTATAATTAACGTAAGGGAATTTATAATGAATAAGTCAACAAAATAATGGCAAATAATTTTTAATTGGACTTATTAACTACAAGATTTAAAAAAATACTTATGGAAAATGGGTTGCTGGTAACAATCCATTTTTTCATTTTATCTATTTATAAATACATTATATCATAATTTTATAACTTGCAACACAATTATTAAAAATCACTTATAACATTATTAAAAAAAATAAGAACTCCGTCTATAAAGGTACAGCCAAAAGCTCTTTTTATATACCCTGTTAAACGGCAAGGCTTTGCCTTTAGAATTTATGCTGGTTTGTAGCTTGGGATTTAATTACGATTTGAAATTTTATCGTAATTAAATATGTAAAAAAAAGTAGTTAAAATAAAGATAAATACTTGGTTTGACTATGAAAATATTATGTACGATTGATAAATTCATAAGTCTATCAAGTTTTTTTGATACTGATTTTATAAAATTTAAAATTAAACGGAATTTTAAGAAATTTGTAAAATAATTTTAACAAATTATTAAAATTATTATTTTTCTTTTTAGTTTCAATAGATTTCAATATAAAAAAATATGGTTTACATTTCTAATAAATTAATTATATATATTTTAGATGATTAAAAAAATGGTGCTGGTATCTACCAGCTATAATAATTTATAAGAAAGGTAGGTAGTTTAAATGAATATTTTATATATAATTTATTTGATTTTAGATATAATTTATAAGTTTATATTGATTTATAAAAAAATATCTCATCTAATAGCTTAATTTAACGTTTTAACTATGGTCTTGGATAAATTATACCTTTCAAGTTTTAGACTTGGTATTTAGCTTGTTATAGCTTAAAACTTGTGTTATAATATTTGTAGTAGTTATTAGTAAAAAAGACTTTACTGCTATTCACTTTTGTAGTAGTTGTGGGGTCTTTTTTCAATAAGAGAAAAAGACTTTATCCCTCTCACATTTTTTTAGAGTCTTTTTCTTTTTTTATTTTATAATAATTAAAAAAATAGAATGTATTTTTTATAATTTTATGGTATTATATAAAAAGTTAAGTAATTTCAAACATTTTTTAGAGTAGAGAGGAGAGGTTATGAAAAAAGCAATAATATATTTAATGTTAGTATTAGGAGTTGTCTGTTTAGTAGGTTGTGGTAAAGATAAAGGAGAAACAAGTTCTAATGATGTAACTATGGCTACCAATGTAGTAAAAGGTAATACTTATGACGAAAAGGTAATGGAACTTCTTACAAATGAAAAATATCAAAATCCTATAAAGGGAGATAGGGTAACATATTATAAACCTGAATATAAAGAGTTAGTATTTGAAACTTATGCAAACAGAGAAACGCCAAAAAATCAAATGATAAATTTTCATTATGAAACAGAAAAAGAGTTGAATGAATTGATAGAATACGCAAAAGAATTTAATAAAACTCACGAAAGAATGAAATTGAGTGAAGAACCTCATATTGTACCACAATTTAAAACTATTGGTTTTGTTAATACTTTTCCTGAATTAGATAAAAAATAATAAAACAAAAAGGCACATATAAAGTTGTGCCTTTTTTATTGATAAAAATATAAAAAAAAGAAGTAAAAAAGTTATGAACTATTTCAAAACTTTCACAAAAATCAAAATAATGGAAAAGTTATATTAAAAAGAGATTAAAATATGAAATTCTAATCTCTATTACAGTTTTTTACTTAAATTCTATATCCTCAACCCTTTTTAGAATATTCTTTAAATTTTCATAGTGTCCTTTACAACTTACAAAATAAGGTTTATTACTTTCTTTTTCTATACCATAAATAAGCCGATTATATTGGTCTATTCTTCTGCTATATAAAATTTTATCCTTAGTATGTTTTAATCTTTCAGGTTTCCCTATTCCTTTTAAAGCACCATTAATTAAAATATCTTCAATTAATTCAATAATTTTCTCTACGATATTGATTTTATTTTTTGCTACCCATTCAAGATATTCTTTCCACCCCTCTGGATTCCATTTATAATTATCCATTTTTTTTCATCTCCATAAGCATAGCTTTCATTTCATCTAAACTATGAAGTTCATAATTTCCTTTTTCAACTTCTATTGCTCTTTTTTCCATTTCCAAAGCATATATAATTTCTTCCATCTCTATAAATGCTTTATAATTTTTATCTAATAAAGTCTTTAAATCCTTTACTTTTATAGTTACTTCTTCTTCATTTTTAATTTTTATATTGCTTAAATTAAAATCTTCAAGTCTTAAAATTCCATTTAACATACTCAATCACTCCTTTTTTGCTATTATACCATAATTCTTAACTATGTGATTTTATAAAGTACCAAAGTACATAGTTAATAAATGTTGCAATAGGAACGTTATTCTTCTGAGCCATATCTTTGATAATTTGATACTGCTCTATATTGGCTTTAACGTTTATACCTCCTGTGTTCTTCAACTTTAGGACTTCTTGTGGTATTTCAATTTCTTCTCCATCAAGAATCTTATAAGATTTCTTCTTGTGTTCTTCTATTAGACTAATTAGAATCTCTACGTTTTCTTTGCTATTGAAGTAATTAGCAAGTAATTGATTACTTACTGTATTTACTGAATTACTTTCAGTAATTTCTTGCTTACTGTTAGTAATTGTGGAATCACTATCGGTAATTTCTTCGTTACCATTAGTAAGTGATGGCTTACTCTCAATAACTTCTGCAACTTCAACTGCAATTTCTTTTTCTTTAGAATCTAGGTCTTGCTTTTCTTCCACTGACTCTATGACTTCCTTTTCCTTTAATGGCTTAAATTCACTGATTTTTCCGTATGTTTTATTGACATATTCTAGGTAGTCTAAGTCTTTGGGGTCAAAGAATCTGTAAACTTTATCTAGGTATTCTTGTTTCTTCTTCGGCGAATTAAAGAATCTTTTTTCTATTGATTTTAGGTCTTCCTTTTCTTTTATAGCTTTTTTTATATTAGCTATTTTCTCTGATTGTAATTTGTTCATAATAAACCCCTTTCTTAAAATTTTATATTTTTTCTTTTGATTGTGAATCCTCTTAGTAATTAGTAAGTAAGTGCTTACTTACCACTTACTAGCTTTCATTTTTTAATATTCTTCTATATAAAAAACTTTTAGTTACTCCCAATAAATTGGCTAGTTCTACCTTGTTTATATTTAGTTTGCCACTTTTATAGTCTTTTAATAGTTCTATTTGACGATTTGTTAATTCTTTAGGTTGTCTACCTACAGGCTTTCCTGTACGACTGCTTATCAAACGTCCCTGTTCGTCCTTTTTTAGTGAATCATACGCTTTTCTTTGCCTATCTAACAAGGTTAATCTCTCCTGCTCTGCAACCCACGAAAATATGCTTAAAATTAGCTTACTTATACCTGTTTGGCTCGTATCTATCTGCTCTTTAATAAAGACAACTGTTATTCCTTTTTGCTCTAGTTCCTCAATTTCTTTCATTGTAGCTGTTACATTTCTACTGAATCTGTCTAAACTGCAACAAACAATCTTATCTCCTGCTTGACATTTTGCAACTAATGACTTATATACTTCTCTTTTTTGGAATGTCTTAGCACTTTCCTTTTCTTCTCTTATATTCTCCTTTAAGACTCCAAACTCTTGTAATTCTTTTGTCTGCCTTTTAAGGTCTTGCTCGTCTGTCGATACTCTTGCATATCCGTATAACATAAAGTTTTAAATACCCCCTTTTTAATTTTGATACTAAAATCTACTAAAATATAAAAATAGAATCTCCATTTTTCGTATGTTTATCTTACTGCATATATTATAACATATAAGTTTCAAAAAGACTACTTTTTAAAACTCTTTTTTTGAATCTTTTAAAATCTAATAAATATTAGATAAAATGGCTAATTACTCCTAGTAAGTGAGTGCTTACTCACTAAAAATAATTAAAAATAATGACTGTAAGTAATTGCTTACTTACCACTTACTATAATAGAATCTAGGTCTGATTACTGTAAGTGATGACTTACTCACTGCTTACTAAGAATCTAAAAAAAATGCCTAAAATACATAAAAAAGGACTTCACTTTTAAAGTGTTTTTTCTCCTGCTATATATAGTAAAAAATTAAAATTATAGTTATATACTTTGATATTTTTATACATAGTTTATAATTTATATTCTATATTTTCAAAATAATACTATAAAATACATTTTATTCTTAAATAAGACTATATAAATGGATATAATAGATTAAATATGTAATCTTAAATATCTTTTAATACCAATATAAAATTGATGTTATACAGCTGATAGAATAATAGTAAAAAATATTAAAATATGTACTAATAATATACAATAAGATAAATTAAATATTAGATAATCAAAGTAATAAAATACAAATATAGTATAGATATACTACAATATAAATCTATTTTTTTATAAAAAATGACATATAAAACTTATAAAAACACTGCAAAAATATACTCTTGAGCGTGAAAAATCTGAGTTATGTTTTATCTATAAAACTAATGAAGATTTTTTATGCAATGGGGTCGTGGGTACTCCCACAAATAAAAAAAGTTTTATAAATAAAAAGAAAAAGGACATTTTAGTCCTTTCTCTGTATTATTAGAAATCGTATTCTCTGCCTTTATCCTTTTTAATTTCAATATCTTTAGACTCCTGCTCTTTCTTCTTAGAATCCTTAGATATATATTGTTCTGCTAGTTCTTCTGCAATAGTTGTATTTTCCATTAAAAACTGCTTTATAGTGTCCTTAGAGTAGTCCTCGTATCCATTATACTCTTTAAAGTTATCGTTATTTATATATCCGACAGTAAAGACTCCTGTTTCTTCCCATTGTTTTATGTCTTTTGGGTTCATATTACGCCAATATTCCTCTCCTTTTTCGTCTATAATTAAGGACTTAGCAAGTTCAAAGTTTCCCTCTCCAGTTTCGCTATCGTATATAAGTTCATCTGTAAAAATTTGAAATGCTGGTAATGTATCGTACAGGTTGTATTTTTCTGCAAGTTCATAATAATCTATCTTATCCATAATAGAATCAAGGTCAACCTGCTTAGACTCTAGGTCTTGCTTTTCTTCTTGTTCCTCTTGCTTACTGTTAGTAATTGTAGAATCACTATCTGTAACACTATTGGTAATTATAGGCTCACTATCGGTAATCAAAGGCTTACTATTAGTAATTACAGGCTCACTGCTAGTAAGTTCCTGCTTACTCTCAACTATCTCTGCAACTGAAATTTCTTTTTCTTCATCATTTGTTTTAGTAGTTTCTGTTTCTTCCTCTTCTCTCCAGTTATTTTTTTTAAGTCTTTCGTACTCTTTTTCATTATCTTTTATAAGTTCATCTAATAGGTCTAGGTTTTTTCTTATGTTTTCAGAATCAATGTTATTTTTTACATTTTCCATAATTTCGTATGCTCTATTTACCTCTTTGTCATTGTTAAATTCTAATTTTTTTATAATGCTATAAAAAGCTAAGTGTACTGCATTATCAAAATCTTTTTCAACGTCCATACTGCTATAAGTTAGTCTATGGTCTCTCTGAAATTCTAGTGTTTCTAGTTCATCTGTAAGAGTTTTAAAGTCTTTTAGTCTATCAAAAATAACAGGTCTATTATCTATTTTAGGCTTTTTACTAATTGCAATACTTACTTTTTCTAGTGTAGACATTAAATCATCATCTTCATCTGCAACTGTAACTTTCTTTTCTTCCTCTTGCTTAGCCTTTTCCTCTTGTTGTCTTTCTTGTTCCTCTATGTTTAGACGTCTTAGCACTTCATCAGATTTTGTTATCTTCTCTATCTCTGCTTTTTCTAGGTCTTTGACTTCTTCCTCTAACTTTTTGGCTTTAGAATCTTGCTCTTTTTTATTATCTTCTTGTGCTTTATAAAAATTATCTAGTATATTTTTATATTCTTTCTCTTTTTCAAAATCCTTAGACTTAGAATCTTCAACTGTATATGTATTTACTTCTTTTATTTCCTCTTGTTCTTTCTCTATTTCTTTACGTTTAAAGAAAAAATTATCGTATATAAAAATGTTCTCATCAGAATCCTTTTTTAATTCTTTTTCTTGTGTTTCTAGTGTGTTTAATTTAACTGCAAGTTTTACAGTGTCCTCTGTAACTTCATCTTGGGTCTTTCTTCTCTTTTTATTAAGTTCCTGCACTAACTTTAATTTTTGATTTGTTCTCTTTCCCTCACTATCCACTAAAGCAAATGTTATATACTTTTTTTCTTTGTTATGTCTTGTTACTTCAAGTCCATATTTCCCTGCTATGTCTTTTATATTGTCCTCGTTCACGTCCTCATTCTTATAAATTTCCTCTAGCTTGTCTTTAATATCGTTCGTCCAAGAATCTTTATCTTTCTTTGCTCTGTACTGTTCTTTCGTTAGCCACTTTCTCCCCTCTTTTTGTTTCTGCTCGTGCATATATTCGTAACGTTCTTCTAAACTGATGTCTAATCCGTGCTTAATGCAAATATCCTCAAAAAGTTCTCTCTGTTTCTCATAGACAAACGTTTCTTCTTTCTCTTTCTTCTTCTGACTCATAGAATCATACTGCTTTTGTGTTACAGAGTGAATCATATTTCCTGTATTGAAATTAACATTATCTGCTATGACGTGGCAATGAATATTATTTGTATCTGTATGGACTGCAAAGAATGAATTGAATCCTTTATCGTAAAAATTTTCTTCACAAAATTCAAGCATTATATCAATGACTTTTTCAACTCCTACATTCACTCCAAAACTTGCCATAACGTGATATGTGAATCTATCTTTCCCGTCCTTGTTCTTATCGTAAAGGTCTTTATTGATTA
>FLSC01000209.1_pt1 | contig 11953 bp, 7 predicted proteins | sample 1550561 | NCBI WGS metagenome assembly FLSC01 (sample SAMEA4031775, study PRJEB14383) | metagenome | biome: human; feature: oral; material: saliva | place: Philippines | collected 2014 | reverse complement strand
GCTATCTCTCACAGTTTCATGGGATAAACTGAATGAATGGCTTCATCTAAGAAAACCCGTTCGCGTCGCCGTCCGGGAGATTTTTTGCAGTTCCTCGCGTTCAGCGTGATTGCCGGTTTCCTCGCGGCAATTATTGTCGTACCCCCCGCCGTGAGCTTGGGTATGGTCACGAACGCGTCGATGTCATGGTTCCAGGACCTTCCTGACGACATTGCCGATGGCATCTCTTCCCGTCCTTCTACTATTTACGCTGCTGACGGTAAGACCGAAATCGCGACCTTCTTCGAAGAGAACCGTGAGCCGGTCAAGCTGGATCAGATTTCTCAGCATATGAAGGACGCTATCGTCTCGGTGGAGGACCGTGACTTCTACAAGCACGGTGCTGTCTCCGCTATCGGTATCGGTCGTGCGTTCCTGAACAACATCATTAACTCCAACAGCGGCCGCCGTCAGGGTGCATCCACCCTGACCCAGCAGTACGTTAACAACCTCATTGTTGATGCCGCTGTGGCGCGTGGTGAGGACGCAACCGCAACCCTGAACGGTAACAAGACCTACGCTGCAAAGATTCGCGAAATGAAGCTTGCGATCTCTATGGAGCAGAACAAGTCCAAGGACGAAATCCTCGAAGGCTACCTGAACATCGTGAACCTCGGTGGTTCCAACTACGGTGTTGAGGCTGCTGCACAGTACTACTGGGGTATTTCCGCTAAGGACCTGAACGTGGCGCAGTCCGCGCTTCTTGCCGGTCTGGTGCAGGCACCGAACGTGTACGACCCGACCGTGAACCCCGAGCTGGCTCGTGAACGCCGCGACATCGTTCTGGGCACCATGCTGCGTGATGGCAAGATTACCGACAAGGAATACAGCGACGCTATCGCCAGCGACATTAAACTCAACGTCAAGCCCAAGCCCCAGGGTTGCTCCCTGGCAGGCGATAAGGCGTTCTTCTGCCGCTACGTAGTCAACTACCTGCTGCAGGATGAGTCCCTCGGCGCAACCGCTGAGTTGCGTAACACCGCCATCAAGCGTGGCGGTCTGAAGATCGTTACCACCCTGAACCCTGAGGCTCAGACCGCGGCAAAGCAGGCAGTGGACTCCACCCAGCCGGCTGCAACCAACTGGAACGACGTCAACTCCGCACTGACCAGTGTTGAGCCCGGCACCGGCCGCGTCATCGCCATGGCACAGAACACCGAGCTCGGTAGCCCCGCTGATGCCAACGACCACTCCAAGACCGAGTACAACTACAACGTTGATGCTGCGTACGGTGGTACCCCCGGCTTCCAGCCCGGTTCGACGTTCAAGCCGATTATTCTGGCCCAGTGGCTCATGAGCGGCCACGGTGCGAACGCTACCGTGAACGGTACTCAGCTGTTCTGGCCCACCAGCTTCGGCTGGAACGCCAAGTGCTACGACGGTGGTAAGTACTACTACACCGGTCAGCCGAACGGCTGGTCCTACAAGAACGCGGTCAACGGCGGTCTAACCTACGGTACCGCTGCGTACGGTATTCGCCAGTCCTTGAACTCGTACCTCTACGGCATGCTCTCCCAGATTGACCTGTGCGATGTGCACGACCTGTCGATCAAGATGCACGCCCTGGACGGTACCGGCGAGCCGCTGCACAGCATCCCCGACCTGGGTACCAACATTGGTGGTACCAAGTACGGTATCTCCCCGCTGACCAGCGCATCCATGTACGCTATCTTCGCTTCCGAGGGTAAGTACTGCACCCCGCGTCCGATTGAAAAGATCACCAAGAACAATGGTGAGACCATGAAGGAATACCAGAACCAGTGCGAGCAGGTTATGGATCCGGATATCGCGAATGGTGTCAGCTGGGTTCTGAAGGGCGTTATCCAGCCCGGCGGTTCCGCTTCTCAGCGTGGTATTGGTCTGCCGAACGGTTCGGCTGCGAAGACCGGTACGAACGATAACTCCTCCCAGACCTGGCAGGTGGGCTACACTCGTGGCCTGTCCACCGCGTCTTGGGTTGGTTCGAACAACCTCGGCTTCCGCTCCCTGAACGGTGTGGGTATTAACGGTCGAGTCCTCGAGTACGTCGATGGTGCAACCTACGCGGGTGCACAGTGGCAGTCGTTTATGAAGGCCATCGCACCGAAGTACAACACGAAGGACTTCACCACCCCCAGCGATAAGATTCTGTCGTACAGCTAGAATCACAGCTCATCAGCTGAAGTCTGAAAGGCGATTGATGATGTGTGAAAACGCAGTCAACGCCCGCGTCCCCGTGGCGGTCCCCGGCGCACGCGGCTCCTCCCCGCTCCTGAAGAAGGTAGCGGGGGCGGTAGCCGCCACTGCAGCCTTGGGGGCCGCCACGGCGGCGTATGGGCACTTTATTGAGCTGAATAATTTTCAGCTCCGCACCGAGTCCCTGCCGGTGCTGCCCGCCGGTAGCCCCGACTTTAGGATTCTGCATATTTCAGATATGCACATGATTCCGGGCCAGCAGAAGAAGATTGACTTCATGCACTCGCTGGCTGCACTGGAACCGGATTTGGTGATGAACACGGGTGATAACCTCTCCCACGTGGACGGTATGGGCCCGCTGTTGGAGGCGCTCGACCCGCTCATGGACTTCCCCGGCGTGTTTGTGCCCGGCTCCAATTGCTATTTCGCGCCAGTTTTTAAGAACCCGGCACGCTACCTGTGGCAGCCGCGCACCCCGCAGATGATTGAGGAAGGCTCGCGCGTGCCCCTGCCCATTGAGCGGATGCACGACGCCTTCGAGGCGCGCGGCTGGACGGGCCTGATCAACCGCTACGACACGCTAAACCTCAAGGGTCTGCGCCTGGAGTTCTCCGGTGTGGATGACCCACACCTGCGCTACGATGAGCACCCCGGATTCGCCCCCGGCGCCTTCGATGAGGGCGAGGAGCCGAGCATCCGTATCGGTGTGGCGCACGCCCCCTACATGCGTACCCTGCACCGCTTCGTGCAGGACGGCGCGCAGGCTATTTTTGCCGGTCATACGCACGGCGGTCAGGTCTGCCTGCCCGGCGGTCACGCTCTGGTCAGCAACTGCGATTTGCCGCCGTCGCGTGCGAAGGGTGTCAGTGAGCAGTCCGGTATTCCGGTTCAGGTTTCTGCCGGTTTGGGTACCTCCCGTTTTGCGCCGGTGCGTCTGTTCTGCCCGCCGGAGGCAATCCTGGTGACCCTCACGGCTCGCGATAAGGAGCAGGGCGCCTCCGCTACCTCGGCGGGTGGTCGTCTCTAATGTCTGAGGCTTCTACAGCGCACACAACTAAGCGCCGCCGTAATCCCTTCCTGGAGACGGCGAGCGAACCGACCCCCGATCCGATTGACTACGCGCACGGTCAGCGTGCCCCGCGCACCCTCGCCGCCTATGCGCGTCCGATTCGTGTGCGCTGGGGTGTGGGTCTGCTCGTGGCGTTCGGTGCCGGTGCCCTTGAGATTTCCATCCCGCAGATGTTGCAGATTATTGTGGATCATCTCTCGCAGAGCACCACCGAAAGCGCCATCTGGATTGCCGGCGGCCTGGTGCTTCTGCTGGGTATTGCGCACGCCTCCTTCATGTACTGGAGGCGCTGGCTGATTGTGGACCCGACCTCCACGATTGAGCTGTCCATGCGCATGAACTTCTTTGACCGCCTGCTCAGCGCCCCGCTTTCTTTACTGGATCGTTGGCCTTCCGGTCAGTTGTTGACCCGTTCCATGAGCGATTTGGGTACGATTCGCCGTTGGCTGTCCTTCGGTATTGTGCAGATGCTGACTGTTGCGGTGATGTTCCTGGTCGGCGGCTTCTTCATGCTGCGTTCTTCACCATCCCTGGCGCTGGTGTTCGTGGTGACCGTGCCGATTCTGGTGCTGTCGCTGGTGAACTTCACCCGCAAGTACTACCGCGCCTCGCATGAGATTCAGCAGATGACGGGCGATTTGTCCACCCGTATTGAGGAGTCGGTGCGCGGCATCCGCGTGATTAAGGCGCTGGGCCGCTCCCCCGAGCAGATTCAGGAATATTCCGAGTCGGTGGACGCCCTGCAGGTGCGCGAGTACGGCAGGTCGATGCTGGTGGCTCGTGTTGCCCTGTATCAGGGCCTGATTGTGGGTGTCTCCACGGCGGTGGCACTGGCTGTGGGCGCTTCACAGGTTGCGGCGGGCACCTTGAGCCTGGGCGCGATGACCGCCTACTTTGCGGTGCAGACGACCGTACTCAGCCACGTGACGCGATCGACCGCGCTGATGTCTGCCTATTTGAGCTATAAGGTGGCGTTGGAACGCCACAACGAGGTTATGGACGAGCCCGGCTTTGAGGCCGTGCCGCTGGTTCGTGGCTCCGCGGCTATGCCTGCGCCCGAGCATCCGCAGGGTGCTTCTGATTCGTCAACAGTAGCTGGAGTGTCTGCCGAGGGCGGCTCCGGGAAGGAAACTATGCAGTACCCCAGCGGTGGCGCAGTATCTGTCACTTTCGATCACGTTCAGTTCAGCTACGATGCTGCCGATACACCTGTTCCTGCTGAGGGTACCGGCGCAGGCTCTGAGGTGAAGGCGCCGGAGGTTTCCGTGCTGAAGGACGTCAACTTCAAGGTCTTCCCGGGCGAGATTCTGGCGCTGGTGGGTGCAACCGGTAGCGGCAAGTCGACCGTGCTGTCGTTGGTTCCGCGTTTCTACGAGCCGACCTCCGGTTCCCTGCGTTTTGGCACGCGAGATGCCGCAGACATGTCTATTGAGGAGGTGCGCGCCCAGACCGCGTTCGTCTTTGAGGAGGCGGTGCTTTTCTCCGGCACGGTCCGTGAGAACGTGCTGATGGGCGTTGCTGAGCAGTACGAGCGCGGCACCGAGGATGAGGACTACCCCGCCGCAGAAGAGCTGGAGGCGACCCTCCAGACCGCGTTGCAGCTGGCTGCCTGCGATTTCGTGGCGGAGCTTCCGCAGGGTCTGGATACCGTCATTGGTGAGGAGGGCATGAGCCTTTCGGGTGGCCAGCGTCAGCGTCTGTCGTTGGCACGTGCGCTGGCGAAGCGCCCCTCCGTGCTGCTGCTCGATGACCCGTTCTCCGCTCTGGACGTGAACACCGAGGAGCGTATTATTACCGGCCTGCGTGAGGGCCTGGACGGTCTGGGCGGCGCTACGACCCTGCTGACGGCGCACCGCCCCTCCACCGTCGCGTTGGCGGACCGCGTGCTGCTGATGGTTGATGGCACTGTGGTTGCTGAGGGCACTCACGCCGAGCTGATGGACTCTTCGGAACAGTACCGTCAGCTGATGACGATGGAGGAGGGCTAATGGCCCATCATCGTCCGGCGGAGCGGCGGGAGGAGTTGAGCCCGCAGGAGCGCGCGGAGACTCGTGAACGTTCGATGGCTCTGCTGCGCCAGATGTTGCGCCCGCACCGTGGGGCGTTGGCTCTGTCGATTATTTCGGTGCTTTTGGTGTCGGGTTCCTCAGCGATTGCGCCGATTCTGATTGCCCGCGTTTTGGATAGTTCCATTGAGCCGCTCAAGCAGGGTGACGCCTCTCCCCTGCTCACTTTGCTGGCGTTCTTCGTGGCGGCTACCGCGGTGACCGCGATTTTCTCGTGGGTCAACGTGGCGTACACGGTGCGCGTGTCGCTGGGTGTGGTGGTGTACCTGCGTAAGCGGGTGTTTCGTCACGCGCAGTCGCTGAGCGTGTCGTTCCATGAGCGGTACACCTCGGGCAAGGTCATTTCGCGTCTAACGAGCGATATTGATACGGTCCGCAGCTTCTTGGATAGCGGCATCAGCCAGTTGGCGATTACGTTGCTGTCCATGGTGATTTCTGCGGTCGCTATTTTCCTTCTGGATTGGCGTATTGGTCTGCTCATGCTGGCGATGGGCGTGCCGATTTACTTCTTGACGCGCTGGTTCCAGAAGGCGGCGGTTCCGGTTTTCCGCACGATGCGTACCGAGTCTGCGCATTTGACGAGCCGTTTTGTGGAGACGTTTACGGGTATCCGCGCGGTGAAGGCCTTTGGTGCGGAGGCGCGGATGCGCACCGAGTACGCTCAGGCGTCGGAGCGTTACCGCCTGGCGGTGATGGATTCGATTAAGATTTTCGGTGTTTATGCCCCAACCCTAACGTTATTGGGCAATCTATTTATTGCCGGTGCGCTGGTGCTGGGTGGTTATGCGGTACTCGGCGGCACCATGCAGATTGGTACCCTGCTGGCGCTGGTGATTTACGCGAATCGCGTGTTTGAGCCGGTCATGCAGCTCTCTGAGTTCTACAACATGTTCCAGTCGGCGATGTCTGCGCTGGAGAAGCTGTCGTCGTTCTTGGCTGAGGAGCCGGAGGTTGCCGAGCCGGAGCATCCGTATGAGCGCGCTGTAGAGCCTGCATCCGAGCCTGCCGCTGAGTCTACTACTGGCGGCGTAACCGGCACGGTTCGCGGCGCCCTGGTGGAGCTGGATTCGGCGGTCTTTGGGTACACCTCGGATCGTCACGCTCTGAAGGAGACGAGCCTGCGCATTGAGCCGGGTACGACCGTGGCGCTGGTGGGTGCTACGGGTGCCGGCAAGTCGACGATTGCTAAGCTGGTGGCTCGTTTCTACGATGTTTCATCCGGTCAGGTGCGTATTGATGGCGTGGATGTTCGCCAGCTGGCGGATGTGCAGCTGCGCCGTGAGGTGCTCATGCTGACCCAGGAGGTGTTCTTATTCTCCGCGTCGATTCTGGAGAATATCCGTATGGGTAACCCGCAGGCCTCCGATGAGCAGGTGAAGGCTGCCGCGAAGGCGGTGGGTGCTGATGCGTTCATTGAGCGTCTGCGTGACGGCTACGAGTCGCAGCTGGGTCGCGGCGGTATTACCCTGTCTGCGGGTCAGCGTCAGCTGGTGTCCTTTGCTCGCGTGTTCTTGGCGAATCCGCGGGTGCTGATTCTGGATGAGGCGACGGCTTCGCTGGACATTCCGAGTGAGCGCGCGGTGCAGGCGGCGCTGCGGACCGTGTTGGCGGGGCGTACGGCGCTGGTGATTGCGCATCGCCTCTCGACGGTTCTGGGCGCTGATCGTGTGCTGGTGATCCATGAGGGCTCCGTGGTGGAGGATGGCTCCCCGCAGCAGCTGATTGCCTCCGGTGGTCGTTTTGCGGCGATGTACGCCTCCTGGGATGAGCTGAATCAGGTTCAGGAGGCTGAAGCCTAGAACCTTTATTTGCTTCTCCCCGACCGGTGGCGTGCCGCTGTGTTGCGTTCTGAATTTTTTTGGGTTATCCTAGGTGAGTTGCCTACGGTATTCGCTGATAGGTCAACATCGGGATGTGGCGCAGCTTGGTAGCGCGCGTCGTTCGGGACGACGAGGTCGCAGGTTCAAATCCTGTCATCCCGACAACTAGCCCCGGTCCACTGGACCGGGGCTTTATCGTACCCGCAGCATTTCTGGCGCAGATTCTGCCGCAGATGTTGAGTACATAGAAGCGGCCCTCTACCTGTTCGGATACGCAGGTAAAGGGCCGCTTTCTAGGTTGTGGCTCTAGGTTATGTTCTTCAGCCCGCTTAGCCGCGCCCGGAGATGAGGGCGAGAATCGCCTCCAGGGGGCCGCGTCCGGCAACGGAGCGTGCCATGCGCGCCCAGAGGGTGCAGAAGCCCAGGGCGATTGCGGAGCCGAGCAGCAGGAAGGCGCTCCAGTACACGGCAGTGCCCCAGCCTCCGGTGGCGACGTAGTGCTCACCCGCGGTGAGAGCCTTAACGGTGGGACCTGTGTAGATGATGATTCCACTCAACACAATGGATGCGCTCAACGACATCTGGCCCAGGCGAGCGATCGGGGTGAGCATTCCCGCCTGCGCGGAGAGCAGCCGCGCACATTCTGCCCAGAAGTACAGGGTTGCCGCCAGGTTCAGGGTGAGCAGCACCTGCGGGCTGTTGAGGAATCCCAGCTCGGTGTAGGGGTTGAAGGTGCGGTAGACGGCGAGCGCCAGCACGGCGAGTACCACGGGGATTGCGAGCTTTGCCTGCAGGTTGTCGTAGAGGCGAACGAGCACGATGCCCAGGCACATGACCCAGATGAGCTGTGCACTCTGCGCGTGGTTGACGCCGTGGCTTGCGAGGAAGGGCAGCTGCACGGCGGTCCACTGGTCGGCCCGGGCGGCTACATCCGTGAGGAGGGTGTAGGTCCAGGTGATGAAGGGGCTGGTGACCACCGCCAGCGCGGCGACCGCCCACAGGGGCAGGTGCACGACGAATAGGGTGAGCAGGGTGAGTAGCGCCAGGTGCACGAGCATGTCGAAGGGCAGCGTGTAGCTGAAGCCCTGTGCCGGTACGGTTACCCCGGCTTGCGGCAGGTAGGTGATGCCCTGCATGAGCGCCACGCCCAGTAGCAGTAGCGCCAGGAATCGCACGATGGTTCCGGCGAAGAGTTGCGGGAAGTTCGCGGTGCGTGCGTACCGCCAGGCGGCTGCGCCCAGGATCGCGGCGAAGAGTGGTTCTGCGGGTACGAGGGTCTGCGGGATCCAGAACTTCCAGGAGATCGGAATCAGCTGCAGCCAGTATCCGAAGGGGATGAGCAGGCTGAGCACGGCGAAGGCGCGGGCGAGGTCGAGCCCGAGGTCGCGCCGGGTGCCTCCGAGGGAGGCGGCGCGTGTCCCGCTGCTGACGGTGGGGATGGGTTGAGTGCGCCCTGCTGCCATGTCCTCGCTCCTTGTAGTGCCGTGTTTGAGAGTCTGTGTGCCCTGCCAGGGTATCTGCCGCATCCGGTGGTGTGTGCCGGATGCTCTGGCGTAGGTGTTAAGTGTAACGGTGGAAGCTGAGTCTGCTCGGGCGGTGGCGCGGAGGTTTTGCTCTCATGGCGCTTCTGTCCCGGCCGCTGGCGGGTACCTCTTGCCCCTAGTGAGTGCTGTTCAAGTGTTGTTGCACGAGGTTGGGTGTGTACCATTGGTACGTTCTTATACGGTGGGGTCATCCCGCGAGTGCTTCACCCCGGATTACTTTTCTGTACGCGCCCCACCTGTACATACACCACGTTGAGGTTTTATGTTTTCGACTTTTTCCCCTCTTTTTCTGACGGATTGGGGGACTTCTGGTGCTCTTCTGGCGTCGGGCACGACTCTTTCGGATGGGTCGAGCCACGATAGCGGCCAGTTTGTGTCCATTTTCTGGATTACGTTGGTTGCGTTGCTATCACCGATTCTTTCGCGCCTGACGGGTAAGAAGATCCCTGATGTGGTTTTCCTGCTCATTTTTGGTCTGCTCATTGGCCCGAATATGCTCAACCTTGCCAGCAGTGAGGGTGGTATCCCACTGCTGAAGGAGCTGGGCTTGGGCATGCTCTTTTTGATTGCGGGCTTTGAAATTAACGTGTCCTCGCTGCGTAGCCGCCAGGGTTATAGCGCTATTGCCACATGGGTGGTGTGCTTTGCTTTGGGTATGGCGGGTGCGGCGGTGATTACGTCGTTCTCGCATGAGCTGAATACGTATATTGCGGTGGGTGTGGCGTTGAGTTCCACGGCGTTGGGTACTCTGCTGCCGATGTTGAAGTCTCACGGTGCCGCCGGTACGCCGGTGGGTAATGCGGTGCTGGTGCACGGTGCTGTGGGTGAGCTTCTGCCGATTTTCGCTATTTCACTGTTGTTGTCTTCGCGTTCGCCGGGCATGGCGTTTGTGGTGCTACTGGCATTTATGGTGGTTGCGGTTGTTACGGCGCTGATTCCTCACCGTCTGTTTGCGCATGTACCGGGTCTGCGTCAGATTATGGCCGCGGAGGCGAATACGACCGGTCAGACGGTTCTGCGTCTTGCGATGTTCCTGCTGGCGACCCTGATCATGTGTACCGCGCTTTTTGATTTGGATGCGGTGCTGGGCGCCTTTGCGGCGGGCCTGATTCTGCGTACGCTGACCCCTCCGGCGGCTCTGCATATGATAACTCACCGCCTTGAGGTGGTTGGTTTTACCTTCATGATCCCGCTGTTCTTTGTGGTCAGCGGTATGGGCATTGATGTTTCCGCCGTGGTGGCTAATCCTTTGGGTCTGCTTGCCGTGGTGGTGGGTATTCTGCTGTGCCGCGGTGTTCCGGTGCTGTTGGCGGAGCATTTCTTCGATACCCGTTCGGGGTTGGCCACTCGCGCGCAGAAGGTGCAGTTGGCGTTGTATTCGGCGGCGGGTCTGCCGATTATTGTGGCGGTGACGGAGGTTGCGACCAGTTCGGGTCTTCTCGAGAAGTCCACAGCGTCGCTGCTGGTTGCCGGTGGCGCACTGACGGTTCTGCTGTTCCCGCTGTGGGCGTTGGGTATTCGTCAGGCGTTTGGTTCTACTGAACCGTCTGCGCAGGCGCCGAGCCGTAAGGAGCAGATGAATGCGCTGAAGGCTCAGCGTAATGCTCAGACAAAGCTTGCCACGGGCATGGTTCCGGTGGTTCGTCTAAAGTCGCAGGCTGATGCTACCTCCAATGCCGCTACCGGTTCTGAGGCTGGCACCGCCTCCGAAACCTCCTCTGAATCCTCGCCTGAGGCTGCCGCCAAGGTAAAGAAGCGTAAGGGCTCGGCAGGGGGTTCTGCGCAGAAGTAGCTACGGCTGGGCTGTGGTTGTTTTTCGGCCTTCCATGGGCTGATCAATAAGCTGTTTTGAGGGGGTATCCCGCTTACAGTCACCCCAACCCTATGTGGGATTGGGTTTACAAAACCACACACAATACCAGACAGTCAAAGCTCCGTAAACCAACATGCATCCCACATATATGGTCAAAGCCCGCCGCATCCTCCATAGAGGTTGCGGCGGGTTTTTTGCGCCCGAATGCCCCGATAAATCGGGGGAAAATGAGAATCTTCCTTAAATTCGGATTTTTAATGCAAATATTACAGAACATGACGTGTCTTAGCTTTCTCGATTGACACCTTGTCCTATAAAATTGAAAGCGGACAGGGAATTTCCCTGAAACACACATAAACCAACATACATACACAGAGTCGCTTCCGCCCCAGCGGGAGCTGGCGCACCTCCCCTCTCACACACGGGAGGTGCCCCTTTCGGGAGTATCCGCGACGATACCCCCGGCGGCTCCCAATCACTGAGGAGGATCATATGGGTCAGAAGGGTAATTATTTCTAGCATCACATCTCAAGGCCTCGCACTGAATCCTAACGATTGTCTGCACACACAGTCATTTCCGAAGGAAATATCATGCACCAACTACTCCTCACCGCGAGCACTGGTGGCGTAGAGCTGGACTTCCCGTCCTGGCTCCGAATTACGCACTTTATCAATTTCATTATGATGGGCTTCCTGATTCGTTCAGGTTGGGAAGTTCTCGCCTCTCACCCCCGCCTGTACTGGAACAACCACTGCACCCCGGGTTCTGAGTGGCTCAAGTTCACCAAGGACAAGGTTTCGACTGTCCCCGGTGAATTTACGGCGCGCGACGACCAGCGCACCCTGTCTCCCCTGATTTCTCTGCCTGGTAAAGCCCAGATTGGTCTGGGCCGCGCATGGCACGCGCTGGTGACCGTCATCTGGATCGTTAACGGTCTGGTATATGTCTCCCTGTTGTTCCTGACCGGTCAGTGGCGCCGTATCGTCCCGACCAGCTGGGATATCATCCCGCAGGCGTGGGAATCCATCCAGATTTACGCTGGCTTCCAGATTCCCTCGATTGAGCATTTCCAGCCGTACGACGCTCTGCAGCAGATTATGTACTTCACCGTGGTGTTCATCGTGGCACCGCTGATGATTGCAACCGGCCCGATCATGAGCCCGGCATTCTGCGGCCGCTTCCCCGGCTACGTGCGTCTCTTCCGTAACCGCCAGACCGCGCGTTCCATCCACTTCCTGGGCATGGCGTTCTACTGCGTCTTCACCGTCATTCACGTGGCGCTGGTGTTCGTGGTTCACCCCCAGTACAACATCGCCCACATGATGCTGAACAAGCCCTACAACGAGGTGGACGCAGCACAGTTTGCTCAGGCAGTCACCATGCTCATTGGCGGCATTGTCTTCGCTGTGGCTCTGTGGATTTTCGC
>FLSC01002572.1_pt1 | contig 12106 bp, 6 predicted proteins | sample 1550561 | NCBI WGS metagenome assembly FLSC01 (sample SAMEA4031775, study PRJEB14383) | metagenome | biome: human; feature: oral; material: saliva | place: Philippines | collected 2014 | reverse complement strand
GCATTACGGAACTTGAAACACATACCGTTTAAGCCATAACCATTTGCTTTACCACTCTCATACACACGCTCAGGATAGTTCGTATACTCTGCTAACTTCGTTACAGCATCAGCCTTTGACATACCATCAAGATCGAAAGTCAACCAACATTTCTTGCGGAAGTCGGTTACTGGGATCGTTGTATAGAGATGGTGATCAATAACATTCACACCTCCATAGTTAGAAGCATAACCACCGCCGAAGCCGTTCTCTGGCAACATCACCGAACCCCAAGAGCAGTCACCGTCGTTATCAGAGATGTTAATATCGCTGGAAACAAACTTCGTTGCAAACATCCATGAGCTATTAGGAGTGTTAAATCCATTATCACGGCTCAGATAGTCAGTCTCGCTCATCATTGTATAACCTTGTTGTGCAAGCTTAGCATACTTCTCTGCATTCACCCAATCTTGCTTCTCAAGATAGGTACGTGCTTTCAAACCATAGACAACACTCAGGTCTGGCACATACTTATCAGTACGATTATAAGTAGCAAGATACTGTTCTGCAGCATCAAGATCCTTTAAGATAAACTCGAAGGCCTCATCCCATTTCATACGTTCTTGATGGATAGCTTCCTCAATAGTACGGTTTTCATCAGCTTTAATCGTAGTTAAAGCATTATGATCGACGATATAAGGCTTAGAAGCATACATCCGAACAAGGTCGAGATAGAACATAGCACGCATTGCATAAGCAATACCTGTACCCACTTTCTTGTCTGCTGGGGGCTCTGCATAATTATTAGCGCCCGCATTCTTTATAACATTATTACAGTTGGTAATCCACTTATAATATACTGTCCATGGGAATTGCGAAACCGCATAACCAGCTGATAGGTACTTTACATTCTGATACCAAACCTGATAATGGTTGTTACTACCCGTTGCAATAACGTCTTGTCCCTCGACATCACGTGTCAAGAAGAAACTTGTGTAACCATAATCCCAAACATTCTGGTTATTACCTGGACTATAATCTCTCTTACCACTAAGTCCTGTAGTAAGACCACTCACCATATTGTCAAAGGCATTTGGAGCTTCTGCCACTTGATCAAGGGTAGCTTCACCACCCAGTGGTTCAACTTCCTCAATACAACCTGTAAGCATCGAAGTGCCTATTGCTGCGAGGATAATTGCTGAAAATATCTTTTTCATTGTCTTTTCATTTTATTGTTATTAATAACGATGTGCGAATCATCTCATTAGAAAGACAACTGCAAACCACCCATAATCGTGCGTACAGGTGCATAAGCGTTGATACCTGCATGAGACGTTCCCTGGAAGCTATAACGTGGATCAAGACCCTTACGAGCTGACCAGAAGCAGAGGTTCTGACCTTGTACATAGATGCGAATCTTACTCAACATCAAAGCCCGAGCTATCTTTGCAGGAACGCTGTAACCAACAGTAAACGACTGGAAGTTAAGATACCTTGCACTTGTAAGGAAACGAGTAGACTGTGCCGTCATATCCTGATCAGTATACATAAAGCGTGGAATATCACTTGAAGTGTTATCAGGTGTCCATGCCTTCAGGATATCTTTTGACAGATTATAGCCCTCACTCTTCGTTGTTACGTTACCCATCAAGCCTGCATAACCAAAATCATAAATCTTACCACCAATCTGATAATCAAAAATCAGGTTAACATCAAAGTCATATACACGTAAAGATGTTGTGAAACCACCATTTGCTACAGGCAACATCTGGTGTGTGTACTTAGTAGCCTCACGCCAGTCAGTTGTTAAGAACGAATGTTTTGTACCAGGTTTACTACTAACAGACATCTTTCCTGCCTTATAATCATTATATATGTCTTCATCAACCCAATACTGTGGTAATCCCTTATCGTTCACACCAGCATAATCAGCCAACATGGCATTATACAATGGCTGTCCCTCAGCATACCACATAGGAACGTTGAATCCTGCATTTACATCAGCTTGAGAGAAGCCACCATACTGTGCGGTCTTTACAGGGTCAAGCTTCAAAGCCTTTGCTCTGTTATGTGAGATATTAGCAGATGCACTCCAAACAATATTCTTTGTACGAATGATATCACCATTTAATGTGAACTCAACACCAGTATTACGGATATCACCAAGGTTACCATAGTAACCACGAACACCCATACTCTCTGGAACACTAAGCCAGAAGAGCATATCCGTTGTCTTCTTATTATAGAAGTTGAACTCACCATTCAAACGGTTCTGGAAGAGGTTGAACTCAAGACCAAGGTTGAAGTTGGTTGTTGTTTCCCATGTAATCTTAGGGTTACCAATACCAGAGAAAGAAGGCAACATTGACTGTCCGCCACGTACAAGCGTGTACATGTCGATATAGTTGAAGTTTGGAATACCATCATTACCTTGCTGACCAATAGATGCTTTCAGCTTCAAATTATCAACCCACTTTGTATTTAGATTCTGGAAGAACTTCTCTTTACTAATAATCCATGCACCACCAATACTCCAGAAGTCACCCCAACGGTTCTTCTTAGCAAAACGGCTGGAAGCATCACGACGATAAGAAGCCTGTGCAAAATATTTCTGATCGAAGTTATAAAGGAAGTTGGCAAAGTAACCTTCTACGTTGTAATTCCGCTGATATGAATAGCTATTATAACGGTCAGCGAAGGCATTGATCTCCTGAATAGCAGGAGAGAAACCACCACGTGCCAATGCTTCGAGGAAGTTTTTATTCATCTTATACCACTCATGACCTATCATCAGCTGTACATCATGCAATCCAAATACCTTATGAGCATTCAAAGTCTGTACGTAGTTCCAACGATAACTAACATCCGTATACTTGTCAATACTACCATTTGTTGCAGCAGCATTACCAATAAATGGATTCTCATAATGAGAGAAACGGCTCAGAATAAGTGTAATAGAGTTCGTTGAATTAAACTTCAACCATGGTGTAAATGTAACATCAAAGTTCAATTGTCCTTGTAACTGATCAAGGATATCATTCACCTTATTATACCTATTAGAACCCAGAGGGTTACCAGTCTGACTAAATGGGCGACCATTCAAGCCCTGGAAGTTTGTTGCAGGTACACCGAAGTCATACTGTGGATGTCCGAATCTATCTGTTGCAATGACTGGATTACCATTTGCATCAATCGTACGCACATAGATTGGATAGATAGGAGAGATATACTGTGTGAAATAACCGAGGTTACTAGCATTTGAATTCGTATTACTCAAGTTTGGATTTGATTCACGATCAGCATGAACATAGCTGGCATTTGCCAATAGATGCAACCAGTCTGTTGCCTGATAATCAGCTTTCAAACGAGCTGTGAAACGCTCATAACCAGAGTTTTCAAGCACACCTTTCTCCTTCAAATAACCAATACTTGAATAGTAACTAATCTTAGAGTCACCACCACTTATGTTAACATTATACTCCTGACGGAAACCATGACGATAAGCAGCATCTTTCCAATTATCAGGAAGAATATAGAACTTCTTTCCATTATACTCGTACATACGCCCTAATGTAGCTTTTGGATTCAGCTTCCCATCAAGACCGATAAGGTTCTCACCTGTAGGAATCGTATAAGGATTATATTGTAAACCAAAGTTGGAGTTGGTGATAAAATTATCATTAGCCCACTGATTTGCCTGCTCGCGTGTCATACCTTTCTTATAGAAAGCATAGTTATAGAACTGCTTATAGTAAGCTTCCATATACTCTCCTGGATCAGTAAACACGTCATAATCTTGGATACTACGGCTTGTAACACCCCATTTTGACTCAACATTAATAGTTGCTTTGCCTTTACCTTTCTTCGTTGTAATAAGAATAACACCAGCTGCACCACGTGCACCATAGAGAGCTGCAGATGAAGCATCCTTCAAAACCGTTACACTTTCAATATCATCCTGTGGGATATTACTCAAAGAAGCTGGATAAGGAGCACCATCCACGATAATCAACGGAGTCGTTGAAGCATAGAGAGAAGCAATACCACGAATATGGATATTTGCATTGTCAGCACCAGGAGCACCAGAGCTACCCGTCATTTGCAAACCTGGAACAGAACCAACAAGAGCATCTGCAACGTTAGTAGTAATCTTTTTCTTTAGGTCACCAGAGTTGACAACTGCTGCAGAACCAGCAAATGAAGCTTTCGACTGTGTTCCGAAAGCAACAACCATCACCTCATCCATAACTTTACCGTCAGGATCAAGCGCAATTTTCATCTTTGCTTTTCCTGTCAGCGTCTGTGTTTTCATACCGATATAGGAAACTGTAATCTTCGAACCGGACTTTGCGGACAATGAGAAATGTCCATCAATGTCAGTTGCAGTACCGTTCTGTGTTCCCACAACTAAGATAGACGCACCTATGACAGGCTGTCCATCTTCAGAAGAGACAACAGTTCCGCTAATCTCAGTTTGCGCCAGTGCTGTTCCTAAGCATAGGAAAAAACCAGCAAAAAACATAATTAGTCTTCTTTTCATAAAATCAACTTTTTGTTAACAATTAATATAATTCTTTTGATGTTTAGGCAATATGTATTTATGGCATTGCGAATTACATGGTAATAGTCAGTGAGTATTTTCGATCGGCTACAAATCTAATATTGTTTTTCTTAACTAACAAGTAAAAATAAACATAAGTTTAATATTTTAACATTAATTACGAATAACAATACTAAAAGTGTAAGGTTTTACCACACCAAACACACAACATAAGCTAAAAATAACATCGAAAAATTTAATATTGTAAGTTATACACAATATAACAGATTGATAGTTAGATATTAAACAAAGAGCGTTTATGAAAAGACACAGCTTACATTATGACAACAAGAATTATCTATAATATGTCAAGGAATTATCTATAGTTACAAATTCCAACTATACTTCAATACAAGATAACCTTGTTAAGATCAACAAAAGAAAATACATCCCTATAACCCCTATATCATTTTTAAATTAGGTTACTGTCACTTTTAACACTTCCTACAAGTGTTTTATTATAAAGGAGTTATAGACGTAAAGTGAGTGACACAAGTGACAGGAAAGTTAAAACTGGGTTATTAATAAAAAAACGAGTGAAGGATGATCCTTCACTCGTTTTATATTAGCTATAATCGTCTCAGATTATTCATCTTTCAACACATTATTGTAATCGATCTCATTTGATGGAATAACCCATGTCCACTTATTTCCATCAGCAGGATTAATAGTCTTTGCGACTGCAGGATGTGCATTACCACCTTGTGCGAAAGTTTTACGCACAACAGGAATGTTCCAACGCTTGTAATCACTCCATGCTGATCCTTCACCCCAAAGCTCTAATTCACGATAATCTTTTATCTCATCAAAGAGATCCTGACCCGTCTTTGTACAAGTGTAACCTGGTGTACGATCAGTAGAAGCATTCAAACGAACCAATGCAGCCTGTGCATCTGCCGTATTACCAAGGAAGTAATTAGCCTCAGCTTCAATAAGTACCATCTCACTTGAACGGATGAAAGGAACATAACTAACACCTGGTTGTGCTGTTACCCAGAACTTCATCTGACCATCCAAGTAAATATACCCTGATGCGTAAGCAGGTGAAAGTCCAGATACCTGATGCTTCTTAACAATTGAATCAGCCTCATGATATACTGTAGCATTCGTAATCTCACCATTTACCATGTTCTTTGCAATAACACCATAAGTCTGGTTTACCTGAGTATTGTCATGTGTATTAATACTGGTAAACTTGTCTTCTGTGATGAAAAGTTGCTTACGAGCATCATTATTAGGGATACGGCTAATCAACTCATGTCCTATGGTTCCAGCTCCAGTACTTTGACTAGTTGCATAATAACCATTACATGCATTCTGTGCACCGAACGCCCAATACCAGTTCTGTTCAGTATCGCCACCATAGCTACCCAGTATCCATTCGTCAGTTGGCTTATAGAAACCAGTAGCATAATCAGCAGCTTTCATCAATGGACGATCGTTCTCTGCCAGTTTAGCCTGTGCCAAAGCCGTAGCATAATCCTGACGTGTCAAGGCTGCTCGAGCATATACAGCATGTGCAGTATTGAGGTCTGGAATCCAGCTTTCTGAAGTAGAGCGAGTCTTACCACTCTGTGTAAACAGATCAATAGCTTCCTGACAATCCTTATAGATCTGCTGATAAGTCTCTGCAAGAGTTGATGCTTTCAGCTCACCTGTTGATGTATCAAGACGCAATGGCAACCCACGTGAAGCACCATTGTTACTATCCTGCCAACGATAGCAGTAGTAATGAGCTAACTTTTCAAAAGCATAAGCACGGAAGGTAAGTGCTGAAGCCTTGATAAACTGACGTTCAGAGTCTGGACCTTTAGCTTTATCAATATTCTCCAACAATGCATTTGCATTTGTTATGATCTGATAATAATACGTCCATGCATAAGAGTCATAGATACGTGTTGACTGGAAGTGGAAAGTCTGATTGTGCAGAGGAGCCCATCCAGCAGCATATGCATTATAGTTATAGTTCTGACTTGGCAAGCATTCGAACAGACGAATGATAGCATTTTCGCCAGCAAAGCCTTGAGTATAGTAAGACTGCTGAGTTGTCATAACCTTAGCAATACCATTCAATGTATTATATGCGTTGCTCGTGGTACTATAAGCTGCGCCTGGCTCAACTGACTCTGAAGGAGACGTATTGAGATAGTCACTTGAACAAGAGACTGTCATTGCTGCCACAGCAAACAAAGCACCTGCAGTGAATTTATTGATTGAATATTTCATATTATCCTCTTTTTTATGTGTAAGTGTTTTAGAAATCAACAGACAAACCGAAGTTAAATACTCGTGCAGAAACATAAGTATCATCACTACCACCCTTGAAATTGTACTGTGGGTTCAGACCTTTACGGCTTGTAACAGTGAAAAGATTCTCGACACCAGCCTTAACTGACACACCGCCGAGTCCCCAACTTGAAACAAGAGTCTTTGGCAAACGATACGTCAACATGATATTCTTCATAATGAGATATGAAGCACTTGTCAACCAACGGTCACTCAAACTGTTATTCTCATTGCTCTGATTGAAGTCAATGATAGGAATACCATGTGGATCAATTCGGTTTGGTGATGTTGCAGTCATACCTGCAGGAACACCATCCCATGAACCTAAGATGTCTTTATGCAATGCTGCAGCAGATGATGCAGAACCTGTTGACATCAAACTCTGATAAGAAGCATCCATGATCTTACCACCAAGACTATATGTCATCAATACAGACAAGCTTAAATCCTTCCAACGAAGATTAGATCCAAATGAACCATAGACAGATGGTAATGCCGTACCAGCCCACTCACGTTGTGCAAAAGCACTATTTGTCGTGTACTTTGTTCCATTGATTTCTACCAGTGCTCCTGCAGCATTTGCAGCAGATTCCTTCTGCGTATCAAGGTCATACAGTGAAGAACCTGTCATCTGGTCTACACCAGCAAAGTGATAAGTGTACCACTCATAAGCAGAGTGTCCTACTGAATACTTCTGATGTCCATGTAGGATATCCTCACCATTAGGCAGTTTTAGCACCTTATTCTTCAGTGTTGTTGCATCGAAAGAGAGATTCCATGTCCAGTCTTTTGAGCGGACAACATCACCACTCAACATAATCTCGAAGCCTCGGTTAGAGATCGTACCAATGTTCTGATACTGTGTAAGGTTCTCTATATCACTATTTCCAGAGAATGAACCAGCAGACAATGGGAAGCGAACCTGGAAGAGCAAGTCCTTAGAACGCTTATCAAAATAGCCTAAGCTGAAGTTCAAACGATCGAAGAGAGTACCCTCAACACCAAAGTCGAAAGTCTGTGTTGTCTCCCACTTCAAATTATTAGCAGCCAACTTTTGACGAATCAATGCAGGCTTACCACCATTCTTTGTTATGTAATAAAGAGCCTGATAACCATAGTAGTCTACGGCTGCATCATTACCAACCTCACCATAAGAAGCACGTGCACGCAGAGCATCAACCCACTTCACATCTTTCATGAAGTTCTCTTTCTTAATGTTCCAGTTCACACCGAAAGAGAAGAAGTTACCCCAACGGTTGTCCTTTTGGAACTTAGAAGAGCCGTCACGACGGAGAGAGAAGTCAGCAAAGTACTTATCATCATAGCTATAACGCAGACGACCAAGATAAGATTCTGTTCTATAATCGTTAAAGAAACCCTCTGTATCAGAGTTTGAAACGAAGTTACTCAAAGCAAGTAAGCCATCAATAGCAGCATTCACGTTTCTTGCCATTGAATATCTACGGTTCCAACTATAGTTCTCATGACCGAGAAGTACATCAAGGTGGTGAACATCAAAGTCGTGTTCCCACGTCAAAAGCTCCTGACCTGTATAAGAAGTATACTGGTAAGAATACTCTGTCAGACGTCCATTGTTCGTAGAACCATCACCAATAATAGGGTTATTATAGGTCTGACGGTTTGTATTTGCATGGTTCAAGTCAGCTTTTCCTGTGAAAGTAAAGCCATAAGGAAGAGTTACCTTTGCATAAATCAAACCATCCAATACGTTTCTACGAGTCTTATCTTTATCCATTGACATCTCATAAACAATATTTCGATTCTGAAGATACTCAGAAGTCGTATCATATTGTTTATTACCATCAGCATCTAAGAGGTAAGAACCGTCTGCATTGTGCAGATAAACAGGATAGATTGGAGCCATATAACGCGTTACATAGAACGGGTTGGCAAACATATTACCACTTGCATTAGGGTTAAAGTTTCTGTTAGCAGATGTACCAGAGAGGTTTATGCCTAACTCCAACCACTTTGTTGCATTATAAGTAGTGTTGATACGACCTGTGAAACGCTCATAACTTGAGTTACGTATGTAACCCTGCTCATTCAGATAACCTGCAGAAGAATAGATATTGAACTTGTCACCAGACACAGCTGCAGAGAGGTTGTACTCCTGACGATGACCTGTACGCTCTACACCTTTAGCCCAATCAAGGTCGTCATAACCTGGACGAATCTTGGCAATCAGCTTACCATTTGAGTCGAAAAGGGCATCACTTGCACCATCATAGATGTTACGACGTGCATAGTCAGTAACCAACTGTTTTGTTGCATAGTCTGCAGCATCAGCTTCTGTAGACACAATACCGCCAGAAAGAGCAGAGTTCTTCATTGCTTTCCATGAAGCTTCCATCCACTGATCAGGACCTAAACGGTCATACTCAGGAAGACCACGTCTGTAAAAACCATGATCAACCTTCAGCGTAATATTTGGCTTTGAAGCATACTTGGCTTTCTTCGTTGTAATCAAGATAACACCATTAGCAGCACGGTTACCATAAAGTGCAGCAGAAGATGCATCCTTCAACACAGACATTGACTCTATATCGTTAGGGTTCAACTCAGCAATGTTACCTTCATACGGAGTACCATCAACGATATAAAGAGGCTGGTCAGCGCCATTTACCAGTGTTCCGACACCACGAATATGAATCTTTGGAGCCTGACCTGGTTCACCATAAGAGTTGTTAACCTGTACACCTGGAGCAGAACCTTCCAGTGCACCTGTTACAGAAGTGTTGATACGATCTGAAATTTTCTTCGAATCAACAACAGCTACAGAACCCGTAAGAGACTGTCGTTTTGCTGTACCATAAGCAACAACAACAACTTCATCAAGTTTCTTGTCCTCAGGATCCAATGTAATCTTCATGTTAGGTGCAGCCGTAACAGTCTTTGAATTCATACCGATGTATGAAACAACCAACTTGGAACCAGCCGCAGCAGAGAGTTTAAAGTTACCATCAACATCGGTAACAGTACCGTTCTGCGTACCCGCAACAAGGATAGAAGCACCGATAATAGGCTGCTTATCCTCGGAAGAGATTACAGTTCCGCTAATCTCAGTTTGCGCCAACGCTGTCCCTACACATAGGAACAAAGCGGCTAAAAACATCATTAGTCTTTTTTCCATAAATACGCTCTTTTTATATTAATTATATGTATTATTTCCTAAGACAATCTTTATATATCTTGAAAAAGCTTACAGTTTGTAACTTATTAAACAAGAGTATTTAACAATTCACAAAGATAATGTAGCTATATTAAACATCCAAAGAAAAGTAAAATTTTAAATCTTATTTTTACATTTATTAATAATTAATATACAAAAAGTGATAGTTTTACGCATAATAATTGAATAATTCAAGGCTTTAAGTTGAAAGTTGTTTGTGAATAACAAGCTTTAAATTCTTACTAAATGGTATCATTTAGTCTCTGCAGGAGTGTTTTTCATGCCTCTGAGTATGACATTATCGACAGATTATAACCTTAACATTTATGACCATCATTGCATTTTATGCATGAATAGAGTGTATAAAGAAGAGCAGTATCAAACCATCTGAAATACAGGTGAGGAATAGCCTTTGTCAAAATAATTACAAACAGGAAAAGAAAAGGTGCTCTTTTGCAATGTAAAAGGGCACCTTTTGCAATGTAAAAGACGCCCTTTTGAAGTGTAAAAGGGCATCTTTTGAAGAGCAAAAGGGCACCTTTTAAAAACGAAAATATAACTATCTGACTTTCTGTAGATTACAAAATACAAAATAAACAAAATCCGTTGATTTCAAGAAACCAACGGATAAGAAACTTGTAAGGTTATTTCAAAAACCCCTTAATAACACACTTTAAAAATCAAAACTTAGTTGTCCATCACCTAAGAGATTATAGCTCTTGCGATGATAGGGCGTAATGCCATGGTCACGAATGGCTTGCCGATGTTTCTTCGTTGGGTAGCCCATGTTGGATTGCCAGTCGTATTGAGGATATTCTTTTGCAAGACCGAGCATGTAATCATCACGATAAGTCTTGGCAAGAACTGATGCAGCAGCAATGGAAAGATACTTTCCGTCACCCTTTACTATCGTGGTGAAGGGTAAATCCTGATAAGGTTTGAAACGATTACCATCCACTATGACGGCTTCAGGACACAAGGAAAGCTGGTCCAAAGCACGATGCATCGCAAGGAAGGAGGCATTAAGAATATTGATTTTATCTATTTCCTCTGGTGTGACAATACCCACTGCCCATGCCAGAGCATCACGCTGGATAACCTCACGCAGGGCATAACGCTTCTTGGCTGTTAACTTCTTGGAATCATTTAACAAGTCATTCTCGTAATCAGGAGGGAGGATTACGGCTGCAGCATAGACACTTCCGGCAAGGCATCCCCTACCCGCTTCATCGCATCCTGCTTCAACAAGATTATCATAATAATGACTTTTCAACATAGAACAAAGCCCTTTAACTGTTAATAAACCTTTCGTTTTAAAGTTAAATAACAAAGAAAAATTTTAGAGTGAACATCCTGTGCACACCATGCAACTAACTTTGCAAACGTAAACCACAGTTGGTTTTACACCTTATTATATATATAGCAAATAACAATAAGACAAAGAATATGAAAAAGGAAATGACTTTCACGGAGCAGAACACATCGTATAATGACCTCAGTAGACTTTTCAGCGATGGCTGTGCATGGCTTCAAGCACCTGTAATGTGGCTTAGAAGATATTACAGTGCCATACTTGAACGTGAAGTAAGTACGAAACAAGCATCTTACATCACGCAAGCACAGGTGGCATTTGTATTTGCTGCATTCCCTATTATGTCGTCCCTCTTACTACATCTTGCTGCCGTTGTTTGGTTTGCAGCGAGCATTTACATGTGCAAGAGGGCCTAAAGGAATCAGAACATCTGTACCACTCGCTTGATACCTGACACCAAGGCGTCTACTTCCTCACGGGTGTTATAAAGTCCGAAAGAGGCACGAACAGTTCCGAGAACACCCAAGCGGTCCATCAAGGGCTGGGCACAATGATGACCAGTCCGGACTGCAATGCCAAGTTGATCGAGGAGTGTACCGAGGTCCATGTGGTGGATATTGCCTACATTAAAGCTGATAACGGCATCGCCACTATCACCAACATGCCCGTAGATGTGCATTCCTTCTATCTCACGCAACTGCTGAAGGGCATAATGTGTGAGGTCTTGCTCATGCGC
>FLSC01000034.1_pt1 | contig 12271 bp, 8 predicted proteins | sample 1550561 | NCBI WGS metagenome assembly FLSC01 (sample SAMEA4031775, study PRJEB14383) | metagenome | biome: human; feature: oral; material: saliva | place: Philippines | collected 2014 | reverse complement strand
CTCGACGAACCCACCTCCGGCCTCGACCTGGGAGCTCGTGAGTTGCTCATCGCTGCGCTCTCTGAGATCATGAAGGGTTCGAAATCTCCGCAGATCGTCCTGGTGACTCACCAGATCGAGGAGATTCCTGACGGCGTGACGCACTGTGCGATCATGTCGCAGGGGCAGATTACTCATCAGGGTCCCATCGAGGACATACTGACGGGTGTCAATCTGTCGCAGGTCTATGGCATGCCGTTGCTCGCCGGTCGCACCGATGGTCGCTGGTGGGCGCGCGGTGTGATCGAGTAAGAGAGGCAGGGCGATGAGTACCTGGTGGTTGTGGATTTTGGCGGCCCTTGTGTCCGGCATTATCGAGGTCATGAGCGTGAGCTTCGTGTTCCTGATGCTCGCGATTGGTGCTCTCGCCGCCGGTATTGCGGCAGCATGTGGCGCGAATCTGTTGGTTCAGTTGATCGTCTTCATTGTCGTGTCTGTCGCTCTCCTGGTTGTGTTGCGTCCCTTCTTGAAGGGGCGGATCGAACGGTCGAACAACTACGTTCCCAGCAACACGGACCGCCTGATCGGCAAGAGCGGTTACGTCACCGAGACAGTGGGCGAGCGTCATGGACGCATCCAGTTTTCTGGCGGTGAATGGAGCGCGCGAACCGAAGGACCGGAGCTGCCCGTTGGTACTGAGGTGCGCGTTGATCGTATTGATGGCGCGACCGCCGTTGTCAGTGCTCTCAGCCTGACGCAGCAGCCTCTCGCCCAGCCGCCTGCGGGTCCCGCCTACCGATAGGCTCGACCTGTCGGCTTCGAAGTATGAGAAGTATGAAAGGAAAGATGCATTGAGGTCAGCAGAACTCATCGGCAACGTCGCGGTTATCGTGATCCTTGCCTTCGTTATCTTTGTTGTTGTGTCGCTTGTCCGTGCAGTTCGGATCGTTCCGCAGTCGCAGGCGTACGTCGTTGAGCGTTTGGGACGTTTCCAGGCCGTGATGAAGGGGGGTTTCCACCTCCTCGTTCCTTTCGTGGATCGCGTCGCCGCTCGTATTGACCTGCGCGAGCAGGTTGCGAACTTCCCGCCTCAGCCTGTCATTACCGCCGACCAGGCGATGGTGTCGATTGACTCCGTCATCTACTTTCAGATTACGGATCCGCGCAGTGCTACCTATGAGGTGGCCAACTTCCTACAGGCAATCGAACAGCTGACTGCGACGACCCTGCGTAACCTGATTGGCTCCCTCGATCTGGAGCAGACCCAGACCTCGCGCGAGTCGATCAACAAGCAGCTGCGCGGCGTCCTCGACGAGGCCACAGGTCCGTGGGGTATCCGCGTGACCCGCGTGGAGCTCAAGTCCATTGAGCCGCCGCCGCGCGTCCTGGCTGCCATGGAGCAGCAGATCACGGCGGAGCGCACCAAGCGAGCGACGATTCTGACGGCTGAGGCCGAGCGTGAGGCCCAGATCAAGAAGGCTGAGGGTGCCAAGCAGGCCGCTGTTCTGGCTGCCTCCGCCCAGCAGGAGGCTCAGATCCTGCAGGCCAGGGGTCAGAAGGAAGCGCTGATCCTCCAGGCCGAGGGCGCTCGCCAGGCGCAGATCCTGCGCGCGCAGGGTGAGGCCGAGGCGATCCAGACGGTCTTCTCCGCAATCAACGCGGGCAAGGCCACCCCGGAGCTGCTCTCCTACAAGTACCTGGAGATGCTGCCGAAGATCGCGGATGGACAGGCGTCCAAGCTGTGGATGGTTCCGTCCGATCTGACCGGCGCACTGGAATCCATCTCGAAGGGTTTCGGTCTGGGCAAGTAGACTGGAGCCTATGCCGGGCCGACCGCAGTCCCTGCGGTCGGCCCGTCGTCTATTCAAGGGGAGGACACCGGTGGATTCGCATCAGGAGCACGTGCTGCGCGAGGTTGCGCAGAAGAACATCCGTTTCATCAGGCTGTGGTTTACGGACGTCGCTGGCGTCCTGAAGTCGATTTCGATTGACCCGGGTGAGCTGGAGGACGCTTTCGCTGAGGGCATCGGTTTCGATGGCTCGGCCGTCGAGGGCCTCACCCGCGTGTTTGAGTCCGACATGCTGCTCATGCCCGATGCCTCGACCTTTCAGCTGTTGCCGTGGCGTTCCAACGAGGATCCCGTCGCTCGCATGTTCTGCGACGTCCTCATGCCCGATGGCCGCTCGGCGCCCTCGGATCCGCGCGGCGTTCTCGAGCGCGTTGTCGAGCGCGCCGCCGACGCGGGCTTCCGCGTCATGATGCACCCCGAGATCGAGTTCTACCTGCTGCGTCAGCCCGTCACCCCTGAGCGCATGGTGCCCGTCGATCAGGCGGGCTATTTCGATCACGTTGCGCGCGGGGACTCTAATGATTTCCGGCGACGCGCGGTGCGCATGCTGGAGGATATGGGGATCCCCGTCGAGTTCTCTCACCACGAGGGAGGCCCCGGCCAGAACGAGATCGACCTGCGTGCGGTGGACCCGGTGCGCGCGGCCGACAACATTATGACAGCTCGTACGGTCATCGAGGAGGTGGCCCTGCGTGAGGAGTTGGTCGCCACCTTCATGCCGAAGCCCTTTATTGAGCACCCGGGGTCGGGCATGCACACGCATCTCTCGCTCTTCGAGGGTGAGGAGAACGCGTTCTTCTCGCCGTCGGGTCAGTACCGGCTCTCCATGACGGGTCGCCGCTTCATCGCGGGCCTGCTTGCGCACGCCGGCGACATAGCGGCGATCACGAACCAGCACGTTAACTCCTACAAGCGCCTGTGGGGTGGGGGAGAGGCCCCGTCCTATGTGTGTTGGGGCCACCTGAATCGTTCCGCTCTCGTGCGCGTGCCGCTCTATAAGCCGAAGAAGAGCGCGTCGGCGCGTATCGAGTACCGCGCTCCCGACCCGAGTGCAAACCCCTACTTGGCTTTTGCCGTTATGATCGCGGCTGGCCTGGACGGCATCGAGAAGAAGATGGAACTCATGCCGGAGGCCGAGGATAACGTGTGGGATCTGTCGGATCGCGAGCGCCAGGTGATGGGTATCCACGCCCTGCCGACCTCCCTGTCGGACGCGGTGCGCGAGATGAAGAAGTCGGAGCTTGTGGCCTCCACGCTGGGCGAGCAGGTCTTTGACTACGTCATCCGCAACAAGCGCAAGGAATGGACGGAGTACCGCCAGCAGATCACGCGACAGGAACTTGAGCAATTCCTGAAGGTTGTTCCCCGGTGATCCCCGATGATCTGCGGGTCGCGGGCTTCCTCGACGCGCGCCGGGCCCTGTCGTTCCTGGAGGAACTGCCTGCGGGGCAGTCATGGGTGGGGGATCTGAGCGCGTCGGCCGATCCTGACCAGGCCTTGCTGCAGGCGGTGCGTCTGCGCGAGGCGGACCCCGGCCTCGTCGATGCGCTGAGCCGAGATGAGCGCGCTCGTCGTCGCGTGTGCGCGATCCTGGGTGGGAGCCAGTGGTTGGGTGATTACGTCATCGCTGATCCTGCCCGCGCGGCTGCGATTAATGAGGATCCGGGTGATCCTCGGGAGGTCTTGTACGAGGCTGTGGGAGCTCGCACTGTCGGGCGCGGCGCGTGGGTGGCCGCGCGGGAGGCCACCGCCGACGACTTGCGTGCCGCCTACCGGCGCGTGCTGCTACATCTGGCCGCCGACGACCTGACGAGCGGTACCCCCGAGGACATCATGCCGAGCGTGGGGGCGCGCATCGCAGACCTGGTGGACGCCACTCTCGACGCGGGCCTGGCCCTGGCCCGCCGTGACGTCGACCCCGAGGGTTCTGTCCCCTTCGCGATCATCGCTATGGGCAAGACCGGCGCGCGCGAACTCAACTACATCTCCGACGTGGACGTCATCTACGTGGCTGAGGCGGGGGAAGACGGGGACGAACGAAGCGCCCTGGAGAAAGCAACCCGCTTGGCCTCAGCCACGGCCTCGGCGTGCTCGGGGCCGGGAACGCAGGCACCGCTGTGGACCGTGGACGCGAACCTGCGGCCCGAGGGGCGCAACGGCGTCCTCGTACGCACGATTGAGTCCTACCGACAGTACTGGGACAAGTGGGCGCAGACCTGGGAGTTCCAGGCTCTGCTCAAGGCACGCGCGTGCGCGGGCGACCCAGAGCTGGGGCGCGCCTTCGAGGAGGCGGCGCAGCCCTACGTGTGGAGCGCGTCAGCACGCGAGGGTTTCGTGGAGGCCGCGCGCGCGATGCGCCGCCGCGTCGAAGACAACATTTCCCGCTCCCACGCCTCACGCGAACTGAAGCTTGGGCGCGGCGGACTACGCGACGTCGAGTTCACCGTGCAGCTGCTTCAGCTGGTTCACGGACGTACCGATGCCTTCCTGCGGGTGCGCTCCACCTTGGATGCCATCGAGGCGCTGCGCGAGGGCGGCTATATCGCCCGATCCGACGCCGACCAGTTGTCCTCCTGCTACCGCTTCCTGCGCGCCGTCGAGCACCGCACGCAGCTGCCGCGCATGCGCCGCAACCACCTGATTCCCGACAAGGACAGCGACCTGCGCGTCCTCGGGCGGGCCATGGACCCGGTGCGTTACCCCGACGCCGACGCGATCCGCTCGGCCATCGACGACGTGCGCGCTGATGTGCGCGCCCTGCATGAGGACGTGTTTTACCGGCCGATCATCGCGGCTACCGCATCCCTCAGCGCGGATGAGGCTTCCCTGCACGCTGAGGGCGCGCGCGACCGACTGGCCGCCATCGGATACCGCGACCCCGTCGGCGCCCTCACCCACATCGCGGCCCTCACCCAGGGCACGAGCCGTCGCGCCGCGATCCAACGCCACCTCCTGCCCGTATTCATCTCGTGGCTGGCAAACGGCGCTGACCCTGACATGGGCCTGCTCAACTTCCGCGTCCTGTCCGAGGACATTGGGGAGTCGCACTGGTATCTGGCGCTCTTGCGCGACTCGGGGGTGGCCGCCCGCAGACTGATGACGATGCTGCCGAACTCCCGGTGGATCGCCGACGCGCTGGCCAAGCGGCCCGAGGCCGTGGCGTGGCTGGACGACGACGCGGAGCTGGCACCGCGCGAGCCGCAGAGGCTCACCCGAGAAGTCGCCGCTCTCATCGACCGCCACGACGACGCGACGGAGGCAGCCGCCCGCGTGCGTGCCGTGCGCACCCGCGAGCTGACGCGCGCCGCCATGAGCGACCTACTCGGCGGAGTCGACCCGCGCGGGCACGCCATTGCCGACGCGACGGACGCCGCACTGCTCGGAGCCCTCGCGATTGCGGGGCGGGAGGAAGCCGAGTGGTGGGGGAGCGAGCGCGCCCACGTCACCTTCGTGGCGATGGGGCGCTACGGCGGGCGCGAGTGCTCTTATGCCTCCGACGCCGATGTCATTGCCTTGCATGAACCTGTGGGTGGTGCCTCCGACTCCGAGGCCGCGGCCAGCGCCACTGCGATCGTTAATCGAGTCAAGAAGCTTCTCGGTTCGGCGACCAGTCAGCTTGGTATCGTCGTCGACCTCGACCTGCGCCCCGAGGGGAAGAATGGCCCGATGAGCCGCACCATCGCCTCGCACGAGGAGTACGCGCAGCGCTGGGCCTCCACGTGGGAGCGCCAGGCGGCCGTGCGCGCCCGTCCCATCGGATCGAGCGACCTCGATGAGCGCGCCCGCGCCCTGTTTGAATCCATGGCCTACCGGGAGGTGAGTGAGTCGGAGGTGCGTGACATCCGACTGCTCAAGGCCCGCATGGAAAACGAGCGTCTGCCGCGCGGCAGCGAGCCCGCCCGGCACGTCAAGCTCGGCCCCGGCGGACTCTCCGACGTCGAGTGGACGATTCAGCTCATTCAGATGCGCCACGGTGCGCGCCTCCCTGCCCTGCGGACCCCCTCCACGACGCAAGCCATTGCGGTCGCGCGCGACGCGGGGCTGCTGGCCGCACCCGATGCTGAGATCCTCCTGAACGCCTGGGACCTGGCCACGCGTATTCGCGCCGGTAACACCTTGGCGACCGGGCGCATGAGCGGTGTGAAGCTCGACGTTGTGCCACGTGATAGCGCGGAGCTGAGCGCGCTTGCCGCTATCCTCGGGTACGGGAGCGGTGGGCTAACCGCCCTCGAAGAAGACTGGTTGCGCGCAGCACGACAGGCGCGCAACGTGATGGAACGAGCTTTCTGGGAGCAGCAGTGAAGATTGTGCTGGTACGGCACGGACAGACCCCCGCCAACCGACTGGGGGCCCTCGACACGGTCCGCCCCGGCCTCGGCCTGACCGAGGAGGGCCTGGCTCAGGCGCGCCGCCTCGCGGATCGCTGGGAATCCGAGGTTGCGCCTCCTCCCACCGTTATCGCCCTGTCCGGTCTGTATCGCACGCGCCTGACGGCCGCGCCGCTGGCTGCGCGCTACGGGCTGACGCCGCTCGTCTGTCCGGGGATTCGCGAGCTGCGCTCGGGTGACCTGGAGATGGCCTCAGACCCCGCCTCGCAGATGGAGTACGTGCGCACGACCCTGTCGTGGTGCGCGGGGGACGTGGACAACCGGATGCCGGGCGGGGAGAGCGGGCGCGAGGCCCTGGCTCGTTCCCTGGAGACCGTGCGCCGCGTGGGACTGGCGGCTCGCGAGCAAGCGGGGGAGGACGCCGTCGCCGTCTTCGTCATTCACGGTGCGCTCACGCGCCTGCTGGCCACGTGGCTGTCGGCCGAGATTGACGAATCCCTCGTGTCAAAGCACTTCATGTCGAACACGGGCACGACCACCTTCGAGTGGGCTCCCGGCTTCACCCCGGCCTCGGCCTCCGAGCTGGCCAAAGGCCTGCATGCCCTGACCTGGAATGACCGCCCGCTCGATCAGTGGGCCTGAGGCTGGTTCTCGTCGCCTGACGGTCCGGCGGCGGGTGCCACGAAGGGCGAGACCTCGAAGAGGACTGTATGAGAACTGATATCGGTTGATCCGCTTCTTGTCGTCAAATTGTAAATTGAGGTATCCTGAGCTTGTCATCAGTGTCATGTAAGACACCGCAATGAGGAGGTGTACCGATGCCCCATTCCCTACCCCTGGTGGTTGTCATTCCCGGTATCGGTGGGAGTGAGCTCGCGGATGCGTCCGGCACAATCGTCTATAGAGCTGGTTTGGGTCCTCTCGCTTGCGTGGGGCTAGATCCGAGCGTGCTCGATCCGAACAATGAGCTGCGCCCGGTCGGACTCATCGGGCCCTGTTCGTTGATATGTTGGCAACTCATTACCGGCTACGACGGCTTGCTGAACGGTATTACCAAGAGACTGGGACTATCCCCGGGGCGTGTCGTAACCGCGGGTGAGGACCTGGTTGATCGAGACGCCGCCGTCGTCGCCTTTCCCTATGATTTTCGCCGGTCGGTGGAACAGATCGCCAACGATCTGGACCGTGTCGTGCGCGAGCGGGCGCAGGGACGGCGCGTCGTGCTCGTCGCGCACTCGATGGGCGGCCTGGTGGCCGCGTGGTGGTGGGCCTTCATGAGTGAGGGGATCGATGTCGACCAGATTATTACCCTTGGTACGCCGTTTCGCGGGGCGGCGAAAGCTCTCGATGTCTTGGTCAATGGGATGCGTATCGGGCCATTTGACGTTCCTCAGGCTGTTACTGACACGGTGAGGACATGGGATTCCGTCTTCGATCTGCTGCCCCACTACCAGGTTGTCGACGGGAATGATAAGTACCGGTACCCGTACGAATTGCCTTCCGGCATGACGTCGGCCGTCGCTGGGTTCTCAGGCAAAGCGCTCAACGCCTATCAGAAGAACCGATGTTTGCATGATGCGCTGGTCAATAAGGTTGCAGAGAGTGGGCGCAATCCCTTCACTGTCTACTACTCGCAGGGACACACAACTCTGGGATGCGCTAGTATCGATGCTCACTCGAATCAACTCGTGGTGGCCAAGGGAAACCCGCGAGCGATCCACGCGAGCTGGGATGGTGGCGACGGGACGGTTCCGATGTTCTCAACGATTCCCGATATTGTGGAAAGAGACGTTTCCCGGTGGCGGCGACTGGCTGGCAAGCATCAAGACCTGGTGGAAGAGAAGTCAGTCTTCGAGCATTTGTCGGAATATTCACGCACACGGTTGCCCGCCGCCGCTAGGGGTGGCGGCTATGAAGCGAGTGCTTACCTGCAGCTTGATCTCGACGATGTCGTGCTTTCGGGAGTTGAAACCGAGTTCAGGCTCTGTGTAGTAGATAAAGCAGGCAATGCGTTGGATCCGAAAAACGTCGGGGGCAATGTGGGTGGGCACAGGTTCGTTGCGGAACGCTCTGACGACGGATGGTGGCTCGCTCAGCTCCCGCGACTGGAGGAGGGGGTGCACTCGGTGATGCTCTCGGCGACGGAAGTGCCCGGTGTTGGTCGGGTCGGAATGAAGACACGTCTGGGGGTGGCGTCGTGAACGAGCACAAACTGTGGGATTCGGTGAAGCATCCGATCGGCTTGGCGGATATGGTTCATGTCGGGTGGGTGCAGCGGTTGCTTCGTTCTGCGGAGTGGATGGGTTTTCCTGGTCCTGAGCCTGACCTGGTCGTCCATGGGCAGACGCGTGTAGAGGCTCGCGCGAGGAGGGTTTTTGATAAGTTTGTCGAGCTGGGGATCGAATACGTTGCGGAGCCGACAGATAGTGAGCCTGGGGCGCAGCGTATTCGGCCTGTTAATGAAGTGCTTGCTTTTAGGAAGGCGACGTGTATTGATCTGTGTGTGGCCTTTTGTTGTGCTGCGCTCGATGCTGGGATTTACCCGCTGATCCTGACGGTCACAGCCGATAGAGGACTCAACAGGCATGCGATTGTTCTGGTTCCTCTTGATCGAGTGTGGGCTAACAACTGTGGCGCGTTGCTTGAGACGGGGTTCAGTCGCGAATTATTGGAGGTGGATGGGGAAGCGCTCGGGACGATGGTGTACGAATCTGAAGGCGACCCATCGGGCACGTGGTTGGCGATTGATGTTCAGCAGGTGACGGAAGTGGGGGCTAACTGGGGCGCTGCGCTGTCTTCGGGCGCTCAGTATATTCGGGACTGGGAGTGGGATGTGTGCGTGGATGTTGGGGGTCTGCGCAGTCGCACCCCTGATCGGGAGCTCCCTCCGGGGGGACACATCGAGAAGGTGTTGGCTCCTGCTTATGCCGCGTTGCCCGAGGATTTCACGCCCCTGCAGCTGATCAAGGCGCGGCACGGCGTCGTGCCGTACCAGCAATGCGCCGAGATGCGTCAACTTCGCGAATGGGCGATGACAGTGCCGAGTGATATTCGAACGGGGAGGATCGGACGGAATGCCGATATTTCCGTTGCCGTCGTGACGGGTGCTGGCGGTTCAGGTAAGACGCGTATGGCTGCGCAGCTGTGCCACGATCTGTCCACGATCGGATGGTACACGGGGTTTTTGCCTTCGACGACCGAGGTGACGGATGAGGAGCTGGCTGCTCTCGCGGAGGTGACCACTGAAGTTCTGGTGGTGGTGGACTACGCTGAGGAAGCTCGGCGAGGTCTCGTTGCACGGGTGGTGCGAAAGTTGCGGGCGAGGCACTCGCCAACCCGGATCGTGTTGACAGCGCGCGGTGCCGATACGTGGTGGGAGGAGTTCCGTGAGGAAGCGGAGCAAGACGGAACACCACTGAGTAACACGCTGTCACTGTCTATTCGGGGCAAGCAACAGGTGGAGACGGATCCATGGTTTTTCGGACGCATGTATCGCAGGGCGGTTCGGCAATTCTCTGACAAGCTCAATAGGGCTGTTCCGACAGACGTTGAGGTTCCCGAGGATCTGGGGGACACTGCTCTTGACGTGGTGTTAAGGACATGGCTTGCCGTGTGCGGCAACGACGAGGCGGCTAAGAAGCACATGCCGACCCGGGAAGAGCTCTACGACAGGGTTTTATCGATTGAGTTTGCCCGGTGGTGTAAGGAACCGGAGCTGAGAGGGATCAGCCGTGACCACTTGCGTCGTGCCGCTGCCACACTCAGCCTGCTTGCTCCGAGCCAGGACGAGGATGCGGTCGACGACGTCCTGAGCAGATTGCCAGAGTGGAGTCAGGATCATCTGCTCCGCAGTCGTTTCGCAGCACTGCTAGTCCAATCCCTCTTGCGTGATGACGGTGCTGAGTTCCTGAGCCTGCGGCCCGATCCAGTTGCCGAACACCTCATCCTGGAGGTATTCGGAAAGAAGCCGGAACTGCTGGATCGAGTGCTTCCACAGGATCCGGTGAAGGTACCGGGCTTAGACGACATTGATGCTGAGGACTCGGTCGTTACGCGTGCGCTCGAGTGGGGTCAGCAAGCGCGCAACGCGTGCGTTGCCCTCACACGGGCCGCGTCCCGCGACTCGGAGCGTGCGCGTCTTCTCGCGTGCCGCGCGCTGCGGCTGCGACCTGTGCTGTGGCGGGAAGCGCTTGATATTTCCATCTCCCGAGGTGGGCCCTTTGCACGTGCCCTGACAGTGCTCATCGAGTCTGGTGCGGACTTACCTCTTGATGAGATTGATAATGCAATTCCCGTCAGGCATTCGGCGTTGGGAGAGACAGGTTTAGCTACGACGAAGCGTCTTGCAGCTGCCGCTGAGCAGACTATTGAGCAACGAGCCTACTGGGCTCAGCGTCTGTCTATTCGCCTGTCGGATGTTGGTGCGCGAGAGCAAGCTCTGGAATTTGGTCGTGAAGCGGTAGAGCTCTACGAGTCTTTGGTGAAGAACTTTCCGGGTGACTACGAAGAAGATCTGGCTGCGGCTTTAGATCATCTGGCGGCGAACTTAAATACGGTAGGAGAATATCGTGAAGCGCTGGTGGCTGGCCAAAAATCTGTCGACCTATACCGGCGTTTGTTCTCAAAATGGCCGGAAAGTAATACTCGGGACTTGGCAATAGCGTTGACTAATTTGGCAAAGTATCGGTTGGATGCGGGGGAGCTTGGTGAAGCGCTGGCTGCTGCACAAGAAGCAGTCGACCTACAGCGGTGTTTGCCTTCGGAATCAATGGAAAAATATACACTCGACTTGGCGATGTCATTGCTTGTTTTTGCGAATTGTCTTTCGCTGCTGGGAGAAAAGGGCAAAAGTGTAGAAACTGCGTGCGAGGCAAAGGATCTCATTCATGAATTGTTTGATGAATCGAAGGCCTCCTATGCTGCGCCTTTGGCCAAATCGCTGGATACATTATCCCATTGTCTATTAGAGTCAGGTGACCCTCGTGAAGCTTTGAAGACTGCGCGTGAAGCGGAGCGCTTACATAGGTGGTTAGATAAGGAAGCTCCGGGTTCGCACATGGCAGATCTTGCCTATTCGTTGAAAAATCTTGCAGTTTGTTTGTTGGAGAATGATGAAGTTGCCGATGCAATTACAGCTTGCTGCGAGGCGGAAGGGCTATATTGGGAACTTAGAGAAAGATTTCCGCAAATGCACGTACCCGGCTTAGCGGCGTCGCTGAATATTCGAGCAAACTGTCTTTCGAGGCAAAGGAAGCTCGGTGAGGCGCTGGATGTTGGTCAGGAGTCGGTGGACCTATTCCGGCGTATGAGTAAGGACAACCCAATTAGCTATAAATCTGACCTTGCTATGTCATTGAGTAATCTGTCTAGGCATCTGTGGCGAGTCAACGAAAATGAAAGGGCGTTGGATGCTGCCCGGGAGGCAGCAGATTTACGAAGGGACTTATCCAAGAAGTTTCCTGCAGCCTTCAATTCTGATTTGGCTGCGTCTCTGAGCGGTCTGGCGATTCGACTGTCCAGCGTTGGAGAGTTTAGTGAGGCTCTGGCTAAGGCTCGTGAGGCGGTGGATTTATATCGAACATTGGAAAAGGGATCTCCGGATATCTACAAGTCGAAGTTGGCTGCTTCACTGAATTCCTTGGCAAATCGTTTGGTGGAGAACGGTGATCGTGGTGGGGCATCGGAAGCTTTCCATGAGGGGGTTTGTCTGTATCGGAAACTTGTTGAGGAATCCTCGGATATGTACAAACCTGAACTTGCTATGATGATAACCAATATGGCCGAAAATCTGTCGAGTATTGGTGACAATGAAGGGGCGTTGCGTGCTGTCCTTGAGGGGGTGGACCTGTACCGGGGACTGGCCAAGGAATCTCCGGATCACTATAGGCCGGATTTGGCGCGAGCATTAAATTCATTGGCTTGTGGTTGGTTGGGTGCGGGAAATAGCGTTTGCGCGTTGGAGGCTTCTCGTGAGGCTGTGGTTCTATGTCGTAGTTTGGCGGCGGAATCGCCCGCAGCTTATAGTCCCCGCTTGGCGGAGGCGTTGAGTATTTGTGCAAACATCCTTTTGGAGGGGGGAGAACTGAATGAAGCGTTGGAGGCTTCTCGTGAGGC
>FLSC01483018.1_pt1 | contig 12320 bp, 10 predicted proteins | sample 1550561 | NCBI WGS metagenome assembly FLSC01 (sample SAMEA4031775, study PRJEB14383) | metagenome | biome: human; feature: oral; material: saliva | place: Philippines | collected 2014 | reverse complement strand
GTGCCCGACGGGTCGGCGCTCACGAGGACGCGCGGGCCGCCGTGTGCGTGGGAGAGCGCCGCGTTCATCGAGTAGGCGAGGAGCTGGCCGAACACGATCATGAACTGGTCGAGTGCCACCAGGGCACCGCGCATGCGCGTGGGTGCCGACTCGGACAGGTAGATTGGCACGGTCGCCGACGCGCCTCCGACCGCCAGGCCGAGCACGAAACGGAACAGGTACAGCACCCAGACATTCGGCGCGAACGTGCACCCGAGCGTGCCGACGATGAATATGAGGGCGAGGAGGAGGATGTTGTGCCGTCGCCCGTTGCGGTCCGACAGTCGCCCGGCGGCAATCGCGCCAATCGCTGCGCCGATGGCGAGGACGCCGCCGACGAGGCCCTCCTCGAGTTCGTTGATCCCGAGTCCGCCGGCCGCGTGCGGCATATACATGTATGGCAGCGCGCCCGCGATGACGCCCGTGTCGTAGCCGAAGAGGAGGGATCCGAAGGTCGCGATGGCGGCCAGGAGTTTCACAGAACGCGCCGGCCCCGAGGCCGGGGCTTCCTCCGTGAGTGTGCGCAGTTCTTGGTCAGTGGGGGCACCGATGGCCCCAGGTCGGGTGCTCATAGGTTACATTGTGCGCCAGCGCACGCCGCGGTGCGCGGGTGAGTTTAATATTCAGGATTTTCCCAGGAAAGTCATAAGGCACGAATGAGGTGTTCATAGGTTTTTCATAGGGTTGCGTGGGGAAATAGGTGCATCGACAAAAGGAGACACCAATGACCGCCCTGATCCTGATTGCCATTGACCTGGTCGCCATGGCCGCCCTCGTGTTCGGCCTGTACTTCCCACGGCACCGCCGCGCCGACCTGGTCGCAGCCTTCCTCGGTGTGAATGTCGGCGTCCTCGCCGTCACGATCATCCTCGCGAACTCGACCGTGAGCGCGGGCCTCGGCCTCGGACTCTTCGGTGTTCTCTCGATCATCCGACTGCGGTCCGACCAGATCTCGCAGACGGAAATCGCCTACTACTTCGCGTCGCTGGCTCTCGGCCTGCTGACGGGCATGTCCTCGGCGGTGCCCCCGCTGCTGGGTGGCCTCATTGCCCTGATCCTCGTGGCCCTCGCCTTCGGTGACTCGAAGCTGATTTTCGGCCGCTACACCTCGCAGACCGTGCAGCTGGACCGCGCGATTGCCAACCCGGCGGAGCTGAAGGCAGCCCTCGAGCAGCGCCTCGGTGCGTCCGTCGCCTCGGTCAACGTCGTCAAGCTTGACCTCGTGAACGACCTGACTCTCGTGGACGTTCGCTCGAAGGTCGCCTGACCCTCAAGGTCTCCTGACGCACCGGCCTGCCACCCGAGCCCGCCCTAGCAGCATCCTCGGCCCCGGCCTCGTCGCACCACCCCGCAGACCACCTCTACTAAGGACACGACTCATGAACGCCACCCTGAACTCGCTCCTCGCCGACCTTGACGTGATCGGCCTTGATGAACTGAATGAGCGCGCGGCGATGCTGACTCGCGTGGACCGCAAGTACGCGCTGGACGCAGCCACGGCCTCGGCGATTCTGAGCCGGCTCCCCGAGGACGCGTTGGTCCTCCAAATCGCCGGCCAGGTGTCCCAGGGCTACGCGTCCACCTACTACGACACCCCCGACATGGATTCGTACCTGCTGACCGCGCTCAAGCGCCGCCGCCGCTTCAAGGTCCGCGCCCGCACCTACCTGTCCACCGGCACCTCCTTCCTCGAGGTGAAGACCCGGGGACCACGCGGACTGACCGTCAAGAAGCGCATGTCGATTCAGCAGCACGAGGCCGGGGTCCCTCTCGCGGGTGAGCGCCGTTCCTGGGTCACGAGCAAGGTTGAAAAGACGGGGTATGGCCACCTGGTGCCCGCGCTCGAGCCTGTGCTTGCCGGAACCTACGAGCGCAACACCCTGCTCCTGCCCGGCGGCGCGGGCCGCGCGACGGTGGATACAAAGCTGACGTGGCGCTCGCTGCGCACGGACGGCACCGAGGTCGCACGCCCCGACCTGGTCATCATCGAAACGAAATCGGGAGCGACCCCGTCCATCGTCGACCACCTCCTGTGGGAGGGTGGCGTGCGACCCATCAAGATCTCCAAGTACGGGACCGCGATGGCCGCCATGCACGACCTGCCCGCGAACAAGTGGCACCGTACGCTGCGCCGCTACTTTCCCGAATACGTCGAGGCCCCTGAGCTCACCCGCGAGGAGTCCCTCGCGATGGCCGCCTGAACGACCTCATACCGGCGCGCGAGTCATCGATAGCACACGACACGCAAGCGCCGAGCATAAGAAATACAAGCGTTAATTGCATGAAAGAGACATAGCAATGAAAGCCCTTCAGAAAATTTGGACTCCCGCCCGGACGATCGGCATGGTCGCCCTCGTCGAAACGCTGGCGCTGGGTGCCTGCAGCTCCTCGGGCGCGGCCTCCTCTGGTTCCACCGCGACGAGCGCGACCGCGGCCGTCGCGGCCGCTGGAACCAACGGCGACACGACCGCTCCGCCCACTGCGGCCGACGCCCTGGCCTCGAACGCGAAGGCCTCCCACGTGAAGGACAGTGACTGGAAGGCTTCGGACGCCGTCGACGTGACGCTCAGCGGCACGACTGCGACCTCCTCGTCCGATGCCGCGAGCGTGAGCGACGGCGTGCTGACCATCTCCAAGGCGGGCGTCTACAAGCTGAGCGGCTCCTTCACCGGTAAGGTCGTCGTGGCAGCCGGATCCGAGGACCGGGTCGTCCTGATCCTCGACAACGCGACCATCACCTCGTCCGCGGGTGCTGCTATTGAGGCGACCAGCGGTGACGACCTCGTCCTGTCCCTTGAAGGCACTTCGACGGTCACCGACGGGACCTACACCGGCACTGAGGATGCGAACGCCGCGATCTACGCCGACATGGACCTGACGATCACCGGCTCGGGCACTCTCAACGTGACCTCCGGCGCCTCGGACGCGATCACCTCCAAGGATGACCTGTACGTCCTGAGCGGCACGATCAACGTGACCGCCTCGGATGACGGCCTGCGCGGCAAGGACTCCCTGACTGTCGCCGGCGGCACCGTCACCGTGAACGCCGGCGGCGACGCCCTCAAGTCCGACCAAGACAACGACGACACCAAGGGCTACGTGTCGATTATCGATGGAACCGTCACCCTGACCTCGGGCGGCGACGGCATCGACGCGTACACCGACGCGATCATCACCGGCGGCACCCTGTCGATCACCTCGGGCGGCGGTGCCTCGACCGGCAAGCCCTCCACGGGCTCGGCCAAGGGCATCAAGGCGCAGACCTACATCATCGTCGACGGCGGCACGACCACCATCGATGCCGGGGATGACGCCATCCACTCCAATGGCGCCCTGCGTCTCAGCTCCGGCACGATCAGTGCCGCCTCCGGCGACGATGGCGTGCACACCGAGGTCGCGGCCGTCCTGGACGGCGCGAACGTGACCGTCACGCAGTCGAACGAAGCCCTCGAGGGCGGCCTCATCACGATCTCCGACGGCACGGTCGACCTGACCTCAAGCGACGACGGCATCAACGCCTCGGGCTCGATTACTGTCGAGGCCGGCCTGGCCGCCGTCGCCGAGTCCAGCTCCGATTCGACCAGCACCGACACAACCACGGCTACCGACCCGATGGCTCCCGGCGGCATGGGCCCCGGAGGCCCGGGTGACGGCGGCGGTTCCATGGAGGACACCGGCGAGCAGATCACCATCACCGGTGGAACCGTGACCGTCAACGCAAATGGCGACGGCCTCGACTCCAACGGCTCGCTGACCATCAGCGGCGGTACGACGACCGTCTACGGCCCGGCCTCCGGCGCGAACGGTGCCCTGGACAGCAACGGTGCCATGAGCATCACGGGCGGCACGGTCATCGCCTTCGCCACCAACGAGATGGTGGAGACGCCGACCACGACCGACGGCCAGGGGTGGGTCTCAGCCTCCGCGACCGGCTCCGCCGGATCCACGGTGACGATCACCGACTCGTCCGGCAAGACACTGGGTACCTACACCTCGCTCAAGGCCTTCGGCAACGTCATCTACTCGACCTCCGGCATGACCAACGGCTCCACTTATACAGTGAGCGTCGATGGAAGTGCCACTGAGGCGACCGCCGGTGAGGGCGGCGGCATGGGCGGCGGTATGGGCCCCGGAGGCCCGGGCGGTCAGCCCCCGGCGGGTGGTCCGGGTGAAGGTGGCCAACCCCCGGCCGGTGGCCCGGGTGAGGGTGGCCAGCCCCTGGCTGCGCCCCAGAACTGACGGCCATCTCTGATCGGCTTCCAGCCCCGACGGTCGGTTGGAGCTGGAAGCCAGTCGGCCCGGGTGTAGGCCCGATCTCGACAGTCGTTGTGGCCGCAGAGTCAGTGTGAACTGACGTCTCCAAGAATCTGTGCCCCGCGCGCTCACGAGCACGCGGGGCACAGTCGCAGGTGCCGAGGAGGCGGACGAGGTCGGCACCGGGATCTCACGCCAGCACCCTCGCTCACCACCCCCTGGAAGAGCGCAACTAAACTGGAACCAGAGGACGAGGCCCAGGCCTCGTCAATCAGAACGAAAGGACCCCTCATGCTCCCCTCCGAGAAACTCGCCGAGCTTGGCCTCGAACTGCCCGCCGTCGCTACGCCCGTCGCCGCGTACGTGCCGGCCGTCATCGACCGCGGTGTCGTGCGCACCTCCGGTCAGATCCCCGTCGTGAACGGTGAGCCGGTGTGCATCGGCGCGGTCGGCGAGGATGGCGCGGACCCCGAGGATGCCAAGGACGCAGCGCGCGTGTGCGCCCTTAACGCTCTGGCAGCGGCGGCCTCCGTCGCGGGCGGCATCGACAATCTCGCGGGCGTTGTCAAGGTCGTGGGCTTCGTGTCCTCGCGCCCCGACTTCTACGGGCAGGCCGGCGTCATCAACGGTGCCTCCGAGCTGTTCGGCGAGATCTTCGGCAGCCAGCACGCGCGCAGTGCCGTCGGCGTCGCCGCGCTGCCCCTCAACGTCAGCGTCGAGGTCGAGGCCGAGTTCCTCATTAAGTGAACGCGCGTGCTCGGCTGAGGCGCGCCTACACTGGATAAGGTTCACTGAAGTGGCCCTGCGGGCCGAAGGATAAGGAAAAGATATGACTGATCGTCAGATGTTCAAGCTGGTCAACGCCAACACCGTCCCCTCCGAGGGCGGTAGCTACGGGTGCGGGTGCGGCGGCGAAGGCAAGAAGGAGCGCGCCGAGCAGGCCGCTGCCGCCCAGCAGGCCCCCGCTGCTGAGCACACTGGCTGCGGATGCGGCGGCCACGACCACGCTGCACAGGCCGAGGCACCCGCGCAGACCCTCGCCGAGCGCCCCTTCGAGATGGCCGCTGAACCCATCGCCTCCACGGCGGGCGGCTGCGGCTGCGGTGGTCACGGCGGCGGCCACGGTCACGGCGGTGGACACGGCAAGGTCCACGCTGGTGGTGCCGGCGTCATCCACCGCCCCGGTGCGGACGAGCTTGTCATTCACTCGATCCCCCACGTCGTGCGCCACGCGGTTCTCTTCGCCGCGGTCGACAATCTGCCCGTGGGCGAGAATCTCCAGATCTGCGCACCCCACCAGCCCGAGCCGCTGTTCGCGCACCTGCAGAACTCTGAACAGCACTACCGCGTAGAGACCCTCGAGGCCGGTCCCATCGACTGGCGCTACCGCATCACGCGCCTGGCCTGAACACGCCTCTTGACACGAGGCCGTGGTTGACTCTGCTTTTCCGGCGGAGCCAGCCACGGCCTCGTCGTATCCGAACGCAGATCGGCAGCAATTTTGTGACCCCGTTCGCGTGACGGAGCGCGTGCGAGCCGGTACCGTTGAGGTATGAGCATCTTTGACAGGACTTCTAACGGTGACGTTGAGGACGAGCTGGATCGCGTCGAGACCGACGTCGTCGTGGACTGTGACAGTGAGGCCGCGTGGGCGCTCGTGTCGGAGCCGGGCTGGTGGGTCAACGATGGCCCGCTGGGTGACCATGAGGTGAGCTTCGGGGACGACGGCATCTATCGCGTGAGCGACCCGGACGTTGGCGACTGGCTGATCGAGAAGGCCGACGAAGACCCCATGGATGTCGTTGCCTTCCGCTGGTACCCGCTGGCCGACGACGAGCTGCCCGACGAGTACGCAACACGCGTCGAGATCTCTTTGTCCGAGGAGCGCGGCGGCGTCGGCATCCACGTCGAGGAGTCTGGCTTGGCGTCCGTCTCCGACGACGAGGCCGTGGCTCGTCAGGCGTACGAGGATGCGGTCGGCATGTGGGAGCAGGTCTTGGCCGCAGCGAAGAGCTACCTTGAGGGCCGCTGAGCTTCTAGGCTTTTGAGTTCGCATCTGTTGATGCCGTTGAGGTTTCGCCGTTTCGGTATCCGCTGGCGTTGTTGATGTTCCGTCATCGCAGCATTGCGTCGGTGAATGACTCGGAGTTAGCGCATTTCCAGACTTTGAACCCTCGCAGTCTCACGGCTGCGGGGGTTCGTTTGAGCGTGTGGCCAGTGACGTTGACGCTATCTGTCGGGACAAGGGAGATGCCTGTACATGCATTGAAGCGGGGGCTGTTGATCGTCTCAATGGAGGGTGGTGTCAATGGGTGGTAGCGATAAGTTCGTTGAATGCTTGGGTGGGGGTGTGGTAGCCGAGGGGGCTCTGGGGCAGTTGCCCGGGATTTTCCGATCAGCGATGTCGGGGCGCTTCAATCAATCAGCTGCATCCCAACAATGGTGGGACAAACCTGCCTCCAACCCCGCCATGATCGCAGCGTGATCCAGGGCACCAAGCATCCGACGACACCCCATGACCAGCCTCCAACCAGCATCACCGCTATACGAAAATTGCTGACACCTTATGACACTGCCCGATTTGGTCCGCGGTTGTGCTTGTGAATGTGGGTGCTGCACCCGATCCGTAGGCAGTGCACCCGTTCTGATCGGGTGCAGCGTCCCGTAAGAGGTGCAGCGTCCCGTAAGAGGTGCAGCGTCCCGTAACGGGTGCAGTGCCGGGTGTAGGAGTTGCTGCGCGAACCATGGTGGAGCTTGTGACTCTGAAGCGCTGCGCCATTTCGGGGAGCAATGCACTAGCTAGCAAGTGGCGCGGTGCGCTAGGTAGCGTAATACCTACCCAAGTGGTGCATTGTTTGCCTCGATAGTCGTCCCGCCGTGTCTGGGCTTGTTCCTCAGTGGTGTTGCACCCTTTAGGGAGCAATGCACTAGCCGGGAGACGGTGTCATGCTCGCTAACTAGTGCAGAGCTTGCGGCGGCGTCGCTCAGGATCCCAGTAAGAGGTGCGATGCTCCCTCGATTGTGCGTCCCTTTTCAAAGTCGCATGCAATTCCCCTGAGGGTGTTTCAACTTTTTAAGTTAGAACGTTGAAATTCCGCGGTTTTTGAGGTGGTGTTGTGTGTGGTCGTCGGAGAATTGCATGCGGAATTGATGGATTTGCCGGGCCTACGCTGCTGCGTGCCCGGTTGTTGCGTGCATCGTCGTGTGTGCTTTGATATGTGCCTGCTCTGGCACATGCCCGGTCTAGCGTCGCGCGTGCCGTGCTTGGGTGCCCCGCCGGGCCTAGTCCGCGGTGAGCGCCGCGACTACTCCGCTTGCCCGGCCTCGCGCGCCGCCTCGTGGGCTGCTTTCTTGGCGCGGGCGTGGGCCTCGACCTCGTCGGGGGTGAGCGGACCCTGCGTGGTGCCGGCGCTGCCGTCGGTGCGCCGCCACGAGATGGTCAGGGCGTCGCGCACGCCGAATCGCGCCAGGTGAATGCCCGCGACGTGCTCGAGGTGATCAGCGCGCTCGGGGGTCGTGCGCAGCTCAAGAACCAGTGCCGACGGTATTGCGCTCACGTCGAAGCGTCCGACCGCGGGCCCCTCGCGGTCAAAGAGGAGGTAACCGCTGGCCGTTTCCTCGTTCCATTCGCCGGTGACCTTGTGTGCCATGTGTGTCACGAGCTGCTTGCCGTAACGCGCCGCGCGCTGCGTGGGCACGTTCGCGGTCGAGACCAGGGGGAACGAGGCCGGGGCAGGGGAGTGCGTCGCGTCAGATTTCATGAGGCTAACCTAACCCTGCTGTGCGTTGTGTGCCATGCATCCCCACGATTCGGTTGCGGGCGGGCCGTTGCGGTAGCGTTGGAGGGTCAAGTGTGCTCCGTGCGCACGCAAAGACCGCGCAAAACTCTGCCTGTAGGCGGTACCAGCGGAAAGGAAAACGAATGAGCAGCGAGCCAGTCGTGCACGACGAGCCCCGTCAGGAGGGCGGCGAAAAGCTCCAGCGAAACCTGAAGAATCGCCATATTCAGCTGATTGCGATCGGCGGCGCAATCGGGACGGGCCTGTTCATGGGTTCGGGCAAGACGATCTCCGTCGCGGGTCCGTCGATCCTGCTGGTCTACATGATCATCGGCGCTGTCCTGTTCTTGTTCATGCGCACGCTCGGCGAGCTGCTCCTGTCGGATCGTAAGTACGCGACCTTCGCGGACATTGCGCGCGACCTGATCGGCCCGTGGGCGGGCTTTGTGACGGGGTGGACGTACTGGGCGTGTTGGGTTGTCACCGGCGTCGCGGACATGATCGCCATCACCGGCTACACGCACTTCTGGTGGCCGAACTTGCCTGCGTGGATCCCCATCACCGCCACGACCCTGCTGCTGTTCGCTCTCAACGCGATGACAGTTAAGGCTTTCGGTGAGACGGAGTTTTGGTTCGCGCTCGTCAAGATTATTGCGATCATCGCCCTGGTCGTCGTCGGCTTCGGTATGGTCGCCATGGGCACGGTCGATGAGGAAGGGACGGCCGCAGCCGTCTCGAACCTGTGGAGCCACGGCGGCTTCTTCCCCAACGGATTCACCGGTTTCCTGGGCGGTTTCCAGATCGCGCTCTTCGCCTTCATTGGTATCGAGATGGTGGGCACGACGGTCGCCGAGACCGATGACCCGGACACCACTCTCCCCAAGGCTGTCAACTCGATCCCCGTGCGCATCATGCTCTTCTACGTGGCGGCCCTTGCGGCCATCATGATGGTGACCCCTTGGGATCAGGTGAGCCCGGAGAAATCTCCCTTCGTCACGATGTTCTCCCTGACGGGTCTGGGTGCGGCGGCGACGATCGTCAACCTGGTTGTGCTCTCCTCGGCGGCGTCCAGCGCGAACTCGGGCATCTACTCGACGTCGCGCATGCTGTACGGTCTGGCCCGCCAGGAGCAGGCCCCTGGCATTTTCGCGCGCCTGTCGAAGCATCACGTACCGCTGAACGCCCTGTTCTTGTCCTGCGTGTGCCTGCTGACAGCTATTGTCATCATGGCGACGGGCGGCTCGATTTCCGCGGCCTTTACGCTGGTGACTTCGGTGTCGGCCACCCTCTTCATGGGCGTGTGGGTCGTCATTGTCGTGTCCTATCTGGTCTATCTGCGCAAGCGCCCCCACCTGCACAAGGAATCGCACTTCAAGTCCCCTGGCGGTGCCGTTGGCGCGTGGGTGGTCTTGGCGTTCATGGGGGCCATGGGCCTTATTCTGGCGATGTGGGACGACACCCGCCCTGGCCTCGTCTATTCCCTGGTGTGGATCGCGTTCATCGTGGGCGCGGCCTTCGCGAACCGTCACTTCCTGCTGCGTCGCGCGGCGCGTGGCGTCCTGGGCGACGGCGGTACGGGCGAGGGTCCCCATCAGGGTCCTCACCTGCATGAGTAGCGTGATAAATACCAAGTGACTATGCTCACCACTGTGCCACGGGAGCTCGACGCGAGCTGAGAGGGGACCATCCCCGACCGTAGAACCTGATCCGGATCATACCGGCGTAGGAAGGCTCTTCCCTCGTGGCCGCCGTGCAACACGAAGGGAGTATTCTCGCATGGCTACCACTGCTCGGTCCCTTAGCTGGAGGGTCATCGATATCGTCACCGCCGCCGTCCTGGGCGTCGCATGCGGCCTTATTTTTGCTGTGTGGAACCAGGTGGGCAATGCCGCTTTGGAGGGCCTCAAGGCCATAACCCCCGGCCTGGACGGACTTGCGACGGGCATCTGGCTGCTTGGCGGCACGCTTGGCGGCTACATCATCCGTAAGCCGGGTGCTGCGCTCTTCGTGGAGCTGGTGGCCGCCACCGTCTCCATGGGACTGGGTTCGCAGTGGGCGGTTGAGACGCTGTATTCGGGCCTTGCGCAGGGCATCGGTGCCGAGATTGTTTTCGCGTTTCTCGCCTACCGCCGCTTCAACGTGTGGGTGGCTGCCGCCGCGGGCGCACTGTCCTTCGTCTGCGAGTGGGTCCTCGAACTCTTCCTCTACGGCCACCTCGAGAAGGGGCCCCTCTACAACGCCATTTACTTGGTGTCCGGCGCGCTCTCGGGCATCGTTTTGGCCGGCGTCCTCGCGTGGGCGCTGACGAACGCGCTGGCAAAGACAGGTGCGTTGGATCGTTTCGCTTCGGGACGCGGAGCGCGTGAGCTTGTCTGATTCCGGCTCCATGAACGAGGCCTCCTCCGCTTTCTCCCGCCCCGTGTCCTCCCCGGATGGCCAGGTGCCGCTGGGTGAGGGGACGGGCGCGCACGTGTGCGCGCGCGGATGGGGATGGCGTCACGCTGGGCGTAAGAACGCCGCGCTGTCGGGTATTGATCTCGATATTGCGCCGGGTGAGCGTGTGTTGGTGCTCGGGCCGTCTGGCTCGGGCAAGTCGACGCTGATGGGTGGCTTGGCGGGCCTGCTGGGCGGTGCTGAGGAGGGCGAGGCCTCGGGTTCGCTCACCGTGGACGGCGTCGCCCCGGCGGACGCTAGGGGCCGCGTGGGCCTGCTCATGCAGGACCCCGAGGCCCAGGTGGTCCTGGCTCGCGTGGGCGATGACGTGGCCTTCGGCATGGAGAATGTGGGTGTTCCCCGCGAGGAGATCTGGCCTCGCGTGGAGGAGTCCCTGAGCGCGGTGGGCTTGGACGTGTCCCTTGATCATTCGACGACGGAGCTGTCGGGCGGGCAGAAGCAGCGCTTGGCTCTGGCGTCGATCCTTGCCATGGGTCCGGGCCTGCTGATCCTGGATGAGCCGACCGCGAACCTGGATCCGAGCGGCGTCTCCGAGGTGCGCGACGTCGTCGCCTCCGTCGTGGAACGCACGGGCGCGACCCTGGTGGTTGTTGAGCACCGCGTGGATGTGTGGGCCTCCCTCGTGGATCGCGTCATCGTGGTGGCCGACGGTCGTATTGCCGCCGACGGCCCCCTGAGGCAGGTCCTCGAAGAGCAAAGCGAGGCGCTGCGCGAGCGCGGTATCTGGCTGCCCGGGGACGACGTGGCAGCCGAGGTCGGCCCCGCGCCCGAGCCCGCCCCGACCTCGTCCGCGGACACCCCCATCGCCCGCGTTACCGACCTGATGATCGGCTACGACCAGGATGCCCCCGTGCGCAGCGGCATCAACCTGACGCTTGAGCGTGGCGTGTCCACCTGCATTGTGGGTGCCAACGGCGCGGGCAAGTCCACCTTTGCGCTCACGCTGGCGGGCCTCCTTAAACACATCGCGGGTACGGTCGAGGTCGAGACCTCCGACGGCACGCGCGGCGACCCCCACGAGTGGTCGAGCAAGCAGCTGTTGGGCCGAATGTCGATGGTCTTCCAGGAACCCGAGTACCAGTTCCTGGCCTCCACCGTCGCCGAGGAGCTCGCCATCGGCCCACGCGCGGCCGGCATGAGCGAGGAGGAGATAGCCCCCCTCGTCGAGGAACACCTGGAGGCCCTGGGCCTCACCACCCTCGCGCGCGCCAACCCCATGACGCTCTCCGGCGGCGAGAAGCGCCGCCTATCGGTGGCGACTGCGCTCATCAGCGCCCCCGAGCTGCTCATCCTCGACGAGCCGACCTTCGGGCAGGACCGCGGCACGTGGCTGGGCCTCGTGCGCCTCCTGCGCGCCGCCCTCGCGCGCGGCGTCACCCTGGTGTCGATCACGCACGACCCCGCGTTCGTGGCCGCGATGGGCCAGCGCGTCGTCGACCTGGGGTCGCTCGGGAGCCGAGGCGGGGGAAAGCCGTGCGGTTGCGCCGAGTCTGCGCTCGCCTCCCCACTTGACGAGGCCGACTCGGGTCGCGCGTCCCGCACGAGTGTCGGGTCAGAATCTGGCGACAGTACCGGTGCGACGATGATCGGTGACGCGACGGGTACCGAGGTGCCTGCGGACGACGCGCCTGCGGGCGAGGTGCCTGCCAGTGCGGCGACCTCTGGTGCCGCACGGATGGGTGCGCCCGCCTCGGCCCGAGCGCCCCGGCGCGGCCTGCTCGACCGCACGAATCCCGTTGCCCGTGTGCTCGCCCTCCTTGTGGCGACCACGCCGCTGCTCATCACCATCGACCC
>FLSC01001165.1_pt2 | contig 12346 bp, 8 predicted proteins | sample 1550561 | NCBI WGS metagenome assembly FLSC01 (sample SAMEA4031775, study PRJEB14383) | metagenome | biome: human; feature: oral; material: saliva | place: Philippines | collected 2014 | reverse complement strand
GACGTAACTGGTGCAGTTACTTTGGAAGAAGGCGTAGAAATGGTAATGCCGGGTGAGAACGTAACCATTACTGTAGAACTGATTGCACCTATCGCTATGGAAGAAGGTCTGCGCTTTGCGATTCGCGAAGGTGGCCGTACCGTAGGTGCAGGTGTGGTTTCTTCTATCATCGCTTAAGTTTAGAGGCCAATAGCTCAATTGGTAGAGTATCGGTCTCCAAAACCGAGGGTTGGGGGTTCGAGACCCTCTTGGCCTGCCAAATAAAAAATTAACCGGCCTTGTGCCGGTTAATTTTTTTGTACTTAAGTTTTAAGATTATCTAGAATTAATTATATGGATTAATGTCGCCATCTAAAATGGATGGTAGGTGGGGCATTGATAAGTGAGTAAAGATGACAGAACATCCGTCTGGACACAAAGAAGGCCATCAGAAAAAGGAAGTAGTGGTAAGCAGTAAACCAGCTCCTGAAAAGAAAGAAGGTCTGTTTGCATATTTTAAGAGCTCTTGGACCGAGTTCAAGAAAGTGGTTTGGCCGAGTCGGGATGAGGCGGTCAAAATGACTGTATTTGTAATTATCTTTGTTGCGATTTTAGCAGCCTTCATTTATGTGGCAGATACAATTATTTCATGGTTGTTTTTTGATGTTTTATTAAATAGGAAAGGGTAAAGATGTCAAAGCGTTGGTATGTGGTGCAGGCCTATTCCGGTTTTGAAAAAAATGTCCAAAAAACATTGAAAGAGCGTATTGCTCGTGAAAACATGGAAGATTATTTCGGTCAGATTCTTGTGCCCGTCGAGGAAGTAGTAGATATCAAGAATGGTCGAAAAACCATCAGTGAGCGTAAATTCTATCCAGGCTATGTATTGGTCGAAATGGAAATGACTGATGACTCGTGGCATTTGGTTAAGAGCACTCCTCGAGTAAATGGTTTTGTAGGCGGTAGTGGAAATCGCCCGATCCCAATTTCTCAAAAAGATGCAGATGCTATTTTGCAACAAGCTAAAACAGGTGTTGAGAAGCCAAAACCAAAAGTTGAGTTTGAAGTTGGTCAGCAAGTTCGAGTAAACGAAGGCCCATTTGCTGATTTTAACGGTATTGTTGATGAAGTTAATTACGAACGTAATAGACTGCGTGTTTCAGTTCAGATTTTTGGTCGCGAAACACCAGTTGAATTAGAGTTCGGTCAGGTTGAAAAGATTTAAGTGGTTTAATTCGCTTGAAAAATTTTTTTTAAGCGGATATAATCGCGAATTCTGTTTGGGAAGCGGAATGGTTCCGCGTTATACCCGTTTTTAGGAGTCCTTTAAGTGGCAAAGAAAATTATCGGCTACATTAAACTGCAAATTCCTGCAGGTAAAGCCAATCCATCTCCCCCAGTTGGTCCAGCTTTGGGTCAACGTGGTTTGAACATCATGGAATTCTGTAAAGCATTTAATGCTGCAACCCAAGGTATGGAACCTGGTTTGCCAATTCCAGTCGTGATTACTGCATTTGCAGATAAATCATTCACATTTGTGATGAAAACTCCACCAGCTTCTATCTTGTTGAAAAAAGCTGCTGGTCTGCAAAAAGGTAGTTCTAATCCTCTGACTAACAAAGTGGGTAAATTGACCCGTGCTCAGTTGGAAGAAATTGCTAAAACTAAAGAGCCTGATTTGACTGCTGCTGACTTAGATGCGGCTGTTCGTACTATCGCAGGTTCTGCTCGCTCAATGGGCTTGGACGTGGAGGGTGTTGTATAATGGCTAAAGTATCTAAACGCTTGAAAGCTCTTCGCTCTTCTGTTGAAGCTAACAAACTGTACGCAATCGACGAAGCAATTGCTTTGGTTAAAAAAGCTGCTACCGCTAAATTTGACGAGTCTGTTGACGTATCTTTCAACTTGGGCGTTGATCCTCGTAAATCTGACCAAGTTATCCGTGGTTCAGTCGTTCTGCCTAAAGGTACCGGTAAAACAGCTCGCGTAGCTGTATTTACACAAGGTGCAAATGCAGATGCTGCTAAAGAAGCGGGTGCAGATATCGTCGGTTTTGAAGATCTGGCTGCTGAAATCAAAGCTGGTAATCTGAACTTTGACGTTGTTATTGCTTCTCCTGATGCAATGCGTATCGTTGGTCAATTGGGTACCATCTTGGGGCCTCGTGGTCTGATGCCAAACCCTAAAGTAGGTACTGTTACTCCTAACGTTGCTGAAGCAGTTAAAAATGCAAAAGCAGGTCAAGTACAATACCGTACAGATAAAGCCGGTATCGTTCATGCAACTATCGGTCGTGCTTCTTTCGCTGAAGCTGACTTGAAAGAAAACTTCAATGCGTTGCTGGATGCTATCGTTAAAGCCAAACCTGCTGCTGCTAAAGGTCAGTACCTGAAAAAAGTTGCTGTATCCAGCACTATGGGTTTGGGTGTTCGCGTTGATACTGCAAGCGTGAACAACTAAGAAATTTTCAGGTGATCCAGTTTTCTGGATTGCCTGGATTTGGGCTACTTAAAATTAAGTAGATGTCCAAGACCGTAGGGATCGTAAGATTTAATCGTAACTGCCCTACGCAGACGGTAGTCCTGAAACACATTGCAAGATTGCTTGTAAGATGTCTTTTTAGGTTACCGCGCTGGTGGGATATCATTTCGGTATCCTGTTTATAAACAGTGGGAGGTAGACCTTGAGTCTCAATATTGAAACCAAGAAAGTGGCCGTAGAGGAAATTAGCGCAGCAATTGCTAACGCTCAAACTCTCGTAGTCGCTGAATATCGCGGTATCAGTGTTTCCAGCATGACTGAGCTTCGTGCGAATGCACGTAAAGAAGGCGTTTACTTGCGCGTTCTGAAAAATACTCTGGCTCGTCGCGCAGTAGAGGGTACTTCATTCGCAGGTTTGGCCGATCAAATGGTTGGTCCATTGGTTTACGCTGCTTCTGAAGATGCTGTTGCTGCTGCTAAAGTGCTGCACCAATTCGCGAAAAAAGATGACAAAATCATCGTTAAAGCCGGTTCTTACAATGGCGAAGTGATGAATCCTGCTCAGGTTGCTGAGTTGGCTTCTATTCCAAGCCGCGAAGAGCTGTTGTCCAAACTGTTGTTCGTTATGCAAGCTCCTGTATCAGGCTTTGCACGTGGTTTGGCTGCTTTGGCAGAGAAAAAAGCCGGCGAAGAAGCCGCTTAATCGATTTTGTTTCATTTAATCAATTATTTTTTAATACAATATTTGGAGTAAAATAGCATGGCTATTACTAAAGAAGACATTTTGGAAGCCGTTGGTTCTTTGACCGTAATGGAATTGAACGACCTGGTTAAAGCTTTTGAAGAGAAATTTGGCGTTTCTGCTGCTGCTGTTGCAGTTGCAGGTCCTGCAGGTGCTGGTGCAGCTGCTGCTGAAGAAAAAACTGAATTTGACGTAGTATTGGCTTCTGCTGGTGATCAAAAAGTTGGCGTGATTAAAGTTGTCCGCGCTATCACTGGCTTGGGTCTGAAAGAAGCTAAAGACATCGTTGACGGTGCACCTAAAACTCTGAAAGAAGGTGTTTCTAAAGCTGAAGCTGAAGACATCCAAAAACAACTGGAAGAAGCCGGCGCTAAAGTCGAAATCAAATAATTTAATGCTTCCTGTGAAGGCTGGCAGTTTTCTGCCAGCCTTATTTTGCTTCTTAAAATAAGCATCAGGCATTGTTTACATTTATTTGCATAGTCTTGATAAAACCATTGCAAATAAATGTAAATATCAGGTTGATGCATGCCGTTGTTTCAGACGGCCTATTATTTAAAATTGCTTTTCGGAGTGTATATGAGCTATTCGTTTACCGAGAAAAAACGTATCCGTAAGAGTTTTGCAAAGCGAGAGAATGTCTTGGATGTTCCTTTCCTGCTGGCAACCCAAATTGATTCTTATGCGAAATTTTTGCAGCTGGAAAACGCTTTTGACCAACGTACTGATGATGGTCTGCAAGCAGCATTCAATTCTATTTTCCCGATTGTGAGCCATAATGGTTATGCGCGATTGGAGTTTGTGCATTACACATTGGGCGAACCTTTGTTCGATATTCCTGAATGTCAATTGCGCGGTATTACTTATGCGGCTCCATTGCGTGCACGTATCCGTTTGGTGATTTTGGATAAAGAAGCATCTAAACCGACTGTAAAAGAAGTTCGTGAAAATGAAGTATATATGGGCGAAATCCCATTGATGACGCCAAGTGGCTCTTTTGTCATCAATGGTACAGAGCGTGTAATTGTTTCCCAGTTGCACCGTTCTCCAGGTGTGTTCTTTGAGCATGACCGTGGTAAAACTCATTCTTCCGGTAAGCTGTTGTTCTCTGCTCGTATTATTCCTTACCGTGGTTCATGGTTGGATTTCGAATTTGATCCAAAAGATTTGCTGTATTTCCGTATCGACCGTCGCCGTAAAATGCCGGTTACGATTTTGTTGAAAGCTTTGGGCTACAACAATGAACAAATCTTGGATATTTTCTATGACAAAGAAACTTTCTATTTGTCTTCAAACGGTGTTCAAACAGATCTGGTTGCAAGCCGTCTGAAAGGCGAAACTGCCAAAGTTGATATCTTGGATAAAGAAGGCAATGTATTGGTTGCCAAAGGTAAACGTATTACTGCGAAAAATATCCGTGATATTACCAATGCAGGCTTGACTCGACTGGATGTAGAACCAGAAAGCCTGTTGGGTAAAGCATTGGCTACTGATCTGATTGATCCGGAAACCGGCGAAGTATTGGCTTCTGCTAACGATGAAATCACAGAAGAGCTGTTGGCCAAACTTGATATTAACGGCGTAAAAGAAATTACTACCCTGTACATCAATGAATTGGATCAGGGCGGTTATATTTCCAGCACTCTGCGTACAGATGAAACAGCCGACCAACAAGCTGCGCGTGTAGCAATTTACCGCATGATGCGCCCTGGCGAACCACCTACCGAAGAAGCTGTCGAGCAGCTCTTCAACCGTTTATTCTTCAGTGAAGACAGCTATGACTTGTCTCGTGTAGGCCGTATGAAATTTAATACGCGCACATACGAGCAAAAATTGTCCGAAGCACAACAAAACTCTTGGTATGGCCGTCTATTGAATGAGACTTTGGCTGGCGCAGCTGAAAAAGGCGGTTACGTTCTGAGCGTAGAAGACATTGTAGTTTCCATTGCCACATTGGTTGAATTGCGTAATGGTCATGGCGAAGTAGATGATATTGACCACTTGGGCAACCGTCGCGTTCGTTCCGTAGGTGAGTTGACAGAAAACCAATTCCGCAGTGGTTTGGCTCGTGTGGAACGTGCCGTTAAAGAACGTTTGAATCAAGCAGAATCTGAGAACTTGATGCCGCATGACTTGATTAATGCGAAACCTGTTTCTGCTGCGATTAAAGAATTCTTCGGTTCTAGCCAATTGAGCCAGTTTATGGATCAGACCAACCCATTGTCTGAAGTAACCCATAAACGCCGTGTGTCTGCATTGGGCCCGGGTGGTTTGACCCGTGAACGTGCAGGCTTTGAGGTGCGAGACGTACATCCGACCCACTATGGCCGTGTATGTCCTATTGAAACACCTGAAGGTCCGAACATTGGTTTGATCAACTCATTGTCCGTTTATGCGCGCACCAATGATTATGGTTTCTTGGAAACTCCTTACCGCCGCGTTATCGACGGTAAAGTAACCGAGGAAATCGATTACTTGTCTGCCATCGAAGAAGGCCGCTATGTGATTGCACAGGCGAATGCTGATTTGGACAAAGACGGCAATTTGATTGGCGATTTAGTCACTTGTCGTGAAAAAGGCGAAACCATTATGGCAACGCCTGATCGTGTCCAATATATGGACGTGGCAACTGGTCAAGTGGTATCTGTAGCGGCATCTCTGATTCCATTCTTGGAGCATGATGACGCGAACCGTGCATTGATGGGTGCCAACATGCAACGTCAGGCCGTACCGTGCCTGCGCCCTGAGAAACCGATGGTTGGTACCGGTATTGAGCGTTCTGTTGCCGTTGACTCTGCTACTGCAATCGTTGCCCGCCGCGGCGGTGTGGTTGAGTATGTTGATGCCAACCGTGTTGTGATTCGTGTCCATGACGATGAGGCGACTGCCGGTGAAGTGGGTGTCGATATTTACAACTTGGTTAAATTTACCCGTTCCAACCAATCTACCAACATCAACCAACGTCCGGCTGTCAAAGCAGGCGATGTTTTGCAACGCGGCGATTTGATTGCCGATGGTGCTTCCACTGATTTGGGCGAATTGGCTCTGGGTCAAAACATGACCATCGCCTTTATGCCGTGGAACGGTTACAACTACGAAGACTCGATTCTGATTTCTGAAAAAGTGGCTGCAGACGACCGCTATACTTCGATTCACATTGAGGAATTGAACGTTGTTGCCCGTGATACCAAGCTGGGTGCGGAAGATATCACCCGCGATATTCCGAACTTGTCCGAACGTATGCAAAACCGTTTGGATGAATCCGGTATTGTTTACATCGGTGCAGAAGTGGAAGCTGGTGACGTCTTGGTAGGTAAAGTAACGCCTAAAGGCGAAACCCAACTGACTCCTGAAGAAAAACTGTTGCGCGCCATCTTCGGTGAAAAAGCGTCTGATGTAAAAGATACTTCATTGCGTATGCCTACCGGTATGAGCGGTACCGTTATCGACGTTCAAGTCTTTACCCGTGAAGGTATCCAACGCGACAAACGTGCCCAATCCATTATTGATTCCGAGCTGAAACGTTACCGTCAAGACTTGAGCGACCAGTTGCGTATTTTTGATAACGATGCATTTGACCGTATTGAGCGCATGATTGTCGGCCAAAAAGCCAACGGCGGGCCGATGAAGCTGGCTAAAGGCAGCGAGATTACTACTGAATATCTGGCAAGCCTGTCCAGCAAACATGATTGGTTCGATATCCGCCTGGCTGACGAAGATTTGGCTAAACAGTTGGAACTGATTAAATTGAGCCTGCAACAAAAACGCGAAGAAGCGGACGAGTTGTATGAGATTAAGAAGAAAAAACTGACTCAAGGCGACGAGCTGCAACCGGGCGTACAAAAAATGGTGAAAGTATTTATCGCCATCAAACGCCGTCTGCAAGCCGGTGACAAAATGGCGGGTCGCCACGGTAACAAAGGTGTGGTATCACGCATTCTGCCGGTGGAAGACATGCCTTACATGGCTGACGGACGTCCGGTAGACATCGTACTGAACCCGTTGGGCGTACCTTCCCGTATGAACATCGGTCAGATTTTGGAAGTTCACTTGGGTTGGGCGGCAAAAGGTATCGGCGAGCGTATCGACCGTATGCTGAAAGAGCAACGCAAAGCCAGCGAGTTGCGCGAGTTCTTGAACAAACTCTACAACAGCAGCGGTAAGAAAGAAGATTTAGACAGCCTGACAGATGAAGAAATCATCGAATTGGCTTCTAACTTGCGTAAAGGCGCATCTTTCGCATCCCCAGTGTTTGACGGTGCGAAAGAGTCTGAAATCCGCGAAATGTTGAACTTGGCTTATCCAAGTGACGATCCAGAAGTTGAAAAATTGGGCTTTAACGACAGCAAAACCCAAATCACGCTGTATGACGGACGCTCTGGCGAACCGTTTGACCGCAAGGTAACAGTCGGTGTGATGCACTATCTGAAACTGCACCACTTGGTTGATGAAAAAATGCATGCCCGTTCTACCGGTCCGTACAGTCTGGTTACCCAACAACCTCTGGGCGGTAAAGCCCAGTTCGGTGGCCAACGTTTCGGTGAGATGGAGGTTTGGGCGCTGGAAGCATACGGTGCAGCATACACGTTGCAAGAGATGCTGACAGTGAAGTCGGACGACGTGAACGGTCGTACCAAAATGTACGAAAACATCGTCAAAGGCGAACACAAAATCGATGCCGGTATGCCTGAATCCTTTAACGTATTGGTTAAAGAGATTCGCTCACTGGGCTTGGATATCGATTTGGAACGCTACTAAACAGAAGTTTTCAGACGGCCTTTTAAGGTCGTCTGAAAAAATGATTTCAAAATAAGAATGAAGCAATCGGCATTTAGGCCGTCTGAAATCAAAAGTACCGTTTCCAATATCGAAAATCCGCCACGCGGTAAAAATACTTCCTTCAAGGAGCAAAAATGAATTTGTTGAACTTATTTAATCCGTTGCAAACCGCCGGCATGGAAGAAGAGTTTGATGCCATCAAAATCGGTATTGCCTCTCCCGAAACCATCCGCTCATGGTCTTATGGCGAAGTTAAAAAACCTGAAACCATCAACTACCGTACGTTCAAACCAGAGCGCGACGGTTTATTCTGCGCCAAAATCTTTGGCCCAGTTAAAGACTATGAATGTTTGTGCGGTAAGTACAAACGCTTGAAATTTAAAGGCGTAACCTGTGAAAAATGTGGTGTAGAAGTTACCCTGTCCAAAGTGCGCCGCGAACGCATGGGCCATATCGAATTGGCTGCACCTGTTGCCCACATCTGGTTCTTAAAATCCCTGCCTTCCCGCCTGGGTATGGTATTGGACATGACGTTGCGTGATATCGAACGCGTATTGTACTTTGAAGCATTCGTGGTGACCGATCCCGGCATGACTCCGTTACAACGCCGTCAATTGCTGACTGAAGACGATTACTACAACAAGCTGGACGAATACGGCGACGACTTTGATGCCAAAATGGGTGCGGAAGGTATCCGCGAATTGCTGCGCACCCTGGATATTGCCGGCGAAATCGAAATCCTGCGTCAAGAGCTGGAATCTACCGGTTCTGACACCAAAATCAAAAAAATTGCCAAACGCTTGAAAGTGTTGGAAGCCTTCCATCGTTCCGGTATGAAACTGGAGTGGATGATTATGGATGTGCTGCCGGTATTGCCACCTGATTTGCGTCCGTTGGTTCCATTGGATGGCGGTCGTTTTGCCACTTCTGATTTGAACGATTTATACCGTCGCGTCATCAACCGTAACAACCGTCTGAAACGTCTGCTGGAACTGCATGCGCCTGACATCATCGTCCGCAATGAAAAACGTATGTTGCAAGAAGCGGTTGACTCGCTGTTGGATAACGGCCGTCGCGGTAAAGCCATGACTGGTGCCAACAAACGTCCGCTGAAATCGTTGGCCGACATGATTAAAGGTAAGGGCGGTCGTTTCCGTCAAAACCTGCTGGGTAAACGTGTGGACTACTCCGGTCGTTCCGTGATTACCGTAGGTCCATACCTGCGTCTGCACCAATGTGGTCTGCCGAAGAAAATGGCTTTGGAATTGTTCAAACCGTTCATTTTCCATAAATTGGAAAAACAAGGTTTGGCCTCTACCGTTAAAGCTGCGAAAAAATTGGTAGAGCAAGAAGTACCTGAAGTATGGGATATCTTGGAAGAAGTGATCCGCGAACATCCGATTATGCTGAACCGTGCGCCAACCCTGCACCGTTTGGGTATTCAAGCGTTCGAACCCATCCTGATCGAAGGTAAAGCGATTCAGTTGCATCCGTTAGTATGTGCCGCATTTAACGCCGACTTTGACGGTGACCAAATGGCCGTACACGTTCCATTGAGCTTGGAAGCACAAATGGAAGCGCGCACTTTGATGCTGGCTTCAAACAACGTATTGTCTCCAGCCAACGGCGAACCAATCATTGTACCTTCCCAAGACATCGTATTGGGTCTGTACTACATGACCCGCGACCGTATCAATGCCAAAGGCGAAGGCAGCCTGTTTGCCGATGTGAAAGAAGTACATCGTGCATACCATACCAAACAGGTTGAGTTGGGTACGAAAATTACCGTACGCCTGCGCGAATGGGTGAAAAACGAAGCAGGTGAGTTTGAACCTGTTGTTAACCGTTACGAAACAACAGTCGGCCGCGCATTGCTGAGCGAAATCCTGCCTAAAGGCCTGCCGTTTGAATACATCAACAAAGCGCTGAAGAAAAAAGAAATTTCTAAACTGATTAACGCATCGTTCCGTCTGTGCGGCCTGCGTGAAACAGTTATTTTCGCCGACCACTTGATGTATACCGGTTTCGGTTTTGCGGCTAAAGGCGGTATTTCCATTGCGGTTGACGATATGGAAATTCCGAAAGAAAAAGCAGCCTTGCTGGCTGAGGCTAATGCCGAAGTTAAAGAAATTGAAGACCAATACCGTCAAGGTTTGGTGACCAATGGCGAACGCTACAACAAAGTAGTCGATATTTGGGGTCGTGCCGGCGATAAAATCGCTAAAGCAATGATGGATAATCTGTCCAAGCAAAAAGTCATCGACCGTGACGGCAACGAAGTTGATCAAGAGTCCTTCAACTCTATTTACATGATGGCCGACTCTGGTGCCCGTGGTTCTGCGGCTCAGATTAAACAGTTGTCCGGTATGCGTGGTTTGATGGCCAAACCTGACGGCTCCATTATCGAAACGCCGATTACCTCTAACTTCCGCGAAGGTTTGACTGTATTGCAATACTTTATTGCGACCCACGGTGCGCGTAAGGGTTTGGCGGATACCGCGTTGAAAACGGCAAACTCCGGTTACCTGACCCGTCGTCTGGTAGACGTAACTCAAGACTTGGTTGTTGTTGAAGACGATTGCGGTACTTCAGACGGCTTTGTCATGAAAGCAGTAGTACAAGGCGGTGACGTAATTGAAGCGTTGCGCGATCGTATTTTAGGTCGTGTTACAGCATCAGATGTTGTTGATCCTTCAACAGGAGAAACATTGGTTGAGGCAGGTACACTGCTGACTGAGAAATTAGTCGATATCATTGACCAATCTGGTGTTGACGAGGTTAAAGTCCGTACGCCAATTACTTGTAAAACCCGTCATGGTTTGTGTGCACACTGTTATGGCCGCGACTTGGCGCGCGGTAAACTGGTTAACGCCGGTGAGGCTGTAGGTGTCATTGCTGCACAATCTATTGGCGAACCAGGTACTCAGCTGACCATGCGTACGTTCCACATCGGTGGTGCAGCATCTCGTGCGGCTGCTGCCAGCCAAGTGGAAGCCAAATCCAACGGTACAGCTCGTTTCAGCAGCCAAATGCGTTACGTTGCCAATAACAAAGGCGAATTGGTTGTCATTGGCCGCTCTTGTGAAGTCGTGATTCACGATGAAATCGGCCGTGAACGTGAACGCCACAAAGTACCTTACGGTGCAATCCTGTTGGTACAAGACGGCGAAGCCATTAAAGCCGGTCAAACTTTGGCAACTTGGGATCCGCATACCCGTCCGATGATTACCGAACATGCAGGTTTGGTGAAATTCGAAAACGTAGAAGAGGGTGTAACCGTTGCGAAACAGACCGATGATGTAACCGGTTTGTCCACTTTGGTGGTCATCGACGGCAAACGTCGCTCCTCCGGTGCTTCCAAACTGTTGCGTCCGACTGTCAAATTGTTGGATGAGAACGGTTTGGAAATCTGTATCCCAGGTACGACTACGCCGGTTTCTATGGCGTTCCCGGTCGGTGCAGTGATTACTGTCCGTGAAGGTCAGGAAGTCGGTAAGGGTGATGTGCTGGCGCGTATTCCTCAAGCGTCTTCTAAAACCCGCGATATTACCGGTGGTCTGCCACGCGTTGCTGAGTTGTTTGAAGCACGCGTGCCGAAAGATGCCGGCATGTTGGCTGAAATTACCGGTACCGTTTCCTTCGGTAAAGAAACCAAAGGTAAACAGCGTCTGATTATTACCGACGTAGACGGTGTGGCATACGAAACGCTGATTTCTAAAGAGAAACAGATTTTGGTACACGACGGTCAAGTGGTAAACCGCGGTGAAACCATCGTGGACGGTGCCGTAGATCCGCATGACATTCTGCGTCTGCAAGGTATCGAAGCATTGGCTCGCTACATTGTTCAAGAGGTACAAGAGGTTTACCGCCTGCAAGGTGTGAAGATTTCCGATAAACACATCGAAGTCATCATCCGTCAAATGCTGCGCCGTGTGAACATTGTGGATGCTGGTGATACAGAGTTTATTACCGGTGAACAAGTTGAGCGTAGCGATGTGATGCTTGCCAATGAGAAAGCCATCGCTGAAGGCAAAGAGCCGGCACGTTATGAAAATGTGTTGTTGGGTATTACCAAAGCTTCCTTGTCTACCGACAGCTTCATTTCTGCGGCATCGTTCCAAGAAACAACCCGCGTCTTGACCGAGGCCGCTATTATGGGCAAACAAGACGAGCTGCGCGGTTTGAAAGAGAACGTGATTGTCGGTCGATTGATTCCTGCCGGTACAGGTTTGACCTACCACCGTAGCCGTCACCAGCAATGGCATCAAGCCGATCAAGAAGCTTCTGAAATCGAAGCCTCAGACGAATAATCCGGAAGGACTTTCGTGAAAATAAAACCGCAAGCCAGTCTTGCGGTTTTATTTT
>FLSC01482945.1_pt1 | contig 12467 bp, 7 predicted proteins | sample 1550561 | NCBI WGS metagenome assembly FLSC01 (sample SAMEA4031775, study PRJEB14383) | metagenome | biome: human; feature: oral; material: saliva | place: Philippines | collected 2014 | reverse complement strand
TTTACATATAAAGTAGACAATGTTTATGCTCCACAGGCTGAAGCCAGCATTCGTTGGGATGATGAAACGATTGGTATCAAGTGGCCTATTGATGCTAAGGACGTGCTGTTATCCGACAAAGATCTCAATAAAGGCTTTGCATTGAAGGATGCTAAGCTGTTTGAATAGTATATGAAAAGTCACATTATTATATATATATTAGTGGCGCTTTCGGCTTTGTCGGCTTGTAGAAACAGAGATGCTGGCTATCAGATGTCGCATGAAGACAAGCAGGCAAAGGAGATGATGCAGGGCATATGGACGAATGGAGAGAGCAGTGACCCAGCTATGTTGGCAAAGGGTGACAGTATTTTCTATCCTGATTCAGCCAGTATGCCGGTGCGTTTCTGGATCTATCAGGACACACTCTACCTGCAAGGACAGCACATTAATGGATATAAGATAACGAAACAGGCACCACATCTGCTGAAATTCCTGAACCAAAATGGTGATGAAGTACGGTTGGTAAAGAGTGGAGATAAGACCCTTCTGACGTTCTTCAACTATCATATCTATGCGATGAACACGTTTGATGAACAGTCACAGGACACCATTGTGCGCACAGATCTGGGCTATTTCCAGAGTAAAGTACATGTAGAAACAACGTCGGACCAGGTTATTAAGTCGACATATAACGATGATGGGGTTGAAGTTGATAACATGTATCTCGACAATGTGGCGTTAGTGAACCTGCTGAACCATGACAAACTCGTCTTCTCACACAACTTCCGGAAGCAGGAATTCCAGTCACTTATCAGCAAAGACTTCCTTGAAAAGAGTATTCTTAGGAAGCTTTACTTTACGCATGCAGATGATAAAGCACTCTATTATGACGTTATCATCGGTATTCCTGATGCTTCCACAAGCTACGTTATTGAGCTTCGTATAACACCAGATGGTAAGATCACAAAGAAATTAAGGTAGCATTTGGCTCCTTATTCATACATAAGAAGGCTGTAGAAGGCATACACATGCTTCTCTACAGCTTTTTGTTTGTTATCTCTTTCATACTAAAATCAACTCTATAAAACACCCAGTTTCGTTTCAAATAGGTTTGCTATTACTTTTAATATGTCATGCTATTGTTTTATTTTCAAGTATTTATTACCTTATTTCCAGGTATTTACTGTGATGAAGAAGTTGACAGGATAGACCGCAAATGTAGATTTGATGCTATCTAATAGTTGGGCAAATGTGAGGTTAAGAGCGTAGGAATGATGAGAGACAACAGTATTTTTGAACGGTAATAGAGTATGTATTGATTGCCAATAGATACGGACAGGGGGAGCACTCGGTGTGAGTACTCCCCCTGTTTGGTGGTGTTACCAACGTTTTTAGTTGGTTGTATATGGATGAATCAGGTGCTGTTCACATGTGAATGATATGTGTTTATCACACCTGATGTGTCCCTTTTACTGTTCAATCATCCGTACCTAAGCCCCACAGAAGAACAGAACTATCAGTTGGGCAGTGAAGATTCTAAGGAACATACTGAGCGGATAAACCGTTGAATAGCCAATGGCTGGTGCCTCACCCGTGCAGATTGAGTTGGCATAAGCCAGTGCTGGAGGGTCAGTATAGGTTCCGGCTATCATACCCATGATGGTAAAGTAATTGAATTTATACTTCATTCGGGCTATTGTTCCGACGATTAATATTGGGATAATCGTGATGAGGAAGCCTGTATATACATACTTCAGACCATCGCCTTGTACCACTGTCTCCCAGAATCCTGCGCCTGCCTTGATACCAACAGAGGCGAGGAAGAGCGCCAGCCCCATCTCACGTAGCATCATGTTTGCCGATGTTGTGGTGTAAGTTACTAAGTGCATACGGTATCCGAAACGCCCAATGAGGATGGCAATGATAAGCGGACCACCTGCTAAACCAAGCTTCAGAGGTACAGGCATCTGTGGAATGGCGATTGGAAGACTACCGAAGAGGATACCAACGATGATACCTATGAAGATAGTTGCGATGTTTGGAGCGTTCAAACGCTTCTCAGAGTTACCCATCAGTTCGGCAACACGGTTCACATTCTCCTCTGGTCCGACAACCATGATACGGTCACCAACGTTGAAGTGGTGGTTACGACTGGCGAAAAGCTCCATACCCTGGCGTGTGATACGTGTCACATTGACGCCATAGATAGAACCAAGATGCATCTTAGCCAGTGTCTTTCCGTTCATAGAACTGTTCGTTATGACGATGCGTCGACTGATCATTGGCTGTGGCTGGTCCTCTTCATGCCAGTCAACAACTATCTCCGGACCAATGAAAGCCTTGATGGCTGCAGCGTCACCTTCGGCAGAAACGATGAGAATCTCATCATCCATCTCGAAGACAGTGTCACGGTTTGGCACCTTCAACTCGCCTTCATGCATGATACGTGTGCAGACAATGTCACGGTTAAGGAACTCTGATATCTCCTTAAGTGTCCTACCAGTGATGTAGGCATTGGCTACTTTAAGATACATAGAGTGAGGTTTTGAATGTGGATTCTCAGCCTCTTCCTCGTTCAGTTTATCGTTTTCTACTTTCAGATTTACCTTACAAATATACTTAATGGCGAGTGTTGCACCGATGATACCAATCACTCCGAGAGGATAAGCACATGCATAACCCGAAGCAATATCGAAGTCCATTCCTTGTTTGAACACACTATGCAAGGCTTCACTGGCTGCACCAAGACCTGGAGTGTTGGTGACAGCACCGTAAAGAGTACCAACCATCATTGGCAGATTACGGAAGTTGCTGGTGTCAAAGAAGATGTAATAGCAGGCAAACATCACACCGATGTTGAGCATTACAGCCACACATGACAGTAAATTAAGCTTAATACCGCCTCTTCCGAAGCTCTCGAAGAAGCCCGGTCCTACCTGTAAACCAATCATAAAGACGAACAGGATAAGGCCGAAATCCTGAAGAAAGTTCAGTACAGGCAGTGGACCTGTGAAGCCAATGTGCCCGGCTAAGATACCGACAAAGAGCACAAAGGTGACACCAAGTGAGATTCCTCCAATCTTCAACTTGCCTAAGTAGACACCAAAGGCAATGACAATGGAGTAAAGTAACACGATATGGGCTACCGTGTCCTGGACTTTAAATAAATTTGTTAACCAATCCATAAGTATTATTATTATTGCTTGCAAAGGTAATTATTTACTTGCATATAATCTAAGGAACGGTGTGTAATTTTCATTTACTTTGTCCAAAATGGTAAGTATAGATTTTATCTGTAGTCACAGTGGTTGTTATTAGCGGGGAAAAACCGTCTTCTTGACGGGCTGGATAGGGAACGATTAAGTGTGAACAGTAGCTCTTCCGAGAACTCCTTTCTCACCTTTTTTATATACTGACGTATGGTTTTCTTAGGATTCATGCAGTGAATTCAAGTATTTTTTATAATTTTGCGACGTCATGAGGTATACTGTCAAATGCAATGAATGTGGCCGCGATTTTGTGGCTGAAGCGGAGAATTACGGGACAATGAAGTATCGTTGCCCTTACTGCGGTAATGTTTTGACTTGCAGATTCGACCCTCCTAAACCGTCACGTACGCGTGCACGGGCAGTAGTCCCATTGGTTGACGTCACCCCAGTACAGGCAAAAAAGATGAAAGACATGCCTGTGGCAAAGACACATGTCATAAGTATGCCTACTAAGGAGAAGTTAGCCGAGATGCGTGCTAAGCTCAATGGCGCATCCCAACATGTTCTTCAGGCTTCCCTTCATGCTGGTGTGACGCTGAAGAATGCCACTGTCACAACGTCATCATGGCTTCGCAGGTTTCAGGAGAAGTATGCTGATGGCGATCTGTGGATATTCTTTGGGTTCAGTCTTCTGTTTATTTTGTCGGTGTTTATCGGACTGTTTATCTGTGCAGAAGTTGTGAAACTCGTTGCAGAAGGTCATTCATGGCTCTTCAAAAACTATATTGAAATTAAGAATTCATTGTAGACTGGGTTGTCCCAATCAGCCTTCCAGTTCTTGACTTATTCCCTTCTTTTGTAAGGATTCTTCCCATAGACATTTTAATCTATGCTCTTTTATAAAGTAAAAGATGCCCTTTTGCAACGCAAAAGGGCATCTTTTGATGTGTAAAAGGGCGTCTTTTACCATGCAAAAGGGCACCTTTTACAAGCCTCTTTGTAACCTCTTGATATTCTATAGGTTACAAATGCGAAAATGAAGGACTTGGGAATGAATTATAGAAGATGGACAATACTTTTCTGTAAAGATATTTGTAATCGCTGCAGAGCTTATAAGTAATATTTAGAAACATGATGAAAAGAAAATCCCCATGCACATCTTCACGATGCGCATGGGGATGATTTTTATTCTTTGATGCGTATGTTACGCCGTCTTACTCTTTGATGTTTGGTTCCTCAAGACCGAGGTGACGCTTCTTGTCAACAACCTTCAAGGCAAGACCAATGAAGAGTGCGATGACACCGAGACCTGCTAACATGATGAGCGGAGCGGTGTAATTGAGCTTGGTTGGGTCGGTAACACCAACATTAGTCTTATCCAATACCTTACCAATGAGCAATGGGAACAACCAAAGTCCGATGTTCTGAATCCAGAAAATCAGTGCGTATGCAGAACCAATGATCTTTGCATCGACCAGCTTTGGTACGCTTGGCCATAATGATGCAGGCACAAGTGAGAACGAAGCACCCAATACAAGGATGGTTACATAGGCTACGATGACACCGCCAACCTGGCTTGACTTGAACTGAGGAAGAACGAAAGCAAAGGTGAGGTGACAGATAATCAACAGTAATGAACCCAAAACGAGCATGGAAGCAGCCTTACCCTTGTGGTCTACATAGCTACCGAGGATCGGTGTGATACCTACTGCAAGGAGTGGGAACACTGCGAAGATGGATTCTGCAGACTGTCTCATGTAACCCATGTAACAGTAAACGATAAGGCTAAGGATAGACAGACAAAGCATTGAATTCTTCATTGCTTTGTTCTTCATGAAGTTAAACATGAAGGCTGTTGCAGCTACAACGAGCATGATAACATACTGAACGATGGTCACACTGGATGATGCCCAGAAGGAATCAGCAGGTAACTCATGGAAAGTAAGGTTACATTGGAGCATGTTTACAGCATACTTCTGGAATGGGAAGATGGCTGAATAATAGAGTACACAGAGTAGAGCAACAAGCCAGAAACCCATACTGGTGAGGATTTTGCCCAAGTCGCTGATCTTGAATGGGTCGTCTTTCTCCTCAGCTTCACCTGTCTGCTTGTCGAGTTTCTTATCCATGAAGAAGTAAACAACAAACATCATCAATGCGATACAGATGAGAACCACACCAAAAGCAACGGAACGTGAGACGTCAATATGTCCGCCAAACTTAGCAAAGAACGGTGAGAAAATCATACATGTAGCAACACCGAGACGTGCCAGAGCCATCTCTGAACCCATTGCCAACGCCATTTCACGTCCTTTGAACCACTTTACGATACCACGAGAGACGGTGATACCTGCCATTTCCGTTCCACAACCGAAGATCATGAAACCACATGCAGCAACCTTTGCAGAGGCTGGCATGCCCTCATAGAATGGCGAAACACCTAACTGTTCGAAGACAGGGATGTGGTTAAGATGGTCTGTGAACCAGATATCAAGTGCACTTCCTGCGAAGCTATCACTGATGGCATAGTACTTAATGAGTGCACCTGTCAACATCACAGCACCTGAAAGAATCGCCGTGAAGCGTACACCCATCTTGTCGAGGATGATACCTGCGAATATAAGGAAGAATACAAAGACATTCAAGAAGGTCTCTGATCCCTGCATAGTACCGAAGGCTGTTGAGTCCCAACCTCTCTGTTCTTGCATCAATTCCTTAATAGGTGAAAGGATATCCACGAAGATATAGGCACAGAACATGGCCAGGGACAATAATAGGAGAGCCGTCCAACGCATCGCTGCGGAGTCTCTCAACGTAGTTTGAATCTTATCAGTCATAATATAATGATTAGTTTATTCGGGTATGAGTTCACAAGCCTTAGCACTTGAAGCGTCATTCTTCTTGTTTGCATGTCTGCTTGTTTACTCGTTAACTGTCGGTTATGATTACTTCTTAAGCCAGCGGTCAAGCCAGTTGAAGAAGGTGCGTTGCCATAGAATACCATTCTGTGGTTTCAGTACCCAGTGGTTTTCATCAGGATAGAGAAGCAACTCTGCTGGTATACCCCGTAGGCGTGCAGCATTGAAGGCGCCCATACCTTGGTTGGCATTGATGCGATAATCTTTCTCACCATGTATGCATAGGATTGGTGTATCCCACTTGTCTACATCAAGATGTGGACTGTTTGCGTATGTTCTTTTGGCTGCTTCGCTCTGGTCTTTGTTCCAGTAAGCATCATCATACTCCCAGTTGCTGAACCAAGCTTCTTCTGTATCAGTGTACATACTCTGAAGGTTGAAAGCACCATCATGGGCAATGAAGCACTTGAAACGTTTGTCGTGATGACCTGCAAGGAAGTAAACAGAGAATCCACCAAAGGATGCGCCAACAGCACCGAGTCTGTCTTTGTCTACGTAAGGTAGGTTGTTGGCAGCGTCATCAATGGCTGATAGATAGTCGCGCATGCACTGTCCGGTCCAGTCAGTACTTACTTCTTCGTTCCAAGCACTGCCATATCCAGGCAGACCGCGGCGGTTTGGTGCGATAATAACATACCCATTGGCAGCCATTATCTGGAAGTTCCAACGGTAACTCCAGAACTGTGACACCGGACTTTGTGGTCCTCCTTCGCAGAAGAGTAGGGTAGGATACTTCTTATTTGGGTCGAAATGAGGTGGAGTGATTACCCAAACCTGCATCTCTTTACCATCAGTTGTCTTCACCCAACGGTCATGTACATCTCCAAGTGCCAACTGATCGTAGATATGTTTGTTCTCAAAGGTGAGCTGAACCTGCTCACTTGCCTTCTCTTTCTTGGCTGGTGTGACAACAAACACTTCATTTGCCTGTCGGATACTCTGTCGAATAGCAAGCAGTTTCTTACCATCGTTGCCCAAAAGTGAGATGCTTACGTAGTTATGGTCGCCTGTTGTGAGTTGCTTGACATCACCTTTCAGGTTCGTTTGATAGATGTTCACCGTTGCATGCCATACTCCAATGAAATATAAATCCTTAGAGTTGGGTGCCCATGTATAGTCATCTACATTTGAGTCAAAGCTCTCTGTGACGTATGTTTTCTTGCCAGTTGCCAGATCATATACGCACAAACGGTTGCGATCACTCTCATATCCGTCGTTCTTCATGCTCTGCCATGCAATGTATTTACCGTCAGGTGAGAACTTAGGATTCACATCATAACCTACGTTCATATCACCTTTTTGATGGTTAACAGCCTGGTTGCGCATGCTCTTTGTTGCATCAATCTTTGGCTCAACATAGCCAGCTGGCTTGCAAAGGTTCACCGTTTGATGTGTCTCTACATTATATAAATAGATGTCGGCATCGGTAGAAATGGCGTATTGGGTGCCTTCTTTCTTCCTACAAGTGTATGCAATCTGCTTTGAATCCTTGCTCCAGTCGATCTGTTCGATGCCTCCGAATGGTGCCAAAGGACTCTCGTAAGGTTCACCTTCCAGTACATCAACTCCTGCATCTACCCCGTTTGCAGTGACATTTGCTACGAAAGGATGTGCATTTGTGGTCACATAATGATCCCAATGGCGGTAGTTCATATCGGTGATGACCATACCTGAAGCCTTAGGAAGGTCGGATGGATTCTGCTTGATAGTACCATAATAAGGTATACTCTTGATGAGAACGACACGTTTTCGGTCGGGTGAGAAGCGGAATCCTTCGATGTCTATATCAGAATGTGTGAGCTGTTTACGGTTTGAACCGTCTGCGTTCATCGTCCAAAGTTGGCCCCCTGTGAGGAAAGCCAATGTGTTATTGTCGAGCCAGGCAGCGTCAGTCTCGCTTTTGGCGGTGGTCGTCAGCAGGCGATCATCCTTGCCATTGGCATCCATAACATGGAGAACTTGGTGTCCTTTGTTCTCCTTTACACTGTAATAGCCCACCTGATAGACGATTTTCTTGCCGTCAGGTGATGCCTGTGCAGCCCCAATTCGCCCCATAGCCCATAAGGCTTCAGGTGTCATGAGGTCACTTTTCAGCGTGATGTTGTTCTTTCCGATGTTCACGTCTTGTGCTTGTGCAACGCCGCCACCCATAAGCATTGCGGCGGTCATTGCGATAGTTAGATTTTTGTTCATGGCTATAAACCCTTCTTTTTATTGTTTAGTTGTTCTTGCTTACGGCGTAGATCTTCTTGCTGTTTCTTCTGCATTTCCTGTAAAGCCTGCATGCGTGCAGCAAGACCGCTCGTCTTTTTAGGGTTCTTTTTGTTCTCTTCTCGTTTTGCTTCGAGTATCTCTAATAGCTTCGAATCATCCGTTGTCTTACGCAATGCCCACATGATGGCAGCTGAGAAGAATAGAGAAACGAAGTAATAGAAGTTCAGACCGGATGAGTAATCATTGAACATGAAGAAGAAGAAGAGTGGCATGAGCATCATCATGTACTGCATCATCTTCATCTGATCAGCCTGTTGTCCCACCATCTGGTCCTTCTGTTGCTGCATAGTAAACCATGAATAAAGCAGGTTAGCACCGCAGAAGAGGATACAAGTCAGTGAGATATGGTCTCCAATGAGCCACAAGCTGTGGTCCCAAGAGAAGATAGGATCATATGTACTGAGGTCTTTCATCCACAAGAAGCTTTGTCCTCGCAACTGAATAGCATTCGGAACGAAGTTGAACATGGCGATCCAGATAGGTGCTTGGATGAGCATTGGCAGACAGCCTGACAACGGACTGACTCCGTATTCAGCGTATTTCTGCATCATTGCCTGCTGCTTTTGCATCTGATCTTCAGGCTTATTGAACTGCTTTGTAGCCTCGTCGAGCTTTGGTTTGAGCACCCTCATCTTTGCAGAACTCATGTAACTCTTCTTCACCATAGGGTAGGTGATGGCCTTTAACAATAAGGTGATGAGGATCAATACGACACCCATTGGGAAGATTTTACTCAACCAATCGAAGACGTAAAGCGTAAACCAGCGGTTGATAATACGGAACAATGGCCAACCAAGGTAAACCAATCGTTGCATATCAAGGTCCTTATGGAATCTGCTTTCCTTCTCAACTGCCTGCAAAAGGCGGAAGTCATTAGGACCAAAATAGAACTCAAACTCTGACGGACGCTTACCTGTTGGGTCGAAACCAGCCTTCATGTTTGCCTCATAATGCTTCAGATAGTGTGTCTCTTTGTCCAAAGGTGTACTCTTCAAGTTGGCTCCTTGCGCGAAATTATCCTTTGAAATCATCACGGCAGAGAAGAATTGATTCTTGAAAGCCACCCAGTCTAAAGGCTCTTCCGTAGTCTCTTCCTTCTCAGAAGTCTCACTTAACTGTGTTGTTCCACCGTCATGTTTCTTATAAGTAAGCGTAGCGTAACGGTTCTCAAACGTGAAACCAAGCTCTTGCTGACGGCATTTATCCTGCCAGTTGATATCCATCTGGTTATAGTTCGGAGCGAACATACCACTCATTCCATCTGCTTGTAGAGACATATGGAGCAGATAATCCTTGCCTAACGTATAGTTTAAGGTAAGCGTTTTGCCTGCTCCTGCTGTTGCAGTGAGCGTTACTGTGGTATCAGTAACGTTCGTTGGAGTGAAGAAAAGGTCCTTTGTCTCGATGTTAGCATCCTTTGTTGCCAACATAAAGTTCAGACTTTGGTCGTCACCACTGAACAGTGTAACGTTCTTTTGGTCCTTAGATCCATCCTTAACGGTGACATCATGGCCTACATAATTCTTGATAATAGCCTTCTTAACGACACCACCTTTAGTACTTAAGGTCAGTTCCACCTTACTGTTCTTCAGTGTAATGTCCTGTGCCTGACCGTTCAATGCAGTGTGGAACAGGGCAGTCGTGTCAGCTGCTGCAGCTGTTTTCTGTTGTACTTGCTTTGCTGCTGCAACCTTTGCAGCCTGTGTTTTCTTCGCCGCAGCGATAGAATCCTTCACGAATTCCTTTCTTTGCTGCTCTAATTGTTCAGCTGATGGCTGCTGCCACCATGCAAATCCAAAGAGAACGAGGGCTATCAAGACAAAGCCCGCGATAGTATTCTTATCCATTATTTCTTTTTCTGATTTTCAATTGATGCTTTTACAAAGTCTAAGAAGAGTGGGTGCGGATGGAGAACCGTTGACTGATACTCTGGATGGAACTGTGTACCGATGTACCATTTCAGCCCTGGTATCTCAACGATCTCAATGAGTTCACTCTCCGGATTACGTCCGACGCACATCATACCGTTCTTCTCAAACTCTTTCTCGTAGCTGTTGTTGAACTCATAACGGTGGCGGTGACGCTCCTGAATGTGCTCTTGTTTATAGATGTTGAACGTATGTGAGCCCTGACGGAGCACACATTCATAAGCTCCAAGGCGCATCGTTCCACCCATATTCGTGATGTTTTTCTGCTCCTCCATGATGTCAATAACATTGTGTGGAGTCTTCTCGTCGATCTCACGTGAGTTGGCATCTTTATATCCAAGGACGTTGCGTGCGAACTCGATAACCATCATCTGCATACCAAGACAGATACCGAAGGTTGGGATATTATGTGTACGGGTATAGTGAGCGGCGATAATCTTTCCCTCAATACCACGTTGTCCGAAGCCCGGACATATGACAACACCATCCTGACCTTTGAGTTTTTCTTCTACATTCTGCTCTGTCAGTTCCTCTGAATTGATGAAAGTAATGATTGTTTTGTGGTCGTTATAAACGCCAGCCTGCAACAATCCTTCACGAATACTCTTGTAAGCATCCTGCAAATCATACTTCCCGACGAGTCCGATGTGTACCTCTTTCGTTGCTTTACGCTGTCTATCGAGGAATTCTCTCCATGGTCCGAGAGCCGGTTTGTCACCGATCTGCTCACCACACTTGCGTAAAATGGCTTCGTCCAAGCCCTGATTGAGCATGTTAATAGGCACATCGTAGATGCTGGGGAGGTCTTCACTCTGTACGACACAGTCGAAATCGACGTTACAGAAAGCTGCAACCTTCTTGCGGATGTCGTCATCAAGATGCTTTTCTGTGCGCAAAACAAGTACATCTGGCTGTATTCCCACACTCTGCAGTTCCTTAACACTGTGCTGTGTAGGCTTTGTCTTCAGCTCACCGGCAGCCTTCAGATAAGGAACATACGTCAGGTGAAGGTTGATAGCACGCTTCCCTAGTTCCCATTTCATCTGTCGGATAGCCTCCAGGAACGGTGCTGACTCGATGTCACCAATCGTTCCTCCGATTTCTGTTATCACGAAATCATAGTGATATTTCTGTCCAAGTAGTTTGATGTTACGTTTTATTTCGTCCGTAATATGCGGTACAACTTGAATCGTTTTGCCAAGATAATCACCCCGACGCTCCTTGTCTATGACGCTTTTGTAGATTCGTCCCGTTGTCATAGAGTTGGCTTTGGTGGTCTTGATACCTGTAAAGCGTTCGTAATGACCGAGGTCGAGGTCGGTTTCCATCCCATCAACAGTCACGTAACACTCACCGTGTTCATACGGATTCAGCGTTCCTGGGTCGATGTTAATGTATGGATCAAACTTTTGGATGGTGATGTTGTAGCCTCTCGCTTGAAGAAGCTTGCCAATAGATGACGAGATAATTCCTTTACCAAGTGAGGAAACTACGCCACCAGTAACGAAGATATACTTTGTTTCAGCCACGATTGTATGTATGTTTAATTATTGTCTTTGTAAAACGTTTATCGTTGGTTTCAAACTAATGTGCAAAGATACGAATTTTCCATAGAATACTCTTGTTATCCAACAATTATTTTTTCATCTGTCTTTTGCTTCTGTTTTATCGTGTAATTGTGGGATGTTTTCTTGTACAATGATTTCATTATGACGGGATTAAATGGGTTGTTTGTTTTTCATACCTTTGTAAATTTCTGTTCCAAAGTGGGGGTAATCGTACTGAATATTCGTAATTTTGTGTTTTTTTCTGTCGATGTTATTTCGGTAAAATAGTGGTATTCTTGTATGGTAAAACAAACTTACAATATTTGAAACGCTATTGAGTGGGAAGCGAAGGATAATCGTATTTTCCCGACTTTGTAACCTTATAGTTTTCAGTTAGTTACAAACAGGCTTGTAAAAGGGCGTCTTTTACGTTGCAAAAGGGCGTCTTTTACACGTCAAAAGGGCACCTTTTACATTGCAAAAGGGCATCTTTTAGAATGCAAAAGAGCCTCTTTTAAAAATCAATTGGTAATTTGTTTTACAAAAGTAGCATTTGTTCTCTTCTGTAATCGCTCATGTATCTTCTTTTAAGTCTGCTTGTGTTACCTT
>FLSC01482807.1_pt1 | contig 12489 bp, 10 predicted proteins | sample 1550561 | NCBI WGS metagenome assembly FLSC01 (sample SAMEA4031775, study PRJEB14383) | metagenome | biome: human; feature: oral; material: saliva | place: Philippines | collected 2014 | reverse complement strand
TTGCTGAATTTTTCCATAATATTCAATATCCCTGTAAGGTAATAACCGTTATAATACGCACTTTCCGCCCGTTTGCCCACTATTGGGCCGTTAAAGGGCGGCAATCTGCCGCCGGTCTTGCAATTGAAAATCGGCGAAAAGAAAAATTAAGAAGATGATTATCGTTTGCTTTTTAAAAATATTCAAGCGATGATAAACATCTTTCCCGAAATGACACAGAAAGGTAAGCCCGTGAATAAAGCCTTATGCCTTGCCATCGCCGCTATTTTAGGTCTGGCCTCATGCAGTGCCGAGCGCGTATCCAACTTTCCATCCTACAAACTCAAAATCATTCAAGGTAACGAGCTCAATCCCCGCGCCGTGGTTTCCCTCCGCCAAGGTATGACCCGCGACCAAGTCCAACTGCTGCTCGGTACGCCGCTCCTGCGCGACGCCTTCCATGCCGACCGCTGGGATTACACTTTCAACACCAGCCGCAACGGCATCATCAAAGAACAAAGCAACCTGACCCTGTACTTTGAAAACGACGTCCTCGCACGCGCCGAAGGCGATGCCATTCAAAAATCCATCGAAGCGGTTCAAGCCGGACAAAATGTCGTTCCGACTACCGAAACCAACGCGAAATAAGGAAGCCCCATGAGCGCATTGAAAATCGCCATTGCCGGCGTCAACGGCCGCATGGGTCGCGTTTTGGTTGAAGCGGTCAACAACCACCCCGATGCCGTCCTCTCCGGCGCACTCGAACATTCCGGTTCGGAAGTATTGGGTTTGGATGCAGGCTTCGCCTCCGGCCTCAAAACCGGCGTCGCCATTTCAGACGACGTGGATGCCGTACTGGCTCAAAGCGATGTCCTCATCGACTTTACCCGTCCCGAGCCAACCTTGAAACACCTGCAAAAATGCGTGGAAAAAGGCGTCAACATCATCATCGGCACGACCGGTTTTGACGACGCAGGCAAAGCCGCCATCCAAGCCGCAGGCGAAAAAACAGGCGTTGTCTTCGCCGCCAACTTCAGCGTCGGCGTCAACTTGACCTTCCATATCCTCGACACCGTCGCCCGCGTGTTAAACGAAGGCTACGACATCGAAATCATCGAAGGCCACCACCGCCACAAAGTCGATGCCCCAAGCGGCACCGCGTTGCGCATGGGTGAAGTCATTGCCGACGCACTCGGCCGCGACCTCAAAGAATGCGCCGTTTACGGCCGCGAAGGCCATACCGGCCCGCGTGATCCGTCCACCATCGGTTTTGCCACCGTCCGCGCAGGCGACATCGTCGGCGACCACACCGCCCTCTTCGCCACCGACGGCGAGCGCGTGGAAATCACCCACAAGGCCAGCAGCCGCATGACCTTTGCCGCCGGTGCTGTACGCGCCGCAGTTTGGGCAAACGGCAAAAAAGGTCTGTACGATATGCAAGACGTACTGGGTTTGAAAAACCGATAAACCCGCATCATCAGGTTTCATACCTTACAAGGCCGTCTGAAAGCACAACGTCGATTTTCAGACGGCCTTATTAAAAAAGAAAGCCCCACTATGTCCTATCAACAAATCACCATCAACGTCAACGATGCTGTCGCCGAACGCCTTGCCGACGCGCTGATGGAACACGGCGCATTGTCCGCCGCCATTGAAGATGCCTACGCCGGTACAGAAAACGAGCAGGCCATTTTCGGCGAGCCGGGCATGCCGACCGAACAAATCTGGCAACAAAGCAAAGTCATCGCCCTTTTCGGCGAAAGCGACGATGCCGCTTCCATTATCGAAGCCACCGCGCAGGAATGCAGTTTGAACGATTTGAAATACACCGGCGAAATCCTTGAAGATCAAGACTGGGTGCGCCTGACCCAAGCGCAATTCGACCCAATTCAAATTTCCGACCGCCTGTGGATTACCCCGTCTTGGCACGAAGCGCCCAACGGCGACGCCGTCAACCTGCAACTCGACCCGGGCCTTGCCTTCGGCACCGGCAGCCATCCAACCACCCGCCTCTGCCTCAAATGGCTGGACACGCAGCTCAAAGGCGGCGAAAGCGTATTGGACTACGGCTGCGGCTCAGGCATTTTGGCCATTGCCGCCCTTAAACTCGGTGCAGGCTCCGCCATCGGCGTAGATATTGACGAACAAGCCATCCGCGCCAGCAAAGACAATGCCGCGCAAAACAACGTCGACGCGCAGTTCTACCTGCCGGACGGCCTGCCGCAAGGCCAATTTGATGTCGTTGTCGCCAACATTCTGGCCAACCCGCTGCGTATGCTCGGCGAAATGCTTGCCGCGCGTACCAAACAAGGCGGCCGCATTGTCTTGTCCGGCCTTTTGGACGAACAAGTCGAAGAACTCAGCGGCATTTACAGCCAATGGTTCAACATTGAGCCTGCCGAAATCGAAGAAGGCTGGGCGCGATTGAGCGGCGTCAAACGCTAAAGCTGTTTTCCGATACAAAGGCCGTCTGAAATTTAATCTTTCAGACGGCCTTTTTGCACTTAAAACGCTGAATATTCCAGCAAAATCAGGTATAATTGCCTATTATTTTGACCTTTCGGAACACATCCGCCGCGCCCGTTTGACATTTCATCGCGCGCACGGAAAAATTCCTTGAAATTCAGCAAGAAAAGACCATGACTGACCAAAAACACGAAGAATACGGCGCCGACAGCATACAAGTGCTGGAAGGCTTGGAAGCGGTACGCAAACGCCCCGGTATGTATATCGGCGACACGCAGGACGGCAGCGGCCTGCACCACATGGTGTTCGAGGTGCTCGACAACGCCATTGACGAAGCGCTCGCCGGACATTGCGACAAAATCACCGTAACCATCCATGCCGACAATTCCGTCAGCGTGGCCGACAACGGCCGCGGTATGCCGACCGGCATCCACCCGAAAGAAGGCCGCTCCGCCGCCGAAGTCATCATGACCGTCCTGCACGCAGGCGGCAAATTCGACAACAACAGCTACAAAATCTCCGGCGGTCTGCACGGCGTGGGCGTGTCCGTCGTCAACGCGCTATCCGACTGGGTAACGCTGACCATCTACCGCGACGGTAAAGAACACTTCGTCCGCTTCGTACGCGGTGAAGCCGAAGAGCCGTTGAAGGTCGTCGGCGATTCCGACAAAAAAGGCACAACCGTACGCTTCCTCGCCAGCAGCGAAACCTTCGGCAATGTCGAATACAGCTTCGACACCCTCGCCAAACGTATCCGCGAACTCTCCTTCCTCAATAACGGCGTAGACATCGAGCTGACCGACGAACGCGACGGCAGACACGAAAGCTTCGCCCTCTCCGGCGGCGTGGCCGGCTTCGTGCAATACATGAACCGCAAAAAAACGCCGTTGCACGAAAAAATCTTCTACGCGTTCGGCGAAAAAGACGGCATGAGCGTCGAATGCGCGATGCAATGGAACGACAGCTACCAAGAAAGCGTGCAATGTTTCACCAACAACATTCCGCAACGCGACGGCGGTACGCACTTGACCGCACTGCGCCAAGTGATGACCCGCACCATCAACAACTATATCGAAGCCAACGAAGTGGCTAAAAAAGCCAAAGTGGAAACCGCCGGCGACGATATGCGTGAAGGCCTGACCTGCGTTTTGTCCGTCAAACTGCCCGACCCGAAATTCTCATCGCAAACCAAAGACAAACTGGTTTCCAGCGAAATCGGCCCCGTTGTCAACGAAGTCATCAACCAAGCACTGACCGACTTCCTTGAAGAAAACCCGACCGAAGCCAAAATCATCACCAGCAAAATCGTCGATGCCGCGCGCGCACGCGAAGCCGCCCGCAAAGCACGCGAAATTACCCGTCGCAAAGGCGTGATGGACGGTTTGGGCCTGCCGGGCAAACTTGCCGACTGCCAAGAAAAAGACCCTGCCCTGTCCGAACTCTACCTCGTCGAGGGCGACTCCGCAGGCGGTTCCGCCATGCAAGGCCGCGACCGCAAATTCCAAGCGATTTTGCCGCTCAAAGGTAAAATTTTGAACGTCGAAAAAGCACGTTTTGAAAAAATGCTCGCCAGCCAAGAAGTCGCCACGCTGATTACCGCTCTTGGCGCGGGTATCGGCAAAGAAGAATTCAATGCCGAAAAACTGCGCTACCACCGCATCATCATCATGACCGATGCCGACGTGGACGGCGCGCACATCCGCACCCTACTCCTGACCTTCTTCTACCGCCAAATGCCCGAGCTGGTTGAGCGCGGCTACATCTACATCGCCCAGCCGCCTTTGTACAAAGCCAAATACGGCAAACAAGAGCGCTATCTCAAAGACGAATTGGAAAAAGACCAATGGTTGCTCGGTTTGGCCTTGGAAAAAGCCAAAATCGTTTCAGACGGCCGCACCATCGAAGGCGAAGAGCTTGCCGATACCGCCAAACAATTCCTGTTGGCCAAAACGGTTATCGAGCAAGAAAGCCGCATCATTGACGAACTCGTCCTGCATGCCATGCTGCACGCTTCGCCGGTCGACCTCAGCACGGCAGAAAGCGCAGACCGCGCCGTTGCCGAATTGAGCGGCCTCTTGGACGAAAAAGAAGTCGCGCTCGAACGCATCGAAGGCCACGAAGGACACCAGTTCATCAAAATCACACGCAAGCTGCACGGCAATGTGATGGTGAGCTACCTCGAGCCTAAGTTCCTCAACAGCAAAGCCTACCAAACCCTTACCCAAACCGCCGCCGCACTCAAAGGCATGGTCGGCAAAGGGGCGAAGCTCTACAAAGGCGACAACGAATACGATATCGACAGCTTTGAAGCCGCTTTGGACATCTTGATGAGCGTTGCCCAAAAAGGTATGTCTATCCAACGATACAAAGGCTTGGGCGAGATGAATCCGGAACAACTTTGGGAAACCACGATGGACCCTACCGTCCGCCGCCTCCTGAAAGTCCGCATCGAAGACGCCATCGCCGCCGACGAAGTGTTCGTCACCCTGATGGGCGACGAAGTCGAACCGCGCCGCGCCTTCATTGAAAACAACGCCCTGCTGGCACAAAACATCGACGCCTAAGCATGGAAAGATAAAAGGCCGTCTGAAAACCATTTTCAGACGGCCTTTTTGGTTTTGTACTTTGTTTCTTACAACTCAAATCCCAACAACTTCGCGTATTTTAGTAGAACGTTTCAACTGATTCGGATTCGGGACAATCCCAAATACCCTGTTTGAAACGCTCCAATCTGCTTCCGCTTTATTCCGCTTTCCCCAAAATCATTGCATCGCCATAGCTGAAAAAACGGTATTCCTGTTCCACCGCATGACGGTAAACGCTGCGGATATGCTCCATGCCCGAAAACGCACTGACGAGCATCAGCAAGGTTGATTTGGGCAGGTGGAAATTGGTAATCAATCGGTCGGCAACATTGAAGCGGTAGCCCGGCGTAATGAAAATATCGGTATCGCCGCGACCGGCTTTCAAACGGCCTGTTTCGCGTGCGGCGGATTCCAAGGCGCGCATGGAGGTTGTGCCCACTGCCCACACTTTATTGCCACGCGCTTTGGCGGCTTCAACGGCGGCAACGGTCTCGGCCGGTACGTCAAACCACTCGCTGTGCATTTTGTGTTCTTCAATTTTATCGACGCGCACGGGTTGGAATGTGCCTGCTCCGACGTGCAGGGTTACTTCTGCAGTTTCTACGCCTTTGGCTTTCAGACGGCCCAATAATTCATCGGTAAAGTGCAAGCCTGCCGTCGGTGCGGCTACTGCGCCTTGATATTTGGCGTACACGGTCTGATAGCGGCTGTCGTCTTCATCATCGGCCGCGCGTTCGATATAAGGCGGCAAGGGCAGATGGCCGTTTTGCTCTAAAAGTTCGTAAACGGTTTGCTCGCCTTCAAATTTCAGGCAAAACAATTCTTCCGCGCGCTCCAGCATGACGGCGCGGATATCGCCTTCAAAAATCAATTCTGTACCCGGTTTCGGCGATTTGGACGAGCGGATATGCGCCAATGCGGTATGCGCGTCCAATACCCGTTCAATCAGGGCTTCGATTTTGCCGCCGCTGGCTTTTTGGCCAAACAGGCGCGCCTTCATCACTTTGGTATTGTTAAACACCAGCACATCGCCCGGTGCGACATAATCGGGTAAATCGCCGAAATGTTTGTCTTCAATCGGCAATGTAGGCAAGGCAACCAGAAGCCTGCTGCTGCCGCGCACTTTCGGAGGATGCTGGGCAATCAGTTTTTCGGGCAATTCAAAATCAAAATCGGAAATATCCATTGTCGTGCATAATTTAAAAAAACAGGCGCCATTATACGCGCAAAGTAGGTTTTCAGACGGCATGTTTTGTCGAAAAACCAATAAATTAGAATAAACGCTCTTGGGGGAATCACTTTTTAACGAAAATCAGCGTTCCTTTCTTTTTTCGCCGAAAAACGCCTTTTTTCTATCTTTTACTGGACATTTACCGACAAGTTCGGGAAAATAACCGGATTCATTTCTCAGGCTTCGCCCTGTTCCGACATTATTTAAACGCCGGATGGCAAACCTGGCCTCCGACGTCTCAGGAAATCATCTAAAACCACTGCGGCGCATACCCAATATGCACTTTATGCCGCGCTAAAAAGGAAAAGCAATGGATTTGCGTAAATTAAAAAAACTGATTGATTTGGTCGAAGAATCAGGCATTGCAGAAATTGAAGTTACCGAAGGCGAAGAAAAAGTCCGCATTACGCGCACCACTGCCGTCGCAGCGCCTATTTATGCTGCTCCGGCACCTGCCGCAGCCGCTCCGGTTGCCGCCCCTGTTGCTGCTGCTCCGGCCGCAGCCGCTCCAGCTGCCGCACCTGCCGCTCGCGATTTGTCCAACGCGCAAAAATCGCCTATGGTCGGTACGTTCTACCGCGCCCCCGGCCCGAACGCTGCCGCTTTCGTCGAAGTCGGCCAACAAGTCAAAGCCGGCGATACTTTGTGCATCATCGAAGCCATGAAACTGATGAACGAAATCGAAGCCGAGAAATCCGGTGTCGTTAAAGAAATTCTGGTTGAAAACGGTACTCCGGTCGAATACGGCGAGCCGCTCTTCATCATTGAATAATCCGTTTTTTCAGACGGCCTTTATCTTTAAGGCCGTCTGAAATTCCTTTTTCTGTTCATTAAGGACAAACCATGCGTCTGATTTTGGCTATTTTCTTGCCATGGCTTCAGTTTTTCACCATCGGCCGTCCGTTTGCAGGCATCATCTGTCTGATTCTGCAATGTACACTGGTTGGCTGGATACCGGCAGCCATGTGGTCGGTTTACGCCTTGAGCCAATACAAAACCGATCAAAAAATCCGCAACGCATTAGGCGGCCGCTGAGGCCGTCTGAACCATCCGGAAAGATTATCATGCTGAAAAAAGTATTGATCGCCAACCGGGGCGAAATCGCCCTGCGCGTCCTGCGTGCCTGCCGTGAAATGGGCATCGCCACCGTCGCCGTCCATTCCGAAGCCGACAAAGACAGCCTGCACGTCAAACTCGCCGACGAATCCGTGTGCATTGGCCCTGCCGCATCCGCACAAAGCTACCTCAACATTCCCGCCCTCATCGCAGCTGCCGAAGTAACCGAAGCCGACGGCATCCACCCGGGCTACGGTTTCCTCGCCGAAAACGCCAATTTTGCCGAACAAGTCGAACAATCTGGCTTTGTCTTCATCGGCCCGAAAGCCGACACCATCCGTCTGATGGGCGACAAAGTATCCGCCAAACACGCCATGATCGAAGCCGGCGTGCCTTGCGTTCCCGGCTCTGACGGCGCATTGCCGGACGACGGCGAAGAAATCCTCAAAATCGCCGATAAAGTCGGTTATCCCGTCATTATCAAAGCCTCCGGCGGCGGCGGCGGTCGCGGTATGCGCGTCGTCGAGAAAAAAGAAGACCTCCTCCAGTCTGTAGAAATGACCAAAGCCGAAGCAGGAGCGGCATTCGGCAACCCGATGGTTTACATGGAACGCTATCTGCAACGTCCGCGCCACGTCGAAATCCAAGTGATTGCCGACGAACACGGCAACGCCATCTACCTCGCCGAGCGCGACTGCTCCATGCAGCGCCGCCACCAAAAAGTCATCGAGGAAGCACCTGCTCCGTTCATCACTGAAGAAGAACGCGCCAAAATCGGCAAAGCCTGTGCCGACGCTTGCAAACGCATCGGTTATCGCGGCGCAGGTACGTTTGAATTCCTGTACGAAGACGGCGAATTCTTCTTTATCGAGATGAACACACGCGTTCAGGTTGAGCATCCGGTTACCGAGCTCATCACCGGCGTGGACATCGTCCAAGAGCAATTACGCATCGCATCCGGCCTGCCTTTGCAATACAAACAGGAAGACATCCAAGTCGAAGGCCACGCGTTTGAGTGCCGTATCAACGCCGAAGACCCGTACAACTTCATTCCAAGCCCGGGCCTGATTGAAAGCTGCCACCTGCCCGGCGGCTTCGGCGTCCGCGTTGACAGCCATATTTATCAAGGCTACCGCATCCCTCCTTACTACGACAGCCTGATCGGCAAAGTCTGTGTCGTCGGCAAAAACCGCGACCAAGCCATGGCCAAAATGCACGTAGCCCTCGATGAGCTGGCAATTACCGGCATCAAAACCAATACGCCGCTGCACCGTGACTTGTTCAGCGATCCGGGTTTCCAAAAAGGTGGTGTCAGCATCCACTACTTGGAACACTGGCTGGAAGAACGCAAAGCCAAACAGGCTAAATAATCCCTTGTTTTGACTAAAAATCAGGCCGTCTGAAACGCAAAATAAAGTTTCAGACGGCCTTTTTTATAACACCATCATTTATAAAAACAAACAATATTAGATTATTAATCAATAATATTTATTCTAAATCGGTTTCATAGTTCCAATAGTTAAAACCTTTCTGTATAGTTTGATTCATAGCTTAACGCAAACTATATTTAAATATCGATATTGAAAATTTATTATATTTGTATAGAAGCATTCCATCCTGGAAACCATTTCATCAACCTATAACACTTCACAAAGGAAATCACTATGTCTATCTCCAAATGCCCTGTTACCCACCTGACCATGAACAACGGCGCACCCGTTGCCGACAATCAAAACAGCCTGACCGCCGGTCCGCGCGGCCCTCTGCTGGCGCAGGATTTGTGGCTGAATGAAAAACTCGCCGACTTCGTGCGCGAAGTGATTCCCGAACGCCGTATGCACGCCAAAGGTTCGGGCGCGTTCGGTACGTTTACCGTGACGCATGACATCACAAAATACACCCGCGCTAAAATCTTCAGCGAAGTCGGCAAGAAAACCGAAATGTTCGCCCGTTTCACCACCGTGGCCGGCGAGCGCGGCGCAGCCGATGCGGAACGCGACATCCGCGGCTTTGCCTTGAAGTTCTATACCGAAGAAGGCAACTGGGATATGGTCGGCAACAACACGCCCGTGTTCTTCCTGCGTGACCCGCGCAAATTCCCCGACTTGAACAAAGCCGTCAAACGTGACCCGCGCACCAATATGCGTTCTGCCACAAACAACTGGGACTTCTGGACGCTGTTGCCCGAAGCCCTGCACCAAGTTACCATCGTCATGAGCGACCGCGGCATCCCCGCCAGCTACCGCCATATGCACGGTTTCGGTTCGCATACATACAGCTTCTGGAACGAAGCGGGCGAGCGTTTTTGGGTGAAATTCCATTTCCGCAGCCAGCAAGGCATTAAAAACCTGACCAACGAAGAAGCCGCAAAAATCATCGCCGACGACCGCGAAAGCCACCAGCGCGACCTGTACGAAGCCATCGAGCGCGGCGAGTTTCCGAAATGGACGATGTACATCCAAGTCATGCCTGAAGCCGATGCGGAAAAAGTGCCATATCATCCGTTTGACTTGACCAAAGTTTGGCCGAAAAAAGACTATCCGCTGATTGAAGTGGGCGAATTCGAGTTAAACCGCAATCCCGAAAACTTCTTCGCCGATGTGGAACAATCCGCCTTCGCACCGAGCAACCTGGTTCCCGGTATCGGCGCCAGCCCCGACAAAATGCTGCAAGCGCGTTTGTTCAATTACGCCGACGCGCAACGCTACCGCCTGGGGGTGAACTTCCGCCAAATTCCCGTCAACCGCCCGCGTTGCCCCGTCCACAGCAACCAGCGCGACGGACAAGGCCGTGCCGACGGCAACTACGGCAGCCTGCCGCACTACGAACCCAACAGCTTCGGCCAATGGCAGCAACAGCCCGACTTCGCCGAACCGCCTCTGAAAATCAGCGGCGACGCGGCGCACTGGGACTACCGACAAGACGATGACGACTATTTCGGCCAACCGCGCGCCTTGTTCAATCTGATGAGCGACGCGCAGAAACAGGCTTTGTTCGGCAATACCGCCGCAGCCATGGGCGATGCGCCAGACTTCATCAAATACCGCCATATCCGCAACTGCTACCGTTGCGACCCGGCATACGGCGAAGGCGTAGCCAAAGCCCTTGGACTGACTGTCGAAGATGCCCAAGCGGCAAGAGCCAACGACCCGGCTTTAGGTCAACCTGGTTTACTGTAAGGAGGCATTATGTGGATAGAAATTGAAGAAATCTTGTCTCAAGCTGTCCGATACAGCCGTTTGAGCAAAAAGTAACGGTTTAGATCATTAATCAGGCCGTCTGAAACGCAAAATAAAGTTTCAGACGGCCTTTTTTGATGATGAAGTTTATTTAACTGCTTCTGATTCAATGGAACTGGCTACCCTTATTTCTCTGTAAATCATGGCATGCCCTCTGCACCATCTCACGCCTCTACCGGCAAATAAAAAACCGCACGGCCGATTACCGTGCGGTTTTGCTTTTTGTCTGAAGGTTTCAGACGGCCTTACATCATGCCGCCCATACCACCCATGCCGCCCATATCAGGCATAGCAGGTTTTTCTTCAGGGATTTCAGCGATCATGCAGTCTGTGGTCAGCATCAGGCCGGCGATAGATGCGGCGTGTTGCAGCGCGGAACGGGTTACTTTAGCAGGGTCGAGTACGCCCATTTCGATCATGTCGCCGTATTCGCCGGAGCCTGCGTTGTAACCGTAGTTGCCTTCGCCTTCCAACACTTTGTTTACAACCACGCTAGGTTCGCCGCCTGCGTTGGCAACGATTTGGCGCAGAGGAGACTCGACGGCGCGCAAGACGATTTGTACGCCTGCGTCTTGGTCGGCATTGCCGGTGTGCAGGTTTTCCAAAGCGGCACGGGCACGCAACAGGGCTACGCCGCCGCCTGCAACCACGCCTTCTTCAACGGCTGCGCGGGTAGCGTGCAGCGCGTCTTCCACGCGGTCTTTTTTCTCTTTCATTTCCACTTCGGTAGCGGCACCGACTTTGATGACTGCCACGCCGCCTGCCAATTTAGCCACGCGCTCTTGCAGTTTTTCTTTGTCGTATTCGCTGGTTGCGGTTTCGATTTGTTGGCGGATTTCGGCAACACGCGCTTCAATTTGGACTGCGTCGCCGAAGCCGTCGATGATGGTGGTGTTTTCTTTACCGATTTCGATGCGTTTGGCTTGACCCAAGTCGTCCAAAGTCGCTTTTTCCAGAGACAGGCCGACTTCTTCGGAAATCACCACGCCGCCGGTCAGGATGGCGATATCTTGCAACATGGCTTTGCGGCGGTCACCGAAGCCGGGGGCTTTAACGGCAACGGTTTTCAGGATGCCGCGGATGTTGTTCACGACCAAAGTCGCCAAGGCTTCGCCTTCTACGTCTTCAGCGATAATCAACAGCGGACGGCTGGCTTTGGCCACTTGTTCCAAAACAGGCAGCAGGTCGCGGATGTTGCTGATTTTTTTGTCGAACAACAACACAAACGGATTGTCCAAAGCAGCAATTTGTTTTTCAGCGTCGTTGATGAAGTAAGGAGACAGGTAGCCGCGATCGAATTGCATACCTTCAACCACGTCCAGCTCGTTTTCCAAAGATTTGCCGTCTTCAACGGTAATCACGCCTTCTTTGCCGACTTTTTCCATCGCTTCGGCGATAATTGCGCCGACTTGTTCGTCAGAGTTGGCAGAAATAGAGCCGACTTGGGCGATTTCTTTAGAAGTGTCGCAAGGTTTGGCGATGTTTTTCAGCTCGTCAACCAAAGCGGCAACGGCTTTGTCGATACCGCGTTTCAGGTCGGTCGGGTTCATGCCGGCGGTCACGTATTTCATGCCCTCGGCAACGATGGATTGCGCCAATACGGTTGCAGTAGTGGTACCGTCGCCGGCCACGTCGTTGGTTTTAGACGCCACTTCTTTCACCATTTGCGCGCCCATGTTTTCGAATTTGTCTTTCAATTCGATTTCTTTTGCAACAGACACGCCGTCTTTAGTGATGTGCGGGCCGCCGAAAGCGCGGTCGAGTACCACGTTGCGGCCTTTAGGGCCCAAAGTTACGCGTACGGCGTTTGCCAATACATTGACGCCGTTTACCATTTTTTGGCGAACTTCATTGCCGAATTGTACGTCTTTTGCTGCCATTTAAATTCTCCAAATCAATATTAAAAATCTGTTCGAGGCCGTCTGAAAACTTC
>FLSC01001121.1_pt1 | contig 12566 bp, 8 predicted proteins | sample 1550561 | NCBI WGS metagenome assembly FLSC01 (sample SAMEA4031775, study PRJEB14383) | metagenome | biome: human; feature: oral; material: saliva | place: Philippines | collected 2014 | reverse complement strand
ACAAGTGAACAAGTTATTTGCAGCGATAAACCACAGCTAACAACGGTAATCATAATTTGTAGTTGACGAGTTGACAAGTAGACAAGTGAACAAGTTATTTGCAGCGATAAACCACAGCTAACAGTAGTAATCATAATTATGAATTATGAATTATGAATTCTGAATTAACAAAGGATTATGAATTATGAATTGTGAATTCTGAATTAACAAGCCTTTGCTTGTAAAAAGCAGTCTTTTTGTGTTTATTTTTGTTAAATACTTGATATATGATAAGTATTGTTTGCGTGTAATATGTTATCTTTGTATTAAGAACCTACAAAAAAACGGATGGGAATGTGAGAAAGCATGGATAACTTTTGAACATCTATTTGATATAGGGACCTACATTTTTAATATAGAGACCTACATTTCATATAGGACACACCTATTATATATATAAGGCAGCCCCACATCTGTTATTGGGCAGACCTAAGTCAGAATAAGATTATTATCAAATATAAAATAACTAATGAGAAAAGGAAAGATTCTACCAGTAAGTGTTTTCCTATCTTGCTGCTCTTTGACCGCTTTTGCCAGCAGTCATGTCACTTCGGCTGACAACTTTGGCAAGAACGTAGTCGTTGCTGCAACTAAGGCAAATACCGCAAAGGTATTGGGAACACAGCAATCAAGTGGTGACGTGAAGGTTACCGGAACTATCGTAGACAATGCTGGCGACCCAGTTATCGGTGCTACTATCCGCGTAAAAGATTCGCAGAATGGTACGACCACCGACCTCGATGGTAAGTTTGAGATTATGACACATAAGGGTGCTACGCTTATTGTCAGCTATATCGGTATGAACACTGAGGAGGTGAAGGTTAGCGGTGATGCCCCATTGAACATCACTTTGAAGGCTGAGGCTCATCAGATTGAGGAAGTTGTGGTAACCGCTTTGGGTATCAAGCGTTCAGAGAAGGCGTTGAGCTATAATGTTCAGAAGGTAGGCGGTGAGAACCTTACAACGGTTAAGAACCCTAACTTCATGAATTCCCTCTCTGGTAAGGTAGCCGGTGTGAACATCAATGCTTCTTCAGCTGGTATGGGTGGTGCAGCCCGCGTTGTGATGCGTGGTCCTAAGTCAATTACCCGTAGCAATCAGGCTTTGTATGTAATCGACGGTGTGCCAATCAACAACACCAGTCAGGGTGAGATTTCAGGTGGTGCGTTCAGTTCACAGCCAGGTTCAGAAGGTATTGCCGATATCAACCCAGAGGATATCGAGTCAATCAGCGTCCTCAGTGGTCCTGCTGCTGCTGCCCTCTATGGTTCAGCTGCTGCGCAGGGTGTCATCATGATTACCACGAAGAAGGGTAAGGAGGGTAAGGTAAGTGTGACTGTAAGTAACAGTACACAGTTTGCTAACCCATTCATCATGCCAGAGTTCCAGAACTCTTACGTAAACCGTGCAGGCGACGTGAAGTCATGGGGCGCAAAGACACCATCAGTCTATGGTAACTATGAGCCAAAGAACTTCTTCAATACAGGTACGAACGTTCAGAACAACGTAGCTCTGACAGCAGGTACGGACAAGAACCAGACCTATATCTCAGTAGGTACGACGAATGCAAAGGGTATCATTCCTAATAACAGCTACGACCGTTATAACTTTGCATTCCGCAATACAACAACGTTCTTGCACGACAAGATGACCTTCGACTTCAACTTCAATTACATCAAGGAGCATGATAAGAACTTGACAGCTCAGGGTCAGTACTTCAATCCATTGACCGCTGTTTATCTCTTCCCACGTGGTGAGAGCTTCGACGCTGTTCGTACATACGAGCTTTACGATGTGACAAGAGGTATCAATGTTCAGAACTGGAACTTCGGTGATGCGTTGAGTATGCAGAACCCATACTGGGTAGCCAACCGTATGGTTCGTTCAAACAACCGTAGCCGTTACATGATCAGTGCAAGTCTTAAGTATAAGATTTTCGACTGGATGGACGTTGTGGGTCGTTTGCGTTGGGATGATGCAGGTACAAAGCAGGAAGACAAGCGTTACGCTTCAACAACCAACCTCTTTGCTCACTCAAAGTATGGTTTCTATGGTTATGACAAGGTGAATGACCGTTCACTCTATGGCGACTTGATGTTCAATATCAACAAGACGTTGAACGACTTTTCAGTATCAGCCAACCTCGGTGGTTCGTTCACACGTAACAAATATAACGTAACAGGTTTCCAAGGTGGTTTGAAGGCACCATCTAACTTGTTCACTCCAAACGCTATCGACTACGGTGCAGCAACCGCTGACAACCGTCCAATCTTCACAGACCATGCACACAAGATTAACTCACTCTTCGCTAACGTAGAGTTGGGTTGGCGCAGTATGCTGTTTATGACTGTGACAGGTCGTAACGATTGGGACTCAGCTTTGGACGGTACCGACAATGTATCTTTCTTCTATCCATCAGTGGGTATGTCAGCAGTTATCTCTCAGATGGCTACACTTCCATCATGGATTAGCTACATGAAGGTGCGTGGTTCATGGGCATCAGTAGGTTCAGCTATCTCTCCAAACATCACCTCACCATGGCGTTATCAGTATAACCCAGCGTCAGGTACTTATAGCACCGTAACTTATAAGTTCCCATCAAACTTCCGTCCAGAGCGTACGAACTCTTGGGAAGCAGGTTTGACATCACGTTTCTTCAATAATGCACTTACTTTGGATGTTACTGTTTATCAGTCTAACACCCGCAACCAGACCTTCCTTCGTCCTATCACAGGTAGTCAGGGATTCTCTTCTGAGTATGTACAGACGGGTAACGTAAGAAACCGTGGTATTGAGCTTTCATTGGGTTACAACCACAATTGGGGCGATTTCGCATGGAGCAGTAGCTTCACTTACAGTGCTAACCGCAACAAGATTGTTGAGTTGCTCGACGATCCAAACGAGGTTATCAACCAAGGTGGTTTGAATGGTGCTAACATCATCCTTAAGAAGGGCGGTACGATGGGCGACCTCTATATGACCAGTGACTTCAAGCGTGACGCAGAAGGCAATATTGCTATCAAGGATGGTAACGTATCACAGGTGAACCTTACCAACCCATCTTATCGTGGTTCAGTACTTCCAAAGGGTAACATTGGTTTCTCTAACGACTTCTCTTGGAAGGGCTTTAACTTCGGATTCGTTGTTACCGCACGTTTCGGTGGTATCGTAATGTCACAGACACAGGCGTTGATGGATGCTTACGGTGTATCAAAGGCATCTGCTGATGCACGCGACAAGGGCGGTATCGCAGTAAACAATGGATTGGTATCAGCTGAAAACTACTATGCCGTAGTAGGTGGTGAGAACCCAATCTGGTCAGAGTATATCTACAGTGCAACCAACGCACGTATCCAAGAGGCACACCTCGCTTACACCTTCCCACGTCGAATGTTGGGCGGTATGGAGCTGACACTCGGTTTGACAGCTAACAACCTCCTCATGCTTTACAACAAGGCACCATTCGATCCAGAAGCAACAGCATCAACAGGTACCTACTATCAGGGCTTCGACTACCTCATGCAGCCAAGCCTTCGCACACTTGGTTTCAACGTGAAGCTGAAATTCTAAACATTTAACCACTCATTTAATCGAAATATAAATGAAAAAGATTAATATATATAAGGCGGTCACAGCTTGTACATTCGCAAGTGTGCTGCTATGCTCAATGTCGTCTTGTACAGACGGATTCCAAGAGGCAAACCGTCCTGGAACGGGTGCTTCTCTCGAAGACTTGTCGCGCGACAACTATCAAACCTCTTCTTTCCTCGTACAGATGGAGAACGAGGCTTTCCCCGAGCAGGAGAATGCTTACCAGATGAACGAAGACCTTATCGGTAACTATTTGGGTCGTTACATGACCTATGCTAACAATGGTTTCACTGAGAAGAACTTTGCTCGTATGAATGCACCTACTGGTTGGGTACGCTATCCGTTTAAGGATTCTATGACAAAGACGGTGTCTGCTTTCAAGGCGATTGACAATGTGACAAAGGGCGAAGGACCAGTTTATGCTTGGGCATTGATTCTCCGTGCACAGTCGTTCATGCGTCTTACAGATATGTACGGACCACTTCCTATCGGTGCTGATGCTAATGACGGTAATGCTTACTCTTCTCAAGAGGATGTTTACAAGAGCCTTATCGCTGACCTCAACAAGGCTACAGACGTCATCAAACCATTGGTTGCTTCTAACCCTAATGTTACTATTGCTGAAGAGTTAGACAAGGTTTATCAGGGTAAGATGGCTAAATGGTTGAAGTATGCGAACTCTTTGAAGCTCCGTATTGCTATCCGCATCCGTTATGTTGAGCCAACATTGGCAAAGCAGTTGGGCGAACAGGCAGTACAGGACGGTGTCATCACAAGCAATGACGACAACTGCGCTATTGCTTATACACCAAACGGACAGTATAAGACATCTGTAGAGTGGGGTGATAGCCGTGCTTGTGCTGACCTTGAGAGCTTCCTCACAGGTTACAACGACCCACGTCTGACGAAGTTCTTTACCCCAGTAGAGGGTGGTATTCGTCCAGTAATCGGTTGTCGCGCCGCTGCGAAGATTGGTAATAAGACCACAGCAGGTAAGGCTTACTCAGCTGCAAACATCAAGATAGACAGCAAGGGCGTATGGCTCACTGCTTCTGAGATGGCTTTCTGTCGTGCAGAAGGTGCGTTGGCAGGCTGGAGTAACATGGGCGGAAGCGCTAAGGACCTCTATGAGGAAGGTGTGAAACTCTCCTTCGAGCAGTGGGGTGCAGGTTCTGCAACAGCCTACTTGGCAGATAACACATCAACCGAGAAGAATTATGTTGACCCAATCAGCGAGTACGGTGGAGATGTTAGTGCTGTCAGCAATATCACTATCAAGTGGGACGACTCAGCTACTGATGAGCAGAAGATGGAGCGTCTGATTACTCAGAAGTGGATTGCAATGTTCCCTAACGGACAGGAAGGCTGGAGCGAAATCCGTCGTACAGGCTATCCAAAGGTGTTCCCTCTGGCACAGTCAACAGACTATAGCATTCAGGTTGCTAACCGTATCCCATTTGATATTGATGAGGCTACCAATAACAAGGCAAACTATATTAAGGCTGTACAGCTGTTAAAGGGTAATGACGACTATGCAACCAAGATGTGGTGGCAGCGTTAAACGATATCTATCATACAATAAACATTCGATAAAAAATGAAGAATTTAATAAAGATATTCTTGCTTTCAGCCTGCGCTGCAACGGCTTTCACTGCCTGCAGCGACTGGACTGAGACAGAGGCAAAGGACGGAGCTGACCTTACTCACACAAATAAGTCTGAGGCTTACTATGCTCAACTTCGCGACTATAAGAAGACTGACCACTCTGTAGCTTTCGGTTGGTTCGGTAACTGGACGGGTACTGGTGTTACACATGAGAACTCTTTGGCGGGTCTTCCTGACAGTACTGACTTCGTTTCTCTTTGGGGAAACTGGAAGAATCCAACAGAGGCTATGCTCAAGGATCTCCGCTTTGTTCAGAAGACAAAGGGTACAAAGGTGCTCATCAGTTGCCTTGTATTTGACATTGGTGACCAGATTACTCCAACTAACACAGACAAAAACCTCACTTGGAAAGAGTGGCGTCATAAGTTCTGGGGATGGGGCAACGATGAGGCTTCACAGATTGCAGCTACTGAGAAGTATGCAAATGCTATCTGCGACACTATTGCTAAGTATGGTTATGATGGCTTCGACCTCGATGCTGAGCCTTCATATGCTCAGCCTTTCCAGACCGATAAGGAGCTTTGGCAGAACGCTAAGGTGATGGAGGCTTTCGTAAAGACAATGGGCAAGCGCATCGGTCCTAAGTCGGGTACTGATAAGATGTTCGTTATCGATGGTGAGCCTGACGCTATGGCTGCTCAGTATGGCGAATACTTCAATTACTTCATCCTTCAGGCTTATAACTCTTCTGGTAACAGTGATCTGAACAGTCGCTTTACTGCTCAAGCTACTCACTTCCAGCAGTATCTCACACCAGAGCAGGTGGCTAATAAGCTCATCGTCTGCGAGAACTTTGAGAACTATGCTGGTAAGGGTGGTGTAAGCTTCCGCTTAGACAATGGTCAGACCCTTCCTTCTCTCTTAGGTATGGCTTACTGGAACCCTGTTTACAATGGCGTAACCTATCGTAAGGGTGGTGTAGGAACCTATCACATGGAGTACGAGTATACAGTGTCTGGACAGACAGGCAACTATCCTTTCTTGCGCAAGGCTATTCAGATTATGAATCCATCAATCCAATAATCAAGACATTCAAATTATGAAATACAATATTTCTAAGCTTTTCATCGGAGCCGTGGCTATGGCATCTCTGACACTGCTGGCTTCTTGTGAGAATGCTGAATATTCGCCTCTTTCTAATCAGGCGTATATCGCACAGACCAATACTAATGGTAACTCAAGTCAGAATATTACTATCGGTACGTCGGCTGTCACTTCTTCTGTGAACGTGCGTCTCTCTGACCTTGCTACACAGGACTACACCTTCGAGGTGGTAAGTGACACAACGGCACTCGCTGAATACAACCAGCGTAACGAGACTTCTTACAAGCCACTGCCTGCAAGTCTTTACTCACTCTCTTCTAACGAGGTGAAGATTGAGAAGGGTAAGTCGGTTTCTTCTGATGTGACACTGACGATTAACCCATTGACACAGGCACTGAAGGACAGCGGTCAGAAGTATGCTGTTGCTCTCCGTCTGAAGAGTAAAGATGGCAAGTATGACGTCCTGAACTCTGGTAGTTCAATGGTTTACATCCTCGATCAGGTTGTTTATCAGGCTGTGCCAATCATTAACGCTACACATAACATCCACTTTGCAATGCGTCAGACCTATGACCTTTCACAGTGGACTGTCGAGATGAACGTGAACATGAGCAAGCTCGGTAAGGGTCTTGGCGAACTTAACAACCAGACACTCTTCGGTGCATGGGGTAACGATGGTGGCGAGATTTATACTCGTTTCGGTGATGCTCCTATCGAGGGTAACCGTCTGCAGATTAAGACGCAGGGTACGCAGATGAACAGTAAGCAGCTCTTTAACGAGAACCAGTGGTATCACCTCGCATTCGTTTGTACAGGTACAAAGCTCTACCTCTATGTAAATGGTGCACTTGATAACTCTATGGACCTCCCTGGTAAGGCTACTAACCTCAGCAACCGCTTCAACTTCGGTAACACTGATTATCTGAAGGCAAACGTGAAGGTGAGCGAGTTACGCTTCTGGACCGTGGCTCGTACACAGGCTCAGATTGCTAACAATATGTACGCTTGCGATGCTAAGAGCACTGGCTTGGAGGCATATTGGAAGCTCAACGAGGGTCAGGGCGATACCTTCAAGGATGCAACAGACCACGGCAACACCGGTAAGTGTGTAGCTGTTCCAACCTGGGAGCAGAACGTAAGAATCGATGGTAAATAAGTCAAAAGGAAACTCAAATATGAAAATAAACGTATTCAAGTCAGTGCTGGCAGCCTCTTTGGTTGCTGCCACACTGGCATCTTGTCAGAGCGAGCCAGAAGTTGGTAGCACGCTCTACCCAACTGCAGAAGAGAACTACTCTGCAAAGGCTTACCTCTATACTGGTACCAGTGACGGCAACAAGTTGTTGCTCGCTGGTGAGAAGTCTGCATCAGCTGTTACCTTGGCGAATGATAGCGCAAAGTTCTATGTTCGTCTTTCTTCTCCAGCAGAGAAGGATGTAACAGTAACATTGGCTGCTACATCTGATGGTGTTGAGGCAAATAGTAGCGAAGAGGTGATGAGCACTGACGCTATCAGCCTTAGCAAGACATCTGTAACCTTCGCTAAGGGTCAGCAGGTATCTGAACCAATCGTCGTTAAGTTGGTGAATGGCGATGCCCTCAAGAACTTGGCTATGTTGAAGAACGGCGTTACATCTGTTGTTATCAAGAGTGTTGACGGTGCTGAAACAGCAAAGACAAGCACGAAGGTAGCAGTAGCAACCAACTTCTCTTTCGACAACATCAATGCTTCTGGCACGCTCAATACCGACAAGCAGGTGGCTCTGACCGACTACACAATGTCAACATCTCTCAATAATTCAAATGCAACAAAGTTGAATGATGGTGATAACAATACTTATGTGTACTCATATACCTATTATGAGCCAGACTTCACAATGACATTCAATAAAGCGAAGACATTGTCGGGTATTGGTATCCTCTGTAACTACACGAGCTATGGATATGGTGTGAAGAAGGTAGCTGTATCTACCAGCTTAGACGGTAAGACATGGATAAAGATGGGTTCTGCAACCACAGCAACTCAGTATGATGACGAAACCCCATTCCCAATCGTCTTCAATACGCCAGTAACATGTAAGTATGTTAAGTTGACAATCCTCGAAACCTTTGACACAAGCGAGTATCCTCGTTTCTTGATTGGCGAGATTGGCGCTTACGAATAATCCTTAACCTATGTGCGTTCATTGTAGCGCACTCCCCCCTCAGCCCCCGAAGTATCCCTTACTTCGGGGGCTTTTTTTAGGTTCTTCCGAAATATGGAGTGATAAATTAAGCCTACTACATATAAAAGGCACACAGAGAGGGGGAGAACACGGAGGTGAAAGCAGACAACCTCACGGAGGTGCCGAAGGTACAAAGAGCGACAGAGGCGTAGTGTACGTGTTGCTGATAGCTTTGGTAAAAAACGTTTTAAGAAATCTTGCAAACCAATGCTTTGGAATGAAGTAGACAAAAACATTAATAAAACTCGCAAATATCCTCTGTTCCTCCATGCACCATTGGTGCCTCTGTGCCTAACGATTTCTACTATATAAAACCTCTGTGCTCTCCATTTCTCTGTGTGACCTATCTTCAAAGTTCTAATCTCAAACGGTGTCACTCCAAATTGCTGAAGAACTTTTTTATGTAAAATACACCTATCAAAGGGTCTGATTTTTCTTTACAAATAACGCAATGAAAACAACAAAAACGGAATAGGGGTATGCACTTTTAAGAGCTGCTATAAGTGTTTTATTGTCAAACAGTTGTAAAATTCCATTCTGAAAGGTGCTTAGTAGGCTTTCAAAAGGGTGTTAGTTAGGACCTTAAAGGGCATCTTTTGCAAGCCAAGTGGGCGTTAATTCGAACGTAATTTGTGCCCTTTACAAAAACTGATTGTGAAAAAATTAGACAAAAAGGTGAGCCTTCCATAAGGCGGGAAGTAATCACCGAGCCCCCTGTAAAAACATTTGTTTATTGTGTACATTTTGTCTTAGTGTGTCTGTTCTTTAACTTGCAATTCGTGTCATTTGTAGTTCTTTCAATCTAAATGTGTTTATTCTGTTTAAAACTTGATTATTCTGTCTTCTTCGATTGATCAAATGAATATTCTGTCTTTCAATTGTTAATCTAATGTTATACGTCATCAAATAAAGTATATCTTAAAGTTGCTACTACTTAACGAATAAGAAAAGTATTATTGTGGCACAATAATGTCTATTTTTCTTGGAGTTGTATTATGAAATGCTTAATTTTGTAGTTAATACTTTTGGCAGAATGTTCTATAAATGGAAATGATAATTCTAATTTAATTCTTTTTAGAGTAAAAATGATTCTTCGGATATAACTACTTAAATGGATTGCATAGAGTGCATAATGTTATATTGGTGCTCAAATAAGTACAACCACTTTTGATAGTTTTATCAAGTTTACTGGAGTATAGTAAGTGGAAAATCATGATTTATAAAGCCTACATTAAGTAAGAATGCTATGGGTAAGTTCAATGAGAATATAAATAAAGGTTATGGTAATAAAAGAAGAAGTTCTTGAACTCTTGTAAAGCACAGAGACTTATAGAATAGAACGTACGAGTTCAACAGGTGATATGGATAAGTTTCAGGAGGCTATTTGTGCTTTTTCAAACGATTTGCCAAATTCCCGAAAGAAAGGTTATCTTATTTTGGGTGCTTATGACAATGGGACTTTATCTGGACTAAGAGTTGATGATGCCTTGATGAAACGAATAGCGGGGATTCGCTCTGATGGCAATATCTTACCATTACCGATTATGTCAGTAGAAAGGTTTGAGCTTGAAGGTGGTGATTTACTCGTCGTAGAGGTCTCACCAGCTTTGGTTCCACCAGTTCGATATCGTGGTCGTACCTTTATTCGTATAGGACCTCGTCGGGACATTGCAACAGAGTCAGAAGAAAGAGTCCTTTTGGAGAAGAGAACATCTTATATGGCTACTTTTGATGCCACTCCTTGTTTTGGATCATCATTAAAGGATATTGACACTCAGTTTATAAAATATGAATATCTTCCACAGGTAATAGATGCTGATATTCTTAAGACGGATAAACGCTCTTTGCAAGAGCAATTGGCAGCAATCCATCTTTATGACATAGTTCATGACTGTCCTACGAATGCAGCCATTGTGCTTTTTGGGATAAATGCCTCTTTCTTTCTTCATGGCTGTTATGTTCAGTATGTGCATTTCGCAGGAGAAGATACAGGAAGCGAAATTCTTAACGAAAGGCAGATGCGGGGAAGTCTATGTTCGATACTACCTAAGTTGGAGAGTTTTGTAAAAGATGCTATTGCCACTTCACGTCCAATGCCTGTGAGTATGCTACGAGAACAGATTGTGTTTAACTACCCAGAACTCGCACTTAGAGAGCTACTGATGAATGCTTGTATGCATCGTGATTATCAATCAAATATGCCTATAAGAATTTATCAATTTAGCAATCGTATAGAGATTCTCAATGCTGGAGGCTTATATGGGGAGGCTCGTCCAGAAAACTTCCCTACGGTAAATGATTATCGTAATCCTATTATTGCAGAGGCTATGCGTGGTATGAAGTATGTTAATATGTTTAACCGTGGTATTCAGCGTGTTAAAAATATGCTAAGGGAGAATGGAAATCCAGCCCCCATCTTCAATGTCGGTAAAGTAACTGCTTTCGAGGTGACAATACAGCCATCTTTGTCACTTAACTTAGTCACTGATGGAGAAAAAGTGACTAAGTCTGTGACTAAGTCGGCAGAGGTAATGAATGAGGTCATTGCCTTATGCCAACAGCCTAAAAGTCTTACTGAAATTATAACCCATTTGGGACTAAAACATCGTAACAATGCTAAAAGTCGCTATATTGACCCATTGATAAAAGGTGGATTTCTTGAGATGACAATACCTGATAAACCCAATAGTAGGAATCAGAAGTATATAAGTGTATTATCTTAGTCACTTAACTTAGTCACTGATGGAAAAAATGACTAAGTCAGCTGAGATCTTAGAAAGCCCACTTAGCTTAATCTGCCCCCCTTAGTGAGAGTCAAAATGTAAATACTGTTTTCGAATTTCTTTTCAGGTAGACAAGTGAACGAGTTGCTTGTGAAGTAGACATGGTAATATGGTTGACAAGTAGACAAGTAGACAAGTAGACAAGTAGACAAGTAGACAAGTAAACAAGTTGCTTGTGAAGTAGACATGGTAACATGAGAACAAATTTCTTCTTTATTACAAGTAACTTGTCTAACTCCTCCACTTACCTTGTTTACTTGTCTACTCGTTCACTTGTCCACTTATTATGTTACTTTGTCTTTGATACAATCAACTCGTTCACCCGTCTACTCGTTCACTTGTCCACTTACTATGTTACTCTGTCTTTTTCGCAAGCAACTTGTTTACTCGTTCACTTGTCAACTCGTCAACTTACCTTGTTACTCTGTCTTTTTCGCAAGCAACTTGTCCACTCGTCTACTCGTTCACTTGTCTACTAACTGTTTATAAATGTTAAATATTAAAGTTAACATAAGTATTATTAGCATTTGAGTTGTTTGGAGTATAGGTGTCATTAGACCAATCTTAAAGAAGGAATACGAAGAAAGGTGTAAATGACTGTTTGTTAACGAGTTGTGGAAAGAGGGATGTAAAGCCTTCAACCACAGCAAGACAGTTATAGCCTAAAAACCTAAGTAAAGCGAACAAGAAGTCCCAAATAACCTATGCCTTACTATATAATAAGGTGTAACAAGATGGAATATTGACAATACCTAAAATCAATTGCAACAAAATTAGGAAAATAAATAAATAAAAGTTTAAAACCTAAACCTGATGAGAATCTTTAAAGAATCAAAGCAGAAGCATCTGTACTTCTCGGCTGCCTTTGCTCTATCATTAGCATTGGCACCAACAGGTGTCTACGCGGGTACAAACACCAGCACTGCAGTACAGGCAGTACAGCAGAATGGTAATCACAAAGTGACCGGTCGTGTCGTTGACTCAACCGGTGAACCGCTCATTGGTGCTACCGTCCTCGTTGAGGGTACCACTAATGGCACAGTAACGGATATTGATGGTAACTATACCCTCAATACCACTGCAAACGCGAAGCTCGTCTTCTCTTACATCGGTTATGCTGCACAGACCATCCCTGTTGGTGGTAAGGGTACGATCGACGTGACATTGAAGGAAGAGGCAAACACCATGAACGAGGTTGTTGTTACCGCCATGGGTATT
>FLSC01084834.1_pt1 | contig 12679 bp, 12 predicted proteins | sample 1550561 | NCBI WGS metagenome assembly FLSC01 (sample SAMEA4031775, study PRJEB14383) | metagenome | biome: human; feature: oral; material: saliva | place: Philippines | collected 2014 | reverse complement strand
CGCCAAAGGTACATGCCGATCCTGTTTTCGCCGATGACATCCAAAAGTTGTTCCAGCATGATACGGCTAGGACATGAAATAAATTCGTCCGCATCCAGCGGAAAAACGAAATCTATCGCTTCATCTTTTGCTACAAGCTGCTTCATAAGCAGGTTTACCAATTGCTCTTGATTGTACTTGAGCGCTTGATATTGATAGATAAATATCGGCAAACCTTCTTCTTTCAATTGAATCAGGATTTCCCTTGTTCCATCGCTGCTGCCGTGATCGATGATGTGCATTTCATCCATCAGCTCGAGATTATGACGGACAAACGATTCGATAACGTCGTTTTCGTTGCGCACCATGCTGATGCTGATTAGTTTTTTTCCCATAAATTATGCAATGTATTGATAGGTTTTAATCATTTTTCAGACGGCCTTAATCCAGCCGGCAATGCGTTTTTCAATCGCTTCGGCACTCAAACCCAAGTCGTCCAGCAGTTTTTTCGGGTCGCCGTGTTCGGTAACTTTGTCTTCTACACCCAACAGCAACACCGGTTTGCAGATGCCGTGTTTCGCCAACACTTCCAACACCGCGCTGCCTGCGCCGCCTTGTTCGGCATTCTCTTCAGCGGTAACGATGTAGTCATGGCTTCGGGCAAGACGGACGATCAGTTCTTCATCTATCGGTTTGACAAAGCGCATGTCGGCAACGGTCGCGTTCAGCTTGTCGGCGGCGGTCAATGATGGGGCAACCATGCTGCCAAAGGCGATAATGGCAATTTTCTCGCCTTCGCGACGGATGATGCCTTTACCGATTTCAACGGTTTCCAGGCCGTCTGAAACGGTTGCGCCCGTGCCTGTACCGCGCGGATAACGGACGGCAGACGGCGAATTTGCCTGATAGCAGGTTGAGAGCAGCAGGCGGCATTCGTTTTCGTCGCTTGGTGCGGCAATAATCATATTCGGCACGCAACGCAAAAAGCTCAAGTCGTACAAACCGGCATGGGTCGGGCCGTCTGCACCGACAATACCTGCACGGTCGATGGCGAACAAAACAGGTAGGTTTTGCAAAGCAACGTCATGTACCAACTGGTCGTAAGCGCGTTGCAGGAAAGTGGAGTAAATCGCCACGACGGGCTTGATGCCTTCACATGCCAAACCGCCGGCAAAGGTAACGGCGTGTTGCTCGGCGATGCCGACGTCGAAATAGCGGTCGGGGAATCGCTGTTCAAACTCAACCAAGCCGCTGCCCTCGCGCATGGCAGGCGTGATGGCAACCAAACGCTCGTCAGCCGCCGCTTGGTCGCACAGCCATTGGCCGAAAACTTGCGTATAAGTCGGTTTAGCCGCGGCAGGTTTGACTTCCGGCGCAGGCACTTCGCTCGGCAGCTTGGAGACAGCATGGTATTTGACAGGGTCGTTTTCGGCGAATTTGTAGCCGTTGCCTTTTTTGGTGATGACGTGCAGCAACTGAGGGCCTTTGCGGCCGCGCAAGTCTTTTAATACGTCCACCAGATTTTCAACGTTGTGGCCGTCCACCGGGCCGGTGTAACGGAAACCGAAGTTTTCAAACAAAGACAGCGACTGTTTGGCATGTTCCGCTTCGCCTGCCAAGGTTTTGATTTTGTTTTCGACTTTTTGGGCAAGCTCCATCGCTCCGGGCAATTTATCTAATACTTTGCTCGATTGGGCTTTGATGGTGCTCAATAGGCCGTGCATATCGCGCACGACGTTGCTGGCAAGATATTTCGGCAGCGCGCCGACATTGGGGGAAATCGACATTTCGTTGTCGTTGAGGATAACCAGCAAATCGACATCCATATCGCCTGCGCAGTTCAGGGCTTCAAACGCCTGACCCGCCGTCATGGCGCCGTCGCCGATGATAGCGACGCTGCGGCGGTTATTGCCCAACTGTTTGTCCGCAACGGCCATGCCCAAAGCCGCGCCTATGGATGTGGAAGAATGCCCCACGCCGAACGCGTCGTATTCCGACTCGCTGCGTTTTGGGAAACCCGCCAAACCGCCGTATTGGCGCATGGTGTGCATTTGATTTTTGCGGCCGGTGAGGATTTTGTGCGGATAGCTTTGATGGCCGACATCCCAGACCAAATGGTCTTCTGGCGTGTCGTACACATAATGCAGCGCCACCGTCAGCTCGACCGCGCCCAAGTTACTGGCGAAATGGCCGCCCGTCTTACCGACGGAATCCAACAGAAATTCGCGCAATTCGGCGGCGACTTGCGGCAGCTGTTTTTTCTCCAGACAGCGCAAATCCTGAGGCGTATCGATAATATCGAGCAAAGGGCTTGGGTTCATGATTTTTGGCGGTGATTTTTTGTGTAACGGACGATTATATCAAGAGATTGCACAACTTGTTACAAATGCTTTCAGACGGCCCGAACCTTTATCCTTTATAATACTGCCAACTGAAAACACAAGGCCGTCTGAAATGACCCAAAACGCAAACAACCTCTGCTGGCTCGATATGGAAATGACCGGCCTCAACCCGGAACACGACCGCATTATCGAAGTCGCCATGATCATTACCGATTCCGATTTGAACGTACTGGCACAATCGGACGTTTACGTCATCCATCAAAGCGACGAGTTGCTCGACGGCATGGACGAGTGGAACACCGCCACCCACGGCCGCACCGGTCTGACCCAACGCGTGCGCGAATCCAAACTGACCGAAGCTGAAGTCGAGCAAAACCTGTTGGACTTCATGTCCGCATGGATACCCGAGAAATCCACGCCCATGTGCGGCAACTCCATCCATCAAGACCGCCGCTTCATGGTCAAATACATGCCGCGTTTGGAAGCCTATTTCCACTACCGCAACTTAGACGTGTCCACGCTGAAAGAGTTGGCCAAACGCTGGAATCCGGCCGTCGCCAAAAGCGTGGTCAAACGCGGTTCGCACAAGGCATTGGACGACATCCTCGAAAGCATCGAAGAAATGCGCCATTATCGCGAGCATTTCCTCAAACTCCCTTCCGAACAATAATCCCAAGGCCGTCTGAAACAGGTTTGACACCGTTCAGACGGCCTCATCGGCTTCCTTCATCTCATGAAAATCACCAAAATCTTTACCTTCGATTCCTCGCACATGCTCGACGGGCATGACGGCAAGTGCCAAAACCTGCACGGCCACACCTACAAACTCGAAATCACCGTCTCCGCGCCCGTTATCCAAGGCGGCGCAAAAGACGGCATGGTGATGGACTTTACCGACCTGAAAGCCATCGTCAAACAACACATTACCGACCCGTTCGACCATGCCTTCATCTATCACGGCGACAACGAACGCGAAAGCCAAATCGCCGCACTTTTGGAAGGCTGGAACATGAAAACCCTGCGCCTGCCCTGCCGCACCACAGCCGAAAACATGAGTGTAGTAATGTATGGCCGTCTGAAAAACGCCGGTGTCAAAGTGTGCAGCGTGAAATTATGGGAAACGCCGACTTCGTGTGCGGAATATGAAGGGGGTGATATTGAAACAAATCTTAAAGACTTGTCTTGACTTGTCATATAAGCAATTGTAAAATTCCGTACTTTTTTTAAAAAAAATCGACCGTAACAAGAAATTTCAGGCATAATAACTATGAATACAACTAGTAGTATGACTCAAGAGGAAGGCATTCTTGCCGAGAGCATAGATGTAATTAATAAGTTCGTACAATTTCTTTTGAAGCTGTATGATGATTTTGGGATTGATGGTATGCATGATTTAGTTGATCCTGATTTAGATACCTTGGAATCCATTGTAAAAAATTTACAACAAGAGGTTGATAAGCTTCCGATCAGTCCCAATGATTATTCTTTGGAAAACAAAAAAATTAGTCTGGCTCAAGGACTTCTCTACGCACAATCTATGATTACCAACGTTAGAAATAAAGATACTGAGGAATGTTCTCGGAATCGTTCTATGCTCGAAAATAATCAGTCGAGCCTTTATTAACAACAGCAAGGAGTTATTTATGAAATCAATGGATATCCGTTTCGCTCGCATTGCTGCATTAACGAAGCAACTTGCAGCTATTCAAAGACAAATTGAAAAACGAGCTTATAAAGCAAAAGCTACAACCATGAAAAAAGTAGCATGAAAAGTTTTTGGTAGAGAAGCCATCCATAATGGGTGGCTTTTTTGTTAAATATAAATCTTAGTACAAATTAAGGTGCTTACTCATGAAACTCCTCTCCACCCTCCTCGTACTCTTCGTCGCTGTCGAACACTTCTACATCGCTTGGCTCGAAATGACGCAAATCCCAAGCGAAAAAGCGTCAGAGCTGTTCAACATGCCTTACGAATTTATGGAACAAAAACGCGTGCAAACCCTGTTTTCCAACCAAGGCCTGTACAACGGCTTCCTCGCCATCGGCTTGGTATGGGCGCGCTTTGCCGCACCCGACAACGCCGTTTACGGCGCGACCATCCTGTTCCTCGGCTTCGTCCTCATCGCCGCCGCATGGGGCGCGTTTTCATCCGGCAACAAAAGCATTTTGCTCAAACAAGGCTTGCCGGCATTTTTGGCCGCAGCAGCCGTCATTGCCGCTTAAGCACACCCAGCCATTCTTTCCTATTGAACTGACAGAAAGAATGGCTGCCTCAACCGATTTCTCAAAACGCTTCACCACAACGATTCAATCCCACACACCCGACATTCATGACCATTCAAATCACTCCGAACAATCCCCAATACCGCATTGTCGAAATCTTTGAAAGCCTGCAAGGCGAAGGCTGGAATACAGGCATGCCCGCCATTTTCATCCGCCTGGGCAAATGCAATCTCGCGTGCAGCTGGTGCGATACCGACTACCTCAAATTCGGCATGATGAGCCTGTCCGATATTTTGGGCCGTCTGAAAACCTGCACGGCGCGCAACATCATTATTACCGGCGGCGAACCCACCATCCAACCGCATTTAGATGCCCTGCTCAACGCACTCAAAGCCGAAGGCTATTTTCTGTGTATCGAAACCAACGGCCTCAACCCCGCTCCGCCGCAAATCGACTACGTTGCCACCAGCCCTAAAGCCTGCTACGCCGCCAAATATGAAAAAAGCTGCATTGAGAAAGCAGACGAAGTGCGCATTGTCGCCGACGGCGATGTCATTGCGTTTTGCCAAGAGATGGAACGCAAAATCCGCGCCCAACATTACTACCTCTCGCCTTGCGAGCAAGACGGTGTGATGAATATCTACGACACCATCCGCCAAATCGGCGTATTAAACAGCCGACCCGACGCCCCCGTCCATTGGCAATTGAGCGTACAAACGCATAAATGGGCAGGAATAGAATAATTCGTTTGAAATCAATTAAAAACAAAACCTTTACAAAATATTGAATGTAAATACCATTCGATATTCGACCAAATGCACTACTGGCAAAGCGCTCAGGCCGTCTGAAAACCCAATTTCAGACGGCCTTTTTTTATTACAAACCCCTTGACCGATTACATAAGATTACGTAAAGTGTGCAACAGTTTTCATAAATTGGTAAAACCAATTTACCTGATAACTGACCGCATCTGAGGATGCAAATATCTATTCGAAAAACATTTATTGCTCAACACATCGTATCAAACCGCCATTGCATTGACGGTTATGGTGCTTGTTGCCCCGAGGATATTCCTATGGCTCTCTTTCTCAGCATTTTCCCCATCATCCTGCTGATTTGGCTGATGGTTAAGAAAAACAGTATGCCGTCTTACATTGCGCTGCCGATTACCGCCGCGCTGATTTACGTCATCAAACTGTTTTATTTCGGCGACAACGCCATGTTGCTCAACGCAACAGCCGCGTCCGGCCTCGTCTCTACCCTGACCCCGATTACCGTAATTTTCGGTGCCATTATGTTTAACCGCATGATGGAAACCACCGGCTGTATCGACGTCATCCGTAAATGGCTGGCTACCATCAGCCCGAATCCGATTGCCCAGTTGATGATCATCGGCTGGTCTTTCGCCTTTATGATTGAAGGCGCATCCGGTTTCGGTACGCCTGCCGCCATCGCTGCGCCAATCCTGATGAGCTTGGGCTTCAACCCGTTAAAAGTAGCCATCTTCACTTTGGTCATGAACTCCGTACCCGTATCCTTCGGTGCAGTAGGTACCCCGACTTGGTTCGGCTTCGCTCCTTTGGGCTTGGATCAAAAGAGCATTATGGAAATCGGTATGCAAACCGGCGTAATGCACTTCTTTGCTGGTTTCATCATCCCTGTGATCGGCTTGAGCTTCATCGTACCTTGGGCTGAAATCCGCAAAAACTTGGGCTTCATCGGTATCGCCGTATTCTCCTGTACCCTTCCTTACGTTGCATTGGCGATGGTCAATGAAGAATTCCCATCTCTAGTTGCCGGCGCAATCGGCCTGATGGTATCCGTATTCGCGGCAAACCGCGGCTGGGGCTTGAGCAAAGATTACGCCAAAGACCCGAACGCAGAAAAAGTACCTTTCGCACAAGTTGCCAAAGCACTGGCTCCTTTGGGTATGCTGATCGGCATGCTGGTGATAACCCGTATCAAACAGCTGGGCATCAAAGGCCTGCTGACCAGCAAAGAAGAATGGTTCAGCTTCCAACTGCCGTTTGATTTGTCCAAAATTACCGTCAGCGACTCTCTGACCATCACCTTCGGCAACATCTTCGGTCAAGGTGTAAACGCTTCCTACCAAACCCTCTACGTTCCAGCTTGGATTCCGTTTGTCTTCACCGTTTGGATCTGTATCCTGCTGTACAAAACCAAATTCAAAGATGCATGGTCTTTCTACGCGGCAACCTTCAACCAAACCAAAAAACCTCTGCTTGCCCTGATGGGTGCGCTGATTATGGTTCAACTGATGATGGTTGGCGGCGACGACTCCATGGTGAAAATCATCGGTAAAGAGTTTGCAGCGATGGCAGGCGAACACTGGGTGTACTTCTCCCCATACTTGGGCGCAATCGGTGCATTCTTCTCCGGCTCCAACACTGTATCCAACTTGACCTTTGGTCCGATTCAACAACAAATCGCGCTTGATACCGGCCTGTCCGTTACCCTCATCCTCGCCCTGCAATCCGTTGGCGGCGCAATGGGTAACATGGTCTGTATCAACAACATCATCGCCGTGTGCAGCGTATTGAACGTAAACAACGCCGAAGGTGCCATCATCAAGAAAACTGTCATCCCGATGAGCATCTATGGCGTCATCGCCGTGACTATCGCTTCAATTTTCTTCTTGTAAACCGCTTCATATCAAAGGCCGTCTGAATATTCAGACGGCCTTTTTTGTATTCTTTTGCTATATTTCTTAAAGAATCATTAATGTATATATTCCGCAACAATCCGCATAACCACTTTGCAACACCAAATTACAAACAACTTTCTATTAATAAACAATCGGGTAAGCATAAGTAAACACTGTTTTGCAATTTACCTAATTGCCACTACCAACAAAACGCCTAAAATACGCTTCATCTGCAAACGGAAACCCTTTCTCATTTTGCAAGATAACACACAACCCTCATATGGAGCTTAGATCATGAAATTACTTTCTGTTATCACTGCAGCCGCATTGGCTACTGTTTCCTTCTCTGCTGCCGCTGCACCTGCCGGCTTCGTTTCTTACCATTGTGACGGTGGCAAATCACTGAACGTGATGTATGGCTTTGACCGTAGCGGCCGTGCAGTTACTGCTGACGTAAACGCCGGTGGCAAAAAAGCCTCTTTGGTTGTCAACAAAAAACGTTCTGACAGCACTGGCACTACTTTCACCAACCGTCAAGGTTATGCAATGTCTGCCGGTTTCATCGACAAAAACACCCACACTACTTCTGAAGTAGTTGGCGTGAACGCCCCTAACGGCTCATTCCTGGTGAAAAACTGCGAACCACGTCCACGTTAATCCCAGTTTTCCTATTTAACCGAATCATCCCGGTTTGATAGAAAGGCCGTCTGAAAAACAATTTTCAGACGGCCTTTTGATTCAAGCCTATATAAAAAAGAGCGTGTACCGTACACGCTCTTTTTGTTTGTTTTCCAAATCAAATACGCATCGGCATTACGATGTATTTGAAGTTCGGATTGTTCGGCATAGTAAACAGCGTTGAGCGGTTGGCATCGCCGAAGGCAAGCTGCATATCGTCAGAGTGGATATTACGCAACACATCCATCAGGTAGCCGATGTTGAAACCGACTTCGAGTTCTCCGCCTTGATAAGCGATTTCCAACTCTTCGCGCGCTTCTTCCTGCTCGTTGTTGCTACATACGACACTCAACAAACCAGGCTGCAGGAACAGTCGTGCGCCGCGGAATTTTTCATTGGCAAGAATGGCGGCACGCTCGAGCGCACCCAAAAGCTGGGTACGGGATACGAGGAAAATCTTGTCGTTATCCAAAGGAATCACGCGGTTAAAGTCAGGGAACTTGCCGTCGATAACTTTGCTGACAATGGTCGTACCGTTGCATTGGAAGCGTACTTGATTGTCCAAAAGCTCAACGGTGATGGATTCGGACGGATTGTTCAACAGCTTGAAGAGTTCCAATACCGTTTTGCGCGGCAGGATGACTTCCGTTTTCGGCAGTTCTGCTTCAATTTGGCTGGCCGCATAAGCAAGGCGGTGACCGTCGGTTGCAACAAGGCGCAGTTGGTTTCCTTCAACCTGCATCAGCAAGCCGTTGAGGTAATAGCGGATATCTTGAACCGCCATGCTGTATTGCACTTGCGAAAGCATGGTTTTGAAGGTTTCTTGAGTCAGCGAGAAAGTTGCGCTGACGTCGTTGCCAACGTTCATTAACGGAAAGTCTTCGGCCGGCAGGGTTTGCAAGGCAAAACGGGATTTGCCTGCGCGCAAAGTCAAGCGGTTGTCCGCCCAATCCAGTGACACCAGCGCACTGTCAGGCAGGGCGCGCAAAATATCTTGGAATTTTTTAGCGTTGGTCGTAATACGGAAATCGCCTGCCTGACTTTCAGGGCCGGCGGTATTGATTTGGATTTCCAAGTCGGTTGCCAAAAGTTTGGTTTGTCCGTCTTTGCTTTCCAGCAACACATTGGACAAAATCGGCAGAGTATGGCGACGTTCGACAATACCGGTAACGGCTTGCAACGGCTTGAGCAGACTGTCGCGATCGGCTTGTAAAATCAGCATGTTCCATTCCTTTGAATTTGAAATCGGTTGATTTGGGTATTTTAAAATATTTTTTGTTTTCAGACGGCCTCATATTGACATCAGGCCGTCTGAATATTGCATTGGGTCAGTTCTGAATCAAAATCAGCAATTTTTCGTAGTCTTGCGCCAATTCGGGATCTTCTTCGCGCAGTTTTGCCACCGCTTTGACGCCGTGCATCACAGTTGTGTGGTCGCGGCCGCCAAAAGCATCGCCGATAGAAGGCAGGCTGAGCGTGGTCAGCTCTTTGGTCAGGCTCATGGCAACTTGGCGCGGACGGGCAATATTGCGCGTGCGTTTTTTGCCCAATATATCGCTGATTTTAATACGGTAGTATTTGGCTGTTGCATCGATGATGATGTCGGCAGTAATGACTTTGTGTTTCTCGGCAATAATATCCTGCAAAGCCGTACGCGCCAAATCCATGTCGATGACAGGACGGTTCATAAAACGGCTGCTGGCGCTGACACGGTTAAACGCGCCTTCCAGCTCACGCACATTGGAGCGGATCAAATTGGCAATAAATAAAGCGGCTTCGTCTTCGATACTGATACCGGCTGCTTCTGCCTTTTTCTGCAAAATCGCCACGCGCATTTCCAATTCGGGCGGTTCGAGTTCCAACGTCAAACCCCATGAGAAACGGGACTTGAGACGGTCATCCATACCCTCGATTTTGGCAGGCAATACGTCGCATGTCAGGATCAGCTGTTTTTTCTCGTTGTGGAAATGGTTGTACAGATAGAAGAACTCTTCCATCGTACGGTCTTTGCCTTTGATGAACTGGATATCGTCGATAATCAGCAGGTCATATTGTTTGTATTGTTGCTTGAACACATCATAAGTGTTGTTGCGCACAGCCTTCATAAAGCTGCGGATATAGTCGTCCGAGTGCATATAGCGAACTTTGGCATCAGGACGGTTTTTCAGCAATTCGTTGCCGATGGCTTGCACCAAGTGGGTTTTACCCAAACCGGTACTGCCGTATAAGAAAAACGGGTTGTAGCCCTGCCCCGGATTTTCAGCAATCGCTTGGGCGGCAGCGGCAGCAAGGCGGTTGCCCTTACCTTCCACCAAGGTTTCAAATGTATAGTCGCGTGACAGATTGGTCTGTTCGTAGCGTGCTTCTTCCGCATCGTATTGCGCGTCGGTTTTGGCTTTGGCAACTACTTTAGACTCAGCCGGAGCGGCAGTTTGCACTTGAGGCTCATGCGGCAGGTTTTTCATACGCTGCGCCAAAATCTCGGCAGCCGTCATGGCAGCGGCAGGCTTGGAAACCGTTTCAGACGGCCTATCTTCTTCCACTGCCGCAGCAGTTTGCAAAGGCATTTGAACAGGCTCTACACATTCTTCAACTTCAATGACTTCTTGCACTTGCACCGGCGTAACAGCCTGAGCCGCCATTTCATAATGCGTACCTACGCCCGGCTTAAACGCGAAAGCAGCCTGCTGAGGCACCAATTCGGCACGCACAGCGTCAATTTTGGCGGCAAACTGGCTTTTGAGCATATTGCAGGCAAATTGGTTTTTACCATACACCACCCATACACCGTTTTCTTCGCCCACGGTCAAAGGCGCAATCCATTGCGCGAACTGCCCGGCAGGCAACATTTCGTGAAGGCGGCAAAGGCACAGCGGCCAAAATTCAGCTAACGTCATGAGATTAAGCTCGGAAAATGGAAGATTTGGGAAATACAAGAAGGCAGAGCAGACAGGCAATCCGATAAAAATCAAATTTTTACGACACTCCCGCTGCTTTCAGACGGCCTTGCGCACAGAGAAAAGCAAGGTTGGACGATTATACCCATTCCGCTCTTTTTTATCCACAACCGCCGCAAAATTTTATCCACAAATTCTATCAATGCATAAAACCCGTTGTCACACTTTGGCCAACGAAAAGTTTTTATATTGATTGACAAAAGCAGCAAATTGGAGTGTAATTCACGGTTTAATTATCTACCAATTTTTAGGAAACATCATGAAACGCACTTATCAACCTTCCGTTACCAAACGCAAACGCACCCACGGCTTCTTGGTTCGCTCCAAAACCCGCGGTGGTCGCGCAGTATTGGCTGCCCGTCGCGCCAAAGGCCGCAAACGCCTGGCTGTATAATTTTGAATTACGGCTTCTCGAAGCAGTATCGCTTATTAAAAACGGATGATTTTTCATCCGTTTTTGCGTTGAAAAACCGACGCAGCCGCGATTTGCTGCAAGTCTCCCAGTCCGCAGACAACGCGCTCGGCCATCCGCGCCTTGGTTTGGTCGTCAGCAAAAAGACCGCCAAACGCGCCCATGACCGCAATTATATGAAGCGCGTCATCCGCGACTGGTTCAGGCTGAATCAACACCAGCTGCCGCCGCATGATTTTGTTGTGCGCGTGCGTCAGGCGTTTAATCGGGAAACCGCCCCGGAAGCCCGCAACCAACTTGCCCAGCTGATGAAAAAACGCCGATGAATACCCTGCTTTCCAAGCTCCTCCTTGCACTCATCCGCTTTTACCAATACTGCATCAGCCCCCTCATTCCGCCGCGCTGCCGCTACACCCCGACCTGTTCACAATACGCAGTCGAAGCCGTCAAAAAATACGGCGCATTCAAAGGCGGATGGCTGGCAATCAAACGCATCGCACGATGCCATCCTTTCGGCGGACACGGACATGACCCTGTTCCATAATGCTGCTGTCAACCATTTAAAGAACACGATTTCCTTTAATTTCCCGTCGGTTTCTATATAATGCCGTCTGAAGCAGTTTTCATCTCGATTACCTATCCGTCAATTCCAGGAATCTCTTATGGATTTTAAAAGACTAATGGCGTTTTTTGCCATTTCAGTGGCAATCTTTGCCGGCTGGGAACATTTTTTCCCCAGCCCCAAACCTAATCCGGCGCAACAAGCCGCGCAACAGCAAACGGCCGCCGCTCCGGCAAAAGCCGCTGCCGAAGCCGCGCTTGCCCCGGCCTCTCCCATTACCGTTACCACAGATACGGTTAAAGCCGTCATCGATGAGAAAAGCGGCGACCTGCGTCAGCTGACCCTCTTGCAATACAAAGCAACCGGCGACGAACACAAACCTTTCGTCCTGTTTAACGACGGCAAGGAATACACCTACGTTGCCCAATCCGAGCTTTTGGACGCACAAGGCAACAACGTTCTGAAAGGCATCAGCTTTACCGCTCCGCAAAAACAATACAGTTTGGAAGGCGACAAAGTCGAAGTCCGCCTGAGCGCGCCTGAAACCAACGGCCTGAAAATCGACAAAGTTTATACTTTCACCAAAGGCAGCTACTTGGTTAACGTCCGTTTCGACATTACCAACAGCAAAGGCCAACCCGTCAACCTGAGCGCAGACTACCGCATCGTCCGCGACCACAGCGAACCCGAAGGCCAAGGCTACTTTACCCGCTCTTACGTCGGCCCGGTGGTTTACACCCCTGAAGGCGACTTCCAAAAAGTCAGCTTCTCTGATTTGGACGACGATGCCAAATCCGGCAAATCCGAAGCCGAATACATCCGCAAAACCCCGACCGGCTGGCTCGGCATGATTGAACACCA
>FLSC01000376.1_pt1 | contig 12723 bp, 10 predicted proteins | sample 1550561 | NCBI WGS metagenome assembly FLSC01 (sample SAMEA4031775, study PRJEB14383) | metagenome | biome: human; feature: oral; material: saliva | place: Philippines | collected 2014 | reverse complement strand
CATTCTAAGCAACGAATCGTTAGCTGTGGCATACTGTTTACCTTTTAAATACACATAGTTAATGTGTATTTTGCACGCAGCATCTTTATTAAACCGAATAATAGTGTCTATTTTAACTGTACTGGTGGGTACAATTGTCTTTACTTTTGCTTGCTTCTTTGTACAACCTATAGCCATAAAGTAAGCCAATACAAAAACTAAAACTGCTGTAAATATATTCTTTACCATATCAATTGGCAAAGTTACAAAAAAACTTTCGTAACTTTGCACACGATAATAATAATATAATGAAAATGATAAAGGCGTGTCTTTTCGATTTAGATGGTGTGGTTTTCCATACCGAACCACTTTATACTGAGTTCTGGAAGAGTATATTTAACGAGTTTTATCCTACTGAACAAGGTTTAGAATTAAAGATTAAAGGACAGACTCTCACCCAAATTTATAATCGTTATTTTGCTAAACAAATCAATCAACAAGCGGAAATAACACGCCGACTGGACGCCTACGAACAACAAATGCCCTACACATTCGTAGATGGCTTTGTGGACTTTGTGCAACAGTTGAAGCAAAATGACATAAAAACCGCTATAGTAACAAGTTCCAATAAAGCTAAAATGGAAAACGTTTACCACCAACACCCCACGTTTAAACAGCTTTTTGATGCTGTGTTTACAGCTGAGGACTTCCACGAAAGTAAGCCTTCGCCCGATGGATATATCACTGCTGCACGTGCATTGGGTGTAGAACCAACTCACTGTATAGTGTTTGAGGATAGCTTTAATGGGCTTCGTGCAGGTGTTGCGGCTAAGGCACGAGTTGTTGGACTAGCTACTACCAATTCGGTAGAAAGCATTAAAGAGTTTACAAAAGAAGTGATACCAAACTTCGTTGGCTATAAATTAACAGAACAGCAATAAAACATAAACAACGTAATGGGCTATTTATCAACAGATAAAAAGAAAATAACTGCAATAACACTTCGGCAGATGAAGGAGGCTGGAGAGAAGATTGCACAGATTACTGCCTACGATTTTACGACTGCAAAAATATTTGATGAAGCTGGCATTGACAGCATATTGATTGGCGATTCGGCTTCGAACGTAATGTGCGGAAACGACAATACGTTGCCTATAACCATAGAAGAGATGATTTACCATGCCAAAGCTGTTGCCAAAGCGTGTACCCATGCCTTTGTAGTATGCGATATGCCGTTTGGTAGTTATCAGGTTAATAGCGACGAAGGCGTGCGCAATGCTATCCGTATAATGAAAGAAAGCGGTGTAGATGCGGTAAAATTAGAAGGCGGCAGCGAGGTTGTTGCCACCGTAAAAGCTATTATTGCGGCTGGAATACCAGTAGTAGGACATCTTGGTTTAACCCCGCAGAGCGTACATAAGTACGGTGGCTACGGCTTAAGAGCTAAGAGCGAGGCAGAAGCAACCAAACTTTTGAACGATGCTAAACTATTAGACGAGGCTGGTGTGTGTGCTTTGGTGTTAGAGAAAGTACCACAAGCATTGGCTACCGAAGTGTCTAAGCAGATTAAAACTCCCACTATTGGAATTGGCGCAGGCAGTGGAACCGATGGTCAAGTGCTGGTTTATGCCGATGCAATGGGTATGACACAAGGTTTCAAACCTAAATTCTTACGTCAGTTTGCCAATATTAGAAAGTGTATGACCGATGGAATCGGCGATTATATGAAGTGTGTAAAAGCGCAAACATTCCCTAACAACGAGGAATCGTATTAGGAAAAACAACCTATCAGGGGGTACAATATACAGGGCTATATGGTTGCATTTTTAGATAAAAGAACACAATAAAAAGACACCCTAAAGCCACAAACAGCTTGCTATAACGTAGCACACAAATAGCAACAACGCAACATTCTCTTAGTCATATTGTTACTATCGTCTTACAAATACAGTAGTTTTGCAATACAATATCGGCATTTCTGCACTGTAAGTGTTGCGTATTTACGAAGTGTTCGCAACGTATTTTGTTGCGTGAATGTTGCTTTTTTATAATTCGTTCGCAATATTTTGACAGTCTGTAAGCTGCTGTAGGGGTCGATTTATCGTGCCCACATATCTATATACACCCACGAAATGTGGAACGAAAATGCGTGTACGATGACGAATATATGCGCATCCGATGATGTGAAAATATATATTCGGTGAAATGAAAATATGTATTCGATAAAACGAAAATGCGGGCGTGGAAACAAAAATGTGTTAGTATGGTTAAACGAAAATATGAGTACGATGAATCGGCTCCTACGGCTGGCGGAGTGTTCGTTGTGCATTTCGTTGGTATCTATGGTCTATCTGGAGAGTAAAAACTCCCTTTTCGCAATACAAGAGGGAGGCTTTTTGTGTTTCCACTCTTAGGAATATCATAGATACTGAGTACATTTTAGCAAACGCGAAACCCTAAATACATCTTAGTTCATATTGCTTTTAGTTTTTATAAAAGCTCGCAACTGTTATTATCTCCCCCTGCAATTGATACACCATATATACAAAAAGGACTCGCTTGCTTCACAGCCTACGAGCCCCGTTGAACCAAAAATATAATCTGAATTTATACCTATGAAAAACTATTTACATGAAGTATTCTAAATGTTTCATTTACTTTTCTATCTTCTTTAAGCAAAATAACTTGTTAATAATTATCATGAAAAAAACCTATCTACCTAATAACTAAATTTCTTTACCTTAGTCTTTCTGTGTGCAAAGATACACACGAACATCGAAATAACCTATATACAATTATCTATTTTCGCATATTTTTATATGCAATCGTTTGCAAATTAAAATATGAAAGCAATATTAACGTAAATCAAAAGGAAGATGCTTACAACTTAAAACAATTAGTAAGAGAACACAAAATGGTACAAACAATATTTCTATATTTATGCAAACACTGTTTATTTAACCTTACATCATATATAAAATATATACAAAACACAATAGCAAGATTGCCGTTTTAGGCTATTCTATACCATTTTTATGAATTTATTATAAGTTTTTTCTTATTCCTTATTTATATCTATAAAAATACTGATGTATTTTACGAAGATACAAAAACCCACTTTTTGCAGGTCAAAAAGGTGGTTTTTGTAAGCCAAAAAGGTAGTTTTTGCACGCCAAAAACCATACTTTTGCAACGCAAAAACCATACTTTTACACGGCGAATATGTAACACACAGATAACGAACACGTTGCGAACATTACATAAATGTGTTTCAAACGGATTGCAAATGTGCCCCAACGTTTTACGAATGTGTGGCGAACACGTATACACGGGCACGATAAATCGGCCCCTACGGCTGCTGACAGCCTGCCATTTCGCTGCGAACGGATTGTTAATAATGCAACGAACACCCACGAAATAACCACGAAACACTCCGTAAACATCCAACATTCACCCACGAAATAACCACGAAACACTCCGCCAGGCGTAGGGGCCGATTCATCGCGCCCGTATTCTGACATAAATAAATACACATATCCATTTCACCGAATACGCATTTCCACATTATTGTATACGTGTATCCATTTCACCGCACACGTGTTTCCGTTCGTCATTTTATGGGTGTATTCCGATATGCGGGCACGATAAATCAGCCCCTACAGCTGCTGACAGCCTGCCAATAATGTTGCTGACGGATTGCAACAACACAACATTCAAAAAACAAAAACCATACTTTTGTAATGTAAAAACCATACTTTTGAAAAACAGAAACCACACTACAGTAAAGTCATCGCTAAAAGAAAAATAAACAATAGCCAATATTTAGAAAAATGAAAGTAGTATAAAATTTTTGTGAAAAATATTAGGTTGTATCATAATTTTTACTTAAATTTGCTGCATAAATCTACTAAATAAAAGAAAAAAGCAAAAGAACCAAACAACCGTGTTATACCCACTATCACCTAAATCGGGTACAGACAACACTGGAAAGCCTATAAGCTAACCAACGCCCAAGCCTCCGACACGGCGTTACTCCACAAGAGTTTCAACAGGGAAGGCATACAACAGTATGGAGAATTATCTACTAACGAGAACCAAAAACACAACCATTGTTATTGCGATAGTTGCTTTGTTAGCTCTCGCACAGCAGCTAAAGGCACAAACTAAGTATGATTTCGCCATTGCAGGCACGTGGGTTACATCAGAAAACTGTAACGATTTAACCGTTATACCTGGTGTAGAAGGTAGTGTTAAATACGATGCAGAAAACAAAACCCTATTTCTGAAGAACGCAAAAATAGACGGAGGGAATGCCAATGCTATCTATTCTACCCTCGAAGGGCTAACCATTAGGGTGGCAGGAAAGAATCAAATGCGGTCAGACTTTACCTCTACCATACAGTTTACACAGCCTATGCAAATTGCAGGAAGTGGTACATTAAACGTGGAAAATACGCAAGGCGATGCCATTTATGCCAATGCTACCAGCTTAATAATAGATGCATGCACATTGAACGCACGAGGATTAAACTACGGAATAGTGGGCGAAGATGGTAAAAACAACGAAAAACTAACCATAAAATATGCCACCGTAACAGCCGAAGGTAAGAATATTGCCTCGATAGGGTGCTTTAAATATCTTACACTAATGGGGTGCAAAATAAGTCAGCCTACGGATGCTGACTTCGATGAAGAGCTTGGAGGAATAGGCAAAGACGGCAAACTGCTAAAAGAACCTATAACCATTACACCCACAACATACCAAATATGGATTGCAGGAAAGCTTATAACACTGGACAATTGCAACGACCTTACAACCATTCCAGGTGTAGAAGGCACCGTAAAGTTCGACCCTGCAACACGCATACTTACATTAGAGAATGCCAATATAAGCACAAACGCACACTATGGAATACTAAATTTCATGGACAACGTAACTATTCAGCTCGTTGGAACTAACAATATTACGGCCCAACTAAGTAATACTATATATAACAACGACGATTGTTCGCTGAGCGTCGTTGGACCAAATGCTACCCTAAACCTACACGGTGCCATTGAAGCAAAGGACAAAGCGAGTCGTCAAGCATTCCAAAATCACGGCTCAGTAACCATTAGTCAGTGCACCATAGAGGCAAATGCGGGTATCAATGGCTTCTCTTTCGGCGAATGGAAGTTCGACCGTTGCAACATCAAAGTAAAGGGAAACGGCGACGATAAGTATCCGTTTGCAGGCAGTATGGCATACTTTACACGCATACCACTATTGGAAGGCTGCGCTCTAAAGGTACCTACTGGCACGCATTGGAAGGAATTTACCGACCAATATGGTACGTGCTACTCGCTCGTAGATGGTTCGGAGAAAACCATAACAGACTGGATTACTATCACAACCGACCCTGCTTACATTGACAAACACACCATTCGGACTACCAAAACCACACAAAACATCTACTCTATTGGTGGTGTACGCCTTTCAACCGAACTCAATCGGCTACCAAAAGGCCTATACATCGTAAACGGAAGGATAGTAGCAAAGCCATAATCTGCTTAGAAACGGAGTGCATTGCGGGCACTCCTGCTACTTCTTTCCTATTCTTAAGAATTCTAAAAAGGTTCAATATACTTAATTTTTTCATTGTTTTAGATAAGAGTATCTATCTATGTGGCTAGGGAGTGCAAGTGGTTTGTACTCCCTTCGTTGTATATTATAGTGGGCTAAAAAGCATTTGTGCACTGCTTAAAACCAAATTACGAATTAGTGTTGTGCCTTATTTTGTTTTATTATAGAATAGCCAATTGAGGTTAAAACCCTTCTTTTAATAATGCAAACTCTACACGCATCTGAATTTATTTCGTAACTTTGTCGGCATCAAAACAATAAACTATTCAGAATTATGTATACACGCAACTTTCTAACAGCACTATTGTTGCTATTTAGTATTGCCACATTCGCACAACAAGAACACTGGGTTGGCACATGGGCTTGTGCCCCACAAACAGTAGATAAAAGGTTTATGCCCTACAACAACCAGATGAATAACAGAGCTGTAAGGCAGATTGTGAAAGTTAGTATAGGTGGAAAAACAATACGATTGAAGCTAAGTAACGAACTGTCTACTACACCCGTAGAAATAGAGAGCGTATATATTGCACAAGCAGAAAACGGTTCGGACATACGCAAAGGCAAGGTTAGCTATCTTAAGTTCAGTGGTAAAGACGGTGTAACCCTACCGGCAGGAAAAGCAATATACTCTGATGAATTGCAGTTCGAACTACAACCGCTAAGCAAAATAGCCATTACCATAAACTATATAAAGGCTCCTAAACAACCAACAGTGCACATGGGATCGCGCACAACAAGCTATATTCTGAAAGGAAAAGCCAATGCCGACACCAGTTTTCGCACAGCTTTCAAAGAAGAACACTGGTTTAACATTGCAGGAATAGAGGTGCTTAGCAACACAGCAACAGCCATTGCCATACTCGGCAACAGCATTACAGATGGCAAAGCAAGCACAAACAATGCACAAAACCGATGGCCCGACTTCTTCTCGGCTGCCATTAACACACCCGAAAAAGCCGAAACGGGAGTGCTAAATTTGGGTATTGGCGACAACAGAATACTGTCTGTTGGCTTAGGAACACCCGGAAAAGAACGCTTCGACCGTGATATTCTTGGACAACACGGACTGCATTCTGTTATAATATTCGAGGCAATAAACGACATTGGTACTTCTAAAAATCCAGAAGAAACGGCACGTCAGCTGATAGAAGCATATAAAGAAATGACGAAAAAAGCACATGCGCACGGGCTAAAAGTATATATGGGCACCATAACACCCTTTGAAGGGTGCAAAAGTTACTACAACGAAGCACGCGAAAAGGCACGCCAAACCGTGAACGAATGGATAAGAACAACACACGAAACCGATGGTTTCATAGACTTCGATGAGCTTATGCGCAACCCACAACACCCCAAACAGTTACGCAAAGAGTGGCAAAGTGGCGACTGGTTGCACCCTAACCCAGAAGGATACAAGGCTATGGGCGAGCATGCAGCAAAGGTTTTGGCACACGAAATAAACAGTACAACCACCCTGTAAGGTACATTAAACGTGAGCCATACACAACAAAACTACCCCCTGTGTGGCACCATAACTTTTTAAAATATATAGAAGCTGTAACCATCTAAATATTAACCACTTACCAAAAACCCCCTTTTTGTGTTGCAAAAGATGGGTTTTTGCACGATAAAAACCCTATTTTTGCATTGCAAAAGTGGGGTTTTTGCAATGTCAAAACCCCACTTTCGTTTTTCTTTGGCACTATTCTTACAAAACGCACACCATCATCTTGCAAAACAGAAGTCCTACCCCACTATTCAAATAAACAATAAATACACAAACAATACGCCACAAATGGGCTGCCAAAATATTACAAACAAATTATAATAATGCAATATTCACGCAACGAAATACACAACGAACAATCTGTCAGGCGTAGGGGGCAAATTCATCGCGCCCGTATCCTTACATTATTAAATATGTATATTCGTTTCATAAAATACGTGCATTTGTTCCATCGAACATACATTTCCGTCCCCCATTGTGGGTATAATTTCCAATACTCTAATATTCTATTTGAATTCAAAAAGGACGATTTAACAACTTTAACTTATTTTTATAAGACCTTTAAAATATACTGAAATAAAAGTATTACCTTTGTACCCTACTTTGCATAAGTGGGTAAACTGCTTTTTATAAGCAGGCTAACAAGTAGCTAAAAGTAATTTACACATTATTATATATATAATAAATGAAAAAGTTTAGACTAGTGGACAACACGCTGGGGTGGCTTGCTTTCTTGATAGCTGCCTTTGTTTACTGTTCCACAATTGAGCCAACGGCAAGCTTTTGGGATTGTCCCGAGTTCATAACAATAGGCGATAAGCTCGAAATAGGACACCCTCCCGGGGCACCATTCTTTGCCCTTACCGCCAATCTTTTCTCACATTTTGCAAGCGATGCTACCCAAGTGGCACGTATGGTAAATACTATGAGTGCGCTATTATCGGCAACTTGTATTATGTTTTTATTCTGGACTATCTCCCATCTAGCCCGTAAACTCATCGTAAAAGACGGTGAAGACATTTCGTTAGGCAAGATGATTGCCATTGAAGGGGCTGCTATGGTGGGCGCATTGATATACACCTTCAGCGACACTTTCTGGTTTTCGGCTGTCGAAGGCGAGGTTTACGCCTACTCATCGGCATTCACCGCAGTGGTGTTCTGGCTGATTTTGAAGTGGGAAGACAATGCCGACAAACCACATGCAGACCGTTGGTTGGTGCTAATTGCCTATATGACAGGTCTTTCTATTGGTGTCCACCTGCTCAACTTACTATGTATTCCAGCCATCGTACTGGTTTATTACTATAAGCGTGTGCCCAATGCCAACCTCAAAGGGTCGCTTGTAGCTCTCGCAATATCAATCGTTTTAGTAGCCGCTGTGCTATATGGCGTGGTGCCAGGCATTATTACTGTGGGCGGATTTTTCGAGCTTTTGTTCACCAATACACTCGGAATGCCGTTCAACACAGGTACCATTCTATATATCTTACTACTCATAGGAAGCTTCATTTGGGCAATTGCCGAAACATATAAGGACAGCAATCTGCACCGACAGAACATTGCTTTCTTAACAGCTTTCGCTCTTATTGGTATTCCATTCGTAGGCTACGGCTGGTCGGCATTCATCGTCGGAACCATAATTTTAGTGGCTTTCTACTTCGTTCTGAATATGAAACGCAACAAAGAATTGCTTATTTCGGCTCGCTTAAAGAACACCGCACTGCTCTGTATGCTTATGATGATAATAGGATATTCATCATACGCAGAGATAGTAATACGTTCAACAGCTAACCCTCCTATGGATCAGAACTCGCCAGAAGATATCTTTACGCTTGGAAACTACCTTTCACGCGACCAGTATGGCGACTATCCACTACTCTACGGACAGGCTTATACCAGTGAACCAAAGGTAGCAGAGGACGGTAGACACTACGAAATTAAACAGGGCAAACCAGTTTACGAACGTAAAGAAAAGGCATCGCCAAACGAACCAGATGCATATTTCTTGGTGCGAAACAAAACTTCTCAGGTGTTCGAACAGAATATGTTCTTCCCTCGTATGTGGGATAATGCACACGCACAAGACTACGAACAGATTATGGGAGGCATTGAAGGACGCGATGTTGACGGCGTTAAGATGCCTACACAGATGGAAAACATACGCTTCTTCCTATCTTATCAGTGCAACTTTATGTACTGGAGATACTTCCTTTGGAACTTTGCTGGACGCCAAAATGACGTACAAGGATACGGAGAACCCGAACATGGAAACTGGATTACAGGTATCTCTTTCATCGATAATATGCTATATGGCGACCAAAACTTGCTGCCCGATGAGCTAAAAACAAACAAAGGACACAATGTTTTCTATTGTTTGCCACTCTTACTTGGTATATTTGGTCTGTTTTGGCAGGCATGGAGAGGACGCAGAGGTATACAACAATTCTGGGTAATCTTCTTCCTTTTCTTCATGACGGGACTAGCAATCATCATCTATCTTAACCAAACGCCAGGACAACCGCGTGAACGCGACTATTCGTATGCAGGCTCTTTCTACGCTTATGCTATATGGTGTGGACTCGGAGTTCTAGCCATTTACGACCGATTAAAGAAGCTAAAGCTGTCTGGAACAGCCGCTGCAGCCATTGCATCAATAGCATCTATCATCGTACCAATACAGATGGCATCGCAGACTTGGGACGATCACGATCGCTCAAATCGATACACTTGTCGCGACTTTGGACAGAACTACCTGAACTCTATGCAGGAAAAGGGCTATCCAATTGTATTCACCAACGGAGACAACGACACCTTCCCACTATGGTATAATCAAGATGTTGAAGGCGTACGCACCGATACTCGTGTATGCAACTTGTCGTATTTGCAAACCGATTGGTATATCGACCAGATGCGCCGACCTGCTTATACATCGCCAAGTGTACCTATAAAATGGAACCGACTCGACTATATAAGTGGTACAAACGAGGCTATTCAAGTGAAACCAAACCTAAAACAGCAAGTTCTGGATATGTATAAAGAGAATCCAGAAGAGGCTCGGAAGCAGTTCGGAGAAGACCCATTCGAGCTGAAAAACATACTAAAATATTGGGTACGCGCTAAGGATCCGCTGTTCCATGTCATACCTACCGACACCTTATATATGACTATTGATAAGGCAGCAGTACGCCGAAGTGGTATGATGATGCCTACCGATAGCATTCCAGACCGTATGGTTATCTCGCTCGCAGGTAAAGAAGAACTCTTTAAGAACGACATCATGATGCTCGAAATGATAGCCAATTGCAACTGGACTCGTCCACTTTATGTGGCTATTACTGTGGGTAGTGAGAACTTTATGAACCTCGGCGACAACTTTATACAGGAAGGATTGCTGAACCGTATTACACCTTTCAACACACGAAAAGGAGGTAGTTTCGACACTGAAAAGACCTATAACCTTGTAATGAATAAGTTCCGATGGGGAGGAGTGGCTACTAAAGGTATCTATCTTGACGAAACTGTAATGCGAATGTGCTACACACACCGTCGTGAAATGGCACAATTGGCAATGAATTTAATATTGGAAGGCAAGAAAGATAAGGCACTGAAAGTGCTCGAAAAAGCCGAAAAGGTGCTGCCAACTTATAATCTTCCACTTTCATTCTCGTATGTAAAGGGTGGTCCAATAATAGCCGATGCCTACTATATGTTAGGAAAGAAGGCTAAGGCAGAGGCGATGTATAACGAAATGTGGAAGACTTCTGCACAGTACATTCGCTACTATCTCAACCTGTCAGAGCGGTTATTCAATATCAGTATGAGCTCTTGCGCAATGCATTTGCAGATATTATACCAATATATAGACGCAAACAAGCAGAACAATCCACGCTGGGCGGAAGCTCATAACGCTGAGTTTATGGGTATGTTAAAGGCTTACGAAGCACGCGGAGGCAAGATGCAATAAGTAAAAGAGGCGGATTTTTATCCGCCTCTACCTATTTATAACATAACCAATCTATGAGATGAAATAAGTTAAAGCATATTTCTCATTATAGATTTGTATATGTATAAAGCAATAAAAGTAATTCTCTCGTGCTCAAAACACGAAGAATTTAATACTCATATAAATGTTTAATAGAACACAAAGAGTATACTTTGACGTATGTTTATAGAACAACCTGCACGCTGGATACGGTGGCTTTACCCACACGCATTGTGGCGAATGTCGCCCGATGACCATTCCGTTTATCTCACATTCGACGATGGTCCAATACCCGAAGCTACACCTTTCATTCTCGATACACTCGATAAATATGGGGCAAAAGCAACCTTTTTTATGGTAGGAGATAACGTTAGGAAGTATCCAGAACTATACGAAGAGGTGGTACGAAGAGGACATTTGGTGGGCAATCATACCTATCACCATCTCGGTTCGTTTAAACATTTCACGCTAACTTATGCTGTTGATGTTACCGAAGCCAATGCTCTTATCAAGTCTAAATACTTTCGTCCACCACATGGGTGGCTTCGTCATAGCGTCTATTGGTGGGTAAAGCAAAAGTACAGAGTGGTTATGTGGGACCTTGTAACACGCGATTATTCTAAATGGCTTACGGGACATGATGTTCTTCGTAACGTTCGTAGGTATGCACGCAATGGTTCTATCATTACGTTTCACGACTCATTGAAGAGTATCGACAAGCTTCATTATGCCTTGCCACGTGCTTTAGAGTGGCTAAAACACGAAGGATATGAGTTTAAAATATTCGAGGAAGGAGATTAAAGCTGAGGCTAAAAGTCTCGGCTTTTTTGCTTGTGGCATTGTACAAGCTATGCCTGTAGATGCCGAAACAGCTACTGCTGTGCGCCAGTGGATAAGCAAAGGCAGTCAAGCCACTATGGATTACATGGCAAACTACACCGAAAAACGACTTAACCCCTGCTTACTTGTACCGGGAACAAAGACTATTGTTTCGCTTGCAATGAACTATGCACCTGCAAAAACTATGGCTGCTACAGAGTTTCAGCTTGCTGCATACGCCTACGGACAAGACTATCACGATGTAATGAAGACAAAGTTGCGACAGCTTGCTACTATTATCGCAAATAAATTTGATACTGACGAGGTTGAAAAACCAATAGGCGAAATACGCATTTTCGTTGATACGGCTCCCGTTTTGGAACGTTATTGGGCACAAAAAGCTGGTTTAGGGTGGATAGGAAAGAACCATCAGCTCATTATTCCTAAGGCTGGTTCAATGTTTTTCCTGGGAGAAATATTCTTACCATACGAGTTTGACAGCTACGATGTGCCTATGCCGAACCGCTGTGGTAGATGTAAACGTTGTATAAATGCCTGTCCCACGTGTGCAATATGCGAGGGAAAGAACTTTGAAAGTGAGCGTTGTTTATCGTATCAGCTAATAGAAAACCGTGGCGAACTATCGAAACAAGCAAAACAAACAATGGGAACAACCATCTATGGGTGCGACCGTTGCCAAACCGCATGCCCTTGGAACAAGTTTGCTACACCCAATACTACACCCGAATTCCAACCTAAATCTGAGTTACTTGCTATGACAAAAGCCGATTGGCACAACCTTACCATCGA
>FLSC01000452.1_pt2 | contig 12736 bp, 10 predicted proteins | sample 1550561 | NCBI WGS metagenome assembly FLSC01 (sample SAMEA4031775, study PRJEB14383) | metagenome | biome: human; feature: oral; material: saliva | place: Philippines | collected 2014 | reverse complement strand
TTTACCTTTTGCTTCTTCTAAATATTTTTGATACATTTCATTATTTTTAGCATCGTTAATTGGATAGTATGGTTCATCTCCACGTTTCCAATCTACTGAGTACTCACGCGTAATAACTGTTTTTTCTTGAGTACCTTTTTCGAAGTGTTTGTGCTCAATAATACGAGTGTAAGGAACTTCACGTTCTGTGTAGTTCACTACAGCATTACCTTGGTAGTTCTCTTCATCTAGTACTTCATGTTCAAAGCGTAGACTTCTATATTCTAATTCTCCGTGTTTATAATCGAAATATTGATCGATCATTCCTGTGAATACAACTTTTTTCGCACTTGCTTCTAACTCTTCACGGTTTTCGAAGAAGTCTACGTTTAGTTCTACTTCGATTCCTTTTAACATGTTTTCAATAATAACATTGTATCCACCGATTGGAATACCTTGATATCTATCGTTGAAGTAGTTGTTATCGAATGTGAAACGTACTGGAAGACGTTTAATAATAAATGGTGGTAGTTCAGTTGCACTACGTCCCCATTGTTTTTCTGTATAACCTTTAATTAAAGTTTCGTATACATCAGTACCAATAAGCTTAATAGCTTGTTCTTCTAGGTTTTTAGGTTCACTATCTTGCAGATGAGCTGTTTGTTCAGCGATTTTAGCTTTTACTTCCGCAGGGGTCTTAGTTCCCCATAATCCGTAGAATGTATTCATATTGAAAGGTAGATTGTATAATTTACCTTTGTAGTTTGCTACTGGTGAGTTAATATAGTTGTTAAACTCAGCAAACTGATTCACATAATCCCAAACTTCTTTGTTAGAAGTATGGAAAATATGCGCACCGTATTTGTGAACGTTGATTCCTTCAACATTCTCACAATAGATGTTTCCACCGATGTGGTCACGTTTATCTATTACTTTTACTTTTTTCCCTTGTTTTGTTGCTTCATGAGCAAAAATTGCACCTGACAATCCAGCTCCTACTATTAAATAATCGTACATGTTTATTCCTCTCTGATTTCTAATTTTAAAGCTAAATTTTATTAAATCACACTTGTATCATAATCTTCTACAGCATTTCTTCTCTTGGCACTATCTAAAAATAAATATCCTAAAAATAATATAGATGGATTAGCTGATATTTCTAGTAATTGAGGATCATATGCAGAGTGTAATGCAATAATTAATATCATTAATGTATAATATATATTATTACTAACCTCTAAACTTCCAACTATAGAATAACCAATTATAATAAATATTACTACAATTAAACCATAACTAAATAATATATTAAGGTATGAAGAGTCAACATAATCATATCTTAATTGTGATAACCACTCATTTTCTACTACCCATCTTATTTTTTGACCTAATAAAGTAATACCATAGATATCCCAAGCATCACTACCTAGGCTTAAACGCCCTGTTAACAACTTATTCAGCTCATCTCCTATTTCCATACCGCTTCTATATATATATAGCGTGATACCTACCATTAAAACTGAAAAAGGCACAATATATTTGTTAATAATGCTAATTGGTTTACTTCGTTTTTTGAATCTAATTAAGAATGCTAAAACTATAACTACCATATTAAAAAAATAAGCAGAGTTCGTATCTGTAATTGTAAATAAATAACTACTAATGAATGCCATTGCTATCAATTCTAATAATCTTATTTTATTTTTTCTCATATAGATATAAAATACTGAAAGATGTAAAAAGTAGTTTGCTGAATACGTAGAATAATCATATCCTAACGATCTTCTTAAGAATCCATCCGATCTAAGAGAGACCCTTGAACTCTCACCCAAAATCCCTTGATAATAACTTAATGCAACTATAAGCATCATTATTATTATTTCAATTATCCATATTTTTATTATTTTTTCAATATCTATATTTCTAAGATTAATTAATAATAACAGAATTGGCAGTAGTACATAGTAAGATTCAACATTAATTGTTACCACAAGTCCAACAACTAAAAAAACACTATAAGATATTATTTCTTTTTTAGTATGTCTATCTATGAAGAATTTAACAACTAACATCAAGCAAGCTGCAATTATAGAAGCTTTATATAAAGGATAGTAAAAACTAACTTTTTTGAAAAGTGTTCTCGATAAAAAATCACTAAATATTATAAGAATAAACGCAACATAATACAATATCCTTGATAAGTTGATTCTATCCATCTACTTCATCAGCTCCCTTTCTCTCATTAACAAGACATTTTTCCAATGCCTTTTTATAATAATATCCATTTCTCAATTTATCCCCAATTTTCTCAGCATTTTCTTTTATTTGAGAATACTCTTCTTCAGAAATATTATTAAGAATATTCTCTATTTCTAACAAGCTATTCAAAACAATACCAGCTTTGTTTTCTTCTATAAATCTTGCCATTGCCGCTTCTTTCCATATAATTACTGGTAATCCAGATGCTAAATATAGTGATGTTTTATGAGGATTATTATATCTTAAATAGTTCCCAGTATTTCCGCTACAAGTTTCTAAACTCTCACCATCCCACACTAAACCAAATTTACCTCGTAATTCCCCTGGTAATAACTCGGGAGGAAAACTTCCAAAATACTCTATTTTGTCACCTAATTCTGTATTTTTATCAAAGTTAGGACCAAATAGATTCAATTTATAATTAGGATTTGTTCTTAGCAATTCATAAATATAAGTACTTTTATCTTTTAAAAGATTACCTGCTATTGCTAGCCCTTCTTCTACTTGATTATGCATTGGTGAATCAGTTAAATAATCAAAAATTTCTAGTGAAACTAATTTATTTTCCTCAAATCCTTTTTCTATAAGATATTTTTTCATATAGTCATTATGACAAATGATTTTATCAAAATATCTCAATACTTGATTATCTGCAGTATTTACTAACTCATGATTATGTCCTACTCCTTTATAAACTCCTAATCTAAGTGATTCTAAATCATGAATAACAGCTATAAATTTCGCCTTCTTTTTCTTTTGAATTAAAGGAATCATTTTAGCGTTTAATCCAATACCATAAGTAGGATGTTGATAAATAACAACATCACCTTCTCCAGCCTTAGAAAACACCTTCATCCACTGCATTAACCCTTTTGATAATAACCATGCTTTTTGATATAATCTACCTTTATTAACTGGGAAAGGATTGAAAATTATTTCTTTGCCATCGTATTCTTTTGTTAACTTATATATATCATTCGGCGCTTTTGGACCAGCTGTATTATCATCAGTTTTAAGCGCATTTATGTAATATATCATTTCTCCTCCTATGTTACCTATATTTTCTTCTCTAAAATTAATCTTTTAAATATCTTGTTCTTACTATGTCATAGATTTTTGGTGACATTATAAATAAACCATATTTCACTTTATTTTTCGCTATAACTCTAGGATTTTTCAAAACATCTTTCCAATACTTAGAAAAATTTTTTCTTTGTTTTTTCAAATCTTTTGTCATATTTGATTTCAACATTGCATTAACAACATGCAATCCGTTTAAGACATAGCGACTATTAACAGCTTTTCTCATATTAGAATTATTTGGAAAATCTCTTTCTATATAGTTAAAATTGCAGTCCATCGCTTTGAAAAAATCAAGTATCTTTGGATTAAATTTAGAATTAACTATGCTCCCTGGACGTCTGTAATATTTATACAGATTATGCTTCCCTATCGCTATTTTTTCACAAATATTTATATGCTCATAGGAACATGCTAAGTCTTCATAAAGCATACCTTCTGGAAATGGATATTTTTCTAGCACTTCTTTTTTGTATAACTTTCCTCCAACATGCGTCCCTACAATATTACCATAAAACATTTCTTCTAAAGCTGTTTCTCTATTAAGTAAAGTAGCATCTTTCAAATCAATTTCTTCCAATGAATCTTGTACATTATAGCTTCTAACCTCTACTACAGTAGTCGCAGCCATATCAGCATTAAATTTATCACGTAATTTTACTAAATACTCAACTGTTATTTTTTCATAGTAGTCATCAGAATCTAAAAACATTATCCAATCAGCAGTAGCATTTTTAACTCCCGTATTCCTAGCACTACTTAACCCACCGTTTTCTTTATGGATGACTTTCACTCGATTATCTTTTTTTGCATACTCTTCACATAGTAATCCTGAACTATCCTTAGATCCATCATTTACCAGGATAATTTCTAAATTACTGTATGTTTGATTAAGTACACTTTCTACACTATATTTTAAAAATTCCTCAGCATTATAAACTGGAATAATAATAGCTACTTTATCCACAATCTATATCTCCTTTAGTAATACTTCAGCAATTCTTTCACTGGCTCTACCATCTCCATAAGGATTACTTGCTTGACTCATTTTTTTATACTCTTCATTATCCTCTAATAGTAGTTTAAAGTTATTATAGATATCTTCTTCTTTTGTTCCTACAAGTTTTAATGTCCCCGCAGCAACACCTTCTGGTCTTTCAGTAGTGTCTCTTAACACAAGTACTGGTTTTCCTAATGATGGTGCTTCTTCTTGAATTCCTCCAGAATCAGTTAAAATTAAATAACTCTTATTAAGGAAATTATGGAAATCTATAACTTCTAATGGTTCAATTAGTTTAACTCTATCTTCTTCACCGAATATTCTATTAGCAACTTCCCTAACTTTAGGATTTTTATGAATAGGGTAGATTACTTTTACATTACTATTTTCTTGTAACACACGTTTAATAGCCTTAAACATATTTTCCATAGGTTCACCAAGATTTTCACGTCTGTGAGCTGTTAGCATAATTAGACGATCATCACCTATCCAATCAAATAATTCATGTTTATATTCTGGATTAATCGTAGTTTTTAATGCATCTATACCAGTATTTCCTGTAACGTAGATTGTCTCTTCATCTCTCTTCTCTACTAAAAGATTCTCTTTTGCTTTTTCCGTAGGTGCAAAGTTGAAGTTAGATACTATAGATACTGCTTGACGGTTGAATTCCTCTGGGAATGGACTATAAATATTGTAAGTTCTTAATCCCGCTTCAACATGTCCAACTTTTATACCAAGATAAAATGCTGCTAATGCAGTAGCAAATGTCGTTGTTGTATCTCCGTGAACAAGCACTACATCTGGTTTCTCATCTTCTAATACTGGTTTAATTTTGTCCAAAATTGATGTTGTAATAGTGAATAGAGTTTGATTATCTCTCATTATATCTAAATTATAATCTGGTTCAACTTTAAAAACATCTAATACTTGATTTAACATTTCTCGGTGTTGCCCAGTAACACATACTTTTACATCAAAACTCCCATTTCTTTTTAATTCATTTACTAATGGACACATTTTTATAGCTTCTGGTCTTGTTCCAAAAACCAACATTACTTTTTTCATCAGCATATCTCCTTATTCTTTTTTATTTTAAAGTAATCGACACGATTCAATAATATTTATTTTTCTTGATATATTTTTAAATACTTAGATACAAAATTATTATAACTAAATTTTTCTCTGTATATTTTTTTTGTTTGTTCTTCCAATTTACTTCTTAAGTTAATATCTATACTTAATCTCTTTATTTCCTTCGATAGGCTGAGCGCATCCGCTGGTTTTACTAATAGTCCGCTAACTTCATGAGTAACTACTTCTTCTATACCTGGAATTGTTGTTCCTACGACAGTTTTACCATTTTGAAAATACTCAATTAATGTTAATGGTAGCCCCTCATACAAGGATGGCATAACCATGAAATCACAACTATTAATTATTGCTGTAGTATCTTCTCTATATCCTAAAAATGTAATTTTATCGTCTACTTCTAGAGCTTGTACTTGTATTAACAATTTATCTTTTAAATCCCCATCTCCAGCGATAAAAATATGAATATTTTCTTTTTCGATTAATTTTATTGCATCTATAAGATAAGATAATCCTTTTTGCTCAGATAATCTTCCTATGAATCCTATCTTGATTTCAGTACGCTCTTTTATTTCTTTAACAGTACTTTCATCATTACTTTTATGAATAGCATTATAAATTATTGAACTATCTACCGATAAATCTTTTTTTAAATGCCTACTAACACCTTCACCGACAGCAATTACTTTCGCACCTTTTAAAGAATATTTATACATTTTTATTTTGTTATCAAAAATATTATGTGCTGTATAAATATGCTTTACTTTAGGAAAAATGTACATTAATAACCTAGCATAAAATGCTGCCATTCTATGATGTGTATGAATAATATCAATTTTATGTTCTTTAATAATTTTGCGCAGTGTATTAAAATTTGTCGCAAGTGTTTTAGGTGATTTCGATTCAACATCTAATATTTTATGATGCTTAATTCCATTCTTATTTAACTCTTCCTCCCACAGTCCTCCTGTAGAAGCTACATGAACATTATCAAATTCTTCTTTTAAATCAGTAGCCAATTGATATACAATTTTTTCGGCTCCTCCTATGTCCATTGTACGTGAAATATGAAGTATATTAGCCATTTTGACTTCTCTTTTCTTTTACTATCTCTTTTATAAATGTTACATTCCCAACAAAATATCTTTTAAATAATCTTCTTGGTTCATTCGCTACTCGGAATAACCATTCTAAATTAGCTTTTTGCATCCACTTTGGAGCTCTTGGAATAGTACCTGAAAGAACATCAAAGCTTCCCCCAACACCCATAAATACACTGTTTAAACCATTATCTAAGAATTCTTGAACAATGTATTCTTTCTTAGGTGATGTTATACCAATATATACTATATCTGGATTTTTCTCTGCTATATCCGCTTCAATATTTTTTAGCTCTTCATCTGAGAAATATCCATTTCTTGCACCAACTATTTTCAGATTAGGATATGTTTCTTTGAAATTTTCTAACATTTTATCAACAACTTCTTGTTTTGCTCCAAAGAAATATGCGCTATATCCTTTTTCACATGATAATTTCAGAAGATCTTGCATTAAATCTATTCCGGCTACTCTTTCAGGTAGAGGTTTTCCTAAATATTTAGAAGCTAAAATAACAGATGCACCATCTGCATTTATTATCTCTGATTTTTTAACAATTTCCTCTAACTTTTTATCTGTTTTACATAGATTTAATTTATCAGCATTAACTCCCATCAAGTGTAATGGTTTTTTATTAATAATAAATTCTTCAACTCTATCTATTGTTTCTTTATTTGTTAAAGAATCAATATCTATCCCCATAATATTTACTTTGCTCATTTTAACCTCCTATTTCCCATAAGCCGCTTCGAAGTGACCCACTCTGTCTTCTTCTTTTGGTAATCTCATAAAATCTCCATAAATATTTTCTAGGTACTTCTCAGGCTCACTATGAACACTTAATTGCATACCTTCAAATTCCATTTTTTTAGGTTTTCCAAATACTTCTATTGGAACGATTTCTCTATCACGATATGTTCCAAGTACATTCCCCCCTCTAGGACTGCTATAAAAATCATATTTTCTTATAACCTTATGTAACTTTTTATTAATCTTTTCTGTATTTAAAATTTTATCAATTTTTGTCACTCTTGCAACTTTTACCAACGTATTCTCGAATGTTCCCCTATCTCTATCAGAAATTTCTTGGACAACAGATAGTTTTGATAACATTCGATAAAATAAGATGTGTTTCTCATGTACCCACTTAGATAGCCCTTTTTCTGGAAATCCGTCTAGTGGAAAGATGTCTAAAAATGGATTGCAATCAGTAGTGCCAAAAGTTATAACTGTTGATGTATCACGAATTGAAGTATTTCCTAAATTATCTGTATGTTGTTTTAGTAAAACATGTTTTGGTAATACACTTCCTGATATTTCTATAAATTTATCATAGTCTTTTCTAGGCATTCCTAAATCCATATCATCATCCCAAGGAATAAAACCACCATGTCTAATTGCGCCTAATAATGTACCACCTAGAGCATAGTATGTTAAATTATTTTGTTCACATATCTCAGAAAATATTTTTAATAATTCAATTTCTTTCTCTTGCACTAATCTAACTTTATTTTTTATATCCATGATTCTTTTCTCTTCCATTTTATCAAATTTTATGTTAATATATCCATATTCACTTATATTAGTCTGTGTTTTAGTTTGGCGACGGAACACAGTCTTTTTTTTTATTTGAACAAGGAGTGGTTGTATATACTTATATAACCGCTCCCTACTTTTACATTCCCCGTATTACTTACTTCCCTCTCTTTTTAAGACAACCATTATAGTTTTAATTATAATTTTTATGTCTAGCCTTAGCGACCAATTTTCGATATATTTCATGTCTAGTTTAACTACTTCTTCAAAATCAAGTATGTTACTTCTTCCACTAACCTGCCACATTCCAGTAATACCAGGTTTTACCTGCATACGTTTGAAATGATGAAGATCATATTGCGTATATTCATCAACTGTCGGAGGTCGTGTCCCTACTACACTCATATCTCCTTTAAGAACATTAATAAATTGTGGAAGTTCATCCAGTGACCAATCTCTTAGCTTCTGTCCAAATGGGAAGACCCTAGGATCATTATCCATTTTAAACATTAATGTTGTCTCTAACTCATTTTGGCTTAGAAGTTTTGCTTTTCTTTCTTCAGCATCAATATACATACTTCTAAACTTGTATATTTTGAACTTTTTACCATTTTGACCTATTCTCGTTTGCGTGAATATAAGTGGCCCTGGCGCTTGCATTTTCACTATTGGTAATATGATTATCCCTACAAGTATTGTAAGTAGTATTCCAACTATTGAGATAACAACATCCATAACCCTCTTCAGAATTACCTGGCGTAATGTTGCTATTTTTATCGCTGATGTCAAATAGATATTCTCTCCTTGGAATGTAACTGCTGTATTAGCTCCAACCTCTTTTATTATCGGCGTGATATTGATTTTTGTTGGAATTCCTAGCACTTCGAAAATTTTAAATATTTCTACCAGACTAGTCTGCGATGACAAGTTAGCGTATATTTCATCAACTCTATGATGAGATAAAAAATCTCTAATCTCCGAAATATTGTGAACCACAGGCTTAGCATTATACATAAATTCATCTGAATTATTCGCGTATGCTAGTACTTGGTAATTGCTAGGCAGTTCTCCTATTGTATCTAAATCACAAAAATCAGACAATATAATAATATTACGACTATCATCTCGATAGCGATTATTTATTCTTTTAGAAATAGTTCTTACACAATAGATAAAAACAAATGCTAGAACTAAATAAATAATCAATTCCATACTTTTTACTATATCAAAGAAGTCATTGCGATTAAATATTACTAAAACTAATGTGAATAATGAAACTACTTTTAATACATAGATAAATGTTGCCTTAAGTTCTTTAAGATATCCTCTTTCTGAGATTGTCCAGTATTCTTCTGACATAAGTGCTACAAGAATACCGATAACATTCATAGCTATGAAAAAATATAAGTTATCTTTTGATTTCGATTGAAAATCAAAACTAAAAATGTAAGCTAAAGATAAGGCTATTAAATCAGTCACCAAGAACAGAAACTTATTATTTCTTCTAATATAATACATCTTGTTCTCCTCTTAACTAAAAAATTTATTTTTTATCTTTATTTCCTCTTATTCCATAGCTACCGTAGTGACCGTAGTAACCACCATAACCAAGTTCGTTTGAGTTAACTTTGTTTAAGATTACACCTAGGAACTCTGCTCCACCTTTTTCTAGTTGTTCCTTAGCTTTCTCTATACTTTTCTTCTTAACGCGATTCGCTTCTACTAGTAGCACTACTCCATCAGTCTTAGGTGCTACGATAGCTGCATCTATTACCTGACCAACTGGTGGTGTATCAATAATCACATAATCATAATACTCTCTGAACACTTCGATCATAATGTTGAAATTTTTGTTTTGTAATAATCCTGTTGGGTTCGGTGGTACTTGACCTGCTGGAATAACATTAAGGTGCTCTACGTCAGTTTCATAAATAACATCCTCGATCGGAGAAACTCCAGATAAATAATTAGTTAATCCACTGATCTTATGTTTAAATTTGAAACGCCCTGCCATAACAGATTTACGTGTATCCGCATCTACTAAAATAGTTTTAAGACCTAATTTCGCTAATGAAATAGCTAGGTTAGTCGATACTGTACTTTTCCCTTCATTTTCTGAAGTTGATGTTATCGCGATTACTTTTTTATCTTTTCCTAAAAATTGGATATTCGTACGTAAGGCGTTGTAATACTCTTCATTCTTAGGATCGACTATTTTTTGGTTTGTTAGTAAATTAATTTGTGCCATATTTTCTTATCCTATCTCTTTCCTGTTTTTGTATCTGGAACTACACCTAAAAGCACAAGCCCCATTGTTTCTTCAATATCTTCCGCTCTCTTAACTCTATCATCTAGTAGCTCGAATAGTACTACCCCCGCTACAGCTAAGATAAACCCTAATGCTGTCGCTAAAATTCCGTTTTTAGGAATATTTGGTGAACTTGGAGAAGTAGCTGCTTTTGCTTCTTCTAATGTTGTTACATCATCAATTTTCGTTACTTCTTTGATTTGATCTGCTGATACCTCTTTTACAGTGTTTGCTAAGTCACTCGCAATTTGTGGATCTTTATCTTGAACAGTGATTGAGATAATACGTGTATCTTTCGGTGCATCTACACTAACTTTCTTCGCTAGTTCTTTTGCAGTGATTCCTGTTCCACTTTTTTCTGCTGAATCTTCCATAACTTTGTTAGAAAGAATGATCTCTTTATAGTCTTTTACTAATAGTGAACCTAATTGAACGTCTTGTGTTGTGATTGCTTTATCATCTTTCTTTTGGTTAACTACGTATACCTTCGTCGTAGATGCATATTGTGGCGTCACTAAGAAAATACTATATGCAAGTGATGCTGCCGTAAATAGTAATGTTACTAATACTATTAGTACTTTCTTCTCCCAAATCCTTCTTAACAGTAGCATAATGTCTAACTGTATTAAATCTTTTTCTTGATTATCCATTATAATTATTTATCCTCTCTTTATATTATTTTATTCATTAATAGTTTTTCTTGATTTTTTTCGAATAGTTCATAGGCGATTGTCGGTCCGTATTTCTTCTCGATAATGTCATATGCTTCTTTCATATATGTTCTACGAGAATCCATATTGTGCATGTCACTCGCAATAAAGTGAACTAATTCTTCATCTAAGTATTTTTTAGCACGTTTTTTATAGTGTTTGTGTTTATCGCCGATAAGTTTCGGTTTTAAAACACTAGCTGCATTAACCTGGATGTAAGCACCCATGTTAATTAACTCTTGAACACCTTTTTCATCTACATCATTATATCTTTCAACATGTGCTACTACTGGAGTTAATCCAAGTAGTATAACCTTGTTTAGTGCTCTGTGGATTTCTTTATAACGCATTTCATAAGGAAACTCTACAAGTACATAGTCCGTCTCCGCTAATCTTGGGTATACTCCACTTTCGATTTTTTCGATTTCTCCTTCTTTGTAGTAGACTTCGCTACCTAAGTAAACTCTTAGATCTTCAGCTACTTCAGTAGCGATTTCTTCTACTCGTTTGAAGTTTTCTTTAATTATTTCTATGTCTGTTTCGAACATTCCGCGTCTTCTATGAGGTGTTGCAATAATAGTTCTAACACCTTGTCTATAACTTTCTTCTAGTAAATCACGCGTATCTTTTTCAGTTTTTGCACCGTCATCTACTCCGAAGACTACATGGGAATGTATGTCTATCATTCTAATTCCGTCTCTCATCTACTTACCTTCCAATACTTCTTTAATATTTTCTGTAACTTCTGTTAAACTTTGTTCACTAATCTGTGTCATATATAATGTCGCTCCAGGCATTGCATATGAAGGTAGCCCCATAGTTCCAGTTCCTGTCAGTGCTTGTGACGCTACATTGTAATCTTTACCTGCACTAAGTTGCTCATTCGCAAGTCCCATAGCTGTTTCTATCGGCATATTTGTCTGAATTGATTCACTTAATTCTTTAATAACACTTTGGTAATTTGATAAACCTTCTTTAGAAGTTAATTTCTTAATTATCGCTGCGATAACTTTTTCTTGGTTTTTACCACGGTCATTATCTCCACCAGCAAGGCCATATCTTTCACGAACAAATCCAAGAGCTTTCTCTGCATTTAAATGAACCATACCTTGCGGGAATTCAAATCTACCATGACGTGATGTGAACGCCTGATCATTATACACATCTACCCCACCAACTGTATCAATTAGTTTTAGGAATGATGTGAAGTTAAGTCTAGCGTAGTAATCTATTTTAATACCATATAGATTTTCTAGTGTATGGATTGAAGAATCTACTCCATACAGACCTGCGTGTGTAAGTTTGTCATATTGGTTATTTCCACCATCGGCGATTTTTACATAAGAATCACGTGGTGTTGTCGTTAATAAGATTTTTCCAGTTTTTTTGTTAACTGTCATAATAATATTAACGTCTGAACGACTGACACTAGATACCGGCCCATATGTATCGATACCACTTATGTACACGTTGAATGTATCACCTGAATTTTGTTTTGCTTTTGTACTTACAGCTTTTGTTATTTTATATTCATAGATTTTTTTCGTTTTATCTCTGAAATCTGCGTGTTGACTAGTAATAAGATCTTCGAATGAACTGTTAAGAATCATCGCTTTACTAGTTCCTGCGGCTAATTCCTCATAAGCTGAGATGTAGTTTTTAGATTCTGTAAGA
>FLSC01110110.1_pt1 | contig 12964 bp, 7 predicted proteins | sample 1550561 | NCBI WGS metagenome assembly FLSC01 (sample SAMEA4031775, study PRJEB14383) | metagenome | biome: human; feature: oral; material: saliva | place: Philippines | collected 2014 | reverse complement strand
ACTCAATGGGTTATCAGTAGGCGTTGAAAATGATTTGTTGAGTGAAGCATTACGTGAGTTGCCAGACAAGAAACGTGAAATTCTACTGCTGTTTTACTTTATGGACATGAGCGATTCAGAAATTGCAGACCTGTTGAAATTGAACCGTTCTACTGTCTATCGGCATAGAACCAGTGGACTAGCCTTAATTAAAAAGTTTATGGAGGAATTTGAAGAATGAAAACACAATATCCTATGATTCCCTTTCCTCTCATTGTAAAGGCAACAGATGGCGATACCGAAGCGATTAACCAGATTCTACATCATTACAGAGGGTACATAACGAAGCGTTCCCTACGACTTATGAAAGATGAATATGGCAATCAAAGTATGGTCGTTGATGAAGTCTTACGTGGAAGAATGGAAACCAGACTGATTACAAAGATTTTGTCATTTGAAATTAAGTAATATCCTCTCTCCTTTCGTGGAAGCGTGCTAAACCATTCCACGCTTCCCGAACAGGGAGGTTTGTTATTCCACCAAAGCATATTGAGCTTTCAATGTGTTTTGATAGGCTAACGAGCCATTGTTCTTTGAAAACTGAATAAAAGTAATCGAATACGTTTCGATAAGAAAAGAGCCAACGGAACTAACCGCCATGACCTATCTTATAAAGATAGCGAGCGATTCATGTTAGTGATCCGAGAAGCAATCTTTAGCAGGATTGCCTGCAACGACATTCTTATCGTGATAATGATACTCCCATACAGTCAATAGTCCGAGCGTGATAAAACCGTCGCAGGCAATGAGTATGGCTACATGAGAACCATGCAGGGGTGGAACTCCCGTGAGCTTTGCTAAAGCTGTTCGATTGCTGGTAAAACAACTTTTATGAAATCCAAATAAGTGATTTGGAAAGGAGGATTTTATGAAGCAGACTGACATTCCTATTTGGGAACGTTATACCCTAACCATTGAAGAAGCGTCAAAATATTTTCGTATTGGCGAAAACAAGCTACGACGCTTGGCAGAGGAAAATAAAAATGCAAATTGGCTGATTATGAATGGCAATCGTATTCAGATTAAACGAAAACAATTTGAAAAAATTATAGATACATTGGACGCAATGAATAGTTTACACTAAATATAAAAAAAAATTATAAAATAATTATTTTTTAAAATAAGAGGAGAACTCATATTTTTATTTAACAATGAATATATCACACTAAACCAGATAGAATATACAAGTTAATTTGTACCGAAATTACTATATATTATAAGAAAAATAGAAACTCTAAAGCATTCTGTACACTTTAATTTTAATTCATCTCTTTTTGTTTCTAATACAGAGTATTGAGACTGGATTATAAGCACATCAACAAAAAACTCTATTCAAACCTACCTTTGAATAAAGTCTTTTAACTATCTAAAAAGTTCACATTTTATGCTTATTTATGGAGTTAATGAAGCGCCAACTAAATCCTAGAACCAACATCAGATTGATGAAAAAGTACACAGCCGTAAAACTAGTTAAACCATGTTGTCTGATATCATCAAAATATAAACTAGGTTCAGTAAAGAACAGATAAATTCCATAGACCTCCACGAAAATAAGAAAACTGATAAAACCAATAAGGAAAAGTCCACTGGCAATAAGAAAGAGTCTCCATAAAAGAATGAGAATTCCTCCTACTGCTAAAAAAATTACTGGGATAAGGAGTAAATCATTCATGACTTTCTCCTTTCTAGTCAATCAATTGACGATAATGGGTGGCAAGAGAGGAATCAAACTCTTCTAATTTTTGAACTAAGTCCAAATACTCCTCTTTCTCATGTTCTTCAAAGTCCACACCTCGATGATTCTGAAGAGAGATTTCCAATTGACTAGTGAGTTCTCGTTTGGAAAAACTGTAATCGCCTGTCACTTCCTCATAATGTTCCTTTAGTTCCTTATAGGCTTGGTATTCTTCAAGTGTTTGAAATCCCTGTACCAAGGCCTCTTCTAATTGATAATAGGTATCTTCCATCATAATCGTTACCTCGTTTCTTTCTATCTTTATTTTACCGCGCTTTTCTTTTCTTGTCCGCTATTTATATCTATTTTTTAATCTAATTCAAAAGAAAGTTGTTCTTGATTTTCGTTTCCTTTTTCGTGGAATTGTCTTAAGGCCTGATCAATAATATCTAAATCCGTTTCTGTTTCAATCAATGGCGCGAGTACATCGTATTCGGCCTTTTTAGTTTGATAATCCTCTTCCTTTGGAAAATTTTTCTCAATTTCTACCTTAGCAGTATTCCATTTATCCTTTAATTCATCCAATAAGTTCTGAGTTTTCACTTGGTCCTCTTTAATGTGATCAATCGTATGCTGAAGCCTTTGAATTGTCCCCAAAGGAGAATACAAATCTAAACTGACAGAATACTGATTTTCTCCCACAATCTTAACAGAGAAGGTTTCAGGAAGAGGTTGATTTGTTGGAAGACTAAGCATTTTTATTTCAAATCCTCGATAACTGGCTAGGGTACGGAATTCTTTACTGTCAGATTGATTATGACGGATAAGACGGTGTAGGGATTCCCCTGCTTCAGCTCGTTGCTCAAAAGCTTGTTTGCCTACTGTCATAGAAAATGCCTGGTCTTTCGACATTTCAGACTGTTGAATGTCGCCTTCATACTTGCTTAATCGTTTCTCAAGAATGGGCATATTTTCTTCACAGTAGGAGATTGTATGACGATAGTGATCCTTGCTGCGTTGAAAGGCGCGTCTTTGATTTTCTAATAGAGTTAGATCATTCTCTAGTTCCATCTTATATTTGAGATAAGGATTACCTGTTGCTAGTGCCTTAAAATCAGAAGCTGTCATGGTCTGCTCATCAATGTCTTCTGCAGCACGAATCGGCTCCTTAGAAGTCATAATCTGCTTAATATAACGGAGTTTGTTCTCCTGAGTTGCCCATAGATAATTATCAAACGAACCTTTGGTAATGTAGTGGTAAATATCCACTTCCTTATTTTCATTTCCTTGTCGGATAATCCGTCCATTGCGTTGCTGAATGTCACTTGGTCTCCAAGGGACATCCAGGTGATGAACTGCTTTCATCTTGCTCTGAACATTTAAACCTGTTCCTCCTTTTTCAGTTGAGGCAAGGAGAATCCGCACTTCTCCTGCATTGACCTTTCGAGACAAGCTATTCTTCTTTTCATCACTATTGGCATCATGTACAAAGGCAATTTCCTTACTAGGGATTCCTCTATCAACTAATAAAGCCTTAATCTCAGAATAAACATCAAAGCCATTGTCCTTTTTCTTAGGTGTGCCAATATCTGAAAAAATCATCTGAGTAGCCTTATTTTCCATTCCTTCACGATAAATTCTTTCAACATTATCCACTACCTGAAGCAGTTTATGATTGTCTGCTAGACTATAGCTAGAGTCCAATAAACGCATATCAATAGCTAGTTTTCGTGCCTCACCCGTAATTTTTAACATGTTATCCTGGCTCGGATCAACTGTTCCACATTTGACCATATCTGACCTCATAACTAATTCTTCTAAATAGAGTTTCTGGTTTTCAGTTAACTCACTCTCAATAGGGATAATATGAGCTTCTGGAACAGGTAAATCCAACATATCTTGTGTTTGAATGTCGGCTGTTTCTTTATAGATTTTCATCAACTCAGGTAGATTGACAAACTTTTTAAATCGTTTCTTAGGTTGGTACTTATCCCCTGTAGGAGCTAATTCCATAGAGTTTTGAATTTCTCCAAAAGCACCTACCCAAGAGTCAAAATAATCAACTTGATAGCGTTTTAAGATATCTGGTTGAATATAGTTCATCATAGTATACAACTCACTAATAGAATTGGAAACAGGTGTTCCTGTCGCAAAGACAATATTTTTAAAATCATGTTCTTCCTGAATCTGTCGAACCTTCATCTCCATATCCACGTTCTTCTTAGAGGTTGTATTGGTAATACCTGCTACATTCCCAAGTCCAGTAATTGGACGAATATTTTTAAAGTGATGTGCTTCATCCACAAAGAGAAAATCAATTCCTAAGTTCTCAAAGTCAATAAAACTATCACGATTGAAACGTTGGAGTTCTTCCAATTGTTTCTCTAGACCACTTATTGATTGTTCTGCTTCTTTAACGGTATACTTATTTTCAGAATGTGTTTTAATCTCTCGTAGTTCATTGAGCTTATCCTCAATATAATTCATCTGTCTTTCTTTACTGACAGGGATTTTTTCAAATTGAGAATCCCCAATGACAATGGCATCGTAATCTCCTGTAATAATACGTGATACAAATTGTTTTCTTCTCGCTTTCACAAAATCTTTCTTAGTGGTCACAAAGACCTTTTTAGTAGGGAAAAATTTCATGATTTCTTGGCCAAATTGAGCAGACAAACTAGAAGGTACTACATACAAGGGCTTATGAACCATCCCCAACTCCTTTAATTTAAACCCAGCACCAAGCATGGTCAAGGTCTTTCCTGAACCTACCTCATGAGCTAATAAAGCTCTTTTTTCTTCTACGATTCTTTGAATGGCATTCTCTTGGTGAGGACGAAGACTGATGTTTTGTGCCAAGCCATCAATGACTAAATGGCTACCGTCATACTCTCGACTAACCGTTCGATTATAAAGACGATTATAACTTTCTTCAATGACTTGTTGGACTTCTGGATACCGTGAGACAAAGTCTTGAAAGAGTTCTTGTAAATGCTGCTCTTTTGCTCTTAGAACAGAGGTTTTTTCCAAATCTGTGATGGTCTTTTTCTTTTCTCCTTCCGCAACAGTCATGGTAATCGTCGGTTGGTTCGAATTTAGTAAATTCTCAAAAATCTTTCTTCCTGTATCATAACGTGACCCACTGACTCCAAGACTACTATCTTTGGCACTTGGATAGCGATAAGCAAATGATGTCCTTAAATGAACCTGGCCATCGACAGGATTCACTTCAATGACTTGGTCAACATCAGGCGAAGACAATTCAAATTCACGATTGGTAAAACATTCAAAGGCAAATTTACCATAAACGGATTGAGGAATCCAACGTGACCCTATTTTAAACTCAATATCTGCCAGATGAATCCTTGGAGGGCGAACAGATTCTAACAAATCTAAAGCGTGGTTCCAATCATATTCTTGGTTGTTTTCCTCCACTAATAGTTGAACTACTTCTATCTTGTTGAGAATATCTCCTGATAAAAACTGGTTCTTAGAAAGATATTTTCTTTCTCCTCTTAAATAGCTTTCTGGATCCATTAAAACCTGGTCACCTAACTCATCTAAAATAGCAGCTTGGCTATGTTCGGGATAAATTGATACCATATAGTCTAAATCAACCCCTCTACCATCTGATAAACTAGAGTTTAAGGCATCTAGAGCCGTTGAAACTCTTGCAATCACTCTCTCCGGCCTAACCAATGCTTTCTCAAAAGCTAAAGATTTTTTATATTTTACTTTCTGACTTTTAGAATCAATGTATTCATCTTCTAAACTTGCTAGTAAGGAATACTTATCGTCACTATCAAATAAGTTCCGATTGACTGAGGCATTCAAGTATCCAAATTGACTTACAAAGCGGTCATAGTCATGATTGAGTTTACTAAGTAATACCTGAAAATCTGTTCGACTATAATCTTGATGACGTTGAATTTCAATTAAGGCTTGATAAGTCTCTCTCAAATCAACCATGCCCTTAATACGACTAATATCCTTATCCGATAAGGGACTTTCATAAAAGACAGTTTTTTTGAACAGTCCCTTATATTTCCCTCTTTTACTCGCTTCTTCTGACTTGTAAACATCTAGTGCTTCCTCATCTGTCAAATGAAGCTGAACGAATCGATCTATTTTATGTTCAGACAAAGAACTGTCCCAGGCTTTAAACTCTCCCTTCTCGTCTACATAATAACTAATTTCGTCTACTTTTGAACTTTTCCGAATGCCATGCGTATCTCGGTAATAAATTTGACTTCCCTCATATCCAAAAGAATAGAGCGCTAAGTTCTCACGAATACGACTTGGGATAGAATGATCCACTTTTTCTTGGATAAAAACAGGTGCTTTCAAAGAATTGTCAATTGGTTTAGGTGCCTCCACATTCTCTAATGCTTCCATAATGTCAGTAGCTAATGTTTCTGATTCCCCCTTAACATTGAGAGTTCCTCCATTAAAATTACGAACCTCATATTCACCCAAAACTTGTGTATTGTATTTTCCATCAAAATAAGGATTGATCCAGACACGCTTATCCTCCTCAAAGGGAATAGAGCCACTAAAGATAAGTTCCTCCTCATGAAGATTCTTTGCTCGATCCTTTTGAAAGAAGAGGAGATCTGTGGTCACTCGAGTACCTGCAATCTTTTTAAAAGCCGTATCCGGCAAACGGACTCCCCCTAAAAAATGAGTGCTAGATTTAATCTCTTGTAAGACATTATCTGTCCGCTTATCCATTGTTCCGATAGATGAGATAATCGACACTTGTCCTCCGTCTCTTACTAAATCAAGTGAGTGTTTGACAAAGTAGTCATGAATCATATAAGGTTTATCATAATTTTTATCGGCAATGCGAAAATTTCCAAATGGTACATTCGTTAAGACTAAATCAAAACTATTATTTTGATAGGGAACTTCTTCAAATCCTCGCACTTCAATATGGGTATTGGGGTGGAGTTGTTTTGCGATTGCGCCTGTCACACTGTCTAATTCAACCCCATAGAGTTCTGATTTCTCTCGTATACTTCTAGGCATCGCCGCAAAGAAATTCCCAGTCCCCATAGAAGGATCTAATATCCTTCCTCCCTCAAAACCATCATCCAGTAGCTTTTGCCAAATCTGGCGAATAATCATTGGGTCTGTATAATAGGCTGTAAGAGAACTTTGTTTCATAGTGGAGTATTCTGATTTACTTACTAAGCTCTTAAGAGTTAAACGTTCTGTTTCATACTTTGGATTGAGTTCATCGAAAAATTCATTGGCAAGACCGCCCCAGCCGACATACTTGGCTAGTAGCTCTTGTTCTTCTGAACTTGCTTGTCGTCTCTCTTTTTCTAATCTTTTAACAAGTTCAATAGCGGCGATATTCGTTTCAATCTTTTCTCTATTTGTCTTAGGATAAAAGTCCTCTAAATCATCTGGAAAAACAAAATCTTGAACAGGGACATCTGTCTCTTCTATACCTGAAATAAGAGTTTCTGTCTCCTTATCCTTATCCTTATCTTTTTCATGTTCTTCTTCCAAATAGGAAAACAAATCTATTTCCTGACTTTCACTTGATGAATCAATCTCAATATCTGATTCTTCTTTTTCAAGTTCTACAAGAGACAAAACTTGTTCAATCTCTTCCAAACTGTTCAAGTATAAGATAGGATTCTCTTCAAATAACTGGTTGGAATCATTGAATAGCTCTAGGCGAACTAAGTCATTTAACTGTGCATTTTCAATCGAAACCAACTGAAATACTTGTCCTTTATAACTTACTTGTGAACCAATCGGATATTCCCTCAAAGCTTCTTCTACTATTTTATCGACATTAGAAAAAGAGTTAGTTTCTTCTGTTTCCTGTTCAATTTCACTTGAAGGAGATAAGGATTCCTCTACTTGCTTAGACTTTTCGCTTCTAGCCTTTACATCATCAAAATGACTAATAATCTTCAGCTTTTGTGTTAGTGGGAGTTGTTGGTAGTTTTCTTCGTGATGAACAAGATTTGTAACTGTATCTAAAGTAGCCATCAATTCTGAACCCAAATAGGCTAGAACATCTCCCTCTTTTTCTTCAAAATGAATCTCAAGAACTTCTTTTTTAACCTCTTTTGAGTCAACCATTAGAAGAAATTCCTCTATATCTCTACTAATACGGTCAGATAGATTATTCGCAACCCGATAGACATTAACCAAATTGACATCCTGATTCTGATGAAAAATAAGCTCACTTAGTTGTTCTAGCTTTTCTTTTTCAGATTGGATGTAAAATCGAGTGAAAAGATTATAGATTGCGACTTCTAGGACCAAGTTTTTCTCAAAATTACTTAATTGAGATAATTTACCTAGACCTGCTTGTCCAAAATTTCTTGTGTAACTTTCTAAATCTTGGTCATTATTTTCAGAGCTGGCCTCTAGAAAAGAAACAATATCTTGATGAAAAGAATAGACATGAGCTATCTCTTCTATCTTGCCTTCTTCAGTCAAAAAACTCTCTACCAAGTCCTGCCATTTCTCATCAAAATGTTGTGCTTGATAACGAAGAAATAAGTCCATTTTCTCTCTATCTTTTGGAATTGTTCCACGAAACATAGCCAATAATTGCATTACTTCCATACTCGCTCCTTTCATCTATACGAAAATAGGAGAATCACATGATTCCCCTACAACTCTATCTCCATTTCAACCTCTTGAGGACTGGTTTCTAAATCACTAGACAAAAGAGAAACGGCATCTGTTCTCATGTAGTAAGTATATAAGTCTTCAAGGTCTTGTTGGTTTTCAATCCCTGTTTCAATACTAATCAGAGCCTGTATAAATTCCTTGTAGTGACTCTCCATCATATCTGAAATCTTTTGTTTCATTTCCATAAATACTGAAGACGGTTCAGTTATACTTGTTTGGTCTATGTCTTGTAAATCCTTTTCTAAGGGATTGGTTCCTTCTTCTACTTCCACTAAATCTGAACGTCCATCACCATCAGAATCTGCGCTAAGAGGATTGGTTCCTAGCGCCAATTCTTGAGCATCAGTCAGTCCATCTTGATCCGAATCACGTTGATAAATGGCTTCCATATACTTCCTTCTTTCCTAGTTAATCTTTTTACACTCCAATCCTACCAAATATTCCTTGAAAGAAGTATCACAACAAAAAAGAGAACGAGCCAAAACCTCGTTCTCCTTAAAATGATAAAACGTTACTATCAAAGTAAAAAAGATGACTTACAGAACCTGTAAGCCACCTAGTCAGTCGGTTTATTCTGGTGTCTGCCACCGCTTGGCCCTTACGTCCAAGATTGCTTTCGGATTTCGTTCTGGTGTCCGCCACCGCTTGGTCCTTATGTCCAAGATTACTACCAGATTGACCATGAGCCGACCACTCATCTACACCATTATTCTAACGAATATGAGCTACAAACGCAAGAGAAAAACTTATTTTGGATTTATACACTATAGAAAACATACACTATCTTTAGATTGAACTTTTGTTCAAAATAAGCTATAATGAATTTAAGTAGAAACAGGAGGTAGAACAAATGGCTACAATCAGTTTAACACGTGATATAAAACTAACAAACGAAGATGCTCTAAAAATTCTTAATCATAAACCATCTAAAAAGCTACAAGCCGTCTTGAAATCTATTGAATCACAGGACGCTACCGCTCCAACGAAAAATAAACTCATTTCAAAGTATCTGTAAGATGACAATTCAAGTAACACCACTTAAGCAATATCTTGAAAATATTCAAGTGCTAGCTCCTGATAAAACTGAGAAACAAGTTCAGGATCTATTTAAAACTATCATTTTAGAAAATGTTGATTTCAACGGTAATGAAGAGATGTTGACTTATCTATCTGATAAAGCCCCCAATTTTGAAAAACAACATCGTTCTCGTAATTTTATCGTTGAAGAAACTGAAACAAATAACATCATAGGATTCTTTAGTTTATCTCTCAAAGTTGTTGATATTTCTGATTTAGAGAAATCCTTAAAAAAGAAACTCGTCCTAAAAGGGAAAAGTCCCAAAAATATTGATTATCTCCCTGTGTTACTTATCGGTCAATTCGGCAAAAACACAAAGCTAAATAAATTATCAGGACAAGAGTTATTTGAAATTGTAATTCAAAAAATTGAAGAATTTCGAGCAATTGTAGGAACTCAGATGGTATTTTTAGATAGTATCAATCATCCTAAAGTCATTCAATTTTATGAACAGTTCGGATTTGTTGCTTACAGTCAATTGATTAAAGACGATCATCAAGTAAGTTATCAGCCTATGGCATTAAATATGTCACTCTATAAAAAATAAGAATCATGTCACCTAAACTGATGACATGATTTTTTTATTTCGTTGTATAGGCAAAACTAATGGCACTATCTGCTTGAGAGATTTTTCTAAAGGTATAGTTAGGATTACCCCCATAGTTAGTTTCAGACACAAGGAAAGAACCATCATCATATACTTTCTATAGCGATAGGTAAAACTTTGATACTATCTCCATCTTTTCCCCCGCTTCACACCGTGCGTGCGACTTTCACCGCACACGGCGTTCCATCAATAGTGTATTATCACGATTTTGCTTTATCGTGCTGTATTAATATGATTAACATAATTGTTCTAAGTTCAAATTTTCTTTCAATAATGGTGAATTTCCTGCAAGTTCGCGCAACTGATTTAATTTGGTCAGTCCTGTATCACTCAAATTCAAAAGCTGAAAGAGATTTTTGATAACCTTCTCATTTGTTGCGTGAATCAGGCGATGAATATCTCGTCCAACAATGATAAGTTTCCTATAAGAGTCATCCTTTGTTTCTAACCACGGTCTCTTATGGTGACAATGAATATCATCCATATCCAATTCCTGACCGGTTACAGCACATTTCCCTTTTTGAGCTACAAATAAAGAAATTCGATTATCATTGTATTCAACTGTTGCACGCTTATTTATAATTGAGTGTTCTCTCAGCCATTTTAATTTCCATGTTTCAACAGATTCCTGTTGTTTATGAATCAATTTTCTCCCCTCGGGAGTATACCTATTCAGATTCTTATTTCTTCCTTTTAGTGTTCTCGTCTTGACATAGCTAATTGGAAGAATTGGATAACCCATTAAGTACCGAATATTTTGAGATTGGAGGTAGGGGAGAAGTCCTTTATCTTTTCCCTTATATTCTCCTATTTTTGTCAGACCTTTCGCCTGCAATCGATTTTTAAAAGAGAGATAAAGCTGATAATGAATTTCTTCTAAATCCTTACTCACATGTGTTGCCATACTATAATAGTTATGAATACCGATAACCATACTATTATACTTCTGTATTTCACGAATAATTGTTTCTTTAGCACCTTTAATTTGTATCAATTTCATCTGTTGTTTCAGTTGATGTTTAATACGTTTCTTGGCTTTTGATGCAATATGAGAGAAACAAACCAAACGATTATTCTTAGAAACTAGCTTTAAAGTAATCCCAAGGAATTCACTGCTTTTCTTTCTCAGATTGGTAATTTGAGATTTTTCCTCTGAAATAGGGAGGTTAAGTCGTTCTTTTAACCACAATTTTACAGCCTTAAACGTTCGCTCTGCCTCATTCCTATTTCGACAAAAGATTTTAAAATCATCCGCATATCGGACAATATAAACTTCTTTTAGCGTCGTTGAAGCTCGCAGCTTTCTGTAAACATGTGACTTGTGTCTTGTTCCCTTGGAATTATATTGAGGAACTAATTCCTTACAATCTCTTTCTTCCCATTGTCGTCCTATCCACCAATCAAATTCATTGAGATTGATATTGGCAAGTAGTGGAGATAAGATACCTCCTTGTGGTGTGCCTTTAGTTGGATAGATTACTTTTCCATTCGGAAGAACAATTGGTGCTTTTAACATTTTTCGAATAATCACTAGAAGTTGTTTGTCCCTGATACCTAATGTCCAGATTTGACGCATTAACTTAGTATGATTCACTTCATCAAAAAAGCCTTTAATATCAACGTCAACGACATAACTCATATGACTTTTATTCATACGATACATACAGTCCATAATAGCGTTATCAGCCGACCTTAAGGGTCTAAATCCATAACTGTGTTTGTAAAATTTCGCTTCACAGATTGGCTCCAACACTTGTAAAATACACTGTTGAGCTACTCTGTCCCACATCGAGGGAATGCCAAGTGGTCGTTTCTTCCCATTTGGCTTAGGAATCTCTACTCTTCTGACTTTTCTGGGTCTATAATATTGAAATCTTCTTTGAACTTTAGAGATAAAGTCTTCTTGGGTCAGATTTTCTAAATCTTTAATGGTAACACCATCTACTCCTTCGGTTTGACTACCACCATTTCGCTTTATGGTACGATAAGCGAGCAGTATATTCTCGGGAGATGTGATGATGTTCATTAAGTTCTTAAAACTGAATCCATTTTGACTTTTGGAATATAAATCATCAAATATCTCGGTCATGCCATAGTATTCCGCATATCTTAATTTTTGATGTTTTAATAGTTTGTCATCATTTTTTGGTTTGGTCATGGTCTATCACTCCTCTCTTTGGATTCGTGACCTTTTATGTCTTACAAGAATCCATGAAATGATAAAGTTCATAACAATACACTATTGACTAGTGGCTGTTCCTCCAGTATCATTACAACACTTTCAAAGGTCGTGCCACCACTCTCACTAGAGATTAAGGAAAGTTATGATTTTCTTTCCAATGTTTCTCTAGTTGTGCAACCTCCACATCTCTAGCTTTCGACGTTCCCTTATCTTTATCAATACTAAACTTAGGTGCCTAGCTATACCCCTTCAACTTTGATATGCCTGTAACATAACAAGGAATTTCATATCGTCGATTCTTACTCTTCCTCAAGTTGAAACAACTTACGTTGTTATACGCATTTCTACGTACTCGCCTTCGGAGCGTACATTCGCTGGTTCGTCAGTGCTCATGCACATTCTCACCCTATTTAGTTTTTAATGACTCCCGACCTATCAGATACATATTCCACCTCTGGAACACTTTCGATTCTTAAGTCCTTAAGAATGACGGTATCTTTCAGCCGACTTCACCGAGCTTCATACCTTTACCTTTGCACAAGATAAACGCATGTCGGAGTATTAGAGAAATCGTTTCAGGGCGTTACCCCTTCATTCCAATTTTCAAGATAAGAGTTCTCCATTCTATTCAAATTTAACCTGATTATCAGGTTGATTTTTCAAGAACGTGTCTAACCTTTTCAGTTAGAAACGTCTCGCACCGACAAAAGCCACATGACC